>Ga0334722_10001839_pt1 | contig 25327 bp, 21 predicted proteins | sample C3_bottom_MG_FD_207210 | JGI IMG/M metagenome (GOLD analysis project Ga0334722, IMG submission 207210) | Sediment microbial communities from Yellowstone Lake, YNP, Wyoming, USA - C3_bottom | ecosystem: Environmental > Aquatic > Freshwater > Lake > Sediment | place: USA: Wyoming | collected... | reverse complement strand
CCAGCCTGGTCACACTTGTACCGGTCCTCTATTATTTCGGCCAGGCGTCATTGAGCGGGATTTTGTCCAATTTCCTGATTGTGCCGCTCCTCGGCTATGGAGCCGTGCTGGCCGGCTTCGTTGCGTTGCCGCTGGTGTATATCATGCCGGCGGCTGCCCACGGCCTGCTGCACTGCGCGGCAATGATGACCGATCTATCCAATCGAATGGTTGCGTGGTTTGCCCGAATCCCGCTTGTGGAATTTCGCTCCCTTTCCGTTTTCGATGTGGGCTGTTTTCTGCTGTTCATGTGCGTGGTGACCTTCGTCAGGCATCAGCGACTCAGGACACTGTTTTGCCTGTGCCTGCCCCTGTGTGCTGTTGCCGCGCATCTCAACAGTCCGTCCGGCGGAGACGGCCGGTTGCATGTGACCATGCTGAGCGTCGGGCAGGCGGAATCACTTTTCATCCGGCTACCCGATGGTTCGAACATGTTAGTGGATGGCGGCGGCTATCTGCACGATACCGGACTGGATTTCGGCCAGCGCACCCTGGCTCCGGCCCTCAGACATCTGGGGGTGCGGCGCATCGACCGCATGGTGTTGACCCACAGCCATCCCGACCATTGCGGCGGCTTGGCCTACCTGGTGCGCAGCATGCCGGTGGCTGAATTCTGGCAGCCTGTTCAGGGCACCGGCGGCAACCAATATGAACAGTTGGTTCAACTGCTTCGGTCCGTCGGGACCCCGGTCAGGAGTCTGGCTGCAGGTGACAGGATCGACCTGACCGCTGCGGTAAACATTGAGATACTATCACCCCAGCGGCCAAGCAAAGACAGCCACCGGATTAGGGACGACGAAATGGCCATGAATGAAGTGTCGCTTGTTTTCCGTCTCACGTATGGCAATTTCAGCATGTTGTTCACCGCGGATGCCGGTTTTGAAAGCGAAGCGAGAATCATGCGGGAACGGCGCGAAATCCGGGCCACAATCCTCAAAGTCGGGCACCACGGGAGCAGGTACTCAACCTCGCTTCCCTTTCTTGAAGCAGTTTCTCCCAGGGCAGCAGTGATTTCTGCCGGACGAAACAACCGGTTCGGCCTTCCAGCCGAAGAGACGCTGGGCTTCCTGGCGCGCCGCAGTATAGAAGTATGGCGCACCGACCGGGACGGCACCATTGAGATTGTCAGCGACGGCAAGAACTGGGAAATTTTGACTCCATTCCGTCAGCAGCTTGACGCCGCCAACCAATAAGCCATTTGACACGTCTTCGGTAAATGGGGTAATAAAGTAGACTTTAAAACTGTTATAATTAATCCCATGGAAGCGGTATTCATGGATAAAATCCTGATAGTTGAAGACGACCGATTTTTTCGGGAGATGTTTTCCAATCTGCTCTTGGCCGAAGGGTATGCCGTCGATTGTGCTACAGGGGGCGCCGAGGCCATGGCGCAGTTTGCGGAAAAATCATATGGTCTGGTCATCACCGACCTGCTTATGCCCGATATCAGCGGCATGGAAATCCTGTCCCGGGTTAAGGACATCGACCCGAGTGTCGATGTCATCATGGTAACCGGCAACGCCAACCTGGAGTCGGCCATCTTTGCGCTCAAGCACGGAGCTCGCGATTATCTTGTCAAACCGGTCAATCCCGACGAATTCCTCCATTCCGTGTCCCAGTGCATGCGTCAACGCCGTCTTCTCGACGAAAACGAAGAGTTGAAAAGCATGTTGACCTTGTTTCAGTCCGCCCAGACCATTGCCGGCTGTCTGGAGTTGGATCGGGTTTACCATCTTATGGTCGATGCGGTCGCCAGGGAAATCGGCCTCAGCCGCTGCATCGGTATGTTCCAGAATGCCGCAGGGGATTTGGAGCTCCAGGAAACCAAGGGAATGACAACGGCCTTGGCTGAGCGCTACCGTGATGCAATTCTATCGTCACAGGTGCTGCCGCCGCCGCCCAACCGGCTTATAACCAGGCTCAAGTTCCCCCAGGAGGCGCCCGGCAGCGGCATCGACGAAGTCTATCTGGTTTATGTGCGCAGCAAGGTGAAGTTTCATGGCATTATTGCAGCATTCAATGATCCGGGAAGCCGGTTGCCCGACATCCACGGCAAACGCAAGAATATCCAGTTCCTCGTAGAGCAGTCGTCACGGTCATTTGTCAATGCCGCAAGCTATACCCAGGCCAAGGACATGCTCTTTATCGATGACCTTTCGGGGCTGTTCAACCACCGCTACCTTGAAGTGGCGCTTGAGCGCGAGATGAAGCGTGCCGAACGCTACGCCTCCCATCTGGCGGTCCTCTTTCTGGACATGGACTCATTCAAGCAGGTGAATGACACTTTCGGACACTTGGTGGGCAGCCATGTCCTCAAGGAAATGGGGGGGCTGCTGAAGAAATCGGTGCGAGAAGTGGATGTGGTCATTCGCTATGGGGGGGACGAGTTCACCATTATCCTGGTGGAGACCAACTGCTCCACCGCGGCCATGGTGGCCGAACGTATCCGCTCCATGGTGGAATCGCATATATTTCTGGCACACGATGGCTACAACATCCGGCTCAGCTGCAGTATCGGCTATGCCTGCTGTCCTGACGACACTCTCACCAAGCAGGAGCTGCTGGAGATGGCCGATAAGGCCATGTATGCCGGTAAATCCAGCGGCAAAAACTGCGTCAGCAGGTTCCAAAAATCATCCTGATATCGTAACAAGTATAGACCGTGTGCACACGCTTCCTGTCGTTGCCGGGCGCACGGGCGGCGGCGTGTGGGCACTTCATTATCGACATCACATATTTGACGAGGGGTATCATGGCCATCACGGCGATCAAGGGTTTCAACGACATCATGCCTGCCGACAGTGGCAGATGGAATCATATCGAACAAACGGCGCGCCGCGTCTTCGAATTGAACGGTTTTTCGGAAATTCGCGTTCCGGTCATGGAGAAGACCGAGCTGTTCTGCCGCTCTATCGGCGACACCACCGATATCGTGGAAAAGGAGATGTACACCTTTACCGACAAGGGGGAAAACAGCATCACCCTGCGTCCGGAGGGTACGGCCGGTGTCATGCGGGCCTTCATCGAACACAAGCTCTATGCCCAGGACCCGGTCTCCCGGCTCTATTATCTGGGCCCCATGTTCCGCTATGAACGCCCTCAGAAAGGACGCTACCGCCAGTTTCACCAGATCGGGGCCGAAATTACCGGGGTCCATGACCCCTTGGCCGACGCCCAGGTATTGAATATGCTGGTCCGCTTTTTTCGCGAAATCGGCCTGGACGAACCGAGCCTGCAGATCAATTCGCTCGGCTGTCCCGAATGCCGGCCGGCCTACCGGACTGCGCTGATATCTTTCCTGAAGGCGAGGCTGGACAACCTGTGCGAGGACTGCAAGCGCCGCTTCACTACAAACCCGCTGCGCACCCTCGACTGCAAGGTACCCGGCTGCATCGAGGCGACCGTCGGCGCACCGGCGGTGCTTGATCATTTGTGTGGCGGTTGCACCGACCATTTCAGCGGCGTACGCAGCTACCTGGACAGCACTGACACCCCCTATGCCATTAATCCCCGTATGGTGCGCGGTCTCGACTATTATACCCGCACCACATTCGAAATGGTCACAACCATGCTGGGAGCGCAGTCGGCTGTTGCCGCCGGCGGACGCTACGACGGCCTGATTGCCCAGTTAGGCGGACCGGCCATTCCAGGCATCGGCTTTGCCATGGGGGTCGAGCGAGTGGCACTGCTTTTGGGTGAAAAGGACTTCACCACCGCTCCGGATCTGTTCATTGCCACCATGGGCGTCGGTGAGCGCTCCTATGCCTTTCGACTGATGAACGAACTGCTGCAGGCGGGGGTACAGGTGGAAATGGATTATGAGGGAAAAAGCCTGAAAAGCCAGATGAGGCGGGCCGACAAGCTGGGCGCGCGATTTAGTGTGGTATTCGGCGCCAATGAGGTGGCGTCGGGGCGGGCCACCTTCAAGCGCATGGTTGACGGGAGCCAGAGTGAGTCTATGCTGACGGTGGCAGCAATTCGGGAGCTGCTGAAATAAAATAACCAACGGCGGGCATGCCCGCCGTTTCCTTTTCAATCGTCCTTTTTGATCCTGACCACCTGGCTGACACCCGGCATGGCCTCAATTTCATGTTCATCCAGAGTTTCGGTGTTGCCGATTACCCCGATGATGGTGCGATTGGCGCCCGTAGACTGATGGATATCGAAGCCATGGGTGATCAGGTATTCCTTGACCTGGTCAAGAGCCTCCTCGGGCGCATTTTTTTTCGTAATGATCAACATTGGTCCTGTTCCTCCGCTTGTGTCATAATGCGTTCCAGCCGGCGCGATTCGTCCACCACGCGTTCAAACAATCTGACAATGGCGCCGTCGTCCAGCGGCCCCGGGTTGTCTTCCTTCATGCGATTGAAGATACGTTTTTCCCGGGATGCATCGTACACCGGCAGATTGAGCTGCTTCTTGAAATGGCCGATCTCCAGCGCCAGCCGCGCCCGTTCGTTGAAGATGCGCAGCAACACATCGTCCAACAAGTCAATTCGTTTGCGTATTTCGTTGATATCCACGAGTTCTCCCATTCCTGCCGAAATCAGAACTGTTTCCTGACGAAGGTATCCTTTTTGCCGTTGACATCATCGCGCTCCGGATAATCGATGGTGTAGTGCAGACCGCGCGACTCCTTGCGCTGCTGGGCACAGGTCACGATCAACTCGGCAACAGTGGCGATATTGCGCAATTCGATCAGGTCCGAAGTTACGATGAAGTTCCAGTAATACTCCTCGATTTCATCCTGAATCAGTTTGATGCGCCGCATGGCCCGCGTCAGTCGCTTATCGGAGCGCACGATGCCCACATAGTTCCACATGGTCCGGCGGATTTCGTCCCAGTTCTGTGACACCACGACCATCTCGTCGCTGTTGGTGGCGATGCCGCTGTCCCAAGCCGGAATATCGCGGACGTCTCGGGGGAGGGTGGCCAGCGCACCGGTCGAGTGACGATAAGCGCGCCCGGCGTACACTGCGGCCTCCAACAATGAGTTGCTGGCCAGTCGGTTGCCGCCGTGCAGACCGGTAAAGGCCGCTTCACCTATGGCATACAGGCCGGGAATGTCGGTTTCGGCATCGGTGTTTACCGCCACGCCGCCACACAGGTAGTGGGCAGCTGGAACGACCGGCAGCCATTCCCTGGTCATGTCGAGATCGAATTCCATGCAGGTCTGGTAAATATTGGGGAACCGGCTGCGGACAAAATCCGCCGGTTCATGGGTAATGTCCAGAAACACGCAGTCGTCGCCGCTGGTTTTCATCTCGTTGTCGATGGCCCGGGCTACGATGTCGCGCGGCGCCAGATCCTTGAGGCGGTGATATTTCTCCATGAACGCCGTGCCGTCCCGACGGCGCAATATGGCGCCTTCGCCGCGCACCGCCTCGGAAATAAGGAAAGATTTGGCCATGGGATGGAAGAGGGTAGTGGGGTGAAACTGCATGAACTCCATATTGGCGATGGTGGCGCCGGCACGGTAGGCCATGGCCACGCCGTCCCCAGAGGCAACGTCCGGATTGCAGGTGTACAGATAAACCTTACCGGCACCGCCGCTGGCCAAAAGAGTGATGCGTGATGAAAATGTGATGACCCGGCCAGTGGCAATATCCAGGGCATACGCCCCCAGGCAGCGGTTTTCCTCCAACGGCTTCTTTTCGATTTTCGCCCTGGTGATCAGGTCGATGGCGATATGGTGTTCGTATACCTGGACATTGGGGTGGTTGCGTACTGCCTCTACCAGAGCCCGCTCGATTTCCCGGCCGGTGATGTCCTCGGCATGCAGGATACGGCGGGCGCTGTGCCCCCCCTCGCGGGTCAGGTCGTAGTCTTCACCCTTGGTGGTGAATTTGACCCCCCATTCGATCAGGTTGCGAATGGTCTGGGGGCCTTCCTCGACCACCATGCGGACCACATCCTCATGGCAGATGCCGGCGCCTGCCACCAGCGTGTCCTCCACGTGGGCATCGAAGGAGTCCTCGGCGGAAAAAACCGAGGCAATTCCGCCCTGGGCATATTTGGTGGCCGATTCGGAAATGTCACGTTTGGTTACAATGGCGACGCTGCCATGGTCGGCGGCTTGCAGGGCATAAGAGAGACCGGCGATGCCGCTGCCGATGACGAGAAAATCGCTTTCAATGCGCATGATAAAGGTTTCCTTCCGCAAGTTCTGGGTGGAACGCAACGCTGTGGGATTATTGACCCCGGAGGTCTATTTGTCAAGCAGAGAGGGCATCCGGCACTGCCAACGTACCGCATTGGGGCCGAAAATCAGCGTTTACAAGCGCCACTTGAACCAATTCTCTCAGGCTTGCCAAGCGCAACCGCATGGAGTAGAATTAACTAGGCTTAATCGATGCTTCCACTGCACCAGGAGGCTCGCCATGACTCGTCAAAACGACCTTGATGTACCGATCTTCGATCTGATCAACTGTCTGTCGGACACTATCGATCTGGTCAGCCCCGATCTGGCCGACCACCATCACCGCGTTGGCATGATCGCCTGGTTTTTGTCGCGCCAACTCAACTTGCCACCCGACCAGCAAACCGACCTGCTGTTCGCCGGCAACCTCCACGACATCGGTGCCTTGTCCCTTTCCGAGCGTTTGCAGCTACAGTCATTCGACGTCAGAGACACGCTCGAGCACGCCGAAACCGGTGCCCTGCTGCTGGAAATGTTCACCCCCCTTGCAGGCATCGCCGACATGGTCAGGTTTCACCATGTGCGCTGGGAAGATGGAGCCGGCGCATATTGCCGGGGGAGAGAAGTGCCGGAAGAGGCCCGCATTCTTCATCTCGCAGACCGGATTGCGGTGCTGCTGGGCACCATGGACAAGGCGCACGTGCTCTGCCAGGCGCGGGATATTCGCGACCGGATCGCCAGCGAATCGGGCAGCATGTTCAATCCGGCACTCGTCACGGTATTTCTGAACCTGGCTGAACGTGAATCGTTCTGGCTTGGCATTGCCTTTCCGGCGATCAACCCGCTCTATGAGCAAGTCGCTCGTTTGCGCATCGTCCATTTGGATACCGAGGGGGTGATCGGCCTCAGCAGGATGTTCGCCCGGATCATCGATTTCAGAAGCCGCTTCACAGCGACCCACTCTACAGGCGTTGCGACAATTGCCGAAAATCTGGCCTGCCTGGCCGGCATGTCAGCCATGGAATGTTCTCAGATGAGGATCGCGGGTTTGCTGCACGACCTGGGAAAATTGGTCGTACCGGCAGAATTGCTGGAAAAACCGGGCACGCTGACCGAACAAGAGCAATACGTGATACGCTGCCATTCCTATTTTACCAACCGCGCCCTGCATAACATCAGTTCTTTTGGCGAAATAGCCAAATGGAGCTCATACCATCACGAGCACCTCGATGGCAGCGGCTATCCCTTTCATATCAGCGGTCGCGACTTGCCGCTAGGCGCGCGCATCGTATCGGTTTCGGACGTATTTACCGCCATTATGGAGGACCGTCCCTACCGAGCCGGCATGGACCGACTGAAATCAGAAAGTGTCATCGACGCCATGGTGGCCGATTCGGCCCTTGACGCTGATGTGGTCGCTCTGCTGACAACCCATTTTGATGAGCTCAATGGAGCGAGGATTACGGCGCAACAGAAAGCGCAACAGGAATACGCGGAACTGTGCGACACCATAACCGCCCTCAATGCCGACACCGCCTGTGCGCGGTTGAAAGGCTCCCGCAGGCCGCTGCGAACACGTGGTGTACCATACTGACTTCGCTGCCACTTGTGGCTCTGCGAAGACGAAAGCCCCGTTCGCGATGTTGACGGGGCTTTCGTCGTATAATGCGGTTGACGGGGAGGGGAGTGTTATTGCACCAGCAGCTTGCCGTCCGCAAGTTCCACCGAAAGGGTGCCGCCCTCCATTACTTCTCCGGAGATGATGGCTCGGGCCACGCGCGTCTCCAGTTCGCGCTGCAAATAACGCTTGAGCGGCCTGGCGCCATAGACCGGGTCATAGCCTGCTCTGGCAATGAACCGCTTGGCCTCGTCGGATATGGCAAGGGTGATGCGGCGCTCTTTCAAGCGCTGTATTAACTGCTCCGCCAGCAAATCTGCGATCTTGACGACCTCGTCCAAATGCAGCGGCTTGAACAGTACCACGTCATCGACCCGATTAAGGAACTCGGGGCGGAAACAGCCTTTCAACTCGTTCATGACCGCAATGCGAGCGCTTTCGCGGATGTCTCCGTCCGGGGTAATGCCTTCCAGCAGATGCGGCGCGCCGATATTTGACGTCATGATGATAACCGTGTTCTTGAAGCTGACCATACGGCCGTGGCTGTCAGTAACCCTGCCGTCGTCCAGAATCTGCAGCAGGATGTTGAACACATCCGGGTGGGCCTTTTCAATCTCGTCGAACAACAGGACGCAATAAGGTTTGCGCCGGACCGCCTCGGTCAGCTGCCCCCCCTCCTCATATCCCACATACCCCGGAGGGGCGCCGATCAGGCGGGAAACGGCGAATTTTTCCATGTACTCCGACATGTCAATCCGCACCATGTTCTCTTCCGAATCAAAGAGCGCTTCGGCCAGGGTGCGGGCCAGTTCGGTCTTGCCCACGCCGGTGGGGCCGAGGAAGATGAACGAGCCGATCGGCCGGCGGGGATCCTTGATGCCGGAACGGGCCCGGAGTACCGCGTCGGCTACCAGTTGCACCGCCTCGTCCTGACCAACCACCCGTTGGTGCAAAATATCGTCCAGGCGCAACAGCTTTTCCCGTTCACCCTCCACCAGCCGCGTAACCGGGATGCCGGTCCAGCGGGCCACGATCTCGGCAATCTCGTCCTCGGCAACCTCTTCCCGCAGCAGTTTTTGCCCCCCCTGTTTGGTGGCCAGGGCCGCCTCCTCATTTCTGAGGGCGGCCTCCAGGTTCGGCAGTTCGGAGTATTTCAGCTTGGAGGCCTGTTCCAGGTTGTACGAACGCTCTGCCTGCTCGATATCACGGCGGGTTTTTTCAAGCTGTTCCCGCAACCCCTGGATGCGCTGGATCGCCAGCTTTTCGGTGTCATACTGCGCCCGCATGGCCACAGCCTTTTCCCGATCTCCGGCCAGTTCGCGGCGCAACGCCTCCAGCCGCTCCCTGCTGGCCGGATCCTTTTCCTTTTTGAGCGCCTGCTCCTCGATCTCCAGCTGCATCACGCGGCGGCTGATGGTATCCAGTTCGGAAGGGAGGGAGTCGATCTCGGTGCGCAACATGGCGCACGCCTCGTCCACCAGATCAATGGCCTTGTCCGGCAGAAATCGTTCGGTAATATAGCGGTTCGAAAGGGTGGCGGCGGCCACCAGGGCAGCGTCCTGAATCTTGATGCCGTGGTGCACCTCGAAACGCTCCCTCAGTCCGCGCAGGATCGAGACCGTGTCCTCCACCGTGGGCTGTTCCACCAGCACCGGCTGGAAACGTCGCTCCAGGGCGGCGTCTTTTTCGATGTGCTGCCGGTATTCGTCTAGGGTGGTGGCGCCGATGCAGTGCAGTTCGCCCCGGGCCAGCATCGGCTTGAGCATGTTGCCGGCATCCATGGCCCCTTCGGCCTTGCCGGCGCCAACGATGGTGTGCAGTTCATCGATGAACAGGATGATGCGGCCGCCCGCCTCCTTGATCTCGTTCAGCACCGCCTTGAGGCGCTCCTCGAACTCGCCCCGGTACTTGGCGCCAGCCACCAGCGCCCCCATATCCAGGGCAAAGATGGTTTTGTCCTTCAGCCCCTCCGGCACGTCACCGCGCACGATGCGCTGGGCCAGCCCCTCAACGATGGCGGTCTTGCCGACGCCCGGCTCGCCGATCAGGACCGGGTTGTTCTTGGTCTTGCGGGACAGCACCCGGATTACCCGGCGCACCTCTTCGTCGCGGCCGATGACCGGGTCGAGTTTGTCATTGCGCGCCATCTTCACCAGGTCGCGGCCATACTTCTCCAGCGCTTCGTAGCTGGCTTCAGGATTGTTGGAGGTCACCCGCTGGTTGCCGCGCACATCGGTCAGGGTTTTCAGAAATGTTTCCCTGTCGATGCCGGCCTGTTTGAGCAGCTTGCCGGACGGCGTTTTGTCACCTTCAGTAAGCAGCGCCATCAAGAGGTGTTCGACCGAGACGTATTCGTCCTTGAGGCGCTTGGCTTCCTGCTCGGCGGCAACCAGAATGCGTGAAAGCCGCTGGGAAACATAGATTTTGCCCGGCTCGGCGCCCGGTCCGGATACGTGAGGTCGCCGGTTCAGCTCATCCTCAACGGCCTTTTTAAGCTTGTCCGGCTGCAGCTCCATGCGCAGCAGGAGCCGGGGCACAAGCCCGTCATCCTGGGTGAGCAGCGCCCAGAGCAGATGCTCGCCATCAACCTCCACGTGCCCGAGGGTCACCGCCTTATTTTGTGCCTCCGCAAAGGCTTCCTGTGATTTTTGGGTCAGTCTGTTGAAGTCCATGGTGCGCACGTCCTTTTCTTTGATGTCCTTCATGATCTAGGTAAGCATGGTGTGGGTGATTGTCAAGACGTGCGCAGGGATAAACAGGCCATTTTCATTTGCATTGTCGGGGTGATTATGATTAATTCGATGCACCTGACTCATGACCTGGAGGCACCATGCTGAAACGTCGCAGCTGTGGAGTGCTGCTGCACCCGACCTCGCTCCCCGGCAGGGAGGGTATCGGTACCCTGGGAGGCGAAGCCCGCCGTTTTATCGATCTGCTCTCCTCACTCGGCATGGCCTATTGGCAGATATTGCCGCTCACCCCGCCTGCCTGCGGCAACTCGCCGTATTCGGCCTTTTCGGCTTTTGCCGGCAATCCATTGCTGATTGATCTGGACCAGCTGGTGCGGGAGGGTGATCTGACCAGCCCCACCCGTACCAGTGTCTACCCAGAAGAGAAGGTGGATTTTTCCGCCGTTTCCCGGGACAAGCCCCAGGCCCTGCGGCAGGCTGCCGAAACGTTCCTGGCTGCCGGGCGCACGCCGCGCAAGGATGAGTTCTGGCATTTTTGCGACTCCACGGGCTGGTTGCATGATTATGCCCTGTTCATGGCCCTCAAGAAACGGCATGGCGGCAAAAGCTGGCACCGCTGGCCCAAGCCGGCAGCCCTGCTGGCACCAGGCGTTTACGAGCAGGCCTCGGTTGAGTTGGGTCCCGACATCGGCGTGGAAAAATACATCCAATGGCAGTTTCATCGCCAGTGGATGGCCTTACGGGCCTATGCCCATTCCCAAGGGATCAGGCTTATCGGCGATATTCCGATATTTGTGGCCTACGATTCGGCGGATGTCTGGAGCAACCGGGGCATGTTCCTGCTGAACCCGGACGGCGCACCCCGCGAGGTTGCCGGTGTCCCGCCGGACTACTTCAGCAAGACCGGCCAGCTGTGGGGCAACCCGCTCTACGATTGGCGCCTTCTGGAACAGCAAGGATATGCCTGGTGGATTGAACGATTTCGTCAGCAGTTCGCCATGTTCGACGTGGTCCGCATCGATCATTTCCGGGGCTTCGAAGCGGCTTGGCACGTGCCGGCCACCGAGAAAACTGCTGTCAACGGCAGCTGGGTACCCGGTCCCGGGGCCCCCCTGTTCCGTTCGGTGCTGTCAGCCCTTGGCGGCTCGCTGCCGATCATCGCCGAAGACCTGGGGGTTATCACTCCCGAGGTGGATGCGTTGCGGGACCAGTTCGGATTTCCCGGCATGAAGATACTGCAGTTCGCTTTTGGATCCGGGCCCGACAATCCCTATCTGCCGCACAACCATACGAAAAATTGCGTCCTGTACACCGGCACCCATGACAACGACACCACGCTGGGCTGGTACGACAAGCTGCCCGCCAAACAGCGTGCGGCGGTCCAGGGCTACCTGGGGTCAGAGTGCCACGACATAGTCGCTGATATGACCCGCAGTGCTCTCATGTCAGTTGCCGACACGGTGATACTGCCGTTTCAGGACCTGCTGGCACTGCCGGGGAGCGCGAGAATGAACATCCCCGGCACCGCCCAGGGCAACTGGGAGTGGCGCTTCACGTGGGATATGATTTCGCGCTCGCGGGGAGGCGAATTTTCCGACCTGCTCGAGTGCTATGGCCGACGGATTCCCCGGTTAGCTCAATTTTCTTGACAAAACCCTTGTAGTGGCTATACTCACTTGCTTTGTATTTTAGTTAATGTACTGATACACCCAGCAGGCGGATACCGTGAAGATTATCGTCGATCATATCCAGGACAAAGCACTGATTCTGCCGATCGATGAGCCGGCAGAAACTTTTGCCGTCCTGTCCGCCATGCAAAGAGATGGCGAGTGCACGTTTGTCGGTCCGGTACGCGGCACCGTCCGAGCAGAACGTGAATTCGACCACATCCGGGTTTCGGGCGCAGTTGACACAAGGATATCCCTGATCTGCTCGCGCTGCCTGGTACCGTTCGAAAACGACATCCATTCGTCGTTTACCATTTTTTTTCGCAAAGGCTCCCCATCCGAGACCTGTGAAGAGGATGAGGTCGAACTGGCGGAAGAGGATCTGGTATCGGCCACCTACAGCGGCAACGAGATCGACCTGGCCCACGACATCGAGGAGCAAGTGGCGATGGAAGTGCCGCTTAAACCGCTGTGTGACGAGGAGTGTAAAGGGCTTTGTCCGGTATGCGGCATCGACCGGAACGCCTCGAACTGTACCTGCGAGGAATCGGCTTTCAATTTCAAGTTCAGTGCGTTGAAGGATTTCAAGGTATCACGATAACCACAGGGGCGTCGTTTTGTTCGACGTTCCGCCTAAAAGGAGAATGACATGGCAGTACCCAAGAAAAAGACATCCAAATCCCGCAAGAACATGCGTCGGGCGCACGACTTCCTGACCCCCCAGTCCGTGTCCGTATGCCCCCAGTGCAAGGCTCCCAAGCTTCCCCATCGGGCCTGCCCCACCTGTGGCACCTACAAGGGCAAAGAAGTCATCGACCTGTCCAAGGCCGAATAAGCTTACTCTCCATCAGTGTCATTACCGGGACAGATGAGAGTAGCCATAGATGCAATGGGGGGCGATAACGCCCCGGCCGTCGAAGTCGAGGGGGCTGTTGCGGCGGCCCGTGAACACGGGATTGCGGTCACGCTGGTTGGCGACCGAGAACGCCTTGAATCCGAACTTGCCAAGCATGATGTCAACGGGCTCGACATCGACATCCACCATGCCAGTGAAGTGGTCGGGATGCACGATTCCGCCTCGGATGCCGTGCGCAAGAAGAAGAACTCTTCCGTGCGCCTGGCTTTTGAGCTGGTAAAGGAAGGAAAGGCCTGTGCCGCCGTGAGCGCCGGTAATTCCGGGGCCACCATGGCGGCGGGCATGTTCGTCCTGAAGCGCATCAGCGGCATCGAGCGCCCTGCTATCGCCCAGATTTTTCCAACCCTCAAAGGGCAGACCCTGGTGCTGGATGTTGGGGGGAACGTGGACTGCAAACCCCAGCACCTGGTGCAGTTCGCCATCATGGGCGAGGTGTATGCCCGCTACGCCATGGGCATCAAAAATCCCGCGGTCGGCCTGCTGTCCAACGGAGAAGAGGATTCCAAAGGAAACGAACTGACCCGCGAAACCAATGCCGTTCTGCGCGAAACCTCGCTCAACTACACCGGCTATGTTGAAGGGCGTGACATCTTCAAGGGAACTGTCGAGGTGGTTGTCTGCGACGGTTTCGTGGGCAATGTCGTGCTCAAGCTTTCCGAAGGCCTGGCCGAGGCGGCCGGCAAGATGCTCAAAGGCGAAATCGTCAAGAGCTGGGTATCGAAAATCGGGTATCTGTTCGTCCGAGGCGCCTTCGACCGTTTCAAAAAAATCGTCGATTACGCCGAATACGGCGGCGCGCCGCTCCTTGGCATCAACGGCGTCGGCATGATCTGCCATGGCGGCTCCAACACCAAGGCCATCAAAAACGCAGTCAAATTTGCCCACGAGTATGCCCGCAGCGGTGTAACCGAACATGTTGCCGAAAAGTTGTCCGAAAACGTAGCCAACATTTCACAGCGCGAAAGCCAGAAGCCGCACGCAATCGCCTGATGGGGGGAACCATGCTGAGAGCTCGGATTACTGGTACCGGCTCCGCTCTTCCGGATAAAATTCTCACCAATCGCGATCTGGAGCAGATGGTTGAAACCAGCGATGAATGGATCACCTCCCGCACCGGCATCAGCCAGCGCCGCATCGCTGCCGATGGCGAATACACATCCACCTTTGCGATAAAAGCCGCGCAACAGGCCCTGGACATGGCCGGCATCGGGCCGGAAGACCTTGACCTGATCATCGTCGGCACCGTTACCCCGGATTTTCCCTTTCCCGCCACAGCCTGTATCGTTCAGCACGAATTGGGGGCCAGCAAAGCCGCTGCCTTTGATATCTCGGCCGCCTGCTCTGGTTTTATTTACGGCCTTTCTCTGGTAGAAAAGCATATTCAGGCCAATGCCATAAAACGCGCCTTGGTCATCGGCGCCGAAGTGCTGTCCCGTATCGTTGACTGGTCAGACCGCAATACCTGCATCCTGTTCGGCGATGGTGCCGGCGCGGCAGTCATCGAAGCCTGCGAGGGCGACAACGGCATCCTGTCGACCCACATTTTTACTAATGGTTCCTACTGGGACATGCTCTATCTGCCGGGAAACGGCAGCCGCAACCCCTCCAGCAACAGCCGCACCATCGACGAACGCCTCTTCTACCTGCGCATGGAAGGGAACGACGTCTTCAAGCACGCCGTGCGGGCCATGGAAGAGGCCGCACAGGCAGCCCTCGCCGCCAACAGCATGACTGCAGCCGATATTACCCTCTTTATTCCGCACCAGGCCAACCGGCGCATCATTGATGCCACCGGCAAGCGGCTCGGCCTCACAGAGGATCGCGTTTTCGTCAATCTCCACAACTACGGCAACACGTCGGCCGCTTCCATTCCGATCGCCCTCGACGAAGCACGCCGTAGCGGCCGAATAACCGCCGGCGACACGATCCTGCTGGATGCCTTTGGAGGCGGTTTTACCTACGGTTCGGTCTTGGTTCGCTGGTAAAGGCTCTAGCAGCGCCAAGCAGAGCTGCACCATCACTTTACAATCCGAGGTTTAAGCTATGGTTAAATCGGCATTTATTTTCCCTGGCCAAGGTTCTCAATACCCCGGTATGGGCAAGGAATTGGCTGAAACATTTCCGGTGGCCCGCCAGGTATTTGAAGAGGCCGACGATGCACTCGGCTTCAAGCTTTCCACTGTTTGCTTCAGCGGCACCGAGGATGAGCTCAAGCTGACCGCCACGACCCAGCCCGCCATACTGACCGCCAGTATCGCGGTGCTCAAAGTGGTCGAGCAGGAGACCGGACTGCGCCCCGACTATCTGGCCGGCCACTCCCTGGGCGAGTACTCGGCCCTGGTCTGCTCCGGAGCTCTGGCCTTTGCCGATGCCGTACGCACCGTCCGTGCCCGCGGCACCTTCATGCAGGAGGCGGTACCGGTCGGCACCGGCACCATGGCCGCCATGCTGAGCATTGACAAAGAGGTGCTTGAAGACATCTGTCGTGAAGCGGCACAAGGCGATGTGGTATCACCTGCCAACTTCAACTCTCCCGGCCAGATCGTCATTGCCGGCAGCACCGCCGCCGTAGGACGGGCCATCGAAGTAGCCAAAGGACGCGGCTTCAAGAAGGCCATGCTGCTCCCGGTAAGCGCCCCTTTCCATTGTGCCCTGATGAAACCGGCGGCCGACCGTCTTGCCGGCGTACTCGACGCTATTTCAATCAACGCAATGAACCTGCCGGTGGTCGCCAACGCCGATGCCCGGCCCAATGCCGACCACCAACGGGTCAAGCAGCTCTTGGTGACCCAGGTGTGTGCACCGGTATTGTGGGAGCAGTCCGTAATGGCCATGACCGAGCTCGGCGTGGGGCGCTTCATCGAAATTGGTCCCGGCAAAGTCCTGAGCGGACTGGTCAAGCGGATCACCAAGGATGTTGCCATCGCCAACATCGAAGATTGCGCCGGCATCAAAGCCGCAGGGGAGGGGGCATGACACTTTCAGGTCAGGTCGCACTGGTTACCGGTGCATCGCGGGGCATCGGCCGCGCCGTGGCGCTCAAACTGGCATCCGAAGGCGCTACGGTCATCGTCACCGCCACCTCTGAGCAGGGGGCGGCAACGACTGCCGAAGCGATTACTGCCGCCGCCGGCACCGCCAAGGCCGTAAAACTGGACGTCACTCAGCCGGCCGAGGTGGAAGCGCTCTTCAGCACTCTTGTTGCCGAATACGGCCGGCTCGATATCCTGGTCAACAACGCCGGCATCACCAAAGACGGTCTGCTGATGCGCATGAAGGAAAGCGACTGGGATGCCGTCCTGGACACGAACCTGAAAGGCGCTTTCCTTTGTACGCGCGAAGCTGCCAAGATTATGACCAAAGCCCGTAGCGGCAGGATCATCAACATCAGTTCGGTAGTGGGCGAAATGGGCAATGCCGGGCAGGCCAATTACTGCGCCAGCAAAGCGGGCATGTTCGGCATGACAAAGTCAGTTGCCCGGGAGCTGGCCAAGCGCAATATCACGGTTAATGCGGTAGCCCCCGGCTTTATAGAAACCGACATGACCTCGGTGCTGTCTGAAAAGGTGCGTGAGTCGCTCGTTCAGCAAATCCCGCTGGAACGCCTGGGTAGTGCGGAGGATGTGGCCAATGCCGTCTATTTCCTGGCGTCGCCGCTGTCGTCCTATGTGACCGGTCACGTGCTCTCTGTGAACGGCGGCATGTATATGTAACTGAGTCACGGCCCCTGGTCTGGCGTATACACGATGTCCATGATTAAAATAAAAATTGACATTTAGGCATTTCATGCTTAATTAGCAGATACGACTGAGACAAAGAAACCTGTCCAAGGTTTATATCACACGGAGGTGAAAGATGTCTGACATTGCAAAGCGGGTTAAAGAGATTGTCGCGGAACAGCTGGGGGTTGAAGAGGCGCAGGTAGTGCCGGAAGCTTCCTTCATGGATGACCTTGGCGCCGACTCTCTGGATACGGTCGAGCTGGTCATGGCCCTTGAGGAGGAATTTGACATCGAAATTCCGGACGAGGACGCCGAGAAGATCCAGACCGTTAACGACGCCATCGAGTACATCACCGAGCACAGCTGATAAACAGCGGAGAGGGGGAGCTTCTCCCCCTTTTCTTTTTCCCCCATCGATATTCAGCAGTCAAACCCCTGGGAGTCACACATATGAGAAGAGTCGTAGTTACGGGAGTTGGCGCAGTATCCCCACTCGGATGCGGCAATGCCAAAAACTGGGATGCGCTTGTCCACGGAAAATCCGGCATCGGCCTGATAACCCGTTTTGATGCTTCCGACATGCCGGTCAAGATCGCGGGTGAGGTCAAGGACTTCAATCCCGAGGAATTCATCGACAAAAAAGAGATCAAGAAGATGGATCTCTTCATTCAGTACTCCCTTGCGGCCGCCCATTACGCCATGGAGGATTCAGGGCTGGCCATCACTGAGGAAAATGCCGAGCGCGTCGGCGTCTTGGTGGGAGCCGGTCTGGGAGGTCTGCCGACCATCGAAAAGTACCATTCGGCACTGATAGAGGGGGGGTACAAGAAAATTTCTCCCTTCTTCATCCCCATGTTGATCATCAATCTGGCGCCTGGCCACATTTCCATCAAATACGGCGCCAAGGGCCCGAACATTTCGTCGGTGTCCGCCTGCGCCACCGCCACCCATTCCATCGGCGACGCCTATCACATCATCAAGCGCGGCGATGCCGACGCCATGATCGCCGGCGGTACGGAGTCGACCGTGACGCCTCTGGGTATCGGCGGCTTTGCCGTCATGAAGGCCCTGTCCGACCGCAACGACAGCCCGGAAACCGCGTCGCGTCCCTTCGAAAAGAACCGCGACGGCTTCATCATGGGCGAGGGTGCCGGCATCCTGGTGCTCGAAGAATATGAGGCGGCCAAAAAGCGCGGTGCCAAGATCTATGCCGAAATAGTCGGCTATGGCTTGACCGGCGACGCCTATCACCTGACTGCTCCGGCTCCTGGCGGCGAAGGTGCGGCCCGCTGCATGAAGATGGCCCTGAGCAATGCCGGCGTGAACCCGGACCAGGTCACCTACATCAATGCCCATGGCACCTCGACCCCGATGAATGACCTCTACGAAACCATGGCCATCAAGACCGTGTTCGGTGATCATGCCCGCAAGGTCATGATTTCCTCCACCAAGTCCATGACCGGCCATCTGCTCGGCGCAGCCGGCGGTGTTGAGGCGGTGTTCAGCTGCATGGCCATGGACAAGGGGGTCATCCCCCCGACCATCAACTATAATGAGCCAGACCCCGAGTGCGACCTGGACTACACCCCCAACACGGCCCGCGATGCGGTCATCCAGTACGCCATGAGCAACAACTTCGGTTTCGGCGGCACCAACGCGTCATTGCTGTTCAAGAAAATATAGGCGGTATCCGGTATGATTGTCATTGGCAGTGATCACGGTGGCCTCACCCTCAAAACAGCAGTTAAAAACTATCTGGAGCGCCGCGGCTATCACGTGCAGGATGTTGGCACCAACAGCGACGCTTCGGTCGATTATCCCGACTTCGGCGAGATGGTTGCCGACACTGTGGTAAATGGCACGGCAGAACTGGGCGTATTGATTTGCGGTACCGGCATCGGCATGTCGATTGCCGCCAACAAGATTCCCGGCATCCGGGCCGCACTGGTCACCGACGTCTTCATGGCGCGCATGGCCAAGGAACACAACAACGCCAACGTATTGGTCCTGGGGGGACGGGTTCTGGATGAACAGAAGGCCTGCGACCTGGTGGGCGCCTGGCTGGATGCCACCTTCGAGGGGGGCCGGCATCAAGGTCGCCTGGACAAGATCACGGCGCTGGAGAACCGGTACATCTGCCGTTAGCCATACTGGATTCAACAAAAACCAACGCTCAAGCGGGAGCTGCAACGGCAGTCATCCCGCTTCTCGTTTCCAAACAGTCCACAAAACGCATAAAGGAGAGGTTACATGTCCGTGCTTGAAAGCTTTGATCCGCAGGTCGCCGAGGCCATCCGCCATGAAACGGAACGCCAGGAATACAACCTGGAGTTGATCGCATCTGAAAACTTCGTGTCCGAGGCGGTACTGGAGGCCCAAGGTTCGATCATGACCAACAAGTACGCCGAAGGGTATCCCGGCAAGCGCTACTATGGCGGCTGCGAGCACGTGGATGTGGTGGAGCAGCTGGCCATCGACCGCGCCAAAGAGCTGTTCGGCGCCGAGCACGCCAATGTGCAGCCCCATTCAGGCTCCCAGGCCAACATGGCAGTCTATTTCGCCGCCTGCAAGCCGGGTGACACCATTCTGGGCATGAACCTGTCCCATGGCGGCCATCTGACTCATGGCAGCCCGGTCAACTTCTCGGGCAAACTGTTCAACATCGTGCCCTATGGTGTCTCCCCTGAGACAGAAACCATCGATTATGCCGAAGTGGAGCGCTTGGCAATCGAGCACAAACCGAAGATGATCGTGGTCGGTGCCAGCGCTTATCCGCGCATCATCGATTTTCCGGCCTTCCGCGCCATCGCCGACAAGGTCGGTGCGGTAGTCATGGTGGACATGGCGCATTTTGCCGGTCTGGTGGCAGCCGGCGTTCACCCCAGCCCGGTCCCCTACGCTGAATTCGTCACCACCACCACCCACAAAACCCTGCGCGGCCCCCGCGGCGGCATGATCCTCTGCCGCGAGGAATTCGCCAAGACACTGAACTCGCAGATATTCCCCGGCATCCAGGGGGGACCGCTCATGCACGTCATCGCAGCCAAGGCGGTGGCGTTCAAAGAGGCGCTGCAGCCCGAATTCAAGGCCTATCAGCAGCAGATCGTCAACAACGCCAAGACCCTGGCCGCAGCCCTCACGAAAAAAGGCTTCAAGCTGACCAGCGGCGGCACCGACAATCACCTGATGCTGATCAACTTCTCCGGCACCGAGATCACCGGCAAGGCCGCCGAGGAGGCGCTGGACAAAGCCGGTATCACGGTCAACAAGAACACGGTGCCGTTCGAGACCCGTTCCCCGTTCGTCACTTCGGGCATCCGGGTCGGCACGCCGGCATGCACCAGCCATGGCCTGAAAGAGGCCGAGATGGAGCTGGTGGCCGGCTTTATCGCCGATGCCGTCGCCAACATCGGCAATGACGAGAAACTGGCGGGCATCAAAACTCAGGTTAACGCGCTGATGAGGAAGTTCCCCCTCTACGCCCAGCGTCTTGCCTAAACCGTGCTTTTCTGGTATGTACAAGGCCCGCCCGACTCGTTCCGGCGGGCCTTTTTGCATCCTGTGATCAAACGGAGCTTCACGCATGGACAACAAGCGCTTCCTGACACCGGGTGAAACCGCCCAGGCGATCATCCAGGCCGGCCGCCGGGTGCTGCACCAGAATTTCGGCCGCACCTTCGTGCTGAGCCTGCTGGCGGGCTTTTACATCGCCTTCGGCGCCCAGCTCTCCACGGTTGTCAGCCAGGATGCGGCCCTGTTCTGCGGTCAGGGGATCGCCCGGCTCCTGACCGGCAGTGTGTTTTCAGTCGGCCTCATGCTGGTGGTCATCTGCGGGGCCGAGCTGTTCACCGGCAACAGCCTGCTGACCAGTGCCGCACTGCATGGTGAAATCTCATGGATCAAGCTCAGTGAAAACTGGCTGGTGGTGCTGGCCGGGAACTTTATCGGCTCGCTGTTTTTTGCCTGGCTCATGTTCCAGTCGCACCTCTGGGAAATGGGAGCTGTGGCTGAACAGGCCATCAAGATTGCCACGATCAAGAGCTCCCTTTCGTTCGAAGTCGCATTTATCCGCGGCATTCTCTGCAACTGGCTGGTCTGCCTGGCAGTTTTCATGGCGACCGCCGCCCGGGACGTGCCAGGCAAACTGCTTTCCTGCTACATCCCCATCATGACCTTCGTGGCCAGCGGTTTCGAGCACTCCATCGCCAACATGTACTTCATTCCCACTGGTCTGATGATTTCGCACCAACTCGGGCGCCCTGCCGACACTCTGACCTGGCAGGCCTTCCTGGTGAACAACCTCGTGCCGGTTACTCTCGGCAACATCGTGGGGGGCGTCGTGTTCGTAGCGTGCGCCTATTGGTACGTACACCGCGAAGCGGCAAAATAATCCCTTCCTTCCAAAGCCTCCTGAAATAATCAGCCTCAATTCTCTGCTCCACCCGACCGTCAAGGGATCAACCGTCGTTTTTACGTTGTTCGCTTGTGAATTCCCTTATTTGTGTTGATAATAATAGTAACGGAACAACGTCAACAGAGGGGGGCATGGCCATGGCAACCAAACAGAACCTTGTCGAGCATATATCCGCAGTTCAGGAAAAAACACGTAGCTTTGAAAACGCCTTCCAGTCTGTAGCGCGCATGATCCTGGGGGCTGGATTCGAGAAGGTTACCGTCAATGGCCGGACCACCTATGACTTTCATATCTTCCGTAGCGGCCGGAAACACACCATCGGCATGTACGACGAAATCAACAGCTTTGTCTCCTACGTCAAGGATGCGGCGGAAGGTGGCTCCAGCAAGGAGATGGCCTTCGTGCTGGTCGGTGAGCCGGGCAACGGCAAGACGTTCTTTGTCGAATTTCTCTGTTCCCGCTATCGCGATTTTCTGGCACAAGGGGTGAACAGGCGCTACACATTCCGCTTCGTCGGCCTGGACAAATTGGGACACTACGGCAGAATCAACGTCATCGACTCCCAGACCTATGAAGACCCCATGACCCTGGCCATGAACCTGTTCGAATCGTCTGACGACAATCGGCGTTTTCTCGCAGACAAGGGGGGCTTCGACGAGGCCGGGTTGAATGAACTTTACGACAACTACCGGCCGCTGGGTGCCTGCAGCGGCTACATCTGGAATGATATCCGCACCTATTGTGATGCCGACATGTCCCGCATGCTCGAATTCATTGAGATCGTGCCGGTGCCCATGAGTGAGAGCCTGGGCACCATCACCGGCAAGTACCCCGCCAAGGATAAGATCACGTCGTCGGCCGTTGACCTGCTGGGCGAAGAATCCATCCAGCGCCTGCTGCACATCACCGACACCAATAATCCCTATCGCTTCGATTTGCGGCGTGGTGCACTGGCGCGGGTTGCCGGGGGCGGTATTCATTTCTCCGACGAAATTTTCAAGAACAAGAAGGATCTGGTGCAGGTCTATCTCGGGGTGATCCAGAACCGGGCCATCGAGATCGACGGCTACAAGTGGCCCATCGATTCCCTGATCATCGCCACCAGCAACAACTCAGAATTCAACCGCTTCCTGGCGGAAAAGGAAGAGGCTCCCATCGTGGATCGCTGCCGGATCTGCTATGTGTCTCATAATACGAACTACCGCCTCCAGAACGGCTTGACCGGCTATGCCATCGGCAGCGATGCCAAGACCACCCTCACCAGGGAGCCGTTGCATCAGGACCCCAATCTGAACTACGCCGCCTCGGTAGGGGTAGTGCTGACCCGCCTACCACGATCGGAAAAACTCACCCCCATCGAGACAATGAAACTGGCTGCCGGCGAGGTGGCGGGCGAGAAGAGCATCAAGGCCCTGGCGGAGGTGATCGACACCCTGTCCCAAGATCCGGACATTACCAAGCGCTTCGGACAGAAAGGGATGGGACACCGCAGCCTGGGGCGCTCCATTCAGCTCCAGGTGGAAAACTCGGAAACCAATGAAGGGCGCTGCATGTTCGCCTACGATGTTTTCAAGAGCCTGGAGCGGATCGTATTGGATTATGTGGTGGACGCCAACGACCGCGCAAAATATCTGGAAGACCTGAAAATCGCCAAGGGTCTGTACCGCGAGCGGATCATGACGGAGATGTTTAATGCCTACATGGACGAGCCTTTTGCCATCCGCAAGGATGTGATGAACTACGTTAATATGATCATCGGCGTGGACGCGGAAAACCTGGGACCGGACCGGATGTGGAAGTACAAGGATCCCCAGAGCGGGGAGTTGAAGGCGCTCAAGATTGATGAGCGCTACGTGAAGAGCGTGGAGGAGCGCATCGGCCTCAAAACCGACGAACAGCGCGATTCGTTCCGCACCTCGATCCGTAAAATCTACGGGCAGAAGATTTCCGTGGATCCGAGTTACGACTTCATGGACAACCTGGAACTGGTCAAGGCGGTCACCGATGTGCGTCTGAAGAGCGATATTGCCGGAGCAGGAAGCCTGATCGGCGCCCTGGCCAACCGCACCAACGAGGAGAACCAGAAGCTCTATGACCGGATGATCACGACCATGCTCGGCAAATTGGGGTACTGCCGGACCTGTGCGCAGAAGACGATTGAGTACTTCTGCACACAGGAGGATGAGAACTGACATCTACCACCCCCGCCCTGTCGGGCACCCCCTCCTAATTTAGGAGGGGGACGGGGGGGGTAAAGGTTCCTATGCGCAACGAACTTACAACATATCTGGAAGAACAGCGGGCCAAGGGGCTGTCTCCCGAAAGGGAACAGGCCATGCGGGCCGAACTGGCGACTGTTGGCCAGGGGCATTCGCCGCTCTTCCCTTCAGCCGGAGACACCCCCGAACCGTACCGTTCGTTCTCCCGGTCGCTCTATAGCTGGCACGACATGATGGTGCTGCAGGATCAGGCAACAATGGCGAGTCCGTATGCCCTGCTGATCAAATCACTGGATGAACTGCTGGAGCGGGACCGGAAGCGCGAGTCCGACGGTTTTCCCCGCAAGATCCAGGTTGGCCGGTTGATCAAACCGGGACGCGGCGGCAAAGGCAAGGTGGTGGTGGTGCCGACCACGGTGGAAGAGAAGTTCATCCATGACCCCACTGTGCGCCCCGTCGATGAAGATCAGACATCGGGCGGTACCGGCGAGGGAGAGGAAGGGGAGGTCATCGGCGAGCAGAAGGTGCGCGAAGAGTCCGAGGGCACTGGGAGCGGCCCCGGGCAAGGAGAGGGAGAGAACCACGAAATCGAGTCATCCGCCTACGAGCTCGGCAAAACCCTGACGGAGAAATTTCAGCTGCCCAACCTGCAGGAAAAAGGCAAGAAACGCTCCTTTACCCGATATACCTACGACTTGACCGACAAGCACCGCGGTTTTGGCCAGGTGCTCGACAAAAAAGCCACCCTGCGCAAAATCGTGGAATCCAACATCGCCCTCGGCAACATCCCCGACGTGGCGGATATCGACCCAACCGGATTCCTGATTGCCCCCAAGGACAAGGTGTACCGCATCCTCTCCCGGGAAAAGGACTACGAATCCCAGGCCATGGTCTTCTTTCTGCGCGATTACTCCGGTTCCATGGCCGGCAAGGTAACCGATCTGGTGGCAACCCAGCATGTGCTGATTTACAGTTGGCTGCTGTATCAGTACACGGGACAGGTGGAGTCGCGCTTCATACTCCATGACACCGAAGCCAAGGAAGTGCCGGATTTCCACACCTACTACAACTCGCGCGTTGCCGGCGGCACCCAGGTATCCAGCGCCTATCATCTGGTGAATGAGATTGTCGCCAAGGAGAACCTGGCTCGGGACTACAACATTTACGTGTTCCACGGCACCGATGGCGACGACTGGGACAGCGGCGGCGAGAAGGCCATTCCGGAGCTGGAGAAGATGCTCACGTACAGCAGCAGGGTAGGGGTGACCATTGCCGAGCATGGCACCGGCCAATACGGCAGCACGGAAGTAGCCCGCTATTTGCGGGGATCTGGTCTGTTGCGTGACAAGCCGCACCTGATACGGATGGATGTGATGGCGGAGGATGCAGACGAGGCAAGGCTGATTGAGGGGATCAGGACACTTATTTCCTGAACGGAACATATGATTTGACCTTGCGAGAAACGTGATTTTTTCGCAAGGTCAAGGCGCTCAAGGAAATTCATCGCAGGAGTAGCAGCGCTAAGTCGAGGATGAATTTCCGCAAAGCAACACAGAGATTGCGGAAAAGGCGCGTTTCTATTATGGAACTGATCAATCAACATACCAAGGCTATCATGGAAGGCTGCAAGGAGCGGGCACGGGACGCCGGCCTGTCGTTTACCGACGAGAGCCTGGAGTATCTTGTCAGCAACCGGGATCTGCTGGAATTGAGCCCCAAGGTAATGATCCCCACGCTCTACGATTACTGGGTGCATGACGTGGAGGTGTTGCGTGAAAAAGGGAAATATGAACTCTATCCCCATAATCCCTATGAAACGGTGATCAACACCCGCCCTCCCATCTCATTTTACAACGACAACAACCCGGACTGGCTGAACGTGATGATCTTTTATCACGTGCTG
>Ga0334722_10001838_pt1 | contig 25328 bp, 20 predicted proteins | sample C3_bottom_MG_FD_207210 | JGI IMG/M metagenome (GOLD analysis project Ga0334722, IMG submission 207210) | Sediment microbial communities from Yellowstone Lake, YNP, Wyoming, USA - C3_bottom | ecosystem: Environmental > Aquatic > Freshwater > Lake > Sediment | place: USA: Wyoming | collected... | reverse complement strand
CAGGAAGATAACTCCGCTTGTTGAAGAAGCAAGAGAACTCTTTCCAAGAACGTTTCCGGCCATAGACGGGAAGAACTACGAAATCAAAAATGAGATTGTAGACTACTGATCAAAAGATTACATATCTTTGAATCCGTTATTCAAAAACTTAAAACAATTGCAGGAGAAAATTCTTATTCTTGACTTCGGATCACAGTATACCCAACTGATTGCCAGAAGGATCAGAGAGCTTAATGTATATTGTGAGATTCACCCTTTCAACCATTTTCCGGCTCCCGATAAAGGTATCAGGGGAGTAATTCTTTCAGGCAGTCCATCCTCTGTCAGGGACAAGGATGCTCCAGTGCCTGATCTTTCAGGTATAAAGGGGGTACTTCCTCTTCTTGGAGTATGTTACGGAGCTCAGCATCTTGTTAATAACTATGGAGGAGAGGTTCTTCCTTCCAAAAACAGGGAATACGGAAGGGCCAACCTGGTTTATATAAACCATGAAGACCCGCTTTTTAAGGGCATAAGCACCGGTACTCAGGTATGGATGTCACATGCAGATACAATTACCAGTATTCCCGGTAACTATGAAATTACCGGTTCTACGTTCGATGTAAAAGCTGGAGCATTCAGAATCAAAGGTGAAGATACATGGGGTATTCAGTTCCATCCGGAGGTTTACCATACTACAGAAGGATCGGTAATGCTGAGAAATTTTGTGGCTGGTATATGCAAATGCAAACAGAACTGGACTCCTGAATCATTTGTGGATTCCACGGTGAATCAATTAAAACAACAGCTGGGAAATGATAAAGTTCTTCTTGGACTTTCAGGAGGCGTAGATTCATCGGTGGCAGCATTCCTTCTTCACAAGGCAATCGGCAGAAATCTGACCTGCATATTTGTTGATAACGGCTTGTTGCGCAAGAATGAATTTCCAAGGGTTATGGAATCATATCTCGGGCTTGGACTTAATGTCATAGGTGTTGATGCCAGTGAACGATTCCTGAATGAACTTGAAGGGCAGAGCGACCCTGAAACAAAGAGGAAAACTATTGGCAGGGTCTTTATTGAAGTATTTGATGAAGAAGCTCATAAGGTCAAAGATGTGAAATGGCTTGCCCAGGGAACAATTTATCCTGATGTAATTGAATCGGTATCAGTTAAAGGACCCTCTGCAACTATTAAGTCGCATCATAATGTTGGCGGCCTGCCTGAAAAAATGCATCTGAAAGTTGTTGAACCATTGCGGCTCCTGTTCAAGGATGAAGTAAGAAGAGTAGGAAATGCACTTGGTTTGCCTGAATATATTCTCAAAAGACATCCCTTCCCCGGACCAGGTCTTGCTATCAGGTTACTCGGATCAATAACCAGAAAAAAACTGGAGATACTAAAAGAAGCAGATGAGATTTTTATCGAAGGTTTAAGAAACAACGGACTTTATGATTCTGTATGGCAGGCCGGAGTAATTCTTCTTCCGGTTCAGTCAGTCGGAGTTATGGGTGATGAACGGACCTATGAAAATGCCGTTGTGCTAAGAGCTGTTACATCAACTGATGGCATGACTGCCGACTGGTCACATCTTCCATATGACTTCCTTGGCTCAGTTTCAAATGAGATTATTAATAAGGTTAAGGGAATTAACAGGGTTGTTTACGACATTAGTTCAAAACCTCCTTCAACAATTGAATGGGAATAGTGTTTATATAAGTATATATTAGATAATAAATGAAAAGAATTCTTAGAGCAGGTCTGATACTGATATCGGTTTTATTACTGATGGACCTTTCAATATCAGCACAGGTACTTAACGAAGAGACGTTTAAGATCGGAAGGACACTGGGACTGATTGAGTCATTCTACGTCGACAGTGCACAGATGGATAAACTGGCTGAGAAGGCAATAATTGAGATACTGAAGAACCTTGATCCGCATTCGACATATATCTCTGCAAAGGATGTAAAGGATATGAATGAGCCTCTGAATGGCAATTTTGAAGGAATTGGCATTCAGTTTAATATATTGCGTGATTCTATAATTGTAATTGAGCCCATTGAAGGAGGTCCATCTGAAAAAGTAGGACTAAAAGCCGGTGACCGTATAATTACTATCGACAAGGAAAAAGTTACAGGTATCGCTATAACCACATCCGGTGTCAGAACCAAGCTGATGGGACCTAAGGGAACAAAAGTAAATATTACCGTTTACAGGAAGGGAGAGAAAGATCTTCTTGATTTCACTATTGTGCGTGACAAGATTCCAATCAATAGTCTCGATGCTTCCTATATGCTAAACAAAGAGACTGGCTATATCAAGCTGAATAAGTTCGCTGCCACAACTGATAAGGAATTTTCTGATGCGATAGCTAACCTCAGGAAAAGCAATATGCAAAACCTGGTTCTCGATCTTAGGGGAAATGGAGGGGGCTATATGCTTGCCGCCACCCAGATTGCCGATAAGTTTTTTTCGGATCAGAAGCTTATTGTTTATCTTACCGGGAGAAAAACTCCCCGACAGGACTATAAATCAAAAGGAGCAGGAAGCCTATCATCAGCCAGGGTTGTTATTCTTACGGATGAAAACTCGGCATCTGCAAGTGAGATATTATCAGGAGCAATACAGGATTGGGACCGGGGTGTGATTCTTGGTCGCAGGACCTTTGGAAAAGGTCTTGTTCAGAACGGATTCTACCTTACCGACGGATCGATGATCAGGCTTACTATTGCAAGGTACTATACGCCTACCGGCAGATCAATACAAAGTCCGTATGACGGAGGTTATGACAAATACATTGAAAACTTTTACAAAAGATATACTGATGGCGAACTGATGTCAGCCGACAGTATAAAACTGCCTGATTCACTTAAATATACAACTCTCCTGAACAAACGTGTTGTTTATGGGGGCGGCGGTATAATGCCTGATGTTTTCGTAGCTGTTGATACAACATATAATACAAGCTATTTCAGGAAACTTGCCGGGAAAAATTTACTAAATGCTTTTACACTTGAATATTTCGACAAAAACAGAAATATCCTTACCTCCAGGTACAAAAGTTTTGATGATTTCAACAAAAACTTCCAGTTCACACCGGAGGATATAAAAGCATTTATTGACAAAGGTGAAGCTGAGGGAGTAAAGTATGATGAAAGCCAGTATAATATTTCTAAAGATGAAATTCTTCTGATTCTAAAAGGACTCGTTGCAACAAATATCTGGCAAACCTCAGAGTATTTTCAGATTATAAACCAGAATGATAAAGTAATTGAAAAAGCTCTCCAGGTAATTTCTGACAAAAACAGATATAACTCACTGCTTGGGTTCAAGTAGCATTATTATATGAGATTTATTGCCAAAACACTCTTTGGACTCGAACAGGTACTGGCGCGTGAGCTGTCTGATTCAGGTGCAACGGGAGTAGAGATAGCAAACAGGGCCGTTTTGTTTGAAGGTGATAAACGCTTACTCTACCATGTAAATTACTGTTCAAGGACTGCATTATCCTTTTTACAACCGGTCAGGGATTTCAGGATCAGGACTAAGGAGGATTTGTATTCAAATGGATTGAAGATTGAATGGTCGCGGTATATTAATGAAAACAGTACTTTTTCTATTTCACCGGTTGTCAATTCCAATCTGTTCAGTCATACCGGTTATGCAGCTCTTGTACTTAAAGATGCCATCGCCGATTATTTCAGAAATAAGACCGGCAGAAGGCCTTCAGTAGATACGGTTAATCCTGACCTGCTGATCAATCTGCATATCAGCAGCGATAAAGTAACAGTTTCACTTGATTCTTCTGTAGTACCTCTCTTTAAAAGGGGCTACAGGCTCGAACAGACTGCTGCTCCCCTGAATGAAGCACTTGCAGCAGGGATATTGCTCATATCAGGTTGGGATGCAAACTCCTCACTTACAGACCCTATGTGCGGATCAGGTACAATACCAATTGAAGCTGCAATGATAGCGGGGAGAATTCCTCCTGGTAAGTTCAGACAGTTTTTTGGCTTCCAGAAGTGGAAAGATTATGATGACGCTCTTTTTCAGACAGTAAAGAAGGAATCAGATAATATGATAACTGAATCACCAGTGAAGATTAGAGCAAGCGATATATCTCCGGAAGCAGTTAATCTTGCAACTTCCAACATAAAAAGAGCAGGCCTGGAGAGCAGTATTTCCATAGAAGTAGCTGATTTTAAGGATATTAAAGCAATTGATAATCAGGGGTTTGTGATAATGAATCCTCCGTACGGGCAACGTCTTAATCCGGAAGAACTTGATTCAATCTACAGTATGATTGGGACCACCCTGAAACACAGCTTTGATGGAAACACTGCCTGGCTGATTACTTCAAACCGTGAATCGTTGAAGAAAGTAGGTCTCAAACCAGCTGAAAAACATGTTCTGTTTAACGGAGCCCTTGAGTGTCTTCTTCTTAAATATGAGCTTTATCAGGGATCAAAGAAAAAGAGATCAGAGTGAAGTCGTCATAAAAATGATGTTAGTCACAATTTTTAGTATCCTTTATCAAAAATGTAATGGATTTTTAAATTGTAAAGTCGATATGTTATAATTTGGTAACTTCATATTTTTATTATATTTGTTATTGGAAAATCGTCACTTCATCTTAAATGAAGCTTAAATGAGCTTTAATATAGAGAATTATTTTTCAGATCAGCCTAAAGACAATATTATCCTTTACTACAAAGGCAATGTTGATTCTGATGTCATTAACCATGTTCTTGATTCGGTTGAGGAAAAAATGGTGGCGGTTGATGAAAATCCAAAGCTCCGGAAGAAGGTTTATAATGTGCTGGTAGAAAGCCTGCAAAACCTTTATCATCATGTTGACAGGGTACCTGTTGATTTTGAGGATCAGGTTGAAAAATACGGTTTGCTTGTAGTGAGAAAAGTTCAGGATGGTTATAAGATCGTAACTGGTAATTTTGTCAGCTCTGAAAATATTGAGAAACTTGAGGAAAAGATTAAAAGAATAAACAGATCAACTCACGAGGAGATTAAAGAGCTCTATAAATTCATTCTCAATCATCAGAGAATCTCTGCCAAAGGTGGCGGCGGACTTGGTCTTGTTGATATCGCCAGGAAAACCGGTAATAAACTTGATTATGCATTTATTAAGTATAACGATAATTATTCATTTTTTTATCTGGATATATTGGTAAACGAAGAAAAAGAAAATTAGAAACTTTAAAAATCAGAAAGATATGGAACCGATCATCATCGAAGGAACCCCGAAAACACCAACAGTAAAATTTGACGCTGCTGCAGGTATTTTTGAAATCAAAGGACGTTCAATTCCTGAGAACTCTGTAGAGTTTTACAAACCATTGGTCGACTGGCTTGAAAGTTATAAAGAGACACCCCTGGCAAAGACTTCGGTCAATATCAAGCTGGAGTATTTCAATACCAGTTCCTCCAAGTGTATTCTTGATGTATTCAAGAAGCTGGAGGCGATCCATAAAGCCAAAAATGAAGTTGAAGTCAACTGGTATTACGAGGAAGACGATGAAGATATGCTTGAAGCAGGTGAGGATTATGAATCTATCATCAGAGTGCCATTCAAGATGATTGAGATTACTGACTAACCTCTGGTTAAGCAATTCTGTCTTCAGATCGGTGTTCCAAAAATACAGAGGCTGTCTCTCGGGAGGCAGCCTCTTTGTATTAATATACTGCAAAATATATTTTACTATTCCTTAAATTTTTTCCCCATTAATACTTCACCGGAATCAAGCAGTTTCTTGAGAACTCTGAAGTATAAAATAAGATAAAGGCCAATAGTCATGATCCAGAGAACTATTACGTTAACTATGTATGTATCAATATAGTTTCCAAAGATCTGTTTGGTGGGAGAGTAGAAGTGAGCTTTTATAAACGGATACTGGGGATCCATGAATACAGGGTCCATCTTTTGAATAAGCTGACCCTTGTACTCAACAAAAGTTATTGTTTCATTTTTGTTTGCAGCAAACTCCTCAAGGGATTTATTATGATGCTTGTCTCTTAGTTGAAGATATAGATTACCATTTTCCTTCTGGAGCTTTTCAATAAGCTGGTTTCTTTTACCATCGGCCATATTGTAGTAATCGATATAATATTTTTTGAGCTTATCAATGTAATTATTTGCGGCGTTTATTATTTCAGGTGTGACCTTATCAGGTGTCAGATCATTGGAATATTCAAAATTCAGCTTGGGGAGATAGTCAAGTTCTTTCCTGATCTCATTTCTGACGAGAGTAAGATTCTTCTCAAAATCACCGTTTTTTTCTCCTTTGCTAAGGTTCCCAGAAATAGCTTCCAGCCTCGATTTCATTTCAGTGCACCAGAAATTCCTTTTATAGTTACCCCTGCTTTTTGCTTTCTCAAAACCGTAAAACTGATACTCAAAGTCATTATACATGAATTGATTCACAGCAAGAGCCTCATAGCCCCATCTGGCTGTAATAAATTCTCCATAGAAAGGTATTGAACTGGGGGATGATATTTTTGGATTTAACTTCTCAAATTTTACCATCACCCCGCTGAGTATGATCTGTGGAATTACAAGGAACGGGATAAGGATATAAATAGTTACAACTGCCTTGAAGCTGTCGGAGATGACCAGTCCAAGCATATTTGCACCTGCCCAGCATGTAAAGAGTACCAGCCAGTATTGAAACAGCATCCCTTTTATTTCTGTAATGCCGTTGCCTACGAGAACAAATGTGAAAGCCTGTACTGCGGAAATGGCAAACTGAACAAATACTTTCGACATCAGATAACTGTTCCAGCTGAGGTTAAGAAACGCCTCTCTCTTAAGAATCTTCCTGTCTTTGATGATCTCCTCTGCACTCACGGTAAGTCCCATGAATATTGAGACAATCACCGACATGAACAGATACACAGGCAGGTTGCTGTTTTCATAAAGAGTATAATGTGCATTTTTTGCACTTTCATCAAAATATTTTATAAGAAATGCAAGGAAGAATGCAAGTACCGGCGCTTCAAGAAGGGTAATCAGGAGATACTGTGTATCAGCAATTTTTGACAGAACATCACGTTTTGTGAAAACAATAAACTGTTTAAGTTTGTTGGGAGTTTTAAAATTAATTTCAGGTATTGCTCCTCCCGGTTCGCGTACATCCTCTTTGTGCTCGGCTGCAAAAAGACTGCGCCAGTCAGCAGGCGATATACGCCTTGTCTCGGTAGGTTGTCCGCTCTCTGTAAATACCTTGGTTTCAACTATGTTGAAGATCTGCTCAGGGTTTACGTTCCCGCAGACATAACACTCACTTTCATTATAGTTAGCCTGTTCAATCTTCCTTTTAAAGTATTCAATCGAATCAATAGGGTTCCCGTTATATATAAGGTATCCTCCGGTATCAAGAATAATAAGCTTGTCAAACATCTTGAATATCTCGGAGGAAGGCTGGTGTATTACAATGAAAAGAAGTTTTCCTTTTCTGGCCAGTTCTTTCAGAAGGTCAAGAATGTTTTCTGAGTCGCGTGAAGAGAGCCCTGAGGTAGGTTCATCAAGAAACATAATTGCAGGTTCCCTTATAAGCTCAAGGGAGATATTAAGCCTTTTTCTCTGTCCTCCGCTGATCTTCTTGTTCAGTGGACTACCCACCTGAATATCCCTTATTTCATACAGTCCCAGGTTCTTGAGTACACTGTCGACCCTGGCTACAATCTCTTCTTCAGGGAGATTGTCAAAACAGAGTTTTGCATTATAATAAAGGTTTTCAAAAACTGTAAGCTCTTCAATAAGAAGGTCATCCTGAGAGACATATCCAATAAGGCCCTTTACTTTCTCCTTATCTTTATGTATGCTTACTCCGTTTATAAGTACCTCACCATCAAAAGGATTATTTGTGCCGTTCAATACGCCGAGCAGAGTGGATTTACCCGCACCGCTGGCGCCCATGATTCCCACCATCCTGCCCGATTCCTCTTTAAAGGTCATGTGGTGAATACCAACTTTCCCGTTCTTGAATCTGTATTCAAGGTTGTTTACTTCATAAACCACCCTTGACGCCTTGAATTCCTCCTTCAGGAACTGCATGGTCACATCCCAGTAGTAAATAGGTATGATTTTGTACCCCTTGATGGCGGCTCCAGGGCTCAGCGGATAAACCTTCTCCTCCTGAAGCAACTGCCCGTTCATCGAAAGTTCACCGCACCCCTTGAACCTTACAAAGTACATCTGAACTGATGGAACAAACAGAACCCAGATCTGTCCTTTCAGCTGATCTCTAAAGACATGTTTTGTTTCCCCTGCGCTGTAATCAGCTATGCCGTTAATGATAAGCAGGTTAGATGTTGAAGGAATATTTGTAAACTGATTCAGTACAAATTTCTCAATAAATTCGTACTCTTCTGAAGTAATATTAAGTCCTTCTGCCAGCGTACTTATAAAACCAAGTTCAAGCTGACTTACTTCACTACCGCCCGATTTACAGAATTCAAGTACCTGAATAACAACAACAATCCTCTGGTCCTGAGCGAGCTGGCCCTGTTCGTTTATCTCCTTGCAAAGTTTTCTTATCCTGATAGCAATAGCACCTTCGCGTCTTTCTGCACTACTTTTTTCCAGTTTTTTCCTGGCTTCCTCATAAGCGCTGTCATATGTTGAAAGGTATTTCTGTACAAGCTCCTGGTTAAGTAACCGTTTCAGGAATGCTTCAACGACGCCTCTTCTGTCACTATCATTACTATGAGGTTTAGCAATGATCGCGAATAATTGCATCAGAGTTTCTAGGATCTTCTCACTCATGGTAAATCACATTTATTTCCGCATTGAAGATATGAAAATAGTTATTTGGTTCAAACAGTTCTTCCAAATGTTTTCTAACAATATCAGTCAATTAAAGAGTTGATTTACTTTTTCCTTTCTTTTTCTTTTCAACAGAAAAACCGAATTTTCCAATCAGTTTACCTGTTTCATAATACTTGCCGTGTGAATAACAAACCGGAACAGAATCAGCAAGTCTGAACTCTCCTGTTTTCTTATCCACCAGCGTTTCATCAGCATTTACGGCAACAATCTCTGAAATGAACATGTGATGTGAGCCAAGCTCTTTAATCTCTCTGACAATACACTCAATGTTAACCGGCGATTCCATGATTAATGGCGCATTTACTTTGGATGCAGGCACCGGAGTAAGATTCATTTCTTCAAATTTCCTGTGCTTTGCCCCTGATTTTACTCCGCACCAGTCAGTGGCATAAGCCAGTGACTTTGTTGTAAGGTTAATCACATACTCACCATTTTTTCTGATGATATTATATGAATGCCTTCCGGGTCTGACCGATATGTAGCACATTGCCGGATCGGTGCAGATAGTTCCTGTCCATGATATTGTAATGATGTTGTATTCATCGGGTGAAGAACCGCAGCTCACCATAACAGCAGGAAGCGGATAAATCATTGTTCCCGGCTTCCAGAGTAACTTGCTCATAATATAAAATTTTGATCCAAATATAATCCTATTATTGCCAGTTTGGCATAATCAGTGGCCCTGAATTTTGTCAAAAAGAGGACAGAGTGTCTCAAAAAGCAGGGTGGCAGATATTTTGTACCATAACTCCTGTAAATAATAACGATATGAATCTTAATAATTTCACACTTAAGGCACAGGAATCAGTGCAGTATGCTTTCAATATAGCAAGCACTAAAGGTCAGCAGGCTGTAGAATGTGCTCATATCCTTAAGGGAATTATGAATGAAGCTGAGAGTATAACTGATTTTATCTTCGGCAAAGCAGGAATAAATACTGATTCAATTGAAAAGCAGATTGACAAACTGATTGAAACATTTCCTAAAGTATCAGGTGCTGAAGCATATATTTCTTCAAATGCATCGGAGGCATTCAGGAAGGCGACAAGTCATGCTTCTGCAATGAAGGATAAATATGTTACTGCAGAACATCTTCTAATGGGGATTCTGGATACTGACGACAAGGCATCGCGTATCCTTAAGGATCATGGCGTCACAATGAAAGATCTGAAAACAGCCATTGCTGAATTGCGAAAGGGATCCACAGTTGACAGTCAGACAGCTGATGATACCTTCGATTCACTTAACAGATATGCCATAAACCTGAATGAAATGGCACGATCAGGGAAACTTGATCCTGTAATTGGCAGGGATGATGAGATCCGAAGAATCCTGCAGATACTTACGCGCAGGACCAAAAACAATCCCCTTCTTATAGGTGAACCGGGAGTTGGCAAAACCGCTATTGCAGAAGGTCTTGCCCACAGAATAATCAGAGGAGACGTACCTGAGGATATTAAATCAAAAGTGATCTTTTCACTTGATATGGGCGCACTTATCGCAGGTGCCAAGTACAAAGGAGAATTTGAGGAGAGATTAAAATCAGTTGTTAATGAAGTAATAGGATCAAACGGTGATATTGTACTTTTTATTGATGAAATTCATACACTTGTTGGCGCCGGAAAATCTGAGGGAGCAATGGATGCTGCCAATATTTTAAAACCTGCACTTGCAAGAGGAGAACTAAGGGCAATCGGGGCCACAACTCTCAGCGAGTATCAGAAATATTTTGAGAAAGACAAGGCTCTTGAACGCAGGTTTCAGGTAGTTATGGTTGATGAACCGGGAAGGGAAGATGCCATATCCATTCTGCGTGGCATACGTGAGAAATATGAAACACATCATAAAGTGATTATCAGGGATGAAGCTATTATTGCCGCAGTTGATCTCTCATCACGTTATATAACTGACCGTTTCCTCCCTGATAAGGCTATAGACCTTATAGATGAGGCTGCATCGCGACTCAGACTTGAGATGAACTCAGTTCCGGAAGAGATTGATGAAGTTGACAGAACAATTACACGGCTGGAGATTGAGAAGGAGGCTTTGAGAAGAGATGGGGATACCTTAAAGGTCGAGAAAGTTTCCAGAGAGCTTGCTGAAATGCAGGCAAAGAGGGATGAACTGAGAGCAGGCTGGAAATCTGAGAAAGAGATGATTGAAGCCATTCAGGCAAAGAAAGAGTCAGTGGAATCATTGAGATTTGAGGCTGAAAAGGCTGAAAGAAGCGGCGATTACGGCAAGGTGGCTGAGATACGCTATGGAAGAATTATTGAACTTGAGAAGGAGATTGCTCAACTTAAAGATCAGGTAGAGAAGAAAAGGAGCAAGGGCTCTCTCATCCAGGAAGAAGTAAGATCAGAAGATGTTGCCTCTATTGTCTCAAAATGGACAGGAATTCCTGTCTCCAAAATGCTTGAAAGCGAAAAAGATAAATTGCTCCGACTGGAAGATGAACTTCATAAAAGGGTTGTCGGACAGGATGAAGCTATTGAAGCCGTTTCTGATGCAGTAAGACGGTCACGGGCCGGTTTACAGGATCAAAAAAGACCTGTCGGCTCATTTATCTTCCTGGGAACAACCGGAGTGGGTAAAACTGAACTTGCAAGGGCCCTTGCTGAATTCCTGTTCAATGATGAAAACTTATTGACCCGTATAGATATGTCTGAATATCAGGAGAGACATTCAGTATCGCGGCTCATTGGAGCACCTCCGGGATACATTGGTTACGATGAGGGTGGTCAGTTAACCGAAGCTGTCAGGCATAAACCGTACTCGGTTGTCCTGCTGGACGAAATTGAAAAGGCTCACCCGGACCTGTTTAACCTCCTGCTGCAGGTACTTGATGAAGGCAGACTGACTGATAACAAAGGAAGGACTGTCAATTTCAGAAATGTCATAGTCATAATGACCTCTAACCTGGGTTCCGATATCATTCGCGACCGCATGGAAAAGTGGGGCAATAACATTACTGATAGAAATGAACAATTGCTTAAGGATGAAATATTCACTCTTCTGAAAAGAACACTTAAACCGGAATTCCTTAACAGGATCGATGAAATTGTGATGTTCAAACCTCTCAACATTGAGCAGATAAGGGAAATAGTAAAAATCCAGCTCGGTAAGATTGAGAAGACACTTCTTGAGTATAACCTTAAGCTTGATGTAAGTGAATCTGCTATTGACTGGCTGGCTGAAAAAGGATATGATCCGCAATCGGGTGCCCGTCCGGTGAAAAGGCTTATTCAGAAAGAGATAGTTAATGAGTTGTCAAAAGAGATAATTGGAGGAAAGGTCTTAAAGGATGATATTGTGAAAATTGATGTTAAAGGCGGGAGACTGGAAATATCAGGCGGTAAAAAGTGAGGGTGAATTACCTGAATGACCTTATGCAGCTATCAAGGTCATCATAAATCTGGAACACAGTATTCAGTCTGAGCATTTTAAATAATTCCATGACTGCTGGATCAGGGTTGGCAAACTTTAAAATGCCATAGTTGTTCCGGACACTTCTCATTATTGAAAGAAAACAGCTGAACCCTGAACTGTCAATATACTCAACTCCTTTAAGATCAATAATGATTTTTGGATTGGAGGTGGCTGTCAGCTTATTGACTTCATCCCTGATGTCTTCTGTTATCAGAGCATTTATTTTATTTACCGAGAAGGATACAATATCAATCTTGTCCCTCTTTTCAATATTGATCATCAGTTCCAATCTATTTTTTATGTTTATTCACCAGATCCTCGAGTTCTGATATTGCACTTCTGGTATCCTCCCCGAATTTAGTGATATAGGATTCATATAATTCAGGATTTTTACCATCTTTTGCAGAAAGCTCCAAGGTCTTGAGGATAGTGGCAAGTTCATTCATCCCCATAATTGCGACTGATGATTTTGCCTTGTGGGCCAGCATTCCCAGCTTCAGGAAATCTTTCTTCTCAAGAAGAACCTTCATCTCATTATGTATCTCCCGGACCTGATCCTTAAACAGGATAACAATCTCATTAATCATTTGAGGATCATCTCCTGTCACTGAATCAAGATACTCTGAATTAATGAATTTGTAATTCATGTAAAACTGAACAAATCAGTTATTATTTATGTTAAAGATTCGTATAACAAATATAATAATATTTATATCAGTTGTTATTTGTCAGATCATAATTGATGCTTTGAAGCGGATAGCTGCAGTAAAAATATATTATATTTATAATTGTAAATCAATATCCAAAATGAAAAACCTATTTTTTCTGATTCTTGTACTTTTTTCCACTTCATTTTTGCAGGCTTCAGCTCAATCAGATGTAAAGATCAGGAAAAATGAATTCAAAAAGAGCAAAACAGGATTTAAGCAGGCGTGGGACCACGTTCTTGCGGGTGATGTGGCATATATGAAAAAGGGCAGTTACTACAATATTGCATTTGATAATTATATTCAGGCAGGTATTTATAATAATTCAAATCCTGAATTAAACTACAAGACAGGCATAGCAGCAATATACACTGATCATAAAGAAGAGGCCGCAGCTTTCTTTCTTAAAGCGCTTGAAACAAAAAACAATGTTTCCGATGACATACTTCTTTATACAGGAAGAGCTTTGCAGTATAATGGAAAATATGAGGAAGCTGTTTTGAAACTTACAGGTTATCTTAAAACTAAAGAAAAGAAATCAGAGGTAAATATCAATCATGCTAAAAAATTCCTTGAAGAGTGCAATTCTGCATTAGTACTAACGAAGGATAGCCTTAAGATTGAAATTGTAAATCTTGGTGTAAATATTAATTCCGGGGACGACGATTTTGCCCCGGTTCTTGGTTACGATGGTAAAACAATCTATTTTGCTTCACAGAGAAAATCAAAGAAATCGGATAATACCACATCCGGGTCAAGAACGGATGAGAATATTTTTGTCTCAAAGTTTTCAGGCGATGCATGGGGAATAGCTTCTCCGGCCGGAGATGATATAAATACTGATTACAATGAATCACCGGTTTATATAGATTCGGCAGGTACAAAACTTTATATTTATTCGGGGTATGAAAACGGTGGTGATATAAAGGTTTCGGTAAATAAAAAAGGAGAATGGCGGACACCTGAAACCCCTCCTTTCAATATAAATACATCTGGTTCAGAGAGTTCTGTTGCATTCCCGGCACATAAGAATGAAATCTGGTTTGTAACAAGCGATGGAAAAGATAACCTTGGAGAACATGATATATATTTTATTAAGAAACTGGGCGATAAAAAATGGAGTAAACCTCAGAATGCCGGTCCTTCAATTAACACGCAATATGATGAACAGACCATTAGCTTCTCACAAACAGGCGATACACTTTGGTTTAGCTCAAAAGGCCATAATTCAATAGGAGGGTATGATATTTTCTTCAGTGTCAGGATGGCTGATGGTACCTGGAGCAAGGCAACAAACGGAGGTTATCCGTTGAACACTACATGGGACGATTTGTTTCATAGCTCCTCACCGGGAACAGGAGGCTATTTCTATTTTGCATCAAACCGCAGCGGGGGTTTCGGAGGACTTGATATTTACAGGGGCAGAATTCTTCCTGTAGTAATAGAAAAGAACAGCGATACTCTGACAATATCCATCCCGGAAAGTATTCAAGCTGCAGATTCTGTTATTGTTACACCTGCTTCTGATTCTACAAAAACAAATCCTTCTGAAAGTATTGTTCAGAAAGTTCCGCCTTTTTCAGGATCATCTAATGAGTCTGAGAATATTGAAAATGACAACAAATACTTTATACTGAAAGATAAAATAATCAGTAATTTCTGATAATCGTCAGAGATTTAGAAGAAAATCTTTATTTGTTTTGCATCCTGAGTAGTTTAATTCCTTCGTCGGTAATCATTCAAAAAATGAATATGAAAAATACTCCATTTACAAAATTTCATGAAGAAGCGGGAGCCAAAATGGTCCATTTTGCTGGTTACAACATGCCTGTTGAATATGCAGGCATTAATGATGAACATATAACGGTAAGGGAAAAAGTCGGAGTATTTGATGTTTCGCATATGGGAGAATTCTGGATAACAGGTCCTTCTGCATTTGATTTTGTTCAGTATGTTACATCAAACGATGTTGCAGCTCTTTTTGATGGAAAGATTCAGTATTCATGCTTTCCTAACGGCAGGGGAGGTATTGTTGATGATCTGCTGGTCTACAGGTTTAATCCTGAGAAATATCTTCTTGTTGTGAATGCAGCCAATATCATTAAGGACTGGGACTGGTGTGTGAAAAATGCTTCCAGGTTTGGTCTTACTCCAGGCAAAGACCTTTTGAATGTTTCAGACGATATAGCCCAACTTGCGGTTCAGGGTCCGCTGGCCATGAAAGCCATGCAGAAGCTTACAGATGTGCCGGTTATGGATATGGAGTACTATACTTTCAAAGTTCTCGAATTTGCAGGAATTAAGGACGTAATATTTTCAACTACAGGATATACCGGTGCGGGTGGATGTGAAATATATGTAAAAAACGGTGATGCTGAATTACTGTGGAAAAAAGTATTTGAAGCAGGAGATGAGTTTGGCATTCGACCAATTGGACTTGGTGCGAGGGATACTCTCAGGCTGGAAATGGGATTCTGCCTTTATGGGAATGACATAAACGATGAAACATCACCGATAGAGGCTGGCCTTGGCTGGATTACCAAATTCACAGATAAAAAGGATTTTATCGACAAATCATTATTGTTGAAGCAGAAGGATGAAGGAGTAGACAGGCGGCTTAAAGGTTTTGTAATGATTGACAGAGGTATTCCACGTCAGCATTATGAGGTAGTAAATGCTGAGGGTCATATAATCGGAGAGGTTACTTCCGGCACTATGTCACCAATGATGAAACAGGGAATAGGTATGGCTTATCTTGCGAAAGGATACTGGAAACCCGGCAGTGAAATTTTTATCAGGATAAGAAACAAGGACCTGAAAGCCAGGATCGTCAACCTGCCCATTTATAATAAATAGTGATTATATGGGAAAATCCCAACGAATAATTGAAACATGCTTTTCACCTGCTCTTTATGAGCCGGATCTGCATTCAGGTTCAATTGTGATTGTAATTGATATCTTCAGGGCATCGTCAGCCATTTGTACGGCCTTCTCAAACGGTGCCAGTTCTATTATTCCCGTTGCCGGAGTGGATGAAGCCAGAGAATATAAAGCAAAAGGGTATCTTGTTGCAGCTGAACGGGATGGGTTTGTCCTTGATTTTGCAGATTTTGGCAACTCTCCGTTTAATTTTACTAAGGAGAGAGTTGATGGTAAAACAATAGTTTACAGTACAACTAACGGAACGGGTATAATAAAGCTTGCCTCTTTGGCATATAAGATAGCAATAGGATCATTTCTTAACATTACTGCACTTGAAAAGTGGCTGGTGGCACAGGATAAAAATGTGATGCTTTTTTGCGCCGGCTGGAAAAACAGGTTTAACCTTGAAGATTCAATATTTGCAGGGGCCCTGGCAGACAGGCTCATGAAGAACGGAAATTATGCCACCTTTTGTGATTCCACCCTTGCAGCTTTGGATCTATGGTCATTGGCTAAGCCTGATCTCAGAGGATATATCGAAAAAGTTGCACAAAGGAGCAGACTGAGGGATAAGAAACTGGATGATTGCATTGATTTCTGCCTTACAACAGATTATTCTGGTAATATTCCTGTTTTGAAGGATGGAATCCTTACAAGCTTAATATGTTGAAAATGTGATAATTTAAAACTATTGGCCTTGCTGCAAATATTTCATATTTTTGTATCTGTATTTTAAATATCATTATTAACAAGTATAACTCATCCTATTATGAAAAAACACAACTTTTATGCAGGTCCTTCTATACTCCCGCAGTACACTATTGAAAAATCAATTGAAGGAATAAAAGATTTTGCCGGAACAGGCCTCTCTATTCTGGAGATATCACACAGGAGTAAGGAATTTGTTGCCTGCATGAATGATACAATTGCACTTTTCAGGGAACTCCTTGATATACCTTCAGGTTACCAGGTTTTCTTCCTTGGAGGGGGTGCCAGCCTCCAGTTCTGCATGGTACCGATGAATCTTATGGAAAAGAAATCAGCTTATCTGAATACCGGTGAATGGGCCAGCAAGGCGCTTAAAGAGGCTAAACTTTTCGGTGAAGCAGTTGAGGTGGCATCATCAAAAGATAAATTGTTCAACTATATCCCCAGAAACTATACTGTACCTGCTGATGCAGATTATTTCCATATTACCACAAACAACACGATCTATGGTACTGAGATAAAAAAGGACATGGATGTGAAAGTTCCTCTTGTTGCAGATATGTCATCTGATATTTTCAGCCGGCCGGTGGATATTTCAAAATACTCGCTTATTTACGGCGGTGCTCAAAAGAACCTTGCTCCTGCAGGAATTGCATTTATTATAGTGAAGGAAGATGTACTTGGAAAAGTTACCCGTCCGCTGCCCTCGATGCTCGACTACAGGGTTCATATCAAAGGAGAATCAATGTACAATACCCCGCCTGTTTTTACAGTTTTTGCTGCACAGCAGACATTAAGATGGCTGAAAGACCTTGGTGGAGTAAAAGCCATCCAGAAGAAAAACATTGAAAAAGCAGCTATTCTTTATAACGAAATTGAAAGGAATAAACTCTTTAAACCGACTATAACCGATCCTGAAGACAGATCATTAATGAATATTTGCTGGGTAATGGCCGATAATTACAGGGAGCTTGAGAAGCCGTTCTCGGAATTCGCAAAATCGAAAGGTATGCTTGGAATTGAAGGACACAGATCAGTTGGCGGTTTCAGGGCTTCTACTTATAATGCACTTCCGAGGGAGAGTGTTGAAGCTCTTGTCGGTGTTATGAAGGAATTTGAATCAAAAAACTGATTTTGACGCATTTAGTCTCTTATTCCTCTCTGTTGAATGTTTAACCAATAAGGTATTAATTATGAAAATACTTCTTGCAACAGAAAAGGCTTTTGCTCCTGTTGCTGTTGCCTCTATGCGTGAAGTGATCGAATCATCAGGCTTTGAACTTATGATTCTTGAAAATTACAAGAGTGTATCAGATTTAGTCAGGGCTGTAACAGATGCCGATGGACTTATAGTAAGAAGCGATAAGGTCACCAGAGATGTTCTGAATGCTGCAGGTAAGCTAAAGATTGTCATCAGGGCCGGCGCAGGATATGATAATCTCGACCTTGAAGCATGTACTGAACATAAAGTGGTTGCCATGAATACTCCCGGGCAAAATTCCAATGCAGTGGCTGAACTGGTCTTTGCTATGATGCTTTACCAGGTCAGGGGGGGATTTAACGGGAAATCAGGTACTGAACTAAGGGGAAAATCTTTAGGGATACACGGATTTGGCAATATCGGAAAGATAGTAGCGGAAATTGCAAAAGGATTCTCAATGTATGTCTATGCATACGATCCATTTATCCCGGAGAATGAAATCAGAAAATATGGCATCAAGGTTCTAAGGAGGGCAGAGGAGATGTACAGGATATGCCACTTCATAACTTTACATCTTCCGCTTAATAATGCTACAAAGAATTCAATTGGTTACGACCTCTTGTCAAAAATGCCAATCCCCTCAATGCTGATCAATGCGGCCAGGAAGGAAATTATTGATGAGGAAGGACTTATAAAGATTTTTGAGGAACGTCCCGATATTGCCTACCTTTCAGATGTTGAACCTGATTGTAAGGCTGTCTTCGCGGAGAAGTACAAGGGCAGGTACCTTTTCACTGCAAAGAAAATGGGTGCCCAGACTGAAGAGGCAAACATAAATGCCGGCGTTGCAGCAGCCAGGCAGATAGTTGATTATTTCCGGACAGGGAATGAGACTTACAGAGTAAATAAGCAATAACTAACAAACAGATATGGCAATTGTAAAACCTTTCAGGGGATTAAGGCCCCCTCGTGAAATAGCACAGGATCTTGCATGTTTACCTTATGATGTAATGAATTCGGAAGAGGCATCTGAGATGGCAAAAGGGAAAGAATGCTCATTGCTTCATATAACACGTTCAGAAATAGACCTCCCCGCTGATATTGATACTCATTCAGAAGCAGTGTATAACAAATCTGTTGAAAATTTCAGGAAGTGGCAGGAGAAGGGATGGCTTGTCCAGGACAAAAATCCAATGTTCTATATTTATGCGCAGACAATGAACGGTCGGACACAATATGGAATTGTGGGTTGTGCTGCCGTTAGTGATTATCTCGATGGTATTATAAAGAAGCATGAACTGACCCGCCCCGATAAAGAGCAGGACAGGATGGTTCATGTCCGTGTTAACAATGCAAACATCGAACCTGTTTTCTTTGCATATCCTGCTGTGAAAGAGATAGATGATATAGTAAATAAAATCACTGGCGAGGAAAAGCCTGAATATGATTTTACTTCTGAAGATGGTTTTGGTCACCATTTCTGGGTAATAAAAGATCCTGAAACAAATATCAAAATAGAAAAACTCTTTGAAAAGAAGGTGCCTTTCACATATGTTGCTGATGGCCATCACCGTACTGCGGCGGCTGCACTTGTAGGCAAAGAGAAAAAAGATGCCAATCCAAAACATAAGGGGAAAGAAGAGTATAATTTCTTTCTTGCTGTACATTTTCCTGATAACCAGCTTCAGATAATTGATTATAACCGGACAATCAGGGATCTGAACGGACTGACGCCAGGAGAGTTACTGACCAGGCTTGAAAAATCATTTATTGTCGAAATATATAAACCTGAAGCATTGCATAATTTTTCAATGTATCTCAATGGGAAATGGTATAGTCTTACTGCAAAGGAGGGTGTATACAATGATAATGATCCGATAGGTGTGCTTGATGTCACCATTCTTACAAACCAGATATTAAGCCCTATACTCGATATCCAGGATCTGAGAAGATCAAAAAGGATCGATTTTGTTGGAGGTATAAGAGGATTGGGTGAGCTTAAGAAAAGAGTAGACAGCGGTGAGATGAAGGTAGCATTTGCTCTTTACCCCGTGTCGATGAAGCAGTTAATAACAATTGCAGATTCAGGTAATATAATGCCTCCAAAATCAACATGGTTTGAACCAAAACTCCGGAGCGGTCTTGTTATTCATTTGTTAAGCTAGCTTATTATCATTTGAAATATGTTTTATAACATATATATCGCCGGTAGGTAATGAGAATTTAATTTCCGTAGAGCGCACAAACAATTCCTGATCTAATTTGAATGTCGGATATAGCTGCAAACATATCTAGGATCAAAGATGAGCTTCCTCAATCGGTAAAGCTCATAGCAGTATCAAAAACGAAGCCTGCAGAGGATATTCTTGAGGCATATAACTCCGGTCAGAAATTATTTGGGGAGAACAGGGTTCAGGAATTACTGGGTAAAAAGGATCTGCTTCCTGAGGATATTGAATGGCACCTTATTGGCCACCTCCAAAGCAATAAGGTTAAGTATATTGTACCTTTCATCAGTATGATACAATCCGTTGATTCATACAGGCTGCTCACGGTCATAAACAATGAGGCTTCCAAAATACGGAGAATTGTAAACTGCCTTTTGCAGATACACATTGCAAGTGAGGAGACTAAATTCGGTTTCAGCATGGATGAGCTGAAAGAAATGTTTGATAATGAGGATTTCAGCAAAATGGAGTCAATAAGGATATGCGGAGTTATGGGAATGGCCACATTTACAGATGATTACAATCTGGTGAAGCATGAATTTGATTATCTTAAGTCATGTTTCGATTCCCTCAGGCTGAAATATTTCAGCACAGGCAGGCACTTCACCGAGATATCGATGGGGATGTCGGGCGATTATAAGATTGCTTTAGAAGCAGGCAGTACGATGGTGCGTATCGGCAGCCTTCTGTTTGGCTCAAGGAATAGATAACATTTATTCAGCTTCAAGGATAGTTTTAAGTTCATCTGTCAACCTGATCATATCTGCATCCAGCGATTTTATATGGTTGTTTATCAATTTAGTCAATTCTTTTTTCTTTGTCTTTCCCAGATTATGCACTGATTCTCCGATAACCGAAAAGCACTCAATTGCCGTTGCATAATCGGATTTGAGAAATATCTCAGTAATATCCTGGATATAAGAAGAGTAATCAAGCCCTGACTGCCAGCATGAAGAGACAAGCATCCGGGTTGTGGCAGGTTTCCATCCATGCTTTATCTCTGATATGACTTCCGGGATTGCAGACTGATCCTTAATATCATTCATAAAGTTTTCGACACTTCTTATAAGATCGCTTTCACCGGTGCTGTCATAAAGAGAAACAAGCAATCCTATTGCTCCCTCAAACGGTTGCTCTTCACGTAAAATATCAATAGCATCAATGATTAGCTTCTTATTATTGGCATTTAACAGCTCTGTGAGTTTTTTCAGTTTGGCATCAGATTTGATCATTTTGAATAAATTTTGACAAATTTAGAAATACCATCAATTACAGGGGGCTGTTTTTGAAAAATAAAAATAAAATACTAATTTAGTCCGGAATTAGGTTTGACAATTAAAAATGTTCATTATGAATAGAAATCATAGGAGAGTTTCAGGGCTATTAATGGTAGTATTCATTTTTAGCATTGTTCTTATAAGCTGCAAAGGAGGAAATAAGGCTCCCAAAGAGGAAATGACTGTAGAAGTTCCCAAGGACAATACTGCAGTTTATGAAGACATCAAGAAGGCTGAGAATATTTTCAACGCACTACCTTCTCCTCTTGAATCAGCAATGCTTATCAAATCGGCAGGTGCCAGATTCAATGAAGCGCTGCTTAACCCAATTGGGAATGCTGGTAAATATGTAACCAACAAGAACATGGCTCTTAATCTCGGAATATATACATGTGACCTGAGTTTCGCAAGCCTTTATGAGCAAACCCAGCTTATAATCGATTATATGAACTGCGCAAAGAAAATGGCAGACGGACTTGGCATTCTGAAAGCAATAGATCAGTCAACAATTGACAGGCTGGAAGAGAATATTAATAACAGTGAAGTTATTATGGAGATCGTGAGTGAAACATTCATGAATTCCAGTTCATATCTGCAGGATAATGGTCAGCCTGCTATCGCAGCAATGACACTTGTCGGGGGATGGTTTGAGGGATTATACATCTCTACACAGCTGGTCGATATGAAAGATTTTAACGGTAACAAACTGGTAGGCAGAATAATTGACCAGAAGCTTTCAATCGATATCCTGATCAGCCTTCTTGATGGAAGCAAAGGTGATCCGGCAGTTGATGAATTAATTACACAGGTAAATAAGCTGAAAATTGTTTTTGATAAGATTAAAATCAGCACCTCTCCGGTCAGACCTGAATTTGATCAGGCTTCAAGTACCACTATTCTTAAATCAGAAGTAAAGACAGATATGACACCTGAAGTATTCAAGGAGCTTTCAGCCACAGTAGCTGAGATAAGAAATTCATTTGTAAAATAACCCGGCCATGAGAATATATAGAATTTTACCGATCCTTGCATTGCTACTGATTGCATCTGTCAGTGCTAATGCACAATGTAAGGCTTTCGCCAAGAAGGTGTGCCTTCCTGAATTAGGTTCTTATACACACGATGGTAACTACCATGCAGCTGTCCTTGTTGAGGGTGAAGAGGCAGAACTTTATAAGACTTTCTATTCAGATATGGATTACAGGGTAGCTATATGCGGTGAAGATAAACTCCCCAACATCGAATTCAGAATATTGGATGCAAGTAAGAATGTTCTTTATTCAAATAAGGAAAACAATTATGCCAAAACCTGGGATTTCAAACTCCAGTCGAGCCAGCAGCTGAAACTGATTGTAAAGGTTTCATCTTTTAACCAGCCTGGTGATACACCTGCCAGTGGCTGCGTCTCAATTATGTTTGGCTTCAAAATGAAGAAGTAAATTGTGAACCATCATAAAAAAAGACGGCTTTCGGGCCGTCTTTTTTTTACCGCAGTTTGGGTTTTAAGTACCTGCCTGTATATGATTCTTTGCAGTTTGCAAGTCCTTCCGGTTTTCCTTCATACACCACAAAACCTCCTCCTTCTCCTCCCTCAGGACCAAGATCAATAACCCAGTCTGAACTTTTTATTACCTCCTGGTTATGTTCAATGAGAATTACTGAATGTCCGTGATCTACAAGTGCATTTAGCGATTTCAACAGTTTGTTTATATCGTGAAAATGCAACCCTGTTGTAGGTTCGTCAAAAATAAAAAGAATATGCCCGCTGCCTTTTTCCTGACTGAGGAAATAGGCCAGCTTTACCCTCTGGCTCTCACCTCCTGAAAGGGTGGAGGAGGACTGCCCCATTTTTATATAACCTAATCCTACATCAGACAATGGCTTCAGCTTTTCAATTATCCTCTTCTCACTTCGGCCCGGATGAGCATTAAAAAAGTCGATTGCATCGTCAATTGTCATCTCAAGCATATCAAAAATATTCTTTCCGTGATATTTTACTTCAAGAATATCTTTTTTGAAACGCATTCCTTTGCAACTTTCACATGTAAGCTCCACATCAGCCATGAATTGCATCTCAACCCTTATAACTCCTTCACCCTGGCACTCCTCACATCTTCCTCCATCAATATTGAAAGAGAAGTGTGAAGCCTTAAAATTATTCTGCACCGAAGCCTGAAGTTCGGAATATAGCTTCCGGATCTCATCGTATGCCTTTAGGTAAGTGACCGGATTTGACCTGCTCGATTTACCTATTGGATTCTGATCAACAAGCTCAATGCCAGTAAGAACTGCAACATCTCCTGTAAGGTCAATATACTGACCTGGTTTGAGATTATTTCCGGCAACCTTGTTTGACAAAGCTCTGTATAGTATATCAGAAACGAGGCTTGATTTTCCCGATCCGCTTACACCTGTAACAGCTGTGATGGTATGCAGCGGAAATCTGACATTAATGCCTTTGAGATTATTTTCCCTGGCACCTTTGATCTCGATATAACTGTTCCATTTCCTCCTTGCTTTTGGTACGGGGATCTCAAGCCTTCCGCTAAGATAACCAGCTGTAAGTGACTTGTTTGATAGTGTCAGATCGAGTCCTCCCTGGTAGACCACTTCTCCACCAAGTCTGCCTGCCTCGGGACCCATGTCAATTATTTCATCTGCAGCCCTGATGATCTCCTCTTCATGTTCAACAACAATTACTGTATTACCCAGGTCGCGCAGCTCCTTAAGTACTTTTATGAGAAGGTTTGTATCGCGGGGATGAAGGCCTATACTCGGCTCGTCGAGAATATACATCGACCCCACCAGGTTGCTTCCAAGAGATGTTGCAAGGTTAATTCGCTGGGATTCACCGCCTGACAAAGTTGATGACAGCCTGTCAAGAGTCAGATAAGGAAGTCCTACATCAATAAGAAATCTCAGTCTTACATCTATTTCCTTAAGGAGCCTGTCGGCTATTTTTGAATCATGCTCATTGAGCTCAATTCCGGTGATTACCTCATAAAGTTTACCGACAGGCATTGTTGTTAGCTCCTGTATTGTCATTCCGGCAACCTTCACGTAACCAGCCTCCTTTCGGAGTCTTGAACCCTTACAGGCCGGACACACAGTTTTGCCCCTGTACCGGCTAAGCAGAACCCTGTATTGTATTTTGAATTTCTTCTCTTCCAGATGTTTAAAGAAACGATCCAACCCGTAAAAATACCGGTTCCCTCGCCATATCAGTTGTTTCTGTTCATCCGTAAGCTTATAGTAAGGCTTATGCACAGGGAAGTCAAAGGAATCAGCGTTTGTAACAAGTCTTTCTTTCCATTTTTTCATTGTGTCACCCTTCCAGCAGGCAATTGCATCCTCATAGACTGAAAGATTATGGTTGGGAATGACAAGGTTCTCGTCAATTCCGATGATTTTGCTGTATCCTTCACAAACAGGACAGGCTCCGATGGGATTGTTAAAACTGAAGAGATATTCTGTAGGTTCCTCGAAGAGAATTCCATCTTCCTCAAATATGTTAGAGAAGCTTTCTCTTCTTACTCCGTTTTCTTCAAGTATAACTACCTGGCAGTAACCCTTTCCCGTCTGAAATGCTGTCTGGGCAGAATCTGCGGCTCTGCTGAAATTATCTGCAGAATGGCTGATAACCAGTCTGTCAATAACAATGTTTAGTAGCTGTCCGGGCTTATAAGCTTTATATGATTTCAGCTCATCAAGCTTTATGATTTCACCATTGGTTTCGATACGGTTAAATCCCTGTTTGCACAGGAAGGCAAAATACTCTGCCAGATCTATATTATCAGGTATCTGGCTTGAAGAGGTGATTATTACTTTTGTCCCCTCAGCAAGTGAAGCCAGAAAATCGACAATATCGTCAACACTATGTTTTTTAACCTCTTTTCCGGAGACAGGTGAATATGTCCTTCCTATCCTGGCAAAGAGCAGACGCATGTAGTCATATATTTCTGTAGAGGTGCCGACTGTTGAACGGGGATTACGTGAGTTTACTTTTTGTTCAATAGCAATGGCAGGGGG
>Ga0334722_10001837_pt1 | contig 25330 bp, 21 predicted proteins | sample C3_bottom_MG_FD_207210 | JGI IMG/M metagenome (GOLD analysis project Ga0334722, IMG submission 207210) | Sediment microbial communities from Yellowstone Lake, YNP, Wyoming, USA - C3_bottom | ecosystem: Environmental > Aquatic > Freshwater > Lake > Sediment | place: USA: Wyoming | collected... | reverse complement strand
CTGAAGGAGCCACTCGAACCGCCCGCGGTAAAACGTTGCGATCGAGCGACGCTGTTCGTCGCCCGCGCGCTCGAAGCGCCCCACGTCGGCATCCGCCCGTTCGCGCAGCCCCTCGATGTACGCCTCCAGGTGGCGCAGCACGTCCGCGTCGGCCAGCTGCTCCGCCAGCACCGGCGTCACCCCGATCGTCAGCCGGTAGCGCGTGCCCTCGGCCGCCAGGTCGTGCAGCGCCGACAGGAGCGGCAGGTAGGTCTCCGTCGCCGCTTCGTGGATCCACTCCTCCCCGTGCGGCCAGCGTCCCGCCAGCCGCGCGTACGGCAGGTGCGAGTGCAACACGAACGTGAACGCGCCCGGCTTCATCCGACGCGCCCGCGACGCGAGCAGTGAGTCGGGAGCCGCGGACCAGCCGGCGCGCCGGTCTCCTGGTTCTGGGTTCTCGGTTCCTGGTTCTTCCGTCTCATACGGTGTACGGAAAGTGCTTCTCGCTCGCCCGGATCGTCGTGCCGCTCGGAATGTACCCGTCCTCGCCGCTCGACGCCGCCGTCACGTTCGGCCCGATCACCACGTTGCGCCCGATCCGCACGTACGGCGGCAGCTGCGCCCGTTTCCCGACGATCGTGATCCCGCAGTTCACGATCTCCGGCCGGTCCAGGTTCGGCGTCCAGTCGTCTCCGTACCCCACGTACGCGTTCTTCCCGACGTACACGTCTTTGTCGATGATCGAACGTTCGATGATCGCCCCTGACTCGATCCGGCAACTGTCGAACACGATCGAGTCGCGCACCACCGCACCCTCCTCCACGTACACCCCGGGCGACAGCACCGAGTGCTCGACGTGCCCGTTGATGATGCACCCCAGGTCCAGCAGCGACCGCGAGATGTACGCGCGCCGCCCGACCTTCGCCGGCGGGAACCCAGTCACCCGTGAGCGAATCCGGCTGTCGGGGTCGTACAGGTTCAGGTCGGGAAGGTCCTCCAGCAGGTCCATGTTCCCGTCGTAGTACGACTCGATCGTCCCCACGTCGCGCCAGTAGTCGTTGAACCGGTAGCCGTACGCCCGCAGCGTCGGGTCTCCCACCATCGCCGGGATGACGTCCCGCCCGAAGTCGTGCGTTGAGTCTCCGATCTCCGCGTCCGCCGCCAGCTGCTCGATCAGCGTCTGCCGGTTGAACACGTAGATCCCCATTGAGATCAGGTTTGACCGCGGGTGGTCGGGCTTCTCGTCGAACTCGATGATCCGGTCGTCCTCGTCCGTCGTCAGCACGCCGAAGCGGTGCGCGTCCTCGTTTGGCACCTGGTACAGCGGCACGGTGACATCCGCCCCCTTCGCCAGGTGGAACGCGATCAGCTCGTCGTAATTCATCTTGTAGACATGGTCGCCGGCGAGGATCAGCACCGTTTCGGCGCGCGTCTCCTCCAGGAAGTAGATGTTCTGGAACACCGCGTCCGCCGTGCCCCGGTACCAGTCTGAGCTCTCGCGCCCCAGGTACGGCTGCAGCAACGTCACGCCGCCTCCCTGCCGGTCCAGGTCCCACGGCCGCCCGACGCCGATGTGGTCGTTCAACGATCGCGGCCGGTACTGCGTGAGCACCCCCACCCGGCTGATCCCCGAATTCACCAGGTTGCTCAGCGCGAAGTCGATGATCCGGTACCTCCCGCCGAAGATCACCGCCGGTTTCGCCCGCTCCTCGCTCAGCACGCTCAGACGGTCCCCCTGCCCGCCCGCGAGGATCAGCGCAACGACACGCTTCATCGACACTCCTCGCTCTACGGGTGCACGCGCTGCAGTTGCCTGTGCGGCACGGCGGTGCCGCTCTCCACGCCCGAGAGCTGACTGAAGATATCCAGGTAGTCGCGCAGATATCGCGTCGTCAGGAAGTGTTCCCGTACGTGCTCGACCCCCCGCGCGCCCATACGGTCCGCCTCCTCCTGGTTGTGCAGTAAGAGCAGCAGCTTCTCCAGGCACTCGTCGGACGTATTGATCAGGAATCCCGTCCGGCCATCGACGATCTGCAAGGGGATCCCCCCGACGTTTCCCGCCACGACCGGTCGTCCCTTCCATAAGGCCTCCGACACTACCAGTCCGAAACCCTCTCGCACGGACTTCTGGATCACCACGCGCGCCGCGCGCTGAAACGCGTTCACCTCGAGATTCCCCACCCCGTTGAGGTTGGACAGGATGTGAATGTCGAAGTCCTCCCCCGCCCGCCGCACCGTCCGCTCGTACCAGTCCCACCCCTCCGGATCGTCGCTCGCCATCGATGCGATCATCACCAGTTGTAGCGCCGGAAAGTGCTCCTTCGCCCCGCGGTACACGTCGATCACCCCCAGCGGGTCCTTCCAGGGGTCGAAGCGGGAGATCTGCGTCACCATCGGCCGCTCGGGATCCACCCCGTACCGCATCAGGATCTCGCGCACCGTCTCGTCCGGCAGGCTGCCGTTCTTCGGGCTCAACGGGTCGATCGCCGGCGGCACCGAGAAGATCGCCGGGCCCCGCAGGTCGTCCTTCACGTAGTCCGGAAGCGTGAAGATCGCCCCGTCGTATCGTTCGATGTGCGGCCGCAGGAAGTCCCACACCCCCACCTGCGCCGCCGTCAGGTCGATGTGGCACCGCCACACCCACTTGCCGTCGCGCCGCCCCGTCCGCTCTTCCAGGAACGTCGGGATCGCCGCCGGCTGCGGGTCGTGGATCACCACGAAATCGTACGACTCGTCGAAGCAGTCCGCGTTGAGCCGGTTGTAGTTCTGCCAGATCTCCCGCATCGCGGGCGTCCAGTCGTAATACATCCCCTGCAGGCTGTTGTGCATGCTCTTCGTCACCGCGAAGAACTCGTCTGCCCCCTTGATCACCTGCCAGTCCGCGTTCAGCCCAATGTCGTTCATCAGCGGGATCAGCGTGGCCAGGATCTCCGCCACCCCGCCCCCGAACCCCGTCGCGTTCACGTGCAGCACCCGCGCCCCGCGCAGCTGTCGCGCGAGGCCCAGGATCTCCTCCGTCCGCTCATCGCCGATGACGGGCCGGTACGCCTCGATCGACTTGGGGGTCGTCGGTACGGATCCGAGCAACTCAGTTCTTCCTGTGCAACTCGTCGAGAATCAGCAAGTAGTCACGCAAGTATCGGGTGATCAGGAACCGCTCCAGCACGTGGCGCCGCCCCTGTTCGCCGAGTTTCGCCGCCAGATCAGGGTCTGCCAGCAGCCGGCTGATCGCCTTCCCGAACTCTTCGGTCGAACTGGCGATCAAGCCCGTCTCGCCGTCGATCACCTGCTCCGTCAGCCCGCCCGTCGCAGCGGCCACGCACGGCCGCCGCTTCCACAGCGCGTCCGACACCCACAGCCCGAACCCTTTCCGCAGCCCCTTCTGCATCACCACCGAAGCCGCCCGCTGGAACACGTTCAGCTCCACGTTCCCGATCTCGCGCGCCGCCACCACGAACGCGTCCGGCTCTTCCCGCGTCGCCCGCGCCAGGTCGTCGTAGCACGCCCGGCTGCGCGCGTCGTGTGGCTCCGTCGTCAGCACCATCACCAGCTGCAGCCCCGGGTGGTCCCGCTTCGCGATCTGCCACGACTCGACCGCACCGCACAGGTCGCTCTCCGCGTCGCACGGCGACAACTGGCACACCAGCGGGCGCGCCGGGTCGATCCCGTACTGCTCCAGCGTCGACCGCACCACCTCGTCCGGCAAGGGCATGTTGCGCGCGCTGTTCGGGTCGATCGCCGGTGCCACGATGTCCAGCGGGATCGATATATCCGACCGCGCGAACCCCGGCGCTGAGAAGATCGCCCTGTCGTACTTCTCGACGTGGCTCCGCAGCAGCATCCATACGTCTTCTTGTGCTGACGACAGGTCCAGGTGGCAGTCCATCAGCCACTTCGACCGCAGCGCCCGCTCCCCCGCGAACGACCGGATCGCCAGCGGCTGCGGATCGTGGACGATGATCACGTCGAACGGCTCCGTGAGCAGCTCGGCGTTCATCGCCGCGTACCGCAGCCACGTGTCCGTCATCTCCTGCGTCCACTGCACGTACAGTCCGCCCAGCGCCTGGTACATCGAGCGCGCCACCGCGTGGTCTTCTTCGGAGGCACGCACCACCTGCCACTGCACGTCGAGCCCCAGGTCCACCAGCAGCGGCACCGCCGATGTCAGCAGCTCCGCCGTCCCCGTGCCGAAGCCGCTCGTGCTCAGGTTCAGCACCCGCAGCCCCTCCACGCGGCGCGCCTGGGCGCGGAGCCGCTCGATCACCTGCGGCCCCGCTGCCTCCGCGAGGTCATCGAGCGCTCGCTGCGCCAGCGCGAGTGTGCCGTACATGCGGTTCCTCCTCCGGCGTTCCGTCGGCGGGATCGAAATGGCCCGGAGGCATCGCCCGGACCCTGTGGCCTGGGGGGAAGCCCCTCGCTGGTCGCCTACGGGGTTAGCTGCCGGATTCGGGCTCGAGAGTCGCCCTACCCGCCGTAGCGGGATTCACCCCAACCGTGACCGGAACCCGTCGGACCCCCGTCGCATCTCCCTCGCGATGGCCCGCCGCCAGGCTGCGGCACGCTAATTCGGTTCCCCCGTTCCGCGCCGGAAGGCGCGAATTCGGCTTGCTCCTTGCCTGAAACTCTAATCCTGCCGCGTCCGGCCTGTCAATTTCGAGCTTCAACGCCCGTGGAGAATCCGCGGGAAGACGCGAGGGGCGTATCCCGACGCGCTCGTCCCGATGCGGCGCCTCAGTCGCACGACAGCGTGTACTCGCCGCGGATGTCGGCTCCCGCCTCGACGGCGTCGATGAACTCAAACACCGCCCGCCGCCACAGCTCCGGCTGGTAGTCCGGTGTCGCGTGCGCCGCCCCACGCACCGTCACCAGCCGCGAATTCGCGATCAGCCGGTGGTCGCGTAGGGCGCACGGGTAGAACGCGTCCCACTCGCCGCACGACACCAACGTCGGCGCCCCGATCGACGGCGTCCGTGACGTCAGGTCCGGACGCTCCCGAAGCGCCCGGTTGGCCGCGAGATATCCCTCTGCCGTCATGCTCTCGACCTTGTTCCGCCGGTTCTGTTCGTCCTGCTCCTCGAACGAGACCGGCATCAGGTGCGCGTACCGGTCGCCCTCACGCCGGTAGCGGTTCTCGCGCTCGACCAGCCCTGCCATGCCGTGCTTCTCCACCGCGTGCGCCATCCGCTCGAACGCATCGAGGAGGAACAGCTCGGCCGCGTTCGCCGCCTCGTCGGCGCCTCCCCGGTTCCCTGCCGTCGTGTCGCAGAGCAACAACGACCGCGCGCGCTCCGGAAAATCGCACGCGAACTGCGCCGAGATCATCCCGCCCATCGACACGCCGCCGATATGCGCCCGCTCGATGCCCAGCGCGTCCATCAGCCCGGCGATGTCCGCGGCGAACTGCGGCACCGTTACCGTCGCCGTCTCCGCCGGCATGCCCGTGCGGCCGTGCGCGCGCACGTCGTACAGCACCAGGTCGAACTGCTCCCGGAACTCGTCGATCACCGGCCTCCAGCCGGCCGTCGGTCCCGCGAAGCCGTGCGTCAGCACCAGCAGCGGCCCCGGCTCTCCCGAACGCTCGTACCAGATGTCGATGCCGTTGACGCGGGCGACCGCCACCTCAGCCGCGGCCCGGACCGGAAGGGCGCGCGCCGGGAGTTGTTCTTCGCCGCGCGGACGTCGTCGTCGTGTGGGCGCTCGGGTTCGCCCACAGAGCCTCCGCGCGCCGCGGCGCCCGCACGTTCGGCGGGAAGATGCCGTTCAGCGACGCGATCAGCAGCGTCACCCCGGACAGGCCCAGGATTGCGAAGAACAGCAGCAGCCACGCCACGAACATCGCGCCACGGATGCCCAGCGCGTGCGGCACCGGCGTCCACAACACGAACAGCCCGATGAAGAACCACAGCGCCGTGAACACCAGCGCCGTCACTGCGTAGCCATATCCGATGCGTCGCATCACAAAGATCGTATCACATCCTCGAATCGGCCTTGACGCGGGCAGGCACAAGGCGAAAGGGCCCGAAATGGGCCCTCTCGCGTCGTTTCCCAGCCTGCGTGTTCGTTACACCGCGACGTCCCCCCGCTCGTTCGTCCGCACGCGGATCGCCTGCTCTACAGGGATCACGAAGATCTTGCCGTCGCCGATGTTCCCCGTGCACGCCGACTTCTGAATGATGTCGATCACCTCGTTGACGTGGCTGTCCGCCACCACCGTCTCGAGCTTCACCTTCGGCAGCATGTCCACCGAATACGCCTGCCCGGCCCGGCCCGCGTGCACGATGCCCTTCTGCACGCCGCGCCCCGTCACTCCCACGATGTTCAGGCCGATGTACCCCTTCTCCGCGAGCGCGTGCTTCACCTCGTCCAGCTTCTCTGGCCGGATGATCGCCTCAATCTTCTTCATCTAGATCACATTCCCCTGGCTAGCGGGCAACGCCCGGCTCCGACTGCAGCATGTGGTCCGCCGACGGCGACGGCTGCCCGCCAGCGCTCGTGTGCACCGGGATCGCCTCCGGAATGCCCAGCACCGGGCCTGCCCCGCCGAAGATGTACGCACGCTCACCGTGCTGCGAAACATCGAGCCCCGCGATCTCCTCTTCGTCGTTCACCCGGATCCCCAGCGTCAGGTCGAGCACCTTCAGTATGACCAGCGTCACCGCGAAGGAGTAGACCAGCACGAAGCCGCTCGCCAGCGCTTGGCGCCACACCTGGTCGCCCGCGCCGTGGAACAGCCCGTCGAAGCCGCCGAACGTCTCCGTTGCCGTGAGTGTGCCCACCGCGAACAGCCCCGTCGCGATGCTTCCCCAGAAGCCCCCGACGCCGTGCACCGCCACCACGTCCAGCGAGTCGTCCAGCGACGTCCGCGTCCGCCACTGCACCGCCAGGAAGCACACGATCCCCGCGATCGCCCCGATGGCGATCGCCTCCATCGGCTGCACGAAGCCTGACGCCGGCGTGATCGCTACCAGCCCCGCAACCGCTCCCGCCGCCGCGCCGACGACGCTCGGCTTGCCGGAGAACCACCAGCTCATGAACATCCAGCTCAGCGCCGCCGCCGCTGCCGCCGTGTTCGTCACCACGAACGCGTTCACCGCCTGCGGCGTCGCGCCGCCCGCGCTCCCCGCGTTGAACCCGAACCAGCCGAACCACAGCAGCGCCGCGCCCAGCACCACCATCGTGATGTCGTGCGGCTCCATCGGCTCTTCCTTGAAGCCCTTCCGCTGCTTGAACACCATCGCCGCCGCCAGCGCCGCGGCGCCCGCGTTCACGTGGATCGCCGTCCCGCCTGCGAAGTCCAGTGCCTTGATCTTGCTGTCGCCCGCCGCCGAGAGCCACCCGTCGTTCGCGAACACCCAGTGCGCTACCGGGTCGTACACCAGGAACGACCACGCCAGCATGAACACCAGGAACGTGCTGAACTTCGCCCGCTCCGCGAACGCACCCGTGATGAGCGCCGGCGTGATGATCGCGAACATCATCTGGAACGCCATGAACGCCTCGTGCGGGATCCCCACCCCGTACGTGCGCTCCTGCCCGCCGTGCGTGTAGCTCGCGACCGTCCCGCCCACGTCCTTCAACCCGAACCAGTCCAGTCCGCCGATGATCCCCCAGTGGTCCGGCCCGAACGCCAGCGTGTAGCCAATCACCACCCACTGCACGCCGACGAGCCCCATCACGATGAAGCTCTGCATGATCGTCGCCAGGACGTTCTTGCTGCGTGTCAACCCGCCGTAAAAGAACCCCAGCCCTGGCGTCATCAACAACACCAGCGCCGACGCCGAGAGCACCCACGCGGTATTGCCCGTGTCTATGTCCGGCATCTCTCCTCCTGCTACTACCGGCCCGTCGTGTTCAGAGGGACAAGAAGACGGGGCGTGGTGACGAAACCACGCCCCGGCACGATGCGGGTCAACGGCCACGGGACCTGGCGTTGGGCACGACAGGCTCGATCGCCGTCTTCGATCATCGCTCTCCTCCCCGTGATTGGAGGAGAATAATCTAGGATTGTTACGCCCGTGTTTCGCGCGTGTGACCGTTCAGTTACGCGCCGGCCCGGCCCGCTTCACATCTCCACGCCGAGCCCATCGAGGTCCTTCACCGCCGCCGCGTCGACGTCCACCTCCAGCGCGTTGAGCACCCGCGACACGAGGTTGTAGAACGACGTCACCATCGTCAGCTCCACCATCTCCTCTTCGTTGAGAAACGCCCGCACGGCGTCGAACGTCGCCCCGGCCACCCGTGCGTCCGCCGTCAGCTCGCCGGCGTACGCCAGCACCGCCATCTCGCGCGGCGCGAACAGCGCGCTGTTCGGCGCCGCCACCCCCCGGATCTGCGCGTCGGACAGACCCGCCCGCCGCCCAAAGGCAATGTGCTGCGAGAACTCGTACGGCGACCGGCACAGGAACCCCGCGCGCAGGATCGCCAGCTCGCGCAGCTTCGGGTCGAGCTTCCCTTCCTCCAGGAAGTAGCTCCCGAACTTCATGAACCGCCGCATCGCCTCCGGGCTGTGCGAGAGCGCCCGGAAGATGTTCAGCAGCGATCCGCGCGCCTCCATGCGCTCGAACAGCCACCGCTTATCCTCCGGCAGATCGGCCGTCTCGTTGAGCCGTACTCGTGCCACCTCGCGCCTCCGTCCTGTCGCCTATGCGGGAACCTCGTGCTTCGCCGTCCCGCCCAGTCTCATCAGTTCCTCGGCCTCGCGCCAGAACGCCTCGTCGCACGCCATCGCGTGCTCGGCCGCCGGCCTCCCGAACAGGAAGATCACCTCCCGCACCGCCATGCCCGTGGCCGCGCGCGCCGCCCATGCGTAGACCAGGGCCTGCGTCCGGTACTCCCCGGCCCGCCTGCCAACCTCGCCTGCAGTCACGCGGTCCGTCTTGAAGTCCGCCACCACCAGGTCGCCGCGTTCTTCGAACAGCAGGTCGATGCGGCCCTCCGCGAACCCTCCTTCCGGCGTGTCCGGCAGCGGCAGGATGAACGGCGTCTCACGCAGCACGCGCTGCGAGCGGAGCGCCCGCGCGATCGTGTTCCCCGCCAGCACGTTCCGCGCCACCTCCTCCATCTCCCCCGCCCGCTCCGCCATCCCGAACTCCAGTGCCACGGCCTGCGCCAACTCCCTCGCGTCCTCCGGTCGCGCCAGGTCGATGCGTTCGAGCAGCGCGTGCGCCGCCGTCCCAAACTCGGCCGCCGCCGCGCGCCGCACCTCCACCTCGAAGAGCTCCTCCCCCGGTTCGTCACCCTTCAGCGACGTCGCCGTCACCACCCGCAGCCCGGCCGATGCCGTGTCCGCCACCGCATCGCGCGCCGCCCGCCATGCTTCGCGCTCCTCGATGACGCGTCGTACGTCATCGTCGCCCGCCATGCCCGGCGCCTTGCGCCACACCGGCATCTCGGGCGCAATCGCCGGCAACTCCGCCGCGTTGATCTCCGCACCCTCGCGGTCGGCGCCCGCTCGTCGCAGCTCGTCGTTCAGGCAGGCCCCTGGCTTCCCCTGCGGCGCAGTGATCAGCGGCACGATGATCTTGTCCGTCGCGCGCGTGCCCGCGACGTACAGCTTGCGGATCTCCTCCGCCGCCGCGTGCGCCTGCTCCCGCGCGGTGAGGCGCTCGAATCCCGGCGTCTGGAAGCGATCGTCCTTCTTCCCCAACCGCACATCGAGCGTGCCGCGGTCCCTGTCGGGGATCACCGTCGTGTCGTCGCGCATCTCGGTGTTCATGTTCGCGAAGGCCACGATCGGGAACTCCAGCCCCTTCGCCGCGTGGATCGTGACCACCCGGACCACGTCGTCGCTCTCCTCGCTAATCGCCGCGTCCGTTTCGTCCGCCGTGCGCGACATGTTCTCCTTCAACCACCGCACGAAGCCGCGCAGGCCGCCATTGCTCACCCCGGCGAACGCCCGCGCCTGGTCCACCGCCTTCAGCAGGTTCGCCGCCAGCTGCTCGCCCTGCGGTTGGAGCATCGCGAACTCCACCAGCCGCAGCCGCTCGATGACGCGTCGCACCAGCACCGGCAACGGCGTTTCGTGCCGCTCCCGCGCCAGCTCGCGGAGGCTCCGCCGCCCCGCCGCCACCGCCCCCGGTGCATCCTCCGGGACGTGTTGATCGTCGAACCGCCCGCCTCCCGCTCGGTACAGCAGCAGCTCTTCGTCGGAGCACCCGAACGCCGACGACCGCAGCGCCGCCACGGCCGCCACCTGGTCCGACGGATCGTCGATCGCCCGCAGGACCGCCACCAGTTCGCGCACCTCCTGGCGCTGGAAGAACGACCGCCCGCCCTCGTGCCGGTATGGCACGCCCGCGCGCGTGAACGCTCCCTCGTAGATTGGCAGGTCGGTGCGCGTCGGCATCAGCACCGCGATGTCGCCGTAGCGCGCCCGCCGCGCGCCGCCGGCGCCGTCCCGCACCAGCCAGCTGCCGCCCTCGACCTCGCGCCGCATCAGCGACGCGAGGGCCTCCGCCTCTACCCGCCGTACGTCGCCGGCCACCTTGCTCGGCGCTTCTCCCCGCAGGATGATCACAGCCGCCTGCTCGCCCGCCGGCGGCTCCGGCGGCGGTTCCAGGTCGATGTACCGCGGCTGCACCTCCGGGTCCGCCACGAACAGCGCGTCGAACGTCGCGTTGACCCACGCGATGATCGGTTCCACCGATCGGAAGCTCTGGGCGATCTCCACCACGTCGCCACCGAACAGCCGACGCTTCACCGTGTCGTACATCGCGATGTCGGCGCGACGGAACCGGTAGATCGACTGCTTCGGGTCGCCGACCACGAACAGCGATCCCGGCCGCAGCCGCGCGTCGCGCCAGTCCGTCGCCTGCTGCCCCTCTTCGCACAGGTAGGCCACCAGCTCCACCTGCAGCGGGTCGGTGTCCTGGAACTCATCGACGAGGATCGCGTCGAACTTCTCCTGGAAGTACCGGCGGACTTCCCGGTTGTCGCGCACGACGTTTCGCGCCCAGAGCAGCAGGTCCTGGAAGTCGGCCCGCCCCGCCTCGCGCCGCCGCCCGTCGTAGTACTCCACGAACCCCTCGAGCCAGCGCAGCAGCGCCGCCGTCGCGTCACTCCGCACATGGTTCCGGCCTCGCGCGATCACGCCGTTCACCGCGTCCAGCCCGGCCTTCACCCGCCGGCACTCGCCAGGCGTCCGCCAGTTCGACTGCTTGCTGCCCTGCGTGTACTTCGTCAGCTCCGCCGTCACGATCGCCCGCCGAAGCGCCTCCGGCCGGTCACGCAGCAACGCCAGCTCGTCCTGCAACGCGGCCGCCTCGTTCAGCGCGACGTACGCGTTGTCGTGCTCGAAGCCGTGTAGCGGCGCCATCCCGGCGATCCCCGCCAGCTCGCCCCGGATCTCCGCCAGCGCCGCTGCTCCGTCGAGGGGCGTCGAGACGTACGGCGGCAGCGGCAGCAGATCCCGCTGATCGTTTAGCACCTCGGCGGCCTTCCGCACGAGCTTCACGTCCAGCCCCGCATTCAGCGCGTCCAGCAACGCCGCCGGCGCCGGCTCGCTCCCCATCTCCGCCGTCAGCCACTCGTCGTACGCCGCCTCGAAATCAAGCTGCGCCGGCAGGTCCGCGAGCACCTCGAAGCCCGGGTCGAGTCCCGCCTCGATCGGCCGCTCGCGCAACAGGCTCGCCGCGAACGCGTGGATGGTCTCGATGTGCGCCCTGTTCAGGTCGCGAATCGCCGCCTTCACGCGCTCCCGCTCCGCCGCGTCTCCGCTCGTCTCACCCGCCGCGTCCAGCTCTTGCCGCACGCGCGCCGCCAGCTCCGCCGCCGCCTTCTCCGTGAACGTGATCACCGCCACCCGCTCGATGGGCGCATGCCCGCTCGACACGACCTTCACGATCCGGTCGACGAGCACCGTCGTCTTCCCGGTGCCGGCGCCCGCCTCCACGCACATGCTCTTCTCGATGCCGTCGCGGATCGCCTCGCGCGCGTCATGGTCCTTCGGCCGGAACGCACCCCGCATCACGCGATCCCACCCATCGCCGCGTATGCCGCGCCCCGCGGATCGCCCTGCTTGCGCTCCATGATGCCGTCGATGCGCGCGTCGCAGACGTCCTTGTAGTCGCACCACGTGCAATTGAATTTGTTCTTGTCCGGGTTCGGCGCGAACATCCCCGTGTCGACGCCCTCCGCGATCGTCGTCAGCACCTGCCCCAGTTCGTCGCCGCGTGCGACGAGATCCCCACCGCTGACGGTCTTGCGCTTGAAGCGCCCCTTGCTGCTCACGTAGAAGTACTGCGCCTCCCCCTGCCCCACCGGCAGCTCCAGCGCCGCCGCCGCCGCGAGCAGGTAAATCGGCAGCTGCATCGCGCGCCCCTTGTCGAAGGCCGATTTCTCCCGCACCGACCCCGTCTTGTAGTCGATCACCCGGAAGCGGCTCCGCGCCGCATCCCAGTCGACACGGTCGATCCGTCCCTGGAACGTCAACGCCCGCCCCCGCGCGTCGATCGTCAGCGGCTCGCGTGTCGAGATCTCCTCATCCGCCTCGCCGAGCCCGTACGAGATCGGACCGAAGCTCGCTTCGAACGCCCCCGGCAGGAGCCCGTCGCCGCTCGCCTTCACCTCCGCGTCGTACCACCGCACCAGGTCTTCTTCGATCTGCCGCTTGTCCATTGCCCAGACCAGCGGCCGGCCCGTCACGCCCCGCTCCTCGCGCTCCGCCTCCTCCGCCCGCGCGACCTCGAGCAGGATCGCCACGTGCTCGCCGCGCCGAGCCGCGCCCGGCGGATCGCCCCGCCCGATGCGCCGCAAGAACCGCTCGAGCGCCGCGTGCACCAGGCTCCCCCGCTCCAGCGCGTTGATCCGCTCGATCGCCTCCGGTTCCTCGACCGGCTCGATCCGCAGCGCGTAGCGCAGGAAGTACCGGTAGGGACACGTCGCGTACGTCTCGAGCCGGCTCGGCGAGACCGCCCGCCCCCGCGCGAAGTCCGATGCCGCGAGCGCCGCCGCCCGCGCCTCCTCCGACGACATCACCCCGTCGAACGGCGTCAGCGCGGCGCTCCAGCGGTCCCGCCGTGCCGCCATCGCCCGCCCGAACGCCGGTGCGTCGCGGACCAGCGCGTCCACGCCCGCCCGCTCGTCTCCCGCCACCCACGATCGCACGAGCCCGCGGTCGTACTCCGCCGTCGAGATCGCGTCGCCGATCGCGTCGGGCGCCAGCCGCGCCGCGCCGAATCGCTCGACGTGTCTGCTCCCGTCCAGCTCTCGCATCGACAGGGACCGTCCCTCCAGTGCGTCGGCGACAGCCCGGAAGAAGTACGACGGCAGGTGCTTCGCGCTGCTCCCCGCCTCCGCCCGCGCGTACGACACCGTCAGCCGTTCGCGCGCCGCCTGCAGCCCGAGCCAGAACGCCACCGGCTCGACGTCCGGCGTCGTCCGCAGTGGCAGCGTCCCCGCGCCCGCCGCGTTGATCGCCCGCCGCTCGTGCTCCAGCAGGAGCGCGTCCGGACGCGGCGGCGGCGGCCACGCGCGCTCCGCCATGCCAACCATCTGCACCACCCGGAACCGCAGGTGACGCAGTGACGACGCGTCCATCACCGCCACCCCGCGCCGCCCGAACTCCCGCACCGGCTCGCCGAGCACCGGCGACGCATCCCGCGACTCCAGGTCGTCGCGCACCGCTCGGCAGAACCCCTCGAAGCTCACCCGCTCCCGCACCGGCGCCAGCATCCGCAGGTCGTTCAGCGCGTCGAGCAACGGTTCGGTGCCCGCCGCGTATGCCGTCGCGATGTCCCGCGTGTACGCCAGGTGCTCGGCCCACGTCGCCTCCTCCGCGCGCTGCCCGAGCGCCGCGAAGAAGTCCGCCGAGAAGCGCCGGAACACCTCGATGCGGTCGGCGTGCGCCTCCTGCCACTCGAAGTTCTCCAGCTTCGCCATCTGCCGCTTTTCGCCCGCGAGCCGCTCCAGGCGCTGCTCCCACTGGCCCGCCCCCTCGATGATTCCGGCCTCTCGCGAGTAGGTCTCCCACTCGCTCGGCCGAAACCGCTCGTACGCCGCGAAGACCCCCCGCGAGATCCGCGTTTCCGTCAGGAACTCCATCACGCCTGCGCGCGGGAACGTCCCCCCGGCCGCCAGCTCGAGCAGCGCAAGCAGCCGCCGCCCCAGCGGGTGCGTCGCCAGCATCCGCCCGTCGTGCAGGTACGTCTCGATCCCTGCCGCCGCGAAGATCTCGTCGATCAGCGCGGCGTACGGATCGCGCTGGCGGTACACCACCGCCATCTCGTGAAACGTCAGTCCCTCCCGCGCCCACCCGAGGCACGCGCGCGCCGCCTCCCAGACCTCGCGCACCGTGTCCGGCGCACTCACCAGCCGCACCGCGCCGCCCGCGGCGATCACTTCCCCGTCCGGCGCGAAGATCTTCCTCGCGAGGCCGTCGCCAGCCGCTCCTCGCGCGTCCGCGGCCGGCGCCGTTGCGGCCGCCGGCGGCGCCCCGAGCCGGTCGCGCAGCGCGTCCGCGCCGGCGTTCGTGATCCCGTCGCGCCGTGCCTCGAAGACCGTCACCGGCACCACCCGCGCAATGCTCTCGATCAGCGCCAGCACCGCCTCGCGCGGCTCCATCAACCCGTACACGAGCAGCGGCCCCTCGCAGCGTGAGGCGTCGGCCGACGCGAAGAAGTCCGCCGGCGTCAGGAACCGGCCCCGCCGCCCGGCGTACCGCGCGTACAGCTCTGCCAGCTCCGAAAGCTTGTCGCCGCTGCCTGCGGCCGCCTGGCGCGCCGCCCCCGTGAAGCTCTCGGCCGTGAACCCGCCCAGCTCGACGTCCCGAAACATCCGCCCCAGCGCGCTGGCGAATCCCACGCGCGTCGCCACCGGTGCGAAGTAGCCGCTCGCTGTCGCCGCCACCTCGCGTACCAGCAACCGCCGCGCCTGCGTCGTCAGCCGTGGCTTCGCCGCGTGAACGCGCCCCGCTGCCAGCTCGGCGGCCAGCTGGTGCGGTTGCAGCATCCGCACGTTGATCTGCCCGGCGCTGCGCGCCGCCAGCATGCGGCGCAGGTACGGCCGCAGGAGCACGTGGCCGACGAGCACGGTGACGCGCGCCAGGGGGTCGCGCTCGCGCGCCTCCGCCACGGCCCTGGCAAGCGCTTCCTCGAGTGCCGGCAGGTCGCCGGTTACGAATTCAGGAGGGGGCATGGTGGCGCAAGTATACTTCCGCCATGCGACAATCTCTGTCGCCGCGAAAGGGGGCGCCGTGCCCGTCTATCACCGGCCTGATTGGCCAACGCAGCACATCTTCAACCCCGCGATCGCCGTGCTCACCCGCCTCGGACTCAGCGTCCGCGGCTCCCGCATCCTCGCCGTACGCGGGCGCAGGACCGGCGCCTGGCGCACCACCCCCGTGAATCTCCTTACGCACGCCGGCGCCCGTTACCTCGTCGCGCCCCGCGGCAACACGCAGTGGTCCCGCAATCTGCGCGCCGCCGGCGAAGGCGAGCTGCGCCTCGGCTCGAAGCGCGAGCGGTTTCGCGTCCGCGAGCTCGCCGACTCCGAGAAGGACGCCCTCCTCCGCGCCTACCTCAGTCTGTGGAAGTTCGAGGCCGGCAAGTGGTTCGACGGCGTCACCGCCGATTCGCCCGTTGCCGACGTCGCGAAGATCGCCCCCGACCACCCCGTCTTCGAGATCACGGCGCTCCCGGAATGATTCGATGTCGGTCGACTCCGGGGCCGCGGCAGTGTTCACAGATCGCGCCATCACAATTGGGTCGGGAGCTGCGCTGATCGCCTTCGTCTGCGCGATGGCGGCGCGGGCTCCGTACCTGACTGGCGTCATCGAGCGTTACTATGCGCGACGGGCTGAGCACGAAACGGCGAAGGGATGGATGGGCAGAACCATAGTTCTACCGGGCCGTCGAACATCGCTTGCGTTGCTCATGCTACTGTTTGCGGTGCCGTTCGCCGCCGGTGTCTATGCCATCGTGCTTGCCGTGAGCGGCTAGGAACGCCGACCAACCGCGCGATCGAAGCGCCACGCTCCAGCCTCAGGCTCCTCGCCTCCCGTCTCCCGCTTCCCGTCTCATACCTCTCCCGCCTCTCACGTCCCACACCTCACAGCCCCGCCCCACGCGCCACCTGCGTCGCCGTCGCCTGCGCCACCGGCCGCACCACCATCTCGTCGATGTTCACGTGCCGCGGCCGCGTCACCGCCCACGCGATGCAGTCCGCGATGTCGTCGCCCGTCAGCGGCGTCATGCCCTCGTACACCTTCGCCGCCCGCTGCGCGTCGCCGCCGAACCGCACGACGCTGAACTCCGTCTCGACCAGCCCCGGGTCGATCTCCGTCACCCGGATCGGCTTCCCCAGCAGCTCCACGCGCAGCGTGCGCGAGATCGCCCGCACGCCGTGCTTCACGCTCGTGTAGCCGGCGCCGCCCGCGTACGTCTCGAACCCCGCGATCGACCCGATGTTGACGATGTGTCCGTTGCCCGACGCCTCGAGCTTCGGCAGCAGCGCGCGCGTCACGAGCATCAGCCCCAGCACGTTCGTCTCCCACATTTGCCGCCACTGCTCGTCGTCGGCCTGCGCCAGCGGCTCCAGCCCCAGCGCGCCGCCGGCGTTGTTCACCAGCACGTCACAGCGCTCGATCTGCGATGCGAACTGCTCGACGCTCGCCCGATCGCGCACGTCCAGCGCCACCGCCCGCGCGCCCGCCGCCTCCGTCACCTCTCGGAGCTGGTCCGCGCGCCGCGCGCCGGCGATGACCTCGAACCCTTCGCTCCGCAGCCGCCGTACCGTCGCCGCGCCGATGCCGCTGCTCCCACCGGTGACCACCGCCACGCGCGCGTCATCTGCCATCTCGCCTCCCGATATTCCGGGTCCGGTCCGGTATTGCCTTGCCAGTGCGCACGAGGAACGCGTCGAGCGGACCTCAGCCGTGGAGAGGATCGTCTTCCGCGAAAGCCACGCGCCGCGCTGTCAGGCGCCGCCGACGCCCGCGACCACTCCGTCGCACCGCAGATCGACGACGATCTTCAGTTCGTCCGCCATTGTCTGCAGTGTCCGGCACGCAGCCTCCGCCCCCAGGCGCGCCTGGCGCAGGTCCGCGCCGATCGCCGCAGCGGCCGCCAGATCCGCCGCGGCGCCCGGATCCGCGACCCGCGCTCGCGCGTCGTCGATAGCCGGCTGCAGCCGCCGCTCCAGCTCTCCCGCGGCGGCGATCAGGGCCTCGTGGTTCGTCTGCGTCTGCGGCGCTCCCTCGATCGCGGCGAGGTCGCCGTGGTAGGCGTCCAGGTTCGCCCGGTACGACTCGATCCGCCAGAGGTAGCCGGGCCCGGATGTCTCCGCCTGCGGCGTCGCGGCCACGCCGACGCCCGCGCGGTTCGCCTGGACCCGGTTCGCATTCTGCAGCGCGTGAAAGTACGCCACCGTCTTCTCGTCCGGCTTGGCTGAGCTGCTGCAGGCGGCGCCGGTCGCCGCGGCGACGGCGCACGCGGTGATGCCCACCAGCAACCACCCCGCCGGCCTCGCGGCAACGCGCTGCTTCACACCTCGGACCATCGACCGCATTGACGCCGCCCTCCGGCCCCCGACGCTGGATGCCAGCCACATACTACCCCGACATCCCGGATCCTTCGCACAGAGTTCGCGGTGACGGCCCCGCCTCGGCCCGCCGGGGCCGTCCCCCTATTGGCCGCCGTCCGGCCAGCCGTAGCGCGCCGCCAGTGAGCTGATCGCCAGGTCGGGGCTGTGCCGCGTCAGCCCCATCGCATGCCCCAGCTCGTGCAGGATCAACCGCAGCCGTCGCGCCTCGATGTCCGGCCCCGGCGGGATGATGTCGTTGAGGTACACGTAGGCCGTCGCGATCTCGCCGCTGCAGCTCAACGGCAGCGTCGATGGTGGGAAGTCGCACGCCGTCCCGTTCGCATCGTACACCGCGGCGAATCCTCCGGCCGCCGCCGGAAACGCGTATCCAGGAAGCTCCGGCGGATGCGCATCGTCGTACCGCCGCACGTGCACGACGATATTTGCGCCCGCTCCGTCGTGCTGAAACGCCAGGTACGGCGTGGCCGCCCCGTACGTCCTCGTCCCTGTCGCGAGCGCCGGCGACCAGTCCGCGCCGCCGGTCTCATCCACCACCGCCACTCGTAACGGTGCGCCCGAGCCGTACGCGTAGCCCATCGCCGGCGCTCCGCCCGGGAAGGCGATGAACCCGCAGGCGCCGATGAGGAGCGAAAGCACCACGAGCCCAACCGGCGTGCCGCAGAGGACGCGACCTGACCATCGAAGCAATGAGCGCTGCCTGGCGGGGCAACGTCGAGGCGGGGTGCCCGGACGCCCGCCCGCGGGCGGGCGTCACAGATCCGAACGCGCGTTCCGCCACCCTGTAACAGCGTTGAGCCATGTCGGGGTATCGGGGTTGCCGGCGGCGTCGAGTTGGCCCGGAGCCAGGCTACGACGAGCGCGCGGGCGTCTCGCGGGGCCACGCCGCCCAGGCCACCCCGCACCAGAGCGCCGCGTCGATCACCCAGTTCGCCGCGCTCGCGCCCGCCAGCCTTGGGCCGAGCCGCACCTTCGGGATCGGCGCCGCATCCAGCGGCACGTGCGAGCCCACGATCGCCGCGCCGATCAGCGCATCCGCGACCAGGTCCCGTTCCCCATCGACCGTCCCCGCGCCCAGCAGGCCGAAGGCCCCCGCCAGCGCGCCGGCCGTGATGGCAAAGTTCAGTGTGTGCGTGCCCCGCCGGTGCATCTTCCACGGATCGCCGTGCAGCACCAGCCCCGCGATCACGTCGATGTCGGGCAGGCTCGCCGCCAGCGCCGCCGCCACAAGCCCTCCCCGCGACCGCACGCCAAGCCGACGCGCAATCATCAGCCCGATCACTCCGTGCCCGATCGGTGTCGCCACGATGCCTTCTCCCAGCAGGTGCCGCGATCAGCGTAACCCACCGCGCCCCCGTCCGCTTCGCCGCGCGCCCGCGGCATCGCGTGTGCTGCACAAGAGGAGAGGCCCCCGGAACCCCGGGGGCCTCTCCTCGCTATTCGGTTGTTCGCCTGCTTAGTCGCGGCGCCCGGTCGCGACGACCGTGCTTCCCGCAACCACCAGCGCCAGGCCGGCCGCCGCGAGCGCCAGGAGCAGCCCGCTCCCGCCGTTCCCGCCGTCAGGCCCGAAGCCCGCGTTCGGCAGGGCGCCGATCGTGCCCGGCGCGCCGTTGTTCCCGGCCACCGAACCGTCCGCGTTGACGCCGGTCGTCGTCGCGCCCGTGATCTCCGTGCCCGTGCCCGGGATCGCCGGGTTCTCGACCGGTGACTGGGGCGGCGTGGTCGTGTTGCCCGTGGACGTCAGCGGGCCCGACGGCCCCGGCCCGACGTACCCGGTGTCGGTCCCCGCACCCTGCGTGTTTGTCACGGCCAGCCCGCCGACGAGCATCACGCCCGCGACGACGGCTACGGCGGCACCGATGATGAGCCCCTTCGACTTGAACATTCCCTACCTCCGTGTTGTTGCGTCGGGTCCCTTCAGGCCGCCACGAGACGTCCCCGGCCGGTGACCCCCATTCAGTCTCGTCTGATAGTCGTCACCGTCATCCGCCGACTTTACGGCGGCGTCCCTACCCCGCCCTCGAAGCCGCCTCGCCCGCTTCGGGCGCCGCCGAAATTAGGGGGTTTGCACCCCCCTGCGACGCCGTCGCCCTTAGCGCCCCACGCCCGCCCGCCCGCCTAGACTCCTCCACCGCGCCGCCCATGCGGTCCGGCCGAGCGTGCTCATGGCGGTTGCCTCCCGCATCTTCGCATCCGACGCCCGTGCCGCTCCGGCCATGCGCGGGCTCGGCCTGATCGCGACCATCGCGATCGTGCTGCTCGTTTCGCTGCCGATGTTCGTCGCCCGCCCCGCGAATCTCTCATCCGACGAATCGCTCTATCTCGGCGAGGCCTACGCCATCGCTCACGGTCACGGGCTCACCTATCCGTCCGGTGACGTCGTCACCCACCGCGCGCCGCTGTACCCGCTCGTGCTCGCTCCCGCGGTCTGGGCCGGCGGCCCGGACGCCGCCTACGCCGTTTCTGCCGCCATCGTCGTCATCGATGCGCTTCTCGTCGCAGCGGTTGCCTGGCGCATGGCCGGCGTCATCGCCGGCATCGCCGCCGCCACCGTCGCCTCAGCCGCGGCATTTCTCCAGGGCTTCGGCACCACCCTCTACCTCGATCCGCTCCAGTGCGCGTTCATGCTCCTCACCGTCCTCGCTCTCCACGAAGCCGCGCGCGCCACTGCCCCCCGCTGGTTCGCCGCCGGCGGCGTCCTCCTCGGCCTCGCGTTCCTCACCAAGGAGTCCGCCGTCGAATGGGCCCCCTTCGGCGTCGTCGCCTGGCTCGCCCTCCCCGGCCTGCGTACCCGGGCCGGCGCCCGCGGCGCGCTCTTGTTCTCCCTGGCGTTCGTCACCGTCGTCGCGCCGTGGTGGATCTGGGTGTGGTGCCACACCTCCCGCGTGTTCATGCTCGGCGAAGGCGACTTCCTCGCCGCCGCCGCCATGCTCGCCGTCGCCGTGGCGCTCGCGGCGTTCTCGCTCGCGAGCGCGCAGTGGGCCCGCCTGCCGCGCCGCCTCCGCGCGCGCACCGCCGCCGCCGCGCCGTTCATCGCCGCCCTCGCGATCGTCGCCTGGGACGCGTTCATGCTCTACGGGCTCACCGCGTACTCGTCCTGGCCGTACCCGAACGACTACGCCGGTTCCATCCCCCGCTACGTCCTGCGCGTGATGCCCGAAGCGCAGCCCGTCTTTCTCCTCTGCGGCGCCTGGCTCTGGGTCGCCTATCGCGCGTTCCGGGGCGACCCCGCGCCCCGCCTCCTGGTGCTCGGCGCCGGACTCTTCCTCCCCTTCGTGCTCTTCATCGCGAACCGCAACCTCCAGCTCCGCGACGCGCTGCCCCTGCTCTACCTGTCCTACGTCGCGCTCGGCGTCACCGCCGCCGCCATGCTGCGTGGCGTCCGCCGGCTCGTCACCACGCCTGCGAGCGCGATCATGCTGTTCGCCGCCGCCGTCGTCATCGCCGCCGTGTTCGCGATGCAACAGGCCGGTGAGTTCCTCACGCAGAACTCGCGCGACTCGTCGCCGGAGATCCGCGCTGACTCCTGGAACAACCCCTTCGCGCGCCATATCGCCGGCTGGCTCGCCGCCAACGTGCCCGCCGGTTCCAACCTGCTCTCCAGCCGCCTCTACTTCTCGAGCCTCTACGTGAACACCGATGCCCGCTTCCACATCCGCCAGCTCCCGACGGTCCGCGTCGCCATCGACACCTCGCGGCACGATCTGCTCGTCCCCCGCTCGAATCTCTTCCGCTGGGGCGACGAGGACCTGCGCCCCGGCCGCCCCGGCGATGCCTGGCTCTACCTCCGCCAGTACCCCGGAAAGGACTACTGGGTCGGCCTGTCCGAGCAGGAGCTGCTCGAATACATCCGCGACCACGACATCGACTACGTCGTGCTCACCGGCGAGGACGTCGCGTTCAGCTCGCTCGCCTACGCCTCGTACTTCTCGGCGCACCCGGCCTTTCACCTCGCCCACACCGAAGGCGCCACCCGCGCTGACCAGATCTTCGTGTTCACCGTAGATCGCGCGAAGCTCGCGACGCTCGATCACGCCCTGGCGATCCCCCCCGCCAGCTTCGAGGCGCTCAAGCGCGCCACCGGCCTCGACCGCGCAGAACTGCAGGACCGCCTCGGCGTCCGGATCCGCGTCACGGATCAGGAGGTCGGCCTCTCCGACCGCGAGCAGGTCGCCGCCCTCACCGGAGCCGACCCCGACGTCCGCTGACCTCCCGGCCTCGCCCGTATTTCGGGTTTCCGTCGCCCCGCGTAAGGGAACTCGTCGATGCCGCGACGCGCCCACGTATAGGAAACTCCAACGCACGCACCGGGAACGGGAGCGCCACGACGGCACGGAGTCCGCATGAAGCTCATCGTCACCATCCCCGCCCTCAACGAGGCGCCGACCATCGCCGCCGTCATTCGTGAGATCCCCCGCACGATCGATGGCTTTGACGCCGTCGAGGTGCTCGTGCTCGATGACGGCTCGACCGATGGCACCGTCGAGGAATCGCTCCGTGCCGGCGCGGACTACGTCATCTCTCATCGCCTCAACCGCGGCCTCGCCGCCGCGTTCAAGCTGGCGCTCCAGGAGGCCGTCGCGCGCGGCGCGGACGTCATCGTCAACACCGACGCCGACAACCACTACGACCAGACCCGCATCCCGGAGCTCGTCGCTCCGCTGCTCGCGCGTCAGGCCGACATCACCATCGGCAGCCGCCTCATCGACGGCCTCCCGATGAAGGCGGCCAACAAGTACGGCAACAAGGCCGCCAACTTCATCATGCAGCGCCTGCTCCAACTCCCCGACGTCGATGTCTCCACCGGCTTCCGCGCCTACACGCGCGAAGCCGCGATGAAGCTCAACGTCCTCTCCGACCACACCTACACCCACGAGACGCTGATCAACGCCATCGACCAGCGCCTGCGCATCGCGAACGTCCCGATGCCGGCGCGCCACGTCGCCCGCCCGTCGCGGCTCATCAACAGCATCCCCGGCCACGTCCTGCGTGCCGGCGGCGTGATCCTGCGCAGCTTCCTGCTCTATCGCCCCATGCAGGTGTACGGCATGACCGGCGCCCTCGTCCTCGCGCTCGGCAGCGTGCCGTTCGCCCGCTACGCGTATTTCCTCGTGCAGGGAAACGGCAACGGCCACGTGCAGTCCCTCATCATCGGCTCCGCCCTGTGGCTCGTCGGCGGCCAGATGTTCATCACCGGCATGCTCGCCATGGCCATCGGCTGGAACCGCCGCATGCTCGAAGAGATGCACTTTCGCATGAAGTCGGAGCGCCACTACACGGCCGTCGCCGCCGCGCCGCGGCTGACGCGCGTCCCGCGCGCCGCCCCGACGCCGGGCGCCCGCGACGGGCGCGAATTCGCCGACGCCGGCCATGCCCACGACGGAAGGACCGAGCATGCAGCCTGAGGATCACGCACCCGTCGGCATCATCGGCGCCGGCATCGTCGGCGGCTCACTCTTGCGCTTCCTCACCGGGACCGCGCGCGACGTCCGTGTCTTCGACCCGCCCAGGGGCCACGATCGCGTGCAGGCCCTCGACTCCGCCTCCGTCGTCTTCGTCTGCGTGCCCACGCCATACACCCCCGGCCGCGGCTTCGATGATCGCTTCCTGGTCGAGGCGATTGCCGGCATCCGCGGCGGGAAGACCGTCGTCATCAAGTCGACCGTCCTCCCCGGCACGACGCAGCTCATGCAGGAGCGCTTCCCGCAACATCGCTTCATCTTCAATCCGGAGTTCCTGCGCGAGGCGACGGCCTACGACGACTTCATCAACCCCGACCGCCAGATCGTCGGCGCCACCGCCGCCGCCGCCGCCGAAGCACCCGCCGTCATGGCGATGCTCCCCCGCGCGCCCTTCGAGCTGATCTGCGGCGCCGCCGAAGCCGAGATGGCCAAGTACGTCGCCAACTCCTTCCTCGCCGTGAAGGTCAGCTACGCCAACGAGGTCTTCGACCTCTGCGGCCGCCTCGGCATCGACTACGCCCGCGTGCGCGACATCGCCGCCGCCGACCCCCGCATCGGCCACTCCCACCTGGACGTGTTCGATGCCGGGTACCGCGGCTACGGTGGCAAGTGCCTGCCCAAGGACAGCAAGTCGCTGCTCGACCTTGCCCTCGACGCCGGCCTCGACATGCACGTGCTCCGCGCCGCCGACCGCACCAACGAGCTGCTCCGTGCCGCCGCCCCGCCGCCCCCCGTCCGCATCGAACTCAGCGCCCTCGAATCCCACCCCGCCGAACGCGCCGCGTAGAAAGGCCTGACGTGCAGCGCCTGCGCCACCCCTGCGTCCGGATCGCCGCCGTCGCTCTCGTGCTGGCGGGCGCGCTCTGGTTCGCCGGCTCGCGCCTTGAGGCAAGCGCCGCATCCGCCGATCGTCTCGTCGCGCGCGACGCGATGCCGATGCTCGCCCTGGCGCTGGCGCTGTTCATGCTCGCGGCGCTGCTGCTCGGCGGCGTCTGGATCGTCCTCGTGGAGAGCGCGACTGGGCGCGCATCGCGCCGCATCGAGCTCATGCTCGGCTTCCTCTACGCGTGGATCGCCAGGTACATCCCCGGGACGCTCCCCTACCTCGCGGGCAAGGTGTATCTGGCGCGCCGCGCTGGCTACGAGACGCGCTCCCTGGTGATGATGGCCGCCGTCCAGAACATCGTCGAAGCCGTCGCGGCAAGCGTCTTCGCCCTCGCCGCCCTCGCCCTCACCGCTCACCCCGTGCTCGGTATGCCGCTGGCGCTCGCCCTTGCCCTCACTCCCCTGCCCGTCCTGGCCGTGCTCCATCCGCGCGCCGTCGTCGCCGCCTCCGCGCCGCTTTTGCGTCTCTGCGGCCGGGCGCCGCTTCCGCGTGGAGAGTTGCCGTCCCCCCGCGCCATGCTTGTCGCGGTGGCGCTGGTCTTCGCCAGCCAGGCCGCGAACGCGCTCGCGTTGCTGGCGATCCTGCACGCCGCGGGCGCCGCGGCCTGGTCCGATGCTCCGCTCGTCGCCGCCGCATCCTCCGTCGCGGGCGTCGCCGGCATGGTCGTCGTCCTCGCTCCCGCCGGTCTTGGCGTGCGCGATGGCGCGATGGCCGCGCTGCTCGCCTCCCGCTTCGTCGTCCAAACCGCCACGCTCGCCGCGGTCGCGTTGCGGCTGCTCACCGTCATCGCCGATCTCGTGTTGACAGCCGTTGCGCTGCTCGTCGATGTCGCCCTCCGCAAGCACGTGCTCTGGCGCGCGCTTCGCGGCGATCTGCGCCCCGCGCCGTCGCGCGCGCAAGACCCGCCGGTCGCCGCCCTGCCGCAGGAGACCGCCGCATGATCGCGCGACGCACCAGGCTTCTCGTCCTCACCAGCACGTTTCCGCGCTGGCCAGGCGACACGACGCCGCCGTTCGTCGCCGACCTCTGCGCCGGCCTCGCGCGATCGATGGACGTCACCGTCCTCGCCCCCGCGTCCGCCGGCGCCGCCGCTACGGAGCAACTGGGGGCCGTCACCGTGCGGCGCTTCCGCTACGGCTGGCCAGCCTCGACGCAACGCCTCGCCGATGGCGCGATCCTGCCCAACCTCAACAAGCATCCCGCCCTGATGGCGCAGGTGCCCCCCTTCATGCTCGCCGAGCTCGCCGCCGCATGGCGCCTCGCCCGCCGCGAGCGCTTCGATGCCGTACACGCCCACTGGGTGCTCCCTCAGGGGCTCGTCGCCGCGATGCTCAAGCGCGCGCTCGGCCTGCCCGTGCTGATCACCTCGCACGGCTCGGACCTCAACGCCCTGTCCGCCGCCCCCGCCGCCGCCGCGAAGGGCTGGGCCCTCCGGCGCAGCGATCGCGTCACCGTCGTCAGCCGTCAC
>Ga0334722_10001836_pt1 | contig 25353 bp, 23 predicted proteins | sample C3_bottom_MG_FD_207210 | JGI IMG/M metagenome (GOLD analysis project Ga0334722, IMG submission 207210) | Sediment microbial communities from Yellowstone Lake, YNP, Wyoming, USA - C3_bottom | ecosystem: Environmental > Aquatic > Freshwater > Lake > Sediment | place: USA: Wyoming | collected... | reverse complement strand
AGCGCTGCCATGCGCAGGGCGTTGCGGGCGTATTCGGAAAAGATCAGAAAGGTGGCGGTGTAGGGGATGAAGCCGGCGTGCAGGGCGATGCCGTTGGCAATGGCTGCCATGCCGAATTCGCGGACCCCGTAATAGATATAGTTGCCGCCAGCCTCGGTGTTGATGCCCCTGCAGCCGGACCAGAGGGTCAGATTGCTGCAAGCCAGGTCGGCCGAGCCGCCGAGAAGTTCCGGCAGCAGCGGGCCGTAGCCGTTGAGGCAGTTCTGGGAGGCCTTGCGGGTGGCGACCTTCTCTGCCTTGGCATTGACCGCGTCGATGTAAGCTCCGGCCTTTGCCTGCCAGTCGGTCGGGAGTTTACCGGAAAGCCGACGCTCAAGCTCGGCGGCGAGTTCCGGGTGCGCTGCTTTGTAGGCGGCCAGGCGGGTGTTCCATTCGGCCTCGCGGGCAGCGCCCTTGTCCTTGGCGTTCCACCCGGCATAGATCTCCGCCGGAATCTCAAAGGCGGGGTGGGGCCAGCCGATGGTCTGGCGGACCAGGGCGATCTCGGCGTCACCCAGGGGCGCGCCGTGGCAGTCTTCCTTGCCCTGCTTGTTTGGGGAGCCCCAGCCGATTACGGTTTTGCAGCAGATGAGCGAGGGTTTGTCCGTAACACCCTTTGCCTCGGCAAGGGCCTTTTTCACTGCCTTGCCGTCATGGCCGTCCACGCCCTCAATGACATGCCAGCCGTAGGCGCGAAAGCGCATGGGGGTGTTGTCGGTGAACCAGCCCTGCACCTCGCCGTCGATGGAGATGCCGTTGTCATCGTACAGGGCGGTGAGCTTGCCCAGACCCAGGGTGCCAGCCAGGGAGCAGGCTTCGTGGGAGATGCCCTCCATCATGCAGCCGTCGCCCAGGAAAACATAGGTGTGATGATCAATAACCGCGTGGCCTGGCTGGTTGAACTGGCCGGCCAGGGTTCTTTCCGCAATAGCCATGCCCACCGCGTTGGCAATGCCTTGGCCCAGGGGGCCGGTGGTGGTTTCGATGCCGGGAGCGTAGCCGTATTCCGGGTGGCCTGGGGTTTTGGAGTGCAGTTGGCGGAAGTTTTTGATCTCCTCCATGGGCAGATCGTAGCCGCTGAGGTGGAGCAGGGAATACAGCAGCATGGAGCCGTGGCCGTTTGAGAGGACAAAGCGGTCGCGGTTGGCCCATTTGGGGTTGGCGGGATTATGGCTGAGAAAGTCGTTCCACAGGACCTCGGCGATATCGGCCATGCCCATGGGTGCGCCGGGGTGGCCTGACTTGGCTTTCTGGATGGCATCCATGCTCAGGGCGCGGATGGCATTGGCTAGTTCTCTGCGGGATGGCATGGGGACCTCCAGGTTCTGGTTCTGTGGGGATGTGATTATTGGAGCAAGGATGATTGAAAAATTTTTCTATATACCTTTCTCTGTGGGATATTGCGAATCATAATTGTGCGACGAGCAGACTGCCCTCAATTCTTCCGGCCCTTGTTTTTTTCATACCGGGAGATGGCGCTGTAAAGGCGGATGTATATATCCTCCCCCAGATTGTCCACAAGGGTTTCCACTGCCTGTTTTTTATGGGCATCGGTCTGGAGAGAATACGATTCAGAGAGGGCGAAGTTGGACTGCCAGGCTGTCTTGCCGGTACTGGTTTCGGTGACGGTGTAGCTGACGCTCAGGGTGGCAATGAGCGCCTGGGCCTTGTTGTTGGCGTCATAGGCCCGGCCGGTATAACTCAACGAGTTGATCTTGCCGTCGAGAACGTAATCGGCTTCCCTGGAGCTGTCTACCAGGGTGAATTGCCTGCTCTGGCCGAGCCAGTCCTGCAGAGCATTGCGGATGTCCGAGGCGAGCCGGATTTCATTGGTCGGGTTGGGCCAGATGGGAACATGGAGCTTGAGGACCCGGCCCTGTTGATCCGGCGGCAGCATGTTGGGGTTGTAGTAGCCGCACCCCCCTGCAATCAGCAGGACAAGGAGCAGGCTCAAGGTTTTCAGGGTAGGGATCTTCATGCTCTGTCTCCGTGGGGCTGGCCTCAGGCTAAAAAAGAATGGGTGTTTAGGCTGAAGGCCGATGACTGAAGTTTATATACCAAAAACTTTCAACCTTCGGTCTATCCATCTGAGTAGTTACCCTAAATTACAATATTGATCAGCTTGTTCGGCACGACAATCACCTTGCGCACCGGTTTGCCCTCCAGAAATTTTTGCACCTTTTCATCGGCCAGGGCCATCTTCTCAAGGTCGGCCTCGCTGGCGTCCGGCGTAACCTGAAGCTGGCTGCGAACCTTGCCCTTCACCTGGACAACGATGGTGATCGCCTCCTCCCGGACTGCTTCGTCATCGTACTCCGGCCAAAGCACTTCGGCAAGGGGGGTAGGGTGTTTTGTCAACTCCCAAAGCTCGGCGCACAGATGCGGCACCATGGGGGAGAGCAGGGCAAGCATCGCTTCGATGGCCTCGCGGATCACCGCTGGATCAGCGGTTTCGCCGGACTCTTCGGCGGCAAGGCTATACAGGGTGTTGGTCAGCTCCATCACCGAACTGATGGCGGTGTTGAAATGGAACTTGGCCTCGATGTCGGCCCCGAATTTGCGGATGGTCTGATGGGTTTTCCGATGCAGGGCGGCGCTTGGCGCATTCATCTCCTGCGGCAGACCGGAGGCAGGTTTGGCAAAAACGTCGAGGTTTTCATCGACCAAACGGAACACCCGGTTCAAGAAGCGGTAGGCCCCTTCCACCCCCTGATCGCTCCATTCCAGGTCCCTTTCCGGCGGGGCGGCAAACAGGCTGAAGAGGCGGACCGTGTCGGCTCCGTATTTCTCCACCAGCTCGTTTGGGTCCACCACGTTGCCCTTGGATTTGGACATCTTGGTCCCGTCCTTGATGACCATGCCCTGGGTGAGCAGGTTGGTGAACGGCTCGTCAATGCTCAGGTAGCCGAGATCGCGCAGGACCTTGGTGAAAAAGCGGGAGTAGAGCAGGTGGAGGATGGCGTGTTCCACCCCGCCGATGTACTGATCCACCGGCAGCCAGTAGTCGGCCTTGGTTTTATCCAGAACTCCGTCGGTGAATCGGGGACTGACGTAGCGGGCAAAATACCAGGAGGACTCGACAAAGGTGTCCATGGTATCGGTTTCGCGCCGGGCCGGGCCGTGGCAGACAGGGCAGGTGGTCTGGTAAAAGCTTTCCAGGGTGTGCAGGGGCGATTTGCCGGACTTGTCAAATTGGATATCGGTGGGCAGGCTGACGGGCAAATCCTTTTCCGGCACCGGCACCACCCCGCAGTGGGCGCAGTGGAGCATGGGAATGGGGGCGCCCCAGTAGCGCTGGCGGGAGATGCCCCAGTCGCGCAAGCGGAAGGTGGTGCGCTGGCTGCCGAAGCCTTTTTTGGTGGCCGCCGCAGTGATTGCGGCCTTGGCCTTTTCCGAATCCAGGCCGGTGAACTCCCCGGAGGCCACCAGGGTGCCTGGGCCTTCGTGGGCCTCGGTCATGGCCGTCGGGTCCAACGGCTCGCCCTCGGGCTGGATGACGATGGTGATCGGGATTTCGTATTTTTTGGCGAATTCAAAGTCGCGCTGGTCATGGGCAGGGACCGCCATCACCGCGCCGGTCCCGTACTCCATGAGCACGAAATTGGCCACATATACCGGCAGTTTTGTGCCAGTGAAGGGGTTGAGGCAGTAGCCCCCGGTGAAGACCCCCTCCTTTTCCATCTCGTCTTCCGGTCTTTGCCGCTGTTTTTCGACCTTGATCCGGGCAACGAACTCCTTGACCGAGCCTTCCTGGGGGGTGCCCGTGCTCAGCTCTAGGGCCAGCGGGTGTTCCGGGGCGATGGACATGAAGGTGGCGCCGAAGATCGTATCAGGTCGAGTGGTGAAGATGGTGAGGGCTTTGTCGGAGTTCTCGATTTTAAAATTCACCTCGGCGCCCACGCTCTTGCCGATCCAGTTGCGCTGCATGGTGAGCACTTTCTCCGGCCAGCCCGTGAGCTTGTCGCAACCGGCAAGCAGCTCCTCGGCGTAGTCGGTGATTTTGAAGAACCAACCGTTCATCTCCCTGGGCAGCACGGCATTGTCGCAACGCCAGCAAGCGCCGTCGATTACCTGCTCGTTGGCCAGCACGGTCTGGCAGGTCTCGCACCAGTTGACCGTGGTCACCTTCTGGTAGACCAACCCCTTTTCGTACATCTTGATGAAAAGCAGCTGCTCCCAACGGTAGTATTTGTCATTGCAGGTGGCGAGCTCGCGGTCCCAGTCGTAGCTGAAGCCCATGCGCTGCAACTGTTTCTTCATGTAGTCGATGTTTTCGTAGGTCCATTTGGCCGGATGGGTGTCGTGCTTGATCGCCGCATTTTCGGCGGGCAGGCCAAAGGCGTCCCAGCCCATGGGATGGAGGACATTGAAGCCTTTCATCCGCTTGTAGCGGGCCACCACGTCGCCGATAGTGTAGTTGCGGACATGGCCCATGTGGATGCGGCCCGACGGGTAGGGGAACATCTCAAGCAGATAGTATTTGGGCCGGGCGGAATCTTCGCTTGCCCTGTAGGTGTTGTTTGCAAGCCAGTGGGAGCGCCATTTTTCTTCGATGGCCTTGAAATCGTATTTCATGTTCTTTTATCCGGTTTTTTTAAAGTGCCAAGCTACGGGCGTTGGGCCAGGGGTTTTATCCTCGGCGGCAAGCATTCCGTACTCTGCCCTGTCTTTATTCTGTGGACGGAAAATTGTGATGGGCAAGATTTTCAAAGGTGGTGAAGCGGTCAAGAAAGGCCAACTCCACGGTGCCGGTTGGCCCGTTACGCTGCTTGCCGATGATGACCTCGGCAATCCCCTTTTTAGGGTTGTCTTCCGCCTTGTTATACACCTCATCGCGGTAGATGAAGACAATCAGGTCGGCGTCCTGTTCGATGGCGCCCGATTCGCGCAGGTCGGAAAGCTGTGGCCTTTTGTTGGGGCGGCTTTCCAGGCTGCGATTCAACTGGGAAAGAGCGAGGACCGGGATGCTGAGCTCCTTGGCCATGGCCTTGAGCGAGCGGGAGATTTCACTGATTTCCTGTTCGCGGGACTGGGCGTTTGATCTGCCCCGCATCAATTGCAGGTAGTCTACCACTACCATGCCGATGTTGTGTTCTGTTTTCAGGCGCCGTGCCTTGGCCCGCATCTCCAGCACCGTAATGGCTGGGGTGTCGTCGATGTAGATGGGGGCTTCGGAAAGCATGCCCACCGACCGGGTAAGCTTGGGCCAGTCATGCTCTTTGAGAAAGCCGGTCCGCAGGCGTTGTGCGTCAACCCGGCTGATGGAACAGAGCATCCGCATGCCCAGTTGCTCTTTGGACATTTCCAGGCTGAAGATCGCCACCGGCACTTTATGGAGCAGGGCGGCGTTTTGGACAATGTTGACGGCCAGGGCGGTTTTGCCCATGCTGGGGCGACCGGCCAGGATGATGAGATCCGAGCGTTGCAGTCCTGCGGTCATCTTGTCGAAATCGTGATAGTCGGTGGGAACGCCGGTGATGTGTTCTTTGCGTTCGTAAAGCTGCTCGATGTACTTGAAGGTGCTGGAGATGACGGTCTTGAGCGGATGGTAGGACTGGCCGCTTTTGGCCCGGGAAATTTCAAAGACGGTCTGCTCCACGTCATCAAGAAGTCCGTCGATATCGTCCTGCTCCTCATAGCAGCGGCCGGCGATCTCGGTGCCGGTCTGGATCAGCTTGCGGAGGATGGCCTTTTCCCGCACTATTCTTGCGTAATAGGCAATATTCGCGGCGACCGGCACGATGTCGGTGAGGGTGGCGAGATAGGTGGGACCGCCAATCGCCTCAAACCGGTTATTGTCTTTCAGCAGGTTGGAAACGGTGATGAGGTCAAGGGGCTCGCCACGGTCAAACAGGGTGATCATGGCGGAAAATATGTGTTTATGCGCGTCGCGGTAAAAGTCTTCTTCGGTGAGAAGTTCCGCCGCCTTGGGCATGGCGCCCTGCTGCAGCATGATTGAGCCGAGAACGCATTGTTCCGCCTCAAGATTCTGCGGGGGCAGACGGTGGTGGGTGCTGGAAGGGCCTGGTCCGGATTCCATGGAGTATCGTTGGCTGTAATGGAGGAGGGCAGATTTCTGCCCTCCTTCGGTTATCCTGCGTTATTCCAAATCCACAGCAGAGAGGATTCGGCGGTTTTCGCGCCGTGGCCCCAGGCTTGCTACTTGCGGGCTTGAAATTATTCCGCGGCCAAGGGAACGATTTCCACCGTGATTTCCGCGGAAATCTGGTAACCGATTTTCACCGGCACCTTGGTGACGCCCAAGGTCTTGATGGGTTCTTCAAGAATGATTTTTTTCTTGTCGAGTTCAATGCCCAGCGCAGCAAGCTTTTCCGCAATGTCAGCGGAGGTGACGGAGCCAAAGAGCTTGTTGTCATCCCCGGAACGATGGGCAATGACCACTGTGGCTCCCGCCACCTTCTTGGCCAAGGCCTCCGCCTCGTCACGCTGCGTTTTCTTCCGTGCCACAATGGCGGCCTTTTCCTTCTCCAGAACGGTAAGGTTTGCCTTGGTGGCAGGCACGGCAAGACGGCGGGGGATCAGGAAGTTGCGACCGTAGCCGTCCTTCACCTTAACAACATCGCCTTCCTCGCCAAGAGTGTCAATGGTTTCTTTTAAAATGAGTTCCATGTTGTACCTCCGGTTGAATCCTGGTTGTGCCGGGATTCATTATTGCTGAAAAATGAAGACCCTGAAAAAATCTCCAGTTTCATAGTGTGTTTCTTTATTTTTAAGACACCGAAGTGTCATCCACATCTTTTTTGAACCGTTGTTTTCTGAAATCAACCCAGACATCAGCCAGGCCAAGGGCTGCGACAAAGCCGATGCCGTAAACCTGCAAGAACAGGAGGCTGTATGTTATTATTCTGATCGCTGTGGGCAGTGACCATTTTTGCATCAGGCTCGAAACAATCGCCAAGCCTTGCGAGAGATAAAGAACCAGGAGCACCACGCCCACATTCAAGCCCAGCGTGTGGAGCTTTTCATCGGGGACAAGAAGCGCGATGCCTGTCATTATCACCGGCCAGACCAGTAATTCCGGGAGCCGCCAGTTTTTTAAATCTTCCCGATCTGTCCGGGAGGGGTCTCTTTTCTTCAGCAGCCATTGGCCGACGACGATGTTCAGCCAGACGGTGCAGATGATCGAGGTGAGGAGCAAGGCCGGGAAAAGCCTTGCCACCTGTTCCCTGAGCTGTGCGATGAGGGCCTTGATCGCTTCAAGATCCCCTGCCGGGAAATGTCCTGAATCCCGGTATAGGGCGAAGGTTGCCTCAAACCCCTTATCCAGACTCTGCCGCAGGTCAAGATACGGATTGCTGTTGCTTGCCATGCCGATCAGCCAACCCGTGACGAGCCAGACAAGCACGAGGTAGCCAACGCTCTGTATCCCGGCCCGTTGTGCCGACTCATTTATCCTGTCTGCCCTGGCCAGGATAAAGCCAATGGGCAGGAGGGTCAGTGAGAAAAGCAGGCCCGGCAGAGCTCCGGTCCAGAAAGTCATGCCGCCTGCAATGCCAAGGGCCCAGGCAATAATAACCGCTCCCCGTTTCTGGCCGTAAACGCTCAGAAAGTAGTAGGCAGGCAAAGGCATCAGGCAATGGAGCCACTCAAGGCCGGCAACAGCTGCCGGGACCGTGAAAATGAGGGCCGTGACAGCGATAGCCCCGATTGTCTCTGTCTGTTTGCTTGTTCCTGTGCGTAAAAACACGATTCCTGGCTGGTTCCTGTTTTACTGCTGGGCCTGACCGGCATAAGGCAACAGAGCAATCTGGCGCGCCCGCTTGATTGCCTCGGTGAGCTGCCTCTGGTGATGGGCGCAGTTGCCATAGATGCGCCGGGGTATAATCTTGCCGCGTTCCGTCACAAAATTGCGAAGGGTTTTGACATCCTTATAGTCAATCATCAGGCTCTTGTCCGTGCAGAAACGACAAACCTTGCGACGGTTGAAGATCTTCTTTTTCTTGATAACCATGGTCTTTCCTCTTTGTTGGTTCAATATATGTATAGTTTAATCGCGACGGGCGCAAAAACTATTCAGAGGCTTCTTCGTCTTCAGCTACAGAGCTGGTTTCCGGCTCGGCAAGCCCTTCAGGCTTGGGCGCATCCGGGGTGAAGACATCCTGGGTTTTTACCGTCATGAACTTGAGAACCCGGTCATCGATGCGGATGAGCCGTTCCATTTCCTTGACGCCATCAGGCAGGCCGGCATATTCGACGTAGAGAAAATCGCCCTGGGCTTCTTTCTTGATGGGGTAGGCCAATTTTTTTAGGCCCCACCGGTCGGTTCTCACGATGAGTCCGCCAAAACCTTCGATGGTTCCAGTTACCTTGTCGGAAACCGAAGAGAATTCCGTTTCTCCGGCCCCCGGTCTGACAATAACAATTGTCTCGTACCTGCGCATTGCTTCCTCCTTGTGGTCATTTGGCCCTTGCTTTTTGCGTTGCATGCGAAGAGCAAGGAGGTATGTGGGGAAAAATAGTAAAAAAACAATCGCGATTGATAGCAATTAACCTTTTGTTTGTCAATCCTTTTCTGGAGATGGTTCCGGCTCGCTTTTGGTCTGTTGCCAGATCGCCAGAAGTGTATCGGGATCAAGGTCAATCATCTGTTTTTCTTGTCCGGCTATATTTTTTTCAAGCATGAGAAAGCGGGTCGTGAACTTGTTTGTCGCCGCATGAAGAGCGTCTTCCCCGTCAATATTCGCTTTCCTTGCCACAACCGCGAGGGCAAAGAGAAGATCGCCGAATTCTTCCTCAATGTGTTCGTGTGACCCATGGGCAAAGGCATCCTGTAGTTCCCGGAATTCTTCGCTGACTTTGCCCAGAGCGCTCGAGAGATTCGGCCAGTCAAAGCCCTCCCTGGCCACCCGGTCTGCAACCCGTTGCGCCCTGCATAGGGCAGGCAGGCTTTTGGGGATGGAGTCCAGAGGATGCCGGGGCTGCCCCTTCTTTTTGTTTTCCTGGTTTTTTATCGCTTGCCACTGCTGGCGCAGTTCCTGCTCCGAGTCTACGGTTTCACTGCCGAACACATGGGGATGACGGCGGATCATTTTGGCGGAAATGGACTCAATTACCTCAAGGAGGGTGAAAAGATTTTTTTCTTGGTAGAGATTGTTGAGAAAAATAATCTGGAAAAGGAGATCTCCCAGTTCCTCGCAAATGTGGCTGGGGTTGTCGTCGTTGATTGCCTCGATCAGTTCGTGTGTTTCCTCAATAAGATACTGCTTGAAGGTCTGGGGAGTCTGTTTTTGGTCCCAGGGACAGCCGTCTGGCGCCCGGAGGCGGTTGATAATCTCAAGGAGGGCAAGGAATTTTTCCGCAGTACGTGTCATGGGTCTGCCTGTTTCAGATTGAAGGAAAGGGATGGGTGATGGCAAACGCGTTGGGCAGTAAAGTAAGAAGTTTTATATACCAACTCTTGAGGGGAAAGAGAAGAACTCAACCGCATATTGTCCGGTATCCGGATTGTCGGTGGAAGATGAGATTGTGAGGAAGAATTGTAATCAGATATCTTCCTATGTGGCCGTAATTTTTCGTGGTAATATCTTATTAGGCAGTGATTGAAAAAATCCCTTATCTGCCACGACTTGCAAAAAGATGTCTAATTGGATATAGATCATCCTTCACCGAAGAATTCTATTGTTTCTTCGTTTTTACCAAATAGTAGCTGTGAGAAAATGGTGTTTGGCGCAGGGGGGGCCGTGTTACCAACGGAACCGTTGGGCATGGTATTTTCAGTGGTTTTGAACCTGTGCGAGGTGAGTGGTCATGGCAAAGAAAATTATACTTGAAAAACACAAGGATGTAGCGCGGATCGATCAGGAAGACAAGCGGACACACGGGTGGTACGTGCGGGTTCGTTTTCAGGGGACAACGCATTCTAAATTTTTTTCCGATGGCAAATGCGGCGGGCGTTATTCAAGTTTGCTCGCAGCCCTTACCTGGCGGGATACCATGGAAAAAAAGATTGGGAAGATTCGAACCGACAAACATCTTGTCACGGTGAGCAACACCACCACCGGGGTTGTCGGCGTCCGGTTTAACGAGAAGCTGAACAGGTATGAGGTGAGCTGGGTGAATCGCGTTGGCAAACAGGGCAAGACTTCCGTTTCCGTGAATAAAAATGGGAAGGAAAGGGCGTTCCAGATTGCTTGCGAGATACGAAAGGTAAAAGAAGCCGAGCGGCTCAGCGCCTAGCGGGCGAGGCTGTTTTCTGGGCAGTCTGTGCGGCGATATCTTGTGCCGGGCAAAATCATTACCGTGGCATGTTGTGTTTTTGATTACGGAGTGTGGTTCAGTAGTGGGCACAGCTCCATCGGTGCGGCAAGCAAGGCTTGAGCGCCATTTTTTTTCAGTTCGTCTGCGGTGCGAAAACCCCAAAGCGCCCCAATGGCAAACATCCGGGCCGCCCGCGCTGTTTGCATGTCGGTGTTGGTGTCGCCCAGATAGAGGAAATCTGCCGGTTCAATATGCAACAGGTTGGCGATGCGCAATGCCCCGGCAGGGTCAGGTTTTCGGGGAAATGTTTCCCTCGCTCCTGCCACCGCAGCAAAACGCCAGTTCGGCAGAAGTTTTCTGACTACCTCCTGGGTTAACGCGTCGGGCTTGTTCGAGAGAATTGCCATCTGTATCTCCCGGGCTGCAAGCGTATCGAGCAGCTCGGCAATGCCGGAATAGGGTCTTGTCGTGTCGGCCCAATGCAAGGCGTATTCCTGGCGCATTTTTTGCACACACTCCTGGATAAGCTCCTGTTGTCGAGCCTCCGCAGGCAGGGCGCGCTGAACCAGGTTGACGATCCCGTCTCCGACAAAATAGCGGTAGGCCTTTACTGGATGGGGAGGAAGTCCCTGGCTGGTCAGGACACGATTCATCGACACCGCCAGATCGGCGAGGCTGTCAATGAGTGTGCCGTCCAAATCAAAAAGCACACATTTATGGCAAGTCATGGGGGCAGGAGGGTGTTTGGGCTTATTTGGCGGCGCCGGACTTGGGGCCAGCCAGTAAATTCAGAATCCGCAGGCCAACCCCGAGCCTTGCCCGGAGTAACGAGGGCTTGGCGGGTTTGACCAGGTAGTCGTCCGCGCCGCCTTCCAGGGCTAAAACTTGTTCCTCAATGGAGCTGCGGGCGCTGAAAATGACGGTGTACACGTATGGTCCATCCGTGCGCATCCGGATACGTTGGCAGACCTGCATGCCGCTGAGGCCTGGGATGTTCCAGTCCAGAATGGCCAAGGTTATGGTGGGGTCGGTTTCAAGGGCGTTCCAGGCTGTGTCGCCATTATCCGCTTCGATCGGTTCGTAGCCCCATTTCACCAGAAAATTATTCAAGCCTTTGCGCACCACGGGGTTGTCCTCTGCGACCAGGATTTTTGGGCGTTTTGGGGCCTTGGGAGTTGTGGCCGTTTCTTGTGTCGTCTCATTTTCCTTCATGGTGTGCGCTCAACTATATGACAGGGTTTGCTTTCAAGGAAATTAAGTCTCTTTTAAATTGTTACATAAAAAGAGGTTGTGGGGCAAGCCAAAACCAGAGTTGGCCAGCGTTTGTTGAAATTGTCATGTGATATTGTAGCGTTACATCGCAGATGAAGTGTGGCCAGATTGTCTCTGGCTATCGCGTCTTTCCTCTTGACTCTCTATTCTAATAGCACTATTCTTTGCGAGTTTTAATTGTAGAAGGGTGTTGAGCATTTTCTTTAAGGAAGCACACATATTTTTTCTGATCCCAGTTTTTTTGTGCTGGCGTCAGAACAGGATGTTTTTGATTCAATAAAAAAATTTTAAGGAGGATCACCATGTCTGTTTGTGTTGTTGGCCATTCAAATCCCGATACCGATTCCGTTGCCGCTGCCATCGCTTACGCACATTATCTGAAGGCAACCGGCACTGACGCCGTTGCCTGCATGCAGATTGAGGCGGCCAAGTTGAACCCCGAGAGCACCACCGTTCTCAAGAACTTCGGCCTTGCCGCGCCCCAGACCATGATGGATGTTGCGGGCAAGAAGGTTGCTCTGGTCGATTTCAGCGACATCGGGCAGGCTCCGGCAAACATCAAGGATGCCGAGGTTATCGCCATTGTTGATCATCACAAGATCGGGGATATCACCACCAACAATCCGATCGTGTTCAATGCCCAGCCCGTTGGCTGCACCTGCACCGTGCTGTACGAGATGTTCAAGAACAACAACGTTGCCCTGCCCAAGGATATTGCCGGCGCCATGCTCTCCGCTATCCTGAGCGACACCGTAAACTTCAAGTCCCCCACCTGCACCGCTCCTGACAAGGCTGCAGTTGCCGCCCTGAAAACCATTGCCGGCGTTGCCGACACCGATGCCCTTTTCATGGAAATGCTGAAGGCCAAGTCTTCCGTGGACGGCATCCCCATGAAGGATCTCGTTTTCCGCGACTACAAGGATTTCGACATGAACGGCAAGAAGGTCGGTATCGGCCAGCTCGAGCTCGCCACCCTGGATCAAGTTGCCGCAATCCGCACCGATCTGTACAAGGCTCTTGAGGATCTCAAGAAGGATGGACGTCACTCTGTACTGTTCATGCTCACCGATGTTGTGAAAGAGGGTACCGATCTGCTGGTTGTTTCCGATGAGCCCGCAGTTATTGAGCAGGCTTTTGGCGCCAAGCTCGCTGGCAACTCCATGTGGGTAGGCGGCATGATGAGCCGCAAGAAGCAAACCGTTCCGCCGTTGCAGAAGGCTTTCGGCTGCTAATCGCTGAATATTTAAGCTCTTGTTGAAAAACCCCCGGACGGGATTCCGTCCGGGGGTTTTTTGTGCCGCGCGCATGAGGCCAAATTTACGTTATTTCTTTTTGGCCCTGATCTTTTTGTTGGTTTTTTTGGGTGTTGGCTTGCTTTGGACAGCAGGCTTTGCCTCTGGATTCTCTGCTTCCCAAGGCTTGCGGCCAACCATGTCAAGTAGCCGTTTGTCCAACCGGATGAGGTGATGCATGGCACGCAACTTTTCCGGAGCGGTTTCTCCGTTGATGTTGATGATGATCAGGCGATTGAGTCCAAATCCGTACTGATTGTTCAGGTCGATCACTGCTCCGATCACCACCAGTCTGCCGCTTTCTATCCTTTGCTCGTACCGTTTCATGGCCGTGGCTACTTGAAAATCAACATTTTTTTCCACAAGCATTGTTTCTGCTTTTGCCCCAGCCCCACTAGCTACCGTTTGCTCCCCCAGAGAAAGACGCAGGCCGTCCAGATCATGACGCAGGTCCGGTCCCAGGTGGCTATACCCTTTTGTAAAGAGCCGGAGGCTGTCGCTGTTGGTATTGCCTGTGATGAGCAGGACAGGGGTAAGGAGCTCGTTGACGCCGTAGTCAATAGCTCCGGCGGATAACGAAAATTGATTGCCTGGATTTCGGACCGTATAGATGGTGTCAACCGGGTCGGGGTAGAACAGGGTCGGCTGCACACGGGCATCGCAATCCGCCAGCCAGGTCATATGCGGGGTGCCTGGCTTCCGCAATGGCTCGTCTGGCGGCCTGCTGGCCACAATTTGATCGTTGTGCCGGGCGATTTTTTCTGCCACGGCATAGGGGGGCAGCCCTGCCCGGAGCTTTTTGATCGGGAGCATATCCGCGTCGCTGGCCGAAGGAAGGAGTGCGACAAGCAAAAAGAGGGGGAGAATTATTCCGAGGCGCATTCTATTGACCCTGTTGTTTCAAAAGATTACCGGTATCTGCTACTGTCATTATCGGTGAATCCGTAAATGTCTAAAATTTTTTTCACGCAGGAAACCATGCCGCCCTTAAAACACAGGAGAACGATTCCCTGTCAAGGCGTAAAAACAGTCAGTTACCAAGAGGTATGCGTTGCCGGTCTGAGTCTTTTTGCCATCGACATTTCCCGAAGGTTGTCTTGACAATGAAAAAGAGCATACTTATTGTTGGACACAAACTTGAAATCGTCTGTAAAAATCTAGTTATTGCAGCTGGATACAGTTTGAGTTCGCACATTTCAGGGGGAAGTGTTGCCCCGGAAAGGAGATACGGGTGGCTGAGCAAGAAGAAAAAAAAGAAGAAGGCCTTGAGCAGGGCAACCCTGGGAAAGACCAGGGCCAGGCTGAGGCGGAAGATGTCTCCGTTCAGTTGGCAAAAGCTCTGGAAAGGAACCGGGAATTGGAGGACAAGCTGCTGCGCATGGCGGCGGAGCAGGATAATTTCAGGAAAAGAATGCAGCGTGAGCGGGAAACAGCGTTCAAGTATGCGGAAGAAGCCATCCTGCGGGAGATTCTCCCTTCTCTGGATAACCTCGAACGTGGCGTTGAGCAATGTAAGTGTTCCCCTGATGCCGCAGCCCTCCTGGCCGGGGTGGAGATGACCTGCAAGGGGCTGCTCAACACTTTGGAAAAATTTGGGGTGAAACCCTTGGCTGGCGCAGGGCAGCCCTTTGACCCCAACTTTCATGAAGCCGTGGCCATGGAACCCAGCGCGGACGTGCCAGAAAACCAGATTCTACAGGAGTATCAGAAGGGGTATATGTTTAAGGACAGACTTATCCGAGCGGCCAAGGTCGTCGTTTCCAAGGGTAATGTTGAAGAATAATTAAGGATGGTTCATCCCGTTAGGTAAGGAGAATGTGAGATGGGTAAAATTATTGGTATTGATTTGGGAACAACAAATTCATGTGTCGCGGTGATGGAAGGCGGTGAGCCCAAGGTTATCGCCAACGTGGAAGGCAACAGAACAACCCCTTCGGTGGTTGCTTTTTCAAGCAGTGGAGAGCGGCTGGTGGGCCAGGTTGCCAAGCGACAGGCAGTCACCAACCCGACCCGCACCCTGCACGCCATCAAGCGCCTCATCGGGCGCAAGTTCACCGATGCGGAAGTGAAAAAGAGCATCGAGATCAGCCCGTTCAAGATCGTCAACGGCAAGGAGGGCGATGCTGCTGTTGAGGTTGACGCCAAGGTTATGACCCCTGCCGAGATCTCCGCCATGGTGCTTACCAAGATGAAGCAGACCGCGGAGGAATATCTCGGCGAGGAAGTCACCGAGGCGGTCATCACCGTGCCTGCGTATTTCAACGATTCCCAGCGCCAGGCCACCAAGGACGCGGGCCGGATTGCGGGCCTCAATGTGCAGCGGATCATCAACGAGCCCACTGCTGCGGCTCTTGCTTATGGCCTGGACAAGAAGGGCGAGGAAAAAATCGCCGTGTTCGACCTGGGCGGCGGCACCTTTGATGTCTCGGTGCTGGAGATCGGTGACGGGGTGTTCGAGGTGAAATCCACCAACGGCGATACCTTTCTCGGCGGCGAAGATTTCGACATGCGCATAGTCAACTGGATTGCCGATGAGTTCAAGCGGGATCAGGGCATTGATCTGCGCACCGACAACATGGCCTTGCAGCGTCTGCGGGAAGAGGCGGAAAAGGCGAAGATGGAGCTTTCCACCACCATGGAGACAGACATCAACCTGCCCTTTATCACGGCGGACGCCTCCGGGCCCAAGCATCTGCAGATGAAACTCTCCCGTGCCAAGCTGGAAAGCCTGGTGGAAGATCTGATCGAACGCACGGTCAAGCCCTGTCAGATTGCCCTGAAGGATGCCGGGATCAATGCGGCGGACATCGACGAGGTGATTCTGGTCGGCGGCATGACCCGGATGCCCAAGGTGCAGGAAAAGGTCAAGGAAATCTTCGGCAAGGATCCCCATAAGGGCGTGAACCCGGACGAGGTTGTGGCCATCGGCGCCGCTGTGCAGGGCGGGGTGCTCAAGGGCGATGTCAAGGACGTGCTGCTCCTCGACGTTACCCCGCTGTCTCTGGGCATTGAGACTCTGGGCGGGGTGATGACCAAGCTCATCGAGAAGAACACCACCATCCCGACCAAGAAGAGTCAGGTGTTCTCCACTGCGGCGGACAGCCAGCCCGCAGTTTCCATCCATGTGCTCCAGGGTGAGCGCGAGATGGCGGCCAATAACAAGACCATCGGCCGGTTCGAGTTGACCGATCTTCCCCCGGCCCCGCGCGGGGTGCCGCAGATCGAGGTCACCTTTGATCTCGACGCCAACGGCATTCTCCATGTTTCCGCCAAGGATATGGGCACCGGCAAGGAGCAATCCATCCGGATCACCGCTTCCAGCGGCCTTTCCGAGGAAGAGATCAAGCGGATGCAGAAGGATGCCGAGGCTCATGCCGACGAGGATCGCAAGCGTAAGGAACTGGTCGAAACCAAGAATCAGGCCGATTCCATGATCTATGCCACGGAAAAGAGCATGAAGGATTTGGGCGATAAGGTTGACAGCGAGACCAAGAACAAGGTTCAGGTCGAGATCGACAGCCTCAAGAAAATCATGGAGTCCGACGATGTGGAGGCGATCAAAAAAGGGCTTGAGTCTCTGACCCAGGCCTCCCACAAGCTGGCTGAGATGATGTATGCCCAAGCCACCAAGGATAAGGCCGGAGAAGGCGCCGAAGGCGGTGGCCAGGCCGGTGGTGCAAAGAAGGATGATGACAACGTGGTGGACGCGGATTTTGAAGAGGTGAAATAACACATCGCGTGAGGTTATGATTTCAGGCCAGGAGACACATGTCTCCTGGCCTTTTTTGTTGCATCAGTCGGCGCCGCAGCGCAGGCGGGAGAGCGCCTCGACAAAGTTGAATCTGTCGTCATGCTCGCCAATGTGGCAGCGCAGGCAGGTCTCCATGGTCGGCTTACCTGCTTTGGCGATCGCTGGCTGAAGGGTGTGGGCATGGCCTGGGCCATGGCAGGATTCGCAGCCGACCTGGCGCAGGTCATGGGCAAGAGCGAGCATTTCCTGCCCGGTCTGGGCGGCGGGTCCGGTGATGTGGCAGGGAAGGCATTGCACATTGAACTGCTGCCCCTTTGCCTCCAAAGTATCGTAGGCCGTGGCATGCTGTGTGCCCCGCCATTTTGCAAACTGCGGGGCATGACAGCTGGTGCAGGCGGCGCTGCCGGCGTAATTTCCCGAAGGCCCTTCCTGCTGCTGGCCGGTACTGCCTGAAATCCTCGCCTTTACCGCAGCCTTGCCGATCCGGTTCACCTCGCTGGTGGTTGCCTCAACAATGGCCCGGATCGCCGGGTTGTCAGGAAGCTCCTTGCGCATGGCCTCAAAATGGCTGCTGTATGAGGAGAGTCGTTGGCGGCTTGCATCTCGGGCTTTTTGTTCGGCGGTGAGACGGATAATCTCCTCTTCCAGCAGTTTCTGCCTTGCGAGCATGTCGTTGTAGGCCTCAAGAACTTCGGGCTGGTTCTTGAATGCCTGTTCCGGCTCGCCTTGCCGACGATAACGGTTGATCTGCCATCCCAGGCGGTCCATTTCGTTTTTCTTGTCCGCCAGTAGATTTTCGGAGCCTGGCTCTTCCCATCTTTTATTCTGTGTATTCCAATGTACCTCCAGGATGCCCACTGATTTGCCTTGGGCTTCCACCTGGGTGATCAGAGTGTTGTTGACCCGCTCCGGAGCAATGTTTCCCTGGGTATTTCCTCCTTGCAGAATCAAGTGGATCTCTGGATGGGCCTCCGCGATTTTCCGGTTTATTGCCGCAGGAAAGCTGGAAAGCAGAATGGTCATATCGGCTCGGTCACGCAACTTGGCGATTTCCTTGGGTAAAATCTCTTCCCACGGGGCAATTATCGCGTTGTCCTTTTCCGTAAAAAGAGAGTCAGGACCTTGAGCGGTGAGGCCGATGACCGCGATGCGCATATCTCCTGCCGTGATCAGGGCGTGCGGCTTGAACCAGGGCTTGCGCTCGATGCGGCTGAGCAGGTTGGCGCTCAGCCAGGGGAAGTTCGATTTTTTCTGGATGGCGAAGAGGAAGGGCAGCCCTGCCGCGAGATCCTGCCGGGACACGCCAACGGCGGCAAAGGACATCCGATTGTATGCCGCGACAATTCCTTGCGCCGTAGCGGTGAGCTGTTCACGCTGGTCCTGCGGTAATTTTTCATCCTTGAAAAGCAGGACTCCGCTGTCAAGGGCAAGCACTGCGGATTTTTTCCCCCGCACGGCCTCAAGCTGCTGCGCTTTCTTGGGCAGACCGCCCAACTGGTTGCTTTTTCAGCCGCACGGCTCGGTTTCTCCCCGCACATCGTTGGAAAAGAAGATGGTCAGGTCATGTTGCGCCCCTGCCTGTTGTTTGGGGGTGCCCGTCCGTTGTGCCGCGGCTTCTGATGCGGGTGCGGTTATGCTGAGCAGGGCAAGAAAGGAAAGCAGCAAAAAGGTGGCCTGTTTGTTCATTGTGTTCATGTGCTCCTGATCTGGTAGTTGTCTGGAAGAGGCTCAAACGGGTTGTTTTTTTCGGTCCCGCAGCAGCTGCCGCCATTTGCCCAACCGGTCCCGGATGATCGCTTCATAGCCCCGGTTAGCGGGCTGATAATAGATTTTGCCCTCAAGTTCAGCCGGCAGATGATGTTGATCCACCAGGGCATGGGAATCATCGTGGGCATACTGGTAGCCCTGGCCATAGCCGAGATCCTTCATCAGCGAAGTTGGCGCGTTGCGGAGATGGAGCGGCACCGGCAGGCTGCCGGTGCGTCTGATGTCGTGCATCACCGTATTGTAGGCGGCATAGACTGCATTGCTCTTGGGGGCGGTGGCAAGATAGGTGACGGCCTGGGCCAGGGCCAGTTCACCCTCCGGGCTGCCCAGGGTCTGATACGAGTTTCTGGCGTTTACGGCAATCATGAGGGCCTGGGGGTCGGCATTGCCGATGTCTTCCGAGGCGAAACGGATCAGGCGGCGGACCACGTACAGGGGTTCCTCGCCGGCGGCGAGCATCCGGCACAGCCAGTACAGGGCCCCATCCGGGTCGCTGTCCCGCAGGCTTTTGTGCAGGGCTGAGATCAGGTTGTAATGCTCCTCGCCGTCCGCATCATAGCGCAGGCTTTTCCGCTGGATGGCTTCTTCCACTGTGGCCAGGGTTATCTGCCGTGTGCCCGTGGCGTCGGGTTCGGCGAGATTGGCGGCGATCTCCAGACTGTTCAGCAGGCTGCGGGCGTCGCCGTCGGCAATCCTGGTCAGGTGGGCGGCAGCCTCAGGCTCCAAGGATATCTGCCAGGAGCCCAGCCCCTGTTCCTTGTCGGTGATGGCTCGCTGGAGAATGGTTTGCAACTCATCCGGGCTCAAGAGGTCAAGGACCAGCACCCGGCATCGGGAGAGAAGGGGCGCGATAACATGGAAAGAGGGATTTTCGGTGGTTGCGCCGATGAGGGTCAACAGACCGCTTTCCACGTGGGGGAGAAAGGCGTCCTGCTGGCTTTTGTTGAAGCGATGGATTTCGTCCACGAAAACAATGGTGGCGGTGTTGCGTTCTTCCTTGGCCGTCTGGGCCTGGGCTACTATTTCCCGAATCTCTTTGACCCCGGACAGGACTGCGGAAAAGAAAGCAAAATCAGCGCCGGTTGTTTGGGCAAGAATCCGGGCCAGAGTGGTTTTGCCGGTGCCGGGTGGACCCCAAAGCAGCAGGGAGGGCAGGTATCTCTGGTGGATAAGCCGCCGGAGAAGCTTGTCCTCGCCCAGCAGCTGTTTTTGTCCGATAAAATCATCTATCATTCGCGGACGCAGGCGTTCTGCCAGGGGGGCGATGTGTGGGGCAGGTTGTTGGGCCATGACTTTTTATCTGGCAGGTGGAGAGGATGGGAAAATCGATTTTAAGAAAATAGTATGCCAGGAATTTGCTGGAAAGTCATCAGCAGATCACGCGGAAGAGCAAGGTGCAAACTCTCCGGATTTTTACGCCAGCAGGGCTGCAAGACGTTCTGCCATACGTTCCGCCGAAAAGATCAGGGACTCAAGATCGAGAAGATTCAGCACCTGGCGATCGAAAAGAATCTTGACCTTTGCGGGGAACCCGTCTTCTGGCTCTGCCTCCCAGTAAACAAGATATTGCGGAATCCTGGGCAGGACCGGGATGATGCAGCCGAGCGTGGCGGATGGCGTTGGTTGCGCAGCGCCTCCCAGTCGATGGCAGGCCGAAATGATTGTCTCGCTGGGAAGATGGGTGAAGAGTTCCGCCAATCTGTTTTCGCAGTAGGTGGCAAGGGTTCGCACCTTGGAGATGGAGTTGGGCAGGGTTTCCAGGCCGATCCAGTCCAAGGCAGGGTCAGGTCCGCCCTGGGAGTGGATATAGTTGTAGATGAGGATCTGGTCCCTGGGATCTTCCGGGGTGCGACCGTTGAGGAGAATTCCTTGTCGGCTCAGGAGTACGTCCTGGGCAAGAAAGGGAAATGACAGGGTCTGGTTGTCTTCGCCACAGAGGGTGGCGCCCAAGGGGGAGGCAATACGGGCAAAATCCAGGGCGGCGATTTTGTCTTTGAGATGTTCTACAAGGGCCAGGTCGCGTTGCCCGGAGAGTTCCTCCAGAACAGGGCCTTGTTTTTGCTCAACATTGAGACCGGTGGTGTCAAAATACGGGCACTTGTCAAAGGCTTCGCCGCTTTTGGCGACCGCAGCGGAAAAGGCAAGGCAGGTTGGGTAGCCGCATTGCCCGCAATTGGTCTTTGGGGTCCGTTTGACAATCTCGAAGGGATTCATGGAACCGACTACTTGTAACTTTTGTGGCAGGCCTTGGTGAGGGCGTTTACTTTTGCGGCATATTCCAGGGCTTTCGGCATATCTCCCATACGGGCGTAGGACAAGGCCTCCCGCAGGATCGTGAAGCAGGCAAGCCAGTCTTCATGCCAGGCCGATTCCGAGAAAACGGTATAGCTCTCAAAGGCGGAAACAAGGGATTTTTCTTCGGCAGGGGTGGGAGCCTGGCCCTGTTCCAGTTTTCTGGAAACGGTTTTCCAGAGGCTGGTAATCTCTTTTTTTATTTTTTTGCCCTCCGGCGGTCGCCCCTGCAATCGCAACCCCTTGTCATGCTTGTCGCCGAGGGTTTTTCTCGGGGTATGTTTTTGCTCATCCGTCAGCATGGCCTCCTCATCCGAACCCAGGAGGGGCACTTGAAAAGAAAGGGTGCAATAGGCGGTGTCGCCCGTGATCTTCTGCTTGGTTTTTATGAACAGTGGGTTGCCGATGGAGACAAGCCGGTTGCCAACCCGAAGTTTTCCTTGGGCAAGATCGCTGGCCAGAGCTGTGAGATCGGCGGCGATGTTCTCAAGGGTGTTCGGGGCGTTGTGCTGGGCAGACATTGTCTCTCTCTCTTTAATAAAAGATTACCAGGGCAGTGATGTTGTCGCGTCCGCCTTGTTCATTGGCTGCCGTGACCAGGTTTTCACTGGCTTTTTCCGGGGTGAGGGCATTGAGGAGAATTTGCTCGATCCGGGTGTGGTCAACCATGTTCCATAGGCCGTCGGAACAGAGAAGCACCCTGTTTCCCGGTTGCAGGATGTTTTTGTGGTATTCCGGTCCTTCGTGGGAGTGGAAGCCGATAGCCCTCGTCACCACATGGCGTGGAACCTGGATATCCTTGTTATTGGCATCGGTTTTGTTGATGTAGGTCACAGCGGTATGATCCGTGGTGATCTGTTGCAAGCTGCCTTTTTCGAAGAGATAACAGCGGGCATCCCCGACGTGGCAGGTGTGAAGGCGGTTTTCGTCAAGAAGGCAGGCAACCATGGTGCAGCCCATGCCTTGCATTGTCTCATCGGCAGTGGCTTTGGCCATTACTGCCTGATTGGCATGATTGAAGGCCGCCAGCATACTCTGGTGAATTTCATCGTCGTTGCCACGTATTTCTCGAATTTTTTCTTCCGAGAGAAATTCGAGCAGGGATTCGATGGCCAAACGGCTGGCAACCTCGCCCGCGTTATGGCCGCCCATGCCATCGGCGACCACGAAAAGACGCCGGTTGCGCAGAGAGCAAAAGCTGTCTTCGTTATGGTCACGGACCATTCCGGTGTCCGTGCGTCCATAAAAAGAAATGCCTCGGGGCTTACTTTTGCATATTTTTTTTAAAAAATTGAACATCATGTGCGTTCCGTTATATTCCCGGTCGGGAAAACTATTCAAAATGGAGTTGGTAGATTACCATCCAAAAAACAATGGCCCCATCTTTTCTTCCGGCAAGAAAGGTGTGGGGCTTTGGCCCATGGGCAAGACTGTAAACACCATCGCCTCTGCCATCAAGAATGGCGAGGCATTCCCCGCTGTTGCTGTCCCAGAGTTTGATGATGTCATCTTCGCAGCCGGAGATTATGGTCTGGTTGTCCTGGAGAAATAAAGCGGAAGAAATGGTTTCGTCGTGGGCTTTGATTGATTTGAGGCAGCGTCCGGTTTTGTGTTCCCACACTTTCAGGTGACGATCGGTGCCGGCCGAAACGAAGCGTTGGCCATCAGCCGAATTTGCCAGGGCGATAACCGGCATGGCATGCGCTTCGATAATTCTCGTGCATTCTTTTCCGCTTGCGTCCCAGAAGCGGACAGAGCCGTCTTCGCTCCCTGTCGCTAGATTCAAGCCGGTAGTCGTGAAAGTAATGGCCCGGACAGCACCGCCTTCTTTGATCGAGGTGGTCATTTCCGGACCGGTGCCAAGCTTGCGGATTTTCATGATGCCGTCTGCTCCGCCCGAGGCCAGGTAACGGCCATCTTCGTTGAAGGCCAAGGCATGCGCCGGGCCGTTGTGGGCTGTTTCGCTTGATTCCAGAGCGCCGGTTTTTGTGGAGAAAAGGCAGATGGTTCCATCCTGGGTGCCTACGGCGATCAATTTGCTCTGGGGGCAGATAGCCAGTGCGGAAATGGTGCTGCCGTCTTTCCGCAAGACAATGCCGTGTTGTGAAGAGGCCCCCAGGTCGTGCAGGATGATTTTTCCCTCGGGACCGGCGGCAACAAACTTCTTTGTGTTCGGGATATGGGCAAGATGTGTTGTTGGCCCTTTATCTCCGCTTAGGGTAAGAAAACGCTGGACTCCCAGCACTTTCTTTTTGGTGCCGACCAGCAGCAGTCTGTGATAGACCATGTTGAAAATTTTGTCTTTTTTGTAGCTGTTGTTTTTCCAAGCCGTCATCAAGATGTCATGACATGGGCCATAGCGTTTGTTGTCCAGATGGTCGAGGATATTGCGCTGCACAGAGAGATGGAGTTGCCCTTCCCGGAAGATTTCCAGGGAATTTTTTGGGGTACACAGACGAAATTCCGGGAACTGCTGTTTTTCAAGTTCGACCTTGTCAGCCACCATGCTGCGTTTGACCGCAGCCTCCATGTTAGTGAGCCAGGGTGTTGTGGCCCCGCGTTTCTTGGCTGTTTCAATCTGCCGGATAATTTTCCCTGCTTTTGTCCCCGAGCGCCAGTTGAGCAAAATCATGTTGTAAACTGCTTCGGGAAGCATTTCGTTGACTTCAAGGGTCTTGTTCAGGCAGGCGGCAGCTTCCCTGCTTTCCCCCAGTTCAAAAAGGGAGACCGCCCTGTTGTTAAGGCCATCTGCCCTGAGATCGATATTGTTGAGTTCCGCATAGGGGCATGAGGAATTAAAGGCTGCGGTATAAGCCCCGTTCAGGGCCTCCCGCATCTCGGCAAAATTTTGGTAGCGGTCGTCTGGATTGTAGGCAACGCTTTTGCGTAACACCGCCTTGAGCCCTGCGGAGAATTTGATATCCGGCGCTGCCGGAGTCGGGTTGGGGATTTTATGTTCAAGAGCATTGTTGATAAATGGCTTTTTGCCACAGAGCATGACCCAGAGGCACAGGCCGAATGAAAAAATATCCGTCCGCAGATCAACCGTGTGGGCATCGCGCAGTTGTTCCGGGGAGGCATAGCCGAGAGTTCCCCTAAAGCCTATGGTTGCTTCATGGTCTGCGGTGTCAACACCAGGAACCTGGCCATCGCCTATTTCTGTGTCGCCATGGGCAAGGAGGATGCCGAAATCGGTTATTTTCAGCAAAGAATTTTTGGTGATCAGGATATTTTGGGGCTTGATGTCGCGATGGATAATGCCCCGCTGGTGGGTAAATTCCATGCCATGACAGAACTGAATGGCAAGGGACAAGGCGGTGCGGAGGTTTCTGCAACGACCGGCCTTGATCCAGTCGGAAAGATTTCCTCCATCGATGAATTCGATGAAAAGATGGGGGATCTTGTTGATGCCAAGAACATAAAAACAGGAGGCGACATTGGGATGCATGCCCATCCTGATCCAGCTGTTGGCTTCCTTGAGTATCCGGCGCATGCCCTCACGGTCCGCAAGGACTTCAGGGCGGGGAGCTTTGATGGCGACCTTTATTTTCCAGCCGAGATGTTCAGAAATGTAAACGTTCCCCATGGATCCCGACATAACCTGTTCGATATGATAACGGTTAAGAATGGTGTCTCCAGGTGCCCAAACAGGCACCTGGGGGACTTCAGGAGAAGGGGGGGGCTGCCGGGTTTGGGTGGATGCTTCGCCTGGGATGCCGGGGGAGGCGCCTTTTTTCCACTTATTTATTTGGGCAAAGAGTCTGGAAAGCATCCGGGAGATTAACTGAACCTGATTTTTACGTTCTTAATTTGAATGATGTCGCCTTTGCGCAAGAGGCGTTCTTCTTTGATGATGACATCGTTGAGTCTGGTGTTCGCCCATGATCGTTGGGGCACGATGTGATATCTGTCTTTCTTGCTCACCACGTAGCATTGGGTCTTGCTGACAAGCCAGCCGGCAATGATCATGTCGCAGGCCGGGTCTTTGCCGATTTTTACACTGCTCTTCCCGTCAAGGGAGAGCGTGTTTGGCGTGGCGTTGCCTTCAATTACCGTCAGCCTGTAGATCTCACTTGCGGGTGTGGGTGTGGCCTGGCTGGGTTGGGCGGCGGACTGTTGCCGGGGAGAACTGACAAAAACAGTTGCTTCGTCATCAATGTCCATGGCAGTGGCGTAGGATGACGAAGCATGCTGTTCATCTGCCGCCGCCTGAATCAAGCGAAATTTTCCGATGAAAATAACGTCTTTTTCCGTTACCGGAACTTTTGAGGCAATCTTTTTTCCATTTACGGTGGTGCCGTTGGTGCTTTTCATGTCTGCCAGGTAATGGCGGCCATCGCGGAGCTCAAGGGATGAGTGTTGTCGGGATATGGCGGTGTTGTCGATGACCACATCCGCATCGGGGCTACGACCAATAATGAGCTTGTTGCCTTCATGGGTGGTAAAAGTAGTGATAACCCGGTCATTGAGCATAATGGTCCAATCTGATTTGGTGTAATCCTCAAGATTGATCGTTCCGTCCTGCATCATCATCCTTTTCCGGGGGCTTCATGTTATTGTCAGTCGTTTGTCTGAATCTGCATGTGCAAAAAAACAAGACGAAGAGATAAACTCCATGTGTCTGACGAAAGGTCTGAAAAAAATAACTATTTGTCACACTATATCAGAAAGTTGCATGAAATTAACTTGCCTGTTATGAACGTATCATATATCACATAAGGG
>Ga0334722_10001835_pt1 | contig 25354 bp, 36 predicted proteins | sample C3_bottom_MG_FD_207210 | JGI IMG/M metagenome (GOLD analysis project Ga0334722, IMG submission 207210) | Sediment microbial communities from Yellowstone Lake, YNP, Wyoming, USA - C3_bottom | ecosystem: Environmental > Aquatic > Freshwater > Lake > Sediment | place: USA: Wyoming | collected... | reverse complement strand
GCCGTCGGCGCAGCTTCCTGCGCAATCAGGCAGGCTTCGTCAACGACTTCATGAACACCGTCAAGGTCGGCCTTCCGGTCGGCGTCGGGTTCGTGGGGCAGAAGATCCTGACGAAGTTCTTGTCCCATTACCTCGGCTTCGCTGGCGTGTGGAAGAGCACGCTCGCTGGCGCCATCGTGGCGGCGGTCGGCGTGCCTCTGCTCGCCAAGACCAAGGTCAGCTCGGCGGCGCGCCTCGGCGCCGGCATGGGCGCAGCCTTCGTCCACACGCTCGCCATGGACGCGCTCACCAACTTCGGTCAGCCGGGCTACGCCTCGTACCTCGGTGACTACACCGAGCGACAGGGCAGCGCGCTCCGCGGTATGGGCTCGTACTACGAGTTCCAGCCTAGCCAGCAGTACGCTGGCATGGGTGAGTACTTCGAAGTGCCCGCTGGTGTGAGTGGCTTCGGCGCAACGCCGATGCTGTCTCAGGCCGCTGCGGGAACGGGCGAGTACTTCGTCGAAGGTGCCCAGGGCATCGGCGAGTACGAGCAGGTGACGCCGGAGTTCTCGCCGCGCACGGTCACCCGTGACGGCATCCGGCCGAACTTGGCTTCTGCGGAGCGCGAGCTTTCGCAGGCCGAGGCGGCAGCTGGCGTCGGCTCGTACGGCGGCTTCGGGGCCAACAACCCCGACGTCAATCTCCAGAACACCGTCTACCCCGAGGGGCAGACGGATGACATCCCCGACTCGCCCGGCGGAAGCCGTGCAGGCGTGTTCTGCGGGGACAACGGGGTCTTCGGCCCCTGCTCCTGAACAACGAATTTCGACCGGCCAGCGCGTAGTGACTTCGGGCGCGCTGGTTGGTCCAACCAAACAACCGAGGTCTGGCAACGAGGGAACCATCCCTTAAGGGCAATAGCCCCACAAAAAATGGAAAGCCAAAGAAGGAAAGCATCATGCCGAAACTGACGAACGTTCGCGAACGCGTCCACCAGCCGTTCCGCGACACCCTGTGCCGCTTTGCCGGTGCCTCCACCGGTACGCTCACGGACGTGACCCGCCTCTTCACCGTCGCGGGCAAGCCCGAGGGCGAAACCAACCTTCCGAGCGGCAGCACGCTGCCGTCGGATCAGAGCATGGTCGTGCTTGCGCTCCGCGTGTTCACGTGGTTCCGCAATCCGATCCAGCGCTCGCAGCCTGGTGCGGCCATCGTTCTGCCCGACGGGACGAACATCCTGCGCAGCAACGGTGACTACATCCTGCCCGCAGCGGGCGGCACTACGTTCGGCCAGGTGCTGAACGGCAACGCCGTCGGCGACGTGCCGGACATCTACCGTCTGCACTGGCAGTCGGAAGAGCAGCTCCTCTGGAGCTACGGCGCGGGCGACAAGTTCTCGATCACGTCGATGCCGACGGCGTACTTCCCGTACGGCGGCGGCTTGGCGCAGGGCGAGATGGATCGCACCGACCTCATCCACTGGAACAACGGCATGCCTTCGCACGAAGGCATCTTGCGGCTCGCTCGCGCGATCCTCATCCCGCCGAGGCAGAATATCAAGTGCGAGGCCCACATCGCACCGCTCGACGTCGGCCCCAACGCCGTCGTCATCGGCTCCTCGCAGGGCGCGCGCAACATGTACTCGCTCCGCGACAACCTGAACGCGCCCGACCTCAACCAGAAGATCATCACCTTCACCAAAGACGGGCTCTTCAGCCGCGACGTTCAGTGAGCGCATCCGCTTACGGGACACCGTCAAACGGTGGCCTGCGAGCGGAAGCAATGAAGCGCCCGGCCAGGCGAATCGGGCCGGGCGCTCGTATGTTTGAAGGTATTTTCGCCGCCTCGGCGGCTGTCGTTCCAGGCCACATGACGCGGGCCATGGAATTGAAGGAGCGTCAATGAACGAATACGACGTACGAGATTTCCAGCGCGCGATTGACCAGCTCAAGGGCGAGTTCAAGCAGGGCCTTAACCAGGTAGCTGGCGGCCTGCGAAAGTACTCGGATGAGTCGCTCGCGAAGATGGCAGGGCGAGTCGAAGAGCTGTCACGTGTGACGCATTCGATGAGCGCGCTGCGAACCGGACGCGCCGAGCACATCTGGCAGCGCGGCTCGACGCTCATCGAGGACATTCCTGGTCGCCGGGTGCCCTACGTGATGGTGGTCGACATCCTCATCGCCGCCAACGACATGAGCACGCGGTCTGGCTCGATCACAATCAGCCAGGAGGGCCCCTTCGTCGCGGTGCGTCGCATGGCGACGTTCCAATCGGCCCTTTCGTACCAGGTGACCGAAATCGACGGCAGTGGAAATCCAACTGGCAACGTCGGTCGCTTCCAGGGTCGGTCTTTCGGTCGTTACCGGCCGATTCATTCGGTCTGCGACGTCATGGACAGCCAGCACAACGCGTGGACGGACGCTTCGCGCTGGTGGCTCGCGGCGCTTGCCAACCCAGGTGCGCCGGTGGGGCAGATCCTTCCTGGCGCTGCTCTTGGCGTGCCGAGCAACATGTCGAGCTTCCGCTCGATGGAGTTCGACGGTCGCATCAGCGTCATCAACGCCGGTTCAAGCTACCCACGGCAGAATGTCTCGCTTCCGAGTTCCTTCTGGGCCGAGGAGTGCAACACGCCGGTCGCTCTCGGTGCTCTCGATTTCTTCGAGCGAGGCGAAGTGCTGACGGTGAACGTCCAGCCGAACCACGTCAACAACCCGCCGGCTGGCAACGTTGACGGTGCGGCCGTGTTTCCTGCGCACGTGGCGCCACTTGGTTCCGGTTGGCCCTTCCTCGAAGGACAGTACGATGCGCACGAGGGCATCGTCACCAGCAAGCCGACCCAGGTTGGGCAGATTACGCCAGACCAGTTGTTGCCGAGCATCATTCAGAGCGACAACGTCACGCGCTTGCCAGATGGCATTCTCACGATCGCGTGGGAAGGCTATCGCATCATCCAGCCTGTCGGGGTGCCCGGTTGAACGGCATCGACCGCAGCATGTTTGTGCTTCCTGGCTCGCCACGTGACTTCATGGCGGAGGCGGCTCGCGAGGTCAGTCGCGGCGCAGCTGGGCAGCAGGCGGGTCCGAGGGGCATCGGGCCAGAGCCGAGTATCGTGCATCAGCCTGGTGGTGATCTCCTCAACCGTTTGCAGCACCCGTCGTTCGTTACCTTCGAGCGGTTGTTCCGTGTGTTGCCGGAAGAGGGCTGGTTCAACCCGAAGACGAGCCCGAAGAATCCGTTCAAGTTGGAGTTCGGATCGTTCACGGTGCCGCAGTCTGGGTTTCTTCTTGTTTGCGACTACGCCTTCACGCCGCTGCGGCAGAGCGGGATGGATCCTTTCGATTTCGTATATGCCGAAGACGGTCGGTTCAGCGGCATGATGGGCTTCGACATCAGCGTCAATGGCCGGCGCACGAGCGACATCTTCTACCAGCTCGACCCGTCGCCAACGTCGTTTGGAAAGACGGCGTTCGCTGCGCCTGTTGGAAGCACGCGAGGCGTTCCTAGTAACATCGTGTTCGACAAGGCTGCCGCTAACAGCTTCGACGCAGTCGGTGGTGATGGCACTGCGCTATTGCCGGCAAGGCCAAACGTTCAAGGGGCGCGTGGCATGCCGTTCACAATGCTTGCGCCGCCGTCGAGCGTCGTATCCATGTCGGCCACCATCTTCCGTCGCGTCACCGCTCCGCTCGCCGGCCTTCAGGCCACGATGAGTGGTTTCACAATGCACACCAACACTGTTCAAGCTCTTCTGGAGCGGATGAGGCCAAGGTAGAGATATGCCTAAGATTATTGCTTTGTTTGAACCCGTCCCTCCCCCCCCCCCCCAAGGAGGTCAGAACTGTTTCTTCGGTCGTCTGGGAGGGGTTGGACAAGGCTCGTTGGCTCAGCCGATGCGCCAACTGACGCAGAGGTTTACGAGTCTGCCGCCGTTGTGCTGAAGGGTGGAGAAGCTTGGAATGGTGTGTTGAGGATGGAAATGACCCTTTCAAACGGCAGTCAGATGTGCTGGCAGAGAGCCAACTCGCAGTCGCCGTTGGTAAAAATGTACAACTGCCGGCGCCTGGCTGGATTCGGCAGCGCTGCAGTGCCTCCTGGGTATGTTCCGGTGTAACTGGTGAACAAATGATTGGATTCGGCGCAGACACGACGGCTCCCCAGGAGATACCGCCTCCGGCTGGGTACATTCCAGTTGAGCAGTGCGAGCTGCGCGTCAAGAGCGCCGCTGAGGCTGCTACTGCGCTTTCTACCGCCAGCGGCTGGAAGCGTCTTGTCGGACCAGGCATGCTGGCTGGGTTCATTCTCGGGTGGCTTGTCTTCAAGTGAGGGCTGTTTCGTGGTACGTATTGCGGGCAGAAATCGGCGCTTGGGCGTGGTGAAACGGGCCCCCTCCGAAAGTGTGGGGGGGTCCAAGCCGCTCCTCGTCGAGGCGCCGATTTCTGCTCGCAGGATGGTGCTGCCATGAGCGCCGGTGACGTCAGCTACTGGTGCAGCTCTAGCTCTCCGTACTGCAGCTTCGGGCAGTCGCGGTGGAACGCTGACGTGGTGTACGTGTTCCGCTTTACGATGGCGCCGACGATTCTGCGCAACACGAGGGACGCGCTTGCGATCGTGAAGGCCTACGGACGGGTGCTCACAGGCACCTTCCGTGCGCCGAATCATGAGGTGCGTGGCATCCTCTTCAAGGCATTCGACAGAGCATCTACGCAGCAGTGGATCAACGGCTTCCCGTCGCAGGTCGAGCTGGTCATCACGGTGCCCGAGAGCGAGACAGTCATTGGTACGACCATCTTCATGCCTCCGATAGTGGTAGCCACGAAGATGAATGAATACCTGGCAGCGGCAGGGCTTTCTCCCGGCATTGCACAGGCGGAGTACTTGCAGATCATTCCTGACGCTGCAGCAAACTACTGGCGCGTGATGGCGCCGCTGTGGTCGCGAAAGTTGGCGAAAGAATGTCAGGCGTCGTCTCCCCCCTCTTGTTCGCAAGACGACGCTGGCCTTACGAATGCATGGGGTCGCGGTGAAGGCGTTCACTTCGGTTCGGCGTCGCCCGCTAGTGCGGTGACGGGGCACATGCAGCCGACGCCACAGCCGGAGCTTGGGCCGCCGGGTGGTCTGCTCTCGCTGCCAGGGATGTTCGGCATCGGCAAGACAGGGGTCAGCACGCCGCTTCTAGCGGCTGGGCTTATTGGTGGCGCTGCGCTGCTCTATTACTTCTACGGGGTCAAGCGATGAGCTACAGAGCCAACAGCACCATGGCTTTGGGTTGCTGCGGCAACTGCCGTCCGCTTGGGCAAGATGAGGCGCCGCCGCAGCAGTTGTCGCTCGTCAGCGTCCTGGCGGTGTTAGCCGTCGTGGCTGGTGGCGTGTGGGTGTGGAGGCACGGCTAAGGTGGACGCCGAAACGGTCATCAAGGGGGCCTCGAATGGATCACCATTCGTACTCAATGCCGTTGGCCGCATGTTCGGGCTCGGTCAGGCTGAGCAGGACGCGCTTCTGCGCGGAGACATGCCCCGGTGGGCAGTGTTCACCATCGGGCTTGTGGCAGGCACCGCAGCTGGAATGTACGCGTATCAACGCTGGCCAGAAGTAGGAAGGGTTTTTCGATGAGCTACACATCAATGGGCGGCGCCGGACTCGGCGGCTTCGACGCGATGCAGCCGAACTGCGGCGACACGAAATGGCTGCAGAGGGCGCTGATGAGCCAGGGCTATGACGTCGGCCCCACCAAGGACGACGGCATCTGGGGACAGTACACGGCAACGGCGTTCGCCCGCTACTGCGCCGAGAAGGTTGGTGTCGGTGCGCTGCAAGCCGGCCAGTGCTGCAACACGCTGGCACAGGCAGTCGCAGGCGGCTCAGTTGCTCCTACTCCGACGTCGACCGGGACGAAGCCGACGTGCCCAGAGGGAACCATCCAGTCTCCGCTGCCGCCGTACTCCTGCATTTCGCTGCCATGGGGCGGCCAGCAGCAGCAACAGCCAGCTGCTACGCAGGGCGGCTGTCCGCCGGGAACCATCGGCATCGCGCCGGCATGCTTCCCCATCCCAGGCCAGCAGCCACCTCCGGGCTATCCCGGTGGCGCGCCCGCTAAGCCGGGCCTTACGACGAACCAGAAGCTGCTCATCGGCGGCATCGTGGTGGCCACGGGCGTGGTCGTGCTTGGTGTCGTGTTTGGCAAGAAAAAGCCTCGCGCCACCGGCACGACCACGGCTCGTATCGGGCCAACCGGCACCCTGGCAATGGAGCCGGCCCGGCCGAACCGAAAGAAGCGTCACAAGCGCCGGGCTCGTCGCAACTTCCGGCGCGCCCGCCGGTCTGCGCGAGGTCGCATCATGACCGTCGGCAAGGGCCGGAAGAAGCGCCGCTTCGGCCACGGTATCCCGCCAAAAAAGTACCGTCGCATGGGTGCCGTCAAGAAATCGCAGTACGCTTGGCCGAGCGGGTACAAGTACCCCGTGCACTCGGCCAAGTACACGCGCGCCGCCGCCTCGCGATTTGCGAAGCACAAAACCGATTACCCGATGAGCGTTCGGCGTACAATCGCGAAGAGAATCAACCAGGCCAAGCGCAAGTTCGGCATCGGCGGTCCAGCCGTCTCGCCCAATCGGAGCCATCGTCGTCGGCGCTGAGAGGAAATCACCATGTACGTCGTTCCCCGCTACACAGAGATCAGCCACTTCCGCGCGCCCTACAAGAACAGCGCCATCTACACCGGCGTCGAGGGCATGAGCGGACTTGGCCTGCTGAGCACATCGAGTTCGTTCGCGCCGCCGTCCACGAGCCCGACGAGGTCGAGCCCTTCGACTACGCCGACGTCAAGCGTTTCGGCCGAGGAGGCGGCTAAGTTCGCAGCAAGCTTCATGGCCGGTCAAGCAAAGCTTTCGGAGGCGCAGAGCTACGACATGGATGGGCGCGCCACCGCCTTCGGCAGGACGTTGCAGGCCGACGGCCTCACGCGCTACCGCGCTGAAAATGGCATCGCTCCTTGGCAGCAGCTGCCGCCAAACTGGCAGGTGCTCATCGTCAACACCAAGTACAAGATCGCCATGGACCCCAATTCGACATGGCGTAAAAACCTGCGCGTCGAGGCCAAAAAGGCATTCGGTTACGGTCAAAAGCTGAGCCAGCCCATTGGTGAATGGTTTCTCGGCAAGGTAACGGGGATTGTCACCAATTCGCAGAATGCCTCAACCGGGGCGTCCATGGTCAGTTTCGTCGGCAGCGATAAAGAGCGCGGCGACATGGTGAGAGAGCTGGTCTGGCGCTTGTCGGTCGAAGAAGCTCAAACCGCCAAGGACGAGCTACTTCGCGACCAGAAGTCGGGCATGGCACAGACCACGACCTTTGGGCCGTCGAAGACGCAGGCGGCATTGCCGACGAGGGTGACTCCTTCGGGTGGAGGTGGAGACACAGCGCAGCAACAGCCTCCGCCTGCTGCTCCTCCGCAGCTCGACATCAGCGAAGCGCGCCCTGCAGACCAGGGGTACAGCCCGCCTGGCACGGCCACCGCTGGCGTCATGAAGGCGCTGCCGTGGGTCGCCGCTGTGAGCGTGGCGGGTGTTGTCGTGTGGCTCGCGGTCAAGAAGAAGAAGTAGCCAAGGCGGCGGACAATGTCGAAGTACCTTCAAAACGACGGCCAGATGTGGGGCAGCTACGACTTCGTCGACCACGGTCACGAAGTGCGCAAGCATCAGCCTGCGCTTCAGCATGTCGTGGCCAAGGGCGACTACGATTTTGGTCCGGGGCCGTTGGCACAGCAGTGGCGCGTGCCGACGGCATCGGATGATCCGTCGGGCATGGTGGTGTCGTCGAGGTCGCGTGGGCGTGGGCAGCTCCGTGGTTTTGGCGAGCAGCCGGGCTTCAAGCTTCCCGACCTCGGAGCGCTGCAGAAGCCGACCGTGCGCGGCGCCTTGCAGTACGCGGATCAAAACGTGGCGCCAACGGTCGTGCAGGGCCTTACCTGGACGTCGCTGAACGTTCAAACGAGCGACCAGAGCACCAAGACCGGAACGCTCGCTCCTGTCCTGCCGACGCCGGAGACGCTTGCCAAAAACTGGGTCCGTGATGCAGTTGGAGCTGGCGGCGCGGTCCTCTACGAGCTGGCGAGCGTCATGACGCTGTCGCCGAAGATGGCCGTGACGAGCGATCCCGCCGCGGTGCTCAAGCTCGCGCACGTAGGCGGCCCCTTGGCAGTGCTCGCCATCGCCCCTACTCTCGAACAAGACGCCCAGGTGCTTGGTGGTCAGCCGATGAAGCCGGGCTTGCCATCCAACATGAGCAAGCTCGTTGTGGGAGGGATCCTCGTCGCGATTGCCGTCGGCGTCGGCTACGCGATGACGCAGGGCCGCAAACCGTATAAGCCTCGCGTGGAGGCTATCTGAACCCATGGATCTGCGCGCTCTCTTCAGTCACTTGATCGGGCAAGGCGCCGAACACGTCATGCTCGAAGATCCGTCTGCTCAGCAGGCGGTTCGGCTCTTGTCGAAGGTGCAGATGCACTTGTTCGGTGGCTGGCGCGCGGCGCAGTCGATGGGGATCCGGTGCCGGCAGCACGCGCGCAGCGTTGTCGTCGGAACGGTCGCGTGCACGGAGCCGATGGCTGGAACGTGCGTCGCGTGTCGGCAGCCTGTGTGCCTGGAGCACGCTGCGTTCGTTCCGGGCTCGGGCGATCTCATTTGCTTTGGCTGCATCGGCGTCGCCCAGCGCGCCGCTGGAGTGTCGGGCCCGTCGGCATCGTCCAAGAAGGTTCCGCCAGCGGATGACGACGACGAGGCGCTGCGAAAGAAGTATCTGAAGCGCCTCAAGCTAACGGGGGATCCGAGCGAGGACGAAATCCGAGCGGCCTTCAAGCGCGAGGCGGCGAAGGCTCATCCAGATCGGGCACCCGAGGGCAAGAAGGACAAGGCGCATGCGCGCTTCGTTGCGCTCGGCGAGGCGCGTGATTGGCTCTTGAACAACAGCCGTGACAGCAGGGCGGCCTGACCATGGCGAAGCTTCTTGGTTTCAGCCCGCCGTCGCGGTCCTGTGACAACAGCTGGGTCGATTCAGCGACCGGTTACCGCATCACTCCGACCTTCCCGCCGGCTCACTGTCGACCTCGTGGCCCGCTGGGCGATGTCAGCGATCTACTCGGCGGCGCCATCGGCGCTCAGGCCGTGCAGGCGAGCTGGCCATTCATCGAGGAGAAGATCAACCAGAAGCTCCTCGTCATCGGCGCGGTGGCTGCGGTGGCCTACGGAGGGCTCGTGTACCTCATCCTTCGGAGGGGGCCATGACGTACGTGGCGATGGGACCGAAGCGAGCGGCCCGGCCGCTTGGGCTCGGGGCGACGTGGGCTGGCACGCTGTCTACAAACGTCGGCGACCTGCAATTTTCGATGAACGTGCCGTACGAAGCGTACGCTAAGCAGGCCATCGACCTGGCTGTAAGCCAGCTCAAGGGGCAGTTGCCAGGTATCGTGACGTCGGTGATGCCGGCGCTCAAGAAGGAGATGCCAGGCCTCATCGACGCGGCGGTGCCACCGTTGAAGTCGAAGCTTCCCGAACTCATCAAAGCCGCTGAGCCTCCGCTGGAGGACTACATCAACACGAGGCTGTGGCCGAAGATCATCCGTCCCATCGTCGAGGATGAGATTCGTGGCGGCACGGCCACCATTGGGACGAAGGCGCAAAAAGCAGGGCTGATTGCCGGTGGAACCATCCTCGCTGGCGTCGTGGCGTTCTTGCTCCTCAGCGGCGAAAAAGTTCAGGTGACCAAATGAGACCCACGTACTGGCAGAACTATCCGTCCCCGTTCTACAAGGACTACCACCAGGAGCCCATCCCCGGCTGGGGCGTTCGCCCCGTGATGGCGGGACCGGAGATGGTCGGCGTGGGTGCGCTTCCTTGGCCAGAACAGGTGCCGTGGTGGTATGCTCCTACCGCCCTGGTCGTCGGCTACGTCCTCGGAGTCGCTCTCACGCGCAAGTACTACGCTCGATAGGAAAAGGGAAACGAACATGTACACATCGATGGGCCACTATGCTGGGTTTGGCGACATGAACACCGACTGTGGTGGGCCGTGCGTTTGCCCGGCGCAGCAAGCACTGTTCAAAGAGGCCATGCGTCTGTACCCGCGCGGCCCGGCCGACCCGAACCACTTCGCGTACATCCTGTCGAAGGGCGCTGGCTTTGCCGGCAACTGGGCCGACTGGTGCGCGCAGCAGGGCAGCGGTGGTGGAGTCATTCTTGGCGGAGGGGCACAGGCGCAAGCGCAACCGGGGCCTGCGCCTTACGTGGCGCCGACCACTGCAGGCATGACGTACGGCGGCGGCGGGATGAGTTCGACCTGGCTGTGGGTCGGCGCAGCTGTCCTCATCGGCGGCGGCCTCGCTCTCGTGATGCGCAAGAAGAAGTCGGCGCCAGCAGCAGCGTAGAGCGTCAGGGCGTGGCTCAAGCCGCTGAGGAAACACGTGCCGTATATAACAGCAAATAACAATGCGTTGACTCAGTTCGTAGATGTGCCGAAGGGGTTTGTGTTCCCTAATGCTCAACAGTACTCTGTTGACCTCGGCAATGCTCTGAACATTGTCCAGCCAATGTTTTTAACTGGCGGCCAGGGCGCTGTTGAGCAGATATATTCCGTGGCGAAGGGCAGTCTTCTTACGCCTATCAAGGCACAAGTTGCCATGATGTCTTCTACGTTTGAGGGGGCTACGGGAGTAAGCGTAGACGATGTGTTTTCTGTTGCTGGTGCCATTGCTTCTTTGGCAATGGCAAAGACGCCGCAGGCAATTATTGGCTCCATTCGTGACCTGATCGCTGGCGGTCTGAAGATAATTACTGCTGTAGCCGGAACAGCGCTTGGAGTGACAGCTGCGGCGTTGCAGTCTATTCCTGTCGTTGGAACAGTTATTAGCGCTGTTTTGGCGGTCGTGGCATTTGTCTTTGACATATTTGCCGGAGGCGAATCGGACGAGGAGTTGTTGAAAGATTGCAGGGGCATATTGGCTCCAAAATTGGAAGCCAGATGTCGCGCGATGCAGGATCGGTACGCTATCGTCAGCACTCGGTCGGCTGGGCCAACCCCCGCAGACTTGTTTAGGCCAGTGGCATTTGCTCTCTTTGACAAGAGGCCGTTGCCGCCGACGACAATAGCGTCAATGTATGTTGCGCTGTGTGCTAGCGAGACGCCATTTAACGGTAGCTGGTACGGTGCAGTTGCTGGTGAGCGAGTGGCAGACTGCGCTAGCGACGCATTCAAATTAGCTGGTGACTGCACGGAGCTGGGTCCATTTGTTTCCATATCTGCCTATCCGGATTCTGGGCTGCCAAAATCTGTTAAGCAGGCAATGTGGTCGCTGATAAAGTCGATCCTGTCTTCTGTGGACGATCCGAACAATACTGACCCAAGCTCCAAGTATGATGGTGGCCGCGGGGCCTATGCGATGCTTCAGGAAATTGTCAGGTACCAATATCGCGGAGTCCAGAAAATTGGCAACGATACGTTTCTTGGCATGGCTGCTGCCATTAACAGTAAGCACTACGAAACAGGATGGCAGGGGTACAGGTATTCGTTAGTGTCCGATCCTAAAGAGGCGTACTGCGCTTCTCCTTGTGAGAAGAATAACGCAAAATTGGCAAATGCTTTTAGGGTGTCATTGGCGCAGTACGAGGATGCTACCTTCCAGCAGTTTTACAGGGACGGCAAGTGGAGCCTGGTTCCGTACAACCCTAATGACATTATGGGTCGCTCGGTGGCTAAGCCGGCCGTCGTCAACTCGCTGCTTATGAACGATAAGCTGTCGATAAAGACAGAGGCACGTCTGAGGGCAATTGGTCTGGTCCCTCCTCCGATCAACGTCAAGAAGATGCCGCAGGTCGTGTCGGCCAAGATTAGCGGCATCATCAGCGCCAAGGCCAAAGCGGAGCAGGCGGCCCAGAAAGCGGCACTGCTGCGCAAGGTGGGCACGGGTGCGGCTGCTGTCGGCGCAGGCGCGGCGGTTTTTGCGCTACTACGAGGTCTGTGATGGCGAAGCTCAGCGTGGCAAACAAGAGGAGCCGCAAGGCGCAGAAGAACCCCTACCGCCTGGTGTACGGCGGCGGGCCGGGCCGGGGCTTCGCTGTGAGTAACGACTACGCGCTGCCGCAGATGGCCATCGCGGAGGCGAAGGCGCTGTCGCTTCCAGGGTCGTACGGCGGCGAGGTTGTCGTCGTGCGCAGCATCTGGCCGGTGAGCGCGCCGTCGAGTACGGGCGGGCGCGCGGCGGAAAGTTCTACGCTGGGGCAAAGAGCAACGCCATGAGGCGTAACGTCGAAGCCGGCGCGGCGGCGAAGGGCGACGTCGTACAATTCGAGTACCGTGGTGTGCCGGTCGCGGGTCGCGTCGTTCGTGTCAAGAAGGATGGAACGCGCACCGTCGAAGTGGACCTTTCCAAATTCCCTGCGCTCGCAGCGATCGTGCGTGATGACGGCGAAATGTGGATCGACATCCGTCCGGCCGGCAAGGCGCAGCGTAACGCAATTTTGTTCATGATGTACGCCCAACCGTACAGCCCGAGCGCCACCGGCTGGTACTTCAAAGACATCGAGGACTTCGAAAAGAAGTACAAGAAGCACCTGCCCGTCGAAGAGTACGAACTTCAGCTTGTTGACGCCGAGCACGCCGACTTCGACCTCTTCAAGGCGATGCGGGTCAACCAGGCCAACCTGCGCGAGTGGTTTGAGGTCATGGACAAGCTCGACAGCGAGCACGACCAGGCCGCGTTCTACTACCTGGCCGAAGACCTGCGGAGGGACGACTGGGAGGACATGCTCACCGACGTCGACCGTGAGGTTCGCGTCATGGAAGGCGACACCAAGGCGTACGCCGAGAACTACATCGACGACATGGGCGGCGTCGGCCAGCTCGGCAAGAAGACCATCGAGATGTACTTCGACTACGAGCGCTTCGGCGCCGATCTGGAGCACGACCTCGACCCGGACGATGAGGGCGACCAGTACTACCTCGACATGACCGATCAGAAACGCGGCGAGGAGTACGTCGACTCTATCGGCTTCGAGTCTCTCGGCGAAACTGCCGAGAACTACTTCGACATGGACGCGTTCGCACGCGACCTTGAGCTAGGTGGCGACGTCACCGAGTTCGAGTTCGCCGGCAAGACCTGGACAACGGATTACCACGGGTGACCCATGACGAAGAAGGACTACGAAAAGGCAGCTGCCATCGTCCGGCGCACATCGGCACGTACCCGGTCCCCCTCTGCTGAGGGTTGGTTGTCTGGGCCAGCACTCGCGATGGAGCTGTGCGACGCGTTTGTCGAGCTGTTCGCAAGCGACAATCCGCGCTTCGACGAGGCTCGGTTTCGACAGGCCTGTTCGAAAGACGCGAAGCGCAATCCGACCGGACAGCCGAAGTGGAAGCTGCTCATGTCAACCGACTACAGCGCCATCTTTGTCGATGAGACCGACGAGTACGCGGCGGAGATGATGATCGCGCAGGAGTACGAGGACGAGCGCGGCAAGACCAAGTTTGTCATCTACCGGTTCCCGCTCGACAAGCTCCAGAAGGTGGAAGACGAAGATGGCAAAACGTTCATCGTCTCCGACGCTTGGGAACCTTCGTGGCAGCATCCGCTCCACATGTATCAGGAGTGGTTCGTGAAGGACTTGGCCGCCGTGGCCAGTTCGCATAGTACAACCAAGAAAGAGCTTGTCGAGGCGCTGACGTCAGACGACATCGGCGCGCGCGCCTGGGCCTACGAGTCGATCGGTGGCCATCACGGCTTCGATAACTTCGACTCGTACCCAGAGACGTGGTCCGAGAAGCAGATGGAAGAGCGGTGGCCGTGATGAAGGCAGCGCACAAATTCAAACCAGGCGATGCCGTGCTTGTAATGTACGACCCGTACAAGGGCCATCCTGGCGACGTCGTGCGCAGCACGCAGGGTCGCACCGAGCGCCATGTCGATGTCGACGTTGACCTGTGGGGCATGGACAAGACGGTGACCGTGCCGCAGAGCGGCTTGCGCCTTTTGCCAGGCGGGGCGCGTGGCGCTTACCGTCGTAACGCCAAGGGGTACGACCCGAAGGTCAAAGACGTCCTGTACATGGACGAGATCGCCGACCTTCTCGGCTTCATGGGGCCGGACAAGTTCTCTGATGCAGTGGCTGATTCGGCAGGCGAAGTGTACGGGCATGCCTTGCGTCATTTGGAACACGATGCTGACGCTACTGCTGAAGAGCACGAAGAGCTGGCACTGCAAGCTGAGCAGGCCTACCTCGACGAGGAGTACAGCAAATATCGGAGTGCCGCCGAGTCTGTGGCAAATCACGTGTTTGGTGAGCATGGGCTCGCACTGACTGAGCTGAAAAAAGGTGGCTACAAGATCGCGCCGGAAACGAGTTGGCGTGATGCGGCTTTCAAGATCGTCTTGACCATCAATGGCGTTGGCTACTTCCACTTCAGCTCGCTGAAGGATTTCCTTGGCTCTGGTCCGTACACGCCGCGCGAGGCTGTGCTTTCTCACCTCGGCTACCTCAAGCGTCGCTCCGAGGTCTACGGCGACCCATCGCCGGAGCGCCTGTTCGAACGGGCGATGAGGTAAGCATGCCCTACGCGATGATGCTCCAGGACGAGTCGAGCTTCGTGCCGAGGCTCGATGCTGTTGGACCGTTGGAGCGCCTGGCGGTCGACCAGCCGCTCGTCGCGGCGTACCTTGGCGGGCGACCGGTCGTACTGGCGCAGACCGACCCGAGCGTCGCAGGTCGCACCCAGCGCACCATTCCGGTCACAATTAGCCGCCTGCGGCACGCCATCGACATCGAGCGCGGTCGTGATGGCAGCTACGAGCCGAGTCTGGTTGATGACTGGCCGCTGTCCCACGTGCCGATTGGCATCGGCGCCGATGCGCCGGTGGTGGCACAGCCCGTTCCCGTCCAAAGAATTGGTAACTCGTGGGAGCACAAGGCGATGCGGATAGGCATAGGAGCCGTGCCAATCGCTATCGGTGCCGCTATTGGAGCATACACGGGCGAGCCAGGACATCGTCTTGGGAGAGCTGCGGTTGGTGCTGTTATCGGCGTTGCATCGTTACCATTGCTGGCACTTGGTCTCGTGTCGCTACTTTACGCTCATCAGGGTGAAGGCTCTCGTTGATGAAGAGCGGTATCGAGCGCTGGGCGAGCGACAACCAGGAGCTGGTCGTAGTCGGACTGGCTAGTGTCATCGGCGCGTACATCGGCTACCGCATCGGTGCCAAGCCGTGCCCCGTGGCGCCGCCGTGCGAGGACACGAGCGGCAAGGACTTCTGGGTCGGCGCATTCGTCGGCGCCGGCATCGCTGGTGGCTTGGCGCTGATGGCCGCCCCGCGGATCGCGGCGCTGTCCAGCGAGTGGTGATGCCTTGGCGCCGCGCTTTATCGCGCGCGTCGGTTAGCGCGCATCCGCGCCATGCGCTCCGCTGCGCTCATCGCTTTGGTGCCGTTAGGCGGCCGTCCGACACGTTTTGGTGCGCAAAATAGACCACGACCGCAGACGCACTCGCGGGCCGCATAGTCGTGGAAGCTGTGGGCAAGAACTTCCATCACGCGCAAGCAGTCCGCTCTGTCGTTCTTCCACGACTGGCCGATGCCTACGTAAAGCTTGCCGCCGCAAATAAAGTGAGCCTCGCCGAGAATACAGTGGACAGGGTTGCGCGAGTCACCGCCGGTGACGCGCATGTCTATCCCGGCACCAGCGCACAGCGCCGCAAGAGTAGTCGTCGCTACCGTGCGAGGCAGGTCGCGCTTGGCAGCACCGGTCAGTGGTGCTGGGATTAGCGGCGTTAGTGCCACAGGCTTCATTGGTCCTCCAGCAGAGAACGTATACGCTCAGCAAGAGCCAAGAATTCCTTGCGCAACGACGCGGCCTGCTTAGGGCTCCTGGTCATGGAGAAAAATTCCGACGACCGTGACACCTTCGACATGAGACGAAGGTCTTCGGCCTGGACATAGGGAGCGAACAGGTTTTCGCGCACCTTGCGCGCCAGGACGTGCGCGATGCGGATTAGATCACGCTCGTCTTTGCGCCCCTTGGCGCTCGCCAGCCTGTCCGCGTACGCGTCGAGCTTGAGAAGAAGCAGATGTTCAGGCGACGCAACGCGCACGTGCTCGATGACGGTCGACGCTTCGGCCATGTCGCTGAATGACACGCGCAGACCGTGACGGCGCTCGACATACACGTCGAAGTCGATGCCATCCTTCACGATCTGATGCTTGCTCAGGCGCCGGTTGGTTGTGACCTCTTCAATGTCCCGCAGGTCGGCGAAGTCGGCGAGGCTGATGTAGAAGTCGCCGTCGTGACTGAACTCGATGCCCCAGCCTTCGAGACCAGCCTTCCTCGCGTGCAGGTAAACGGCGATGCCCCCGATGAAGACCACCCCGTCGGGGAACATCTCGCTCAGGTCGCAGATGCCGCTCCATAGCGCTTGCCAGTGGTCTTCTTCCGGAGGCATTCTTGTTTCGTAACATGTTGCAAAACGAGCGTCAAGCGGGCCGATGCGTGGTGCGAGCTTGTGCTTGACAGCTTGTGCGATCTGTTCTACTTTTCTACCGTGAGCCAAAGAAAGTACGAGTTTCTCGCCTGGAAAGATGAAGGTGTCTGGACGGCCCACAGCCCGTCGGTGGTCGGCGTCTACGGCGTGGGCGCAACGCGAGCGGAGGCTGAGCGCGATCTGCTCGATGGAATTGAAGAACTGGTCAGCTACCTCGGGGAGGTCGGGGAGAGCGCTCCTCGTCCGAAGCACATTGCCATCGGCGTGCTAGAAATCGAAGTTTGAGCGGTCCACATGGAAAAGACGAGCAAGTTCGTGGCACGCTTGCGGCGCGCTGGCTTCGTCATGGTGCGCCATGGCAAAAAACATGACATTTACGAGCATCCAGTGACCAAGAAGCGAGTCGTTATCGGACGGCATGGGCGAGACATCCCGACCGGCACTTACCTGCAGATGCTGGCCGATGCGGGGCTTGGCGATGAAGACTGAGTTTGCATCGGTGAAGCTTGCGCGTCCGTTCGTCGCGTGGCTTAAACGCGAGGCCGCTCGGCGCGGGGTGCCGATGTACGAGCTGGTGGAAGAATTGGTCAGCCGTGGACAAAAGCGTTTTTGGCAGCCGGAGCACAAGTCGCATGTCCCCACTGTCGGCCGTTGACCTGACCGAAGCAGCGGCGCTGGCCGACGACCTGGCGCGAGCGATGGGGCAACCGACAGTCCTGGCCGGTGCGCTCGCCATGGCGGCACATGGCTACCGTCGCGAGACAAGCGACGTCGACATCGTTATTCCTGTCGTCATCGGCACGCCGTCCGGTGACGCTGTCGAGCAAGCGGCGGAACTCCTTGGCTTGAACGTGCGTGCCAAGCACGGCTTTGGAGGCCTCGACTTGCGCGCCGGGGACGTGCGCATCGACGTGCTCACGCTTGACAGGGACATGCCGGCGCTGGTGCCAGACGCGATTCGCGAGGCGGTTGCGGCGGGTCGCATGGTCACGCTGTTCGGCAAGCGTGTTCTGGTCGTGTCTCTCGGCCACATCATCGCCATGAAGCTCGTTGCCGAACGCAAGAAGGACGTCGCCGACATCGTCGAGTTGATCAAGGCGCGGATGGAGATGGACGAGTGGAACGATGACCGCGCCCAGGTCCGCGAGGTCGTGCGCGAGCACCTCGGCTGGTACGCAGCAAAGGCCGTGGACGAGCTGGCGAAGACGGCCCGAGAGGAACTTGGAACGTGAGCAGTGGCCTCGACAAGCTGCTTGACCAAGCCGACTGGCGCTGCACGGTCTGCGGTGCACAAGCCGGCTCGTGTGGCTGCTGGAAGAAGTGCTGGTGCGGCTGGTCCTATCGGGTGGGAGAGGCCTGCGGCAACGACCACGACGCTCACCTAGCTAACAACGTCACGTGCGTCTGCTCGCGTCCTTTTGCGTCTGGACGTGAGTGCGCCGATGCGCGCGGAAACAAGTCGCGATGCGCCTGCGTCTGCCACCGCAAGGGCGTTCGAGCCGCCTACGAAAAAAAAGGAGGTTTGGCATGAGCGATAGCGCTGTCGTCGTTGAGAGAGCGTGCAACGTCTGCAAAGAGCTTCTCCCGCTGGAAAAATTCGCAATCGACAAGTGGCGCGCTGGTGGCCGTTCGCTTCGGTGTCGCAATTGCCACAATGTGATGTCGCGCGACTGGTTCTCACGGAACAAAGAGAAGCGCGTTCAAAAGACATCTGCGTGGCGGTCGGCACATCCAAACCGTAATCGCGCGCACAAAATAGTAGCGTCAGCTCTTGAGCGTGGCGAATTGAAAAAGCCCGCTGCTTGCTGCCGGTGCGGCTCATCCAAAGCGAAGCGAATCGACGCACACCACGACGACTACGACAAGCCGCTCGATGTGATGTGGCTGTGCAGGAGCTGTCACATCGCTAGGCACAAGATGCTCGATGCCTCCGCTGCTGGTTAAGCTGCCGCCACCGCCCCTGTCGTTCAGCAAGTAGGACCGCCGGCCTGTACCCGGCAGACGCCCGTGCAAATCGGGCCGGGGGCTCCATGAACAAAGTGCCACCAGTGAACTGTTGACACGGTGGCAAATTGTCGGCATGTTGCCGCCATGACGACGGACAGCCAGTCGACGCTGCCTAGCGCAGAAGCGCCACCCACCATCGAGCACGACGTGCCTGCACAGCCGAGCACCACTGAAAACGCTGCTCCGACGTTCATCTCCGAGCCGAAGAAGCTCGGCGACGCGTACCTCATCGGCGGCTCCGCACCCGAGGGCTTCGTCAAGGGCGGCACGACCAGCTCGGCGCACGACGCGCTGATGGCGCTGCGCAAGGCCGACGAGGAGCAGCGGCGCCGGGTCGATGACCTGGAGAAGCAGAAGGTCCAGCAGGCAGGCTTGCACGCGGGTCTTGGTGACGAAATCGCGAGTCGTTATAGTCATCAATTTACCGATCATCCTGAGATCGCAGTCGGCTACGTGCCGCTGATGTTCATGGGGGCGAACGGTAAAGAGGTCGAGCACTACGGCACGGGAGATATCGTCCTGCCCGACGACCCGAAGTTCGAAGGCGAGCGCATGCTCATGCTCTTCTGCCCGAAGTGCATCGACCGAGGTGTCCTTCCGTCGCACTGCCTGATCCACGTTCGCCAGAGCAACCGCAAGTGGTACCTCGACGAGCGCAAGGCCGGGGAGATGTTCGTCGACTGTGACGGCCAGCCGCAGCGGTCGGCTGGTTGGATCATGGACTCCGAGCGGTTCGTGTGCGGTCGCTGCGCATGGGCGGCGAAGATCCACAAGAACCACGTGTACCAGGCGTAACTGTGCCTGCTCCGCGTCTCACTTTGGGCGACAAAATCGCCATGGCGATTGAAGCCTGGCGCTTGGAGCATTTGGACCTCACGGTCGCGGAGGCGCTCGACGCTTGCGCTGAGGTGCAGCGCGTGCTCTTGACATTTCGCAAGAGCCACGGCGAACAACTGACGATTAGCAAGAAGGGAAACACGCCGTCGTGAGCGAAGTAAAAGTAGGCAAGATGAGCAGCAGCTGCGTATGCAGCACGTGCGGGGCGGAGGCCATGTCGTTCGCTGGCTCGGATCACAGGCGGTGCGGCGGAAGCAAGGGCGCGCCGATCAAGAAGCGGCACGAGAAGATCCCAGGCGCAGGGCGCGGGAAGTGGGAGCACAACAAGTGAGCGGGGACGTGACCATCTACGACCAGATGGTTCCTTACCTTGGTGAGGACGACATGCGCACGCCCGCGGCGATGCGGCCGGAGGCGCGGGTCGTTGCTGACCACGAGCGTGGTGTTCTCTACCGGGGCCCGTGGGAGACGTACGCGGATGGCTTTTGCGAGCACACGCGGCGCAGTGCTCGGGCGCTCGCCATGGCTGGCGTTCCGACGCACCTGCGGAGCATCTCGCCGAAGTTTCGTTACCCGGTCGGCGATGAGCGGCGCATCGACCGTGACTTTGCGGATCTGCTCAACGCGAGCATCGCGAGCTACGCGACGCAGGTTATCCAGACGGTGCCGTCGGACGGCTCGCTGTCGTCCTTGGTGAGCTACCGGAACTACCCGGTCGAGCACCAGAAGTACATCAACGAGAGGAAGGCCATCTACACGGTCTGGGAGCGTTTCAGCGGGCTCGGGTCGAGCGACGTGCGGGCTTTGAACATGGTCGGCCAGGCGTGGGTTGGCTGCGAGGCCTCGGCGACGTTTCTGAAGGAAGCGGGGGTCGACGAGAAGCGTTTGCGCGTCGTGCCGTGCCCGTACATGCCTGGTGACCCGCTGCAGGCCTTGGCCGGGCGGGCTCGGCGTAAGGGCCCGGTGCGCTTCTACCACATCGGCAAATGGGAGCCCCGCAAGGAGCAGCGGAACATCCTGGGCGCCTTCCTGATGGCCTTCGCGCCCGGCGAGGCGATGCTGCTGCTCAAGACGAGTGAGAGCGCGCCTTACTTCGACGGCTACCCGGTTGGGCCCGAGGCGGCGCTGCATGCATGGCTCAAGGACGAGCGCGTGAAGAAGAAGGGCTGGACCATTGCGAACATCACCCGAGGCGTGTTCATCATTGCCCGGCGCTTGACCGACGAGCAGATGGTCGACTTGCACCGCAAGGGCGACGTGTACGTGAGCCTGTCTCGTGCCGAGGGTTTCGACATGCCGGCCTTCGACAGCAAGCTCGCCGGTAACCTCATGGTCTACACGCCGAGTGGCGGCCCCCAGGACTTCGCCATGGTCGAGGATATCGAAGTTCCTGCAACTGGTCGCGCGCCGTGTCACGGCTTCTACAAGTGGCACAAGGACGCCATGTACCTCGACTACGACATCGAGACGGCTGTTGTGGCAATGCGCGAAGCTGCCGAGCTGGCGAAGGCGCGGACGGTAGCGTCCACCGTGACGCCCGTCGAGTTCTCGGCCGAGCGCGTGGGCCAGCGGATGGCCGGCTACCTGCGGGAGATGGCAGAACTGTGAGCGGTGTCATCCTTGCAAAAGAGCGGGACGAGGTCTTCCCTGGCTTGTTCGTCGGGAGGTTTCCTGACTTCTCGAACGTCGTCACGGCCAACGCACAGCTCGTCGACGTTGACGCTCTTGCTGTCGTCATTCGCACCGAGCCGGTGACATGGCCGCCGTTCCTCGACGTCCTCCAGAGCCCGCTCACCGACGATGCTTGGGAAATCATCGCTGGCGACAAGCAGCGTGCTGAGACGGTGTCGCACTGGATTGCGGGCCGTCTGAGAAACAAAAGAAACCGCGTTCTTGCAGTCTGCCGTGAAGGTCTAAACCGGAGCGCCTGGGTCGCTGCGCTCGCCATTCAGAAGCTGACGCATTGCTCAGGGAAGGCAGCCGCAGAGCACGTCAAGGCAAGGCGTCCTGGGTCGCTCTACAACGGTCCAGGGAACTGAGGAAGGCAGCTGCCAAGAAGGCTCCACGCCGGAGGGCCAAGTGAAGAAGTTCGACAAGACAAAGATGCAACTGCGTCGTCATCGTGACGATGACTACTGGGACAGCATCCACATCGAAGCGCAAGGCGCGGTCGTGTCCGCAAGCGTCATCCCGCGCTACAAGACGAGCGGGCTGAGCGGTGACGAGTGGCGGGTCACTGCGCAGCTTTTGGTAAAATGGAAAGGCAGCCCTCGGCAGCCGATGGCCGATGAGGTGTTGCGGAGAAACTTTCACAGTATGCGTGGCCTCACAGAGCATGCCGCGTACTTTCTGTGGAGCGAAGCGCAAGCCATGCTGGAGCTGTCCAGGGCAACAATGGTCGTGCGGCGCAAGGGCGTCGTACTGATGCAGCACAAGTTCAAAACGCTCGGCGATGCAGCCATGGGCATGGATTGGCACATCGTCACCGCGAACGAAGGCCACCCAGAGGTCGCGTGGCATCATCTCACTGACGAAGAGGAGCTGGCGCACTGTCAGCAGGTTGGCTGCGCCGAGCCGCCGAAAAACTTCTTCAAGCTCAACAAGATCCTCGAAGGCAACGAGCTAGTAAGCCCGAAGTACGACTGGACTGCCACGCACACGTGGTATTGCGGGCGCCATTCGTGTCGTGGGGACTGTGGCCTGGAAGACGCTGACAGAAACATGTCGCTGGTCAGTGGCGACGGCAAGACTGCGCCACGCAGAACAGACGAGTCGCCATCGGTCTTCGGTGGCACCATCATCATGGGTGCAAAACGATGAAAAAGACAGCCAAGAAGAAACACGACCCGCTTCACTTCTTCGCCGAGCAGGAGCTGAAGCCGCTCTTGAAGAGCAAGGACATGTACGGCGTGTCTGTGGCGAAGTCCGTGCTGCAGCTCATCGACGTCTTTTCGAAGCAGGAGCACTCTGGCGCGAGCGCCATGATGGTCCTGGGCCGGTTCGACCGTGTGGCCCGGTTCCGGCCGCTCGGTCCGCTGACGGGCAAGAAGGATGAGTGGATGGAGGTGACCGATGGCTTGTGGCAGAACAAGCGCTGCTCCAGCGTCTTCAAGGACGACAAGGGCAAGGCCTGGGACATCGACGCGGTCTACTTCGAGAACCAGCACGGCGTCTGCTACACGAACAAGCGCAGCCACGCCATGGGCAAGGTCAAGTTCCCCTACACGCCGCCAACGAAGGCGAAGTGCGTCAAGGTTGTCGACAAGGATGGGCACGGGGCTATGGAGTGGGTGAAAAAAGGCACCCTTCGCAACCCGAGGCCAGCAAAGCGCGCGCCTTCGAAGGTCGCGCTGTGACTCACGGTCGGACCGTCTGCCGCATGTGCGGAGCTGTCGTTGCGGAGTGCGCGTGCACCGAGCACAAGAAGGAAACGAGCCTGACGGTGTGCGCCGATTGCAAGAGGAAGGAGCGCACGGGCGAGCTGTCGGTGCGCCTCTACGGCAACTTCCTCACCAACGGCTCGTTTGGGCGCGTGTCGCGGGGCTTGAAGGAAGGCCTTGAAGACCTGGGCCTGCTTGCTGGCTGCGTCGAGGTTGACGAGCAGGAGCCGCCGGCTGCTGGTGTGCCGGGTGTGGACGCGCCGGTCGGTCTGTACGCCGGCAGCCCGCGGTTCATCGCGGCCATGGTGAGCCGTGGCCAGCATGCCGAGAACTACGCCATCGTTGCCCCGAACAGCTCCTGGGTGCCGCCAGCGCTCGTCGAGAGCGTGCAGAAGTACGCACGCATCGTGGCGCCGTCGACCTGGGGCGCCGAAGTGCTCGTGAAGAACGGCTGTCCAGCGCTGCCGCCCTTGCGGCACGGCGTCTCGAAGAGCTTCTCGCCCGACAGCGCTGCGGGCGACTCGCTGATATGGACGTTCGCTGACCGCCACTTTAAGGTGCTGCACTTGTCTTCGACGGACAGGCAGAGGAAGGGCACCCGCGAGCTGATTACGGCGTGGCGCCGGCTTGTCGCGAAAAAGGAACTGGGCCTGCACCCGCGTCTCGAAATTGTCGCGGACTCGCCCGCCGGCACCTACGACGAGGCTGAAGGCGAGCCGACCATCGCCATGAACTTCCGGCGCATCAACGCGACGGTCGCGCAGATGCGTGATTTCTACCAGCAGCATCACATCGTCTGCCAGCCGAGCCGCGCAGAGGGGTTCGGCTTGGTTCCCCTCGAAAGTCTCGCTTGCGGCGTTCCGATCGTGGCTACGGATTGCACGGGGCACATGGACTACCTGGGCGGCTTGAGGGATTTGCACGACATGGACGACGTGGCCAAGGGCCGGCTGTGCATCGCCACTGGCAAGGACGAGCCCATCGACGATGGACCTGACGCGCTTGCCCCGTCGCTCGACCCGAACGACATCGAGTTCGAGCTGGGCTACGCGTATAAGAACTGGCAGCGGCTCTACGAGGGCGCCAGGGAATGGGCCTATGAGGTCGGCAGGGAGTGGTCCTGGGCCAACCAGACGGAGCTGTGGCTGGTCGAGATGGGCCTGTTGCCGAGGTACGAACGCTGTTGACTTCGTGGTAAGCGGCGGGCTATGGTGCTCGACGGGATGCGAGAGAAGCGTTGCACCGAGTGTTGCGGCAGCGAGGAGCCGGAGACGATGCAGAAGCACGAGGATGCGGCTGACGTCGAGCACTGGTTTCACCCCGGCTGTTGGAAGCGTTTCTGCCGGTGGGCGAACGCTTTGCCTGGTGGCCAGCGCAAGCTGGCAGGTGAGCCATGAGCGAGCCGACGGTGGAGCACTGCCGCTATTGTGGCAGCGGGTGGATTTGCCCTGACTGCGACGGCCTGGCGATGCCGGCTGCGGCTGCTTCGCGAACGGCCATTGGCCACGAGGTCGCCCTGATAGGGCAGGTGCCTGACGCCAAGCTAAAAGAGTGGCGCGCGCTGACCGACGCCGCGTCCCTTTGGAAGGCCCCTTGGACGGCGCACACGTTCGAAATCGATTGCCCGTGCCCGAACGAAAACCACTGTGGTGAGTCGCACACCTGCGAAGAGGTCGAGGCGTTGGAGGAATACCCCAACGGGGTGCCCGGTAAACCGGCTGACGTGGGCCGCGGGCAATGCGTCGTGCAGATTCAAGTTCCAGGTCTTGAAACGTTCGCGAAGCCTGCTGCCGCCTTCATTGCCGCGTCGCGTGACGCCGTGCCAGCATTGCTCAACGGTTACGAGGCGATGCGGCTGCGGGCTGAGCGGGCGGAGGCCGAGCTTGCCAAGCTGACGGCAGAGGACACGGAGTTTAGCGCGGCGGTTGCCGCACACAATGAGGAAGTGCGCAAGCTGACCGACGCCGTGTTGCGCAAGGGGCTCGGTCCTGACGGCTGGAACAAGCTGTGGGGGCCGTACTTGGAGATGCTTGGCGATGCGGTGACGCCCATCGTTGAGCGCGCCGAGCGGGCGGAAGCGGACGTCCGGCTGCTTGAAGCGTCGAACGAGGCGAAGCTAGAACAGTGGCGGTCTGCCGAGCGTGACCTCGCGCAAGCGCGGGCACTGCTGGGGCTTGCGTCGGAACTTGTCATTGAGAAGGAGGAGACTTGAGGACGTACAAGCTCAAGTGCTGGCCTGAGCCGTTCGCGGCCATGCTCGATGGCCGAAAGAACTTCGAGTTTCGGCGTGATGACCGTGGCTTTGCGGTCGGCGACGAGTTGATTTTGCAGGAGTGGGATCCGGCTGGGCGCTCGATGAGCAGCGGCGTCTTGGGTCATCACGTCACCGGCGGTGATTACACCGGGCGCGCCAAGCGGGCGCTGGTGACATACATCTTGCGCGGTCAGTTCGGCATGCCCGATGGCTACGTGGTCATGGGCTTGAGGCCACCGAAGGAGGGCGCGTGAACGTCGCCAAGGTCAACAACATCACAGTCCATTACGCGAAGGCAGAGCCAACGAATGCAAGCGAGATGGTCGCGTTCGATTACCTGACCCGCCTTGGGCGTCTCAAGGATGGCCAAGTCGTTTTGCCG
>Ga0334722_10001834_pt1 | contig 25358 bp, 24 predicted proteins | sample C3_bottom_MG_FD_207210 | JGI IMG/M metagenome (GOLD analysis project Ga0334722, IMG submission 207210) | Sediment microbial communities from Yellowstone Lake, YNP, Wyoming, USA - C3_bottom | ecosystem: Environmental > Aquatic > Freshwater > Lake > Sediment | place: USA: Wyoming | collected... | reverse complement strand
GGGAAGTCGACCCTGCCATGGTCCTGAACCGGGATGTGATATTTTGATTGGCGATGGCTCGATCTGACGAGTTGGACAAGTCACCCCTCACCCCAGGGCGAGGGAGTTTATTCATTTCCTCTCCCCTCAGAGGGAGAGGATTAAGGTGAGGGGTGGTTAAGTAACAAACTACAACGCGACTCAAACAGAAGACGACGATACACCGTACCTTTACCCCATGAAAAAGAAAACTCCCTATTACCAGCCGCAGCCAGGCGCAACGGACCCGTCAGAGTGCAACGGCTGCGGCGTTTGCATGCTCTCCTGCCCGGTCTGGCGTCAGCACCATACCAAGGCGCTCACCTACTGCGGCAGGACGCGGGCACTGATCGGCGGAGCCGACGAAGAAGATCTTGCGCCGGCTGCGCGCGGCTGCATCCTCTGCGGTTCCTGCGAGCCGCTCTGCCCCATGGGCATCCGCACGCAGCAGGCAACGATCAGGCTGCGCAAGAACCTCTCGTCACGCGGATTCCTTCCCAAGCCGGTCATCAAGCCGCATGCCCACGGAGCCAAGACCGCCTCCTCGCGTATCGTGATCCCGGGTCAGGCGCTTCGGGCGAACGCGACGCTGGCAAAAACGGTCCTTTCTTTATTGGGGCGGACAGCCGGGCTCCATGCTGATGACGGCTATGACATCCTGCTTACCCTCGAATCGGGGCAGGAGTTGAACGAAGAACGCCTTCGGGAATACCTTGCGGAATTGGCCGCAGCAGAAGAGGTCGTTATTGCAGACGGTCTGCTGTTCAATGTTGTGCGCTCGCTTTTGCCGTCGTCGGTCAAGGTCCGTTCCCTGGGGCAGGCACTGCTTGCGAATGCGAAGGTGCGCGCCGGGCTGAACCCGACCGATTTCTACATGATCGAGACGCGGGCATATAACGCTCATCGCCGAGAGTTCGTGGCGACCTACGACGCGCTGCGTCAGGAGACCGGCTGTATGATGAATCTGGACCTGCAGCGCGTGGCAACGCCGACGGGCGCTTCAAGCATGCAGCACCGCGAAGGCCTGGCCACGATCATCTCCATCAAGGAACAGGTGAAATGGCTGCTGGAGGGGCGGAAGACGGAACGCATCGTGGTCGAGTGTCTTGACGACTTCGAGGCATTCAGCGTTCACACGAAGTTGCCCGTACTGCACCTTGCCGAGGTGGCGAAGCTATGACGAAACCGCGGATTGCAGACGTTGTGATCGTGGGCGCAAGCCTTGCCGCCGCAGCCACGGCCAAGCGGCTTGTTGATGCGGGGTATGAGACCATTGCGCTCGAACGGTTCAGCCTGCCGAGGACAAAACCCTGCAGCGGCATCATCTCCCCCCGGGGACACCGCTTCCTGATCGAGAACTTCGGGCCGCTGCCTAAGGAAGTTCTTCATGAGCCGACAGCCTGCAAAGGCGTGACCTTTTACTTTCCCGGCGGGGTCGAACTTCCCATGGAGTTCGACCACGGCTCGACGCCGCATTTGAACCGCACCTATGCCGACCACTGGGCCATGCAAAGGAGCGGCGCGGAAATTCACGACAACATGCGTTTCCTCTCGGCAACGGACCAGGGCAACCATGTCGATATTGTGGCAGGAAACGGACAGGAAGAAAGGCACTACCGCGCGCGCTACCTCATCGGCGCGGACGGACCCAACTCCAAGGTGGTCAGAACGCTCTATCCGCAGTACCGAGACGCCATCACCTGGTTCACGGTGAAGCAGCATCTGCATGAGATCGTCGACTGCCCGCTTGACCCGGCCTTTTTCCACTACTGGTTCCACCCCGAGCTCGGCTATTACACCTGGAGCCACCAGAGGAACGGCCGCCAGATCGTCGGCGTGGGACATGAAGCGAACGACGACTTTGCAGCTCGCCACGCGAAGGCCCTGCGCTATCTGGAGGACCGCCATAAGGTGAAGCTCGGCCCGTGCATCACGCGCGAAACGAGCGTGAACAACTTCGGGCTGTCGCTCATCAATCGCTACGTCTTCGGCAAGGGCAACATCATTGTCACGGGACAGGCAGCGGGGTTTTTGAACATGATCGCTGAGGGAATGTCGGCCGCGCTCCATTCGGGAGCGATCGCAGGCGAGGCGGCCGTGGATGCCTTCCGCTTGAACCGGCCCATCCAGGATATCTACCGGACCATGGTGCAGAGCGAAGTGCGCCGCTGCTCCGACCAGTGGAACATCCTGAAGATCCTCCTTGGCAGGCCCCACGAGGCCGATTTCATGGGCGCCCTTGCCAAACGCAGCACAGCGGAAAAGCTCATCGTGCTGAAGGATGTGGCTAAGTTCCTTGCTCCCTGGGGAAAATACAACTGGGGACGTCAGATGCTCTGGCAGGCGATCACGCGGCAGATAACCGGCGGGTACAATCCCCGGCGGTGGCTGTAACTAGTCAGGTGGATAGACTGAAGGCTGAAGACTGTAGGTAAAAGATTGATTCTGTTCTCCGGTTTTTCCTCGCGACCCTGCTTTACCACCTGCGGCCTTCAGCCTAGCCACCTTCAACCTGATCAAACCCCCACCTTGACCACGATCTTCATCACCGTAGATGGATTGCGAAGCGCCATCTTCGGCGCATGGCCGTCCTCGGGATAGAGTATCGCCATCTGCCCTGCCTGAAGATGGACCGGGGTCCATTGCCCTTTTGCCACGGTCCCGAAGCTGATGTCCTTGCCGGCATCATACGCGGCGGTGATATCCATCAGCTCTGCCGGCGCCCACCCGATGATCTCCTCGCCTGACACAATGAACTGGATATCGATATATTTTTTATGGCTTTCGAATTTCGGGGTCGCGACCCACTTCGTAGCGAACCGCTGGACCAGGGCGAATACGCGTTCGCCGTCGATCTCCACCCTGCCGTCGGGCAGGGCCGGGAGGTGGGGCGACCGAAGGAAGTCGATCGCCTTTTTAAGCGCCGGCGAAAGCGCAGCCTGCCTGCTGATGTGACTGAGGTCGGAAACGATCATGGTATTCTCCTTGGAATAATGTCGAATGCATGCGGCGGGGAATCATTCGCAGGTTGCCTGCAGATGCAAAGGCTGGATCATGAACAGGTGCGATCGCCCGATGCTTCAGCAGACGATCGTCATTTTTTTCCCTCGGTCTTGCTTTGTTTTCGCAGGATCTTTCCGACGTATTTATTGATCGGGTTGGAACGGTCCAGGAACGGCACGGGTGCGGCCGCTCTCCTTCCCAACGCCTGCACTTCCCTCTGAAGATCGCGGTTCATAATGTCGTGTTTCAATCCCTTGTTAAAGGTCTCCAGCGCATCTTTTTTCTTCCCCGTTGCAACGTAGGCTTTGCCGAGGTTGAGATAGAACAGGGGGAGAAGCTTTTCTTCTCCCAAGGACGAGCCCTGCTTGACCGCCGCAAGCGCTTTTATGCACGCTTCGATGCCGGAGCGGTATCGTTTATCCACCTGCGCCTGAAGACATCCGAAATAAGAGAGGATGAAGGGGTCGTCGGGGAAATGCACCCTCGCCTCTCGCAGCAGAGCGAACGCTTCTTTCTGCCTGCCTCTCGAAAGGTGGAGCTTCACCTGACGCACATAATCGCGGAGCGTTACCTCCGCAACAGGCACGCAAGGCGCGATTTCACCGTTCGTTGTCTGTTTTTTTGGCTCGTCACGTTTATCCATGGAATAATATTACCATATTTCCGGGCAGGCGCAAGAAAAGAGAACTGCCAGAAAGCAACCGACGAATTATTATGGTCCACACGGTTCTCTTTGGCGGGCAATAGTAAGATCAGGAGCTCCCTATGAGATTGTCGATCCAGGTGACCAGGTCGGTTTTTTCCTTTGGCGCGCCGTCCACGCGAATGACCTCCACGGCATTTTGATACACGATGAAGGTAGGCGTCTTCGTGACCGCAAAGCGCCGGGCCAGGTACTCGTCCGTCTCGACGTCGACCTTCAGGACCTTGAGCCTGCCCGCCCGCTTCAGCGCAAGGTCCCTTACGAGAGGCTCGATGATCTTGCAGTGAAGGCACATTGCAGCGGTGAACACGATGAGGAGGGTTTCCGGCCAGTAGGCGATCTCGCGGTCGAAGCTCTCGGCCTTTGCCCAGACCGGTTCTTGCGGCACCTCAATGACGGTTTTGCAATTACCGCAGAGAGGTTTGCTCCCCAGGCGGCTCTGCAGCACGCGATTCAATACCAGGCAATTCTTGCAGCGCATCATGACGGACGCATCGGACATGGCAGTTTATAACCTTCGGAAGTATTCTCTCTTCGGGAGATCTCTGGCGGATCGTGACCGCATCTTACCAAAAGAGGAAAAATAGTCAAGAGGCGGGCGGCACCGCGCGTCTTGCAAAGCTCAGGAGACCCTATGTGACTGATCGATGCACAGTACCGTAAATCCCACTGAACATGCAAGAAAATAAACCGTGATTTCGGTGTTTATCGATCGTTTCTGCGTCCTCGCGATAATTCCGGGCTCACTGACCGCGCGGTTTTGCGCGCCGCGTGGGCACGGCGTTCCAGGGATCGTCGGGCCAGGGATGTTTCGGGTAGCGGCCTTTCAGATCCTTTTTCACCAGCGGATAGCCGCTGTCCCAGAACCCTTTCAGGTCCTGCGTGATCTGGACCGGTCGGCGCGCCGGCGAAAGCAGATGCAGCAGCACCGGGATCCTGCCTTCCGCAAGGCTCGGCGTATCAGCCAACCCGAACATCTCCTGGAGCTTGACCGCCAGCACGGGCTGATCTCCTGAAGTGTAGTCGAGCGCTATCTGAGACCCGCTCGGCACGGTCAGGGACAGGGGCGCGCGCTTGTCCAAAAGCCTCCCCTGCTCCCAGCTCAGGCGCGCCTTCAGGCCCGGCAGAAGATGCAGCCCGCCGAGCCCCTGGGCCGTGCGGATGTTCGTAAGCCAGGGCAGCAGCCATTCCTCCGGCCTGGACAGGAGCGTCTGATCGGCAAGGTCCGGCCAGACCTCTTCGGGAAAGGCTTTTTTCATCAGCCCCACCCTTGCCTGGAACTGGCGCGCCTCTTTGGTGAACGTCAATATGCCGGGCGTTGTACGGATCGCGTCGCACAGGATGGGCGCAGCCTCCTCGTCGGACGCCTTGAAGGGACGCGACGAAAGCAGCATGGTGTCGAGGCGTTCTTCGATGGCTGCGGCGATCCGCCCCTGGCTCCGGTCCCATTCCACGCGGCGCACGGACCGGATGCGGTCCGCGCATTCGCTCCGGACCACCGTCTCCGTCACCGGCGCAGCAAGGTGAACAATGCCTTCGGCCTTCATCCCGGCATCGACCTGCACGGCCACAATAAAGAGATCGTTCACCAGGTGACTGTCCATGGACAGGCGCACGCCCCGTCCCTGCGACAGGACGTACACGCGGCCGCCGCCCTCGCGGCGCTGTGCGACACGGTCCGGATAGGCTGCGAGCAAAAGCCGGGACAGCGTATCGGGATCCGCAACGGCGAGCGAAGGATTCTTCCGATCTTCCTGCAGCAGCCGCTGCAGCTGTTTTGCGACCCGGTCCACGGCATTGAGCGCAGCGCGGTCCAAACCCGCGCCCCCCTCTTTTCCCGTCCGTCCCTGCTGCAGCATATGGACCCGCTCGGCGATATCAGCTTCCTTTCCGATGCCTGCGCTCTTTTTCACCAGGTCCCGTTCAGAAAGGATGGCGGCGAGATCGACGCCGAGACTGGCGCAGCCCAATTCCTGCGACCGCAGCAGCAGGCGGCTTAAACGGGGATGCAGGGGGAAACGGGCCATGGCCCGGCCGACTGAGGTGACCGATCCGGCGCGGTCCAGCGCGCCCAGATCGATAAGCAGCTCCCGGCCGGCGTTCCAGGCGGCAGCAGGCGGAGCATCAAGCCAGGTCAGCTTCAGCGGGTCCTTGACGCCCCAGACCGCCAGCTCCAGCACGAGCGGCGCGAGGTCGGACCCGAGGATCTCGGGCAGCGAAAAAGGCTGCATGCCTTTGAGCGAGAACTGGTCGTAGAGGCGGTAGCAGACGCCCGGGCCGAGCCTGCCTGCCCGGCCCTTGCGCTGCTCGGCAGAAGCCCGGGAGAGTTCGACCGTCTCCAGCCGGTTCATGCCGGTCGAAGGGTCGTAGGAGAGCCGACGCGTCAGGCCGCTGTCGATGACCACCTGCACGCCCTCGATGGTAAGGCTGGTCTCGGCAATGTTCGTGGCAAGCACGATCTTGCGGCGGTCCCGCGACGGCAGGATGGCGCGCTCCTGCTCGTCGAACGGCAGGTCGCCGTACAGCGGGTGAAGCGAAAGGCGGTCTTCGACCAGGTCCAGGGTCGCGCGAAGCTCCCGCTCGCAGGCCCGGATCTCGCCGGCCCCGGGCAGGAACACCAGGATGTCGCCATCGGTCTGGCGGAGCGCCGTCCTGACCGCGGCAGCAACGCGCACCGGGAGAAAACCCGTCCCTTCAGGCAAATAACGCTCTTCCACGGGAAAGGCCCTTCCCGTGGACGCGATGACCGGTGCGCCGCCTAAAAGCGCGGCAATAGGACCGCAGTCGAGGGTGGCCGACATGACCAGTATTTTCAGGTCCTGCCGCAGGCCGCTCTGCACATCAAGGCAGAGCGCTAAGGCCAGATCGGCATGGATGCTCCGCTCGTGGAATTCGTCAAAGATGACCAGTGCCGCGCCGGTAAGCCCGGGATCGGATTGCATGCGGCGCGTCAGGATGCCCTCGGTGACGACCTCGATGCGAGTTCTTGCCGAGGTCTTCGTGTCAAAACGGATGGAATAACCGATCGTTTCGCCCACTGGTTCGCCCAGCGACTGCGCCATCCAGCGCGCTGCGGAAACTGCCGCGAGCCTTCGCGGCTCGAGCATGATGATGCGGCCCGCTTCAGGACGCAGAACGTCAAGCAGCGCGATCGGCGCCCGGGTCGTCTTGCCTGCGCCGGGCGGCGCGTGCAGGATGACGGAAGCATGGCGCGCCACCGCATCCTTGAGCGTCGGCATGATGGCGTCTATGGGATAGGATTTAAGATTCAAGACTTAAGATTCAAGCTTTAAGGATTGGGATTCGCGATTGAAGCTCCCTGCAGCAAGCTTCGGGGAATGCGCTCACTCCAGAATTCAAAATAGTGAATATTGAGTCTTGAATTTTGAATCGCGGCTACAGGCCGCGTTCAGCGCGCGTACTTCATCAGCTTCTGCAACACCTCGATATGCACCAGTTCGGAGGGTATGATGCGCAGTTCGATCACACCGCTCACGCCGCCCCGGAGATGTTCCGGATGGACCATTGCCGCAAAATAGGGCTTGTATATCGATGCCAGTTCAGGCGCCGCATCGTACAGGGAATCCTGCAGAAGCCCTACCATCTGCTGCGCCTGCTTCCGCGCTTCCATGACGGCAGGCTTCGGCCCGTCGGTCGAGTAATGAAAGCTGACCAGCACGATGCTGATGTTGCTTCGGGTGCGGTTGTCCGACAGAAGCGCAAGAAAGAGGCGTGACAGTTTCCTGATGACGACCTTCGACGACGGCTTCAGGGCGCCGTTTGCGGTGAACAGAATCGACCGGTCGATGATGATGGAACTCGTCCTCGCCAGAATGCCTCTGACCTGCAGCGCACCGAACTCCTGCTGAAAGTTCTGACCGAAGTTCTTGCTGAACTCGTTCCGCGGCTGTGCAAGGGCCAGGGCCGGTTCCAGGTAGCGCTGGATCTTGACGGCCCGGTAATAGAGGAGCGCGCTCAGGACCACCAGTCCGATCAGCAGCAGGCTCAGGACCGGGCCGGCAGGCGGAACGTATTTCCACAGCGTCCTTCGTTTCACGATCCAGTCTTCTCCAGAAGTGCCATTTTCTTCTCCAGCGTTTTAAAATCCTCTTCTGTAATGGTCATCGGCTTGTGCACCGCCTTGTTCCGCAGGTACATGAGGTCGTTGAACAGGACCGTCCTGAAACGGCTGATCTTGCGGCCCTGCTCCATCTCCTTCAGTCCTTCGGACAGCACCGAGAACACGCGCCCTGTCGCCGCCGTGGTAAGCGCCTTCAGCCGGTTCTCGATATAGTGGCCCAGCAGCAGGGCAGCGACGACCTGCTCTCCTGCCCGGAAATATTCCAGGGCCTGGTCAACGGACCCCCCGCCTTTGACGATATGGAGGTTCTCCCGCGACTCGCGCTCGCCCGGTGCCAGGCGCTGAATCTTCTGGTAGACCTCCTCGCATTTGTCCAGCATGTTCCGGTCAAGATAGGATTCGGCAAGGAGGAACAGCTCCCGGATGCTGTTGGCGCCTTCCCGCTGTTTGGTGGCGAAATCATGGGCGCGCAGCAAAGCTTCGGCCTTGTCGTCCTTCTTGTCGAGCACGTCGAAATGCCGGGCCCAGCGCTTGCCCTTCAGTACATTGTCCTTGGTAAAGCGGAACAGGCGCTCCGAGACCTCGCTCTTGTTCAGTTTGCCGCTGATGACGATGATGTTCAGGTTCGGGTGGGTCTCGAAGAGCTCCGGCAGCGCGTCGATGCCTTCGTTCATCTTGTCGAACTCGATATCGAGCGTCATGAGGTCGAAGACCTGCGCGGTCAGGACCTTCACGGCCTCGCGGATGCTGGCCACCTCGTGAAAGCGCAGGTCGTCCTCGCTTTTGCCGAGCGCCCGCTGGATCTCCATTTTCAGAAGCTCCCGGTCCTCGAAGTCATCATCGGCGATCAGCACCTTAAACATCGTTCATTTCCTCGATCCCGAACAGCACCCCGGGCATCATGCGTTCCCCCTGCGGCGGGATGCATCCGCAAGACCATTGGTTTCCTCGACAAAGGGAAGATTGATGATGACCTCCGTGCCGGCGCCCGGCGCGGTAAATTCCTTGCCGATGCGGATCTTGCCCGCGTGAAGACCGACGACATATTTGGTGAAATAGAGCCCCTCTCCCCAGTTCTCTCCCGTGCCCTTTCCCTTGTAAAAGCACTGGTCAGCCTGCTGTTCGTCCATCCCGATGCCGCTGTCGCGGACGGAGACCGTCACATACTGCCGGGTGCCGTCGCGGTCCATGGAGCAGGACACCTCGATGAGCGCGCGGGACTGGTGCGGTTTTTTATATTTGACGGCATTGTCGACAATGTTCTCGAACACCGTTCTGAGCAGCGGGGGCGCGGCATAGAGCATGGGCACGGACCGGCATTCGTCAATGACAATATCGGCCAGGTCCACGTAGTGCGCTGCCAGCTCACCGAGCATGGCCTTGACGTCGATGTACTTGAACTCGATCAGGCCTGCCTCGCGTTCATCGGAGATCTTCTTGAAAATATCGATGTCGGCAAAGAGCTTGTCCAGGTTGTCGTCGATGCGCTCCCGGGCGTCCTGCGGCAGGCTGGACAGCAGGTTGATACGGCGCTTGATCCTGCCGAGGTTGTTCTTGAACTCGTGTCCGATGGTTGCGGAGATATACCGGATGAACTCGTTCCGCCGGGCGATCTCCTGGTTCTTCAGCAGCAGGATCATGTTTTCGCGGACGCGACGCTGCCGCTGCTGATAGACGAGGGACAGGTACAGCGTGACGGAGGCAAAGGACAGGACCAGGCCGGCCAGCGCATACTGTGCGACCCGGCCTGACTCATCGAGCAGGTCCTGCATGAGCGCGAGCCGGTCGTCGAGGCTGACCTCGATCGGAAGGGTGTTCAGCATCTTCCAGGGCATGAGCCAGAGCTCAATGCGGTCAAAGGGCCGGACGAACTCGTCCACGTAGATCATGCCGGCCACCAGCCAGACGCAGACCATGAGCGCGGTCAATGTGAGGACCAGCACTTTATGACGAATCACCCCATCAGCCATAGTGCTGTAATTTATTCCAAACGAAGGATTTTTACAACAAGAAAAGGAGGCTGGACCGCGCTCCTACGCCGGCAGCGCCACGCTCCGCAGCTTCTCGGCCGCATCTTCCGGACAGACCGTGTTCACGAACAGGCCCGAGCCCAGCTCAAACCCGGTGGGAATGCTCGTTCGCGGGCAGATCTCGATGTGCCAGTGAAAGGACCGGGCGTTGCCCGCATACTCCTCGCCGTGCGGCAGGGAGTGGAAGAAGAAGTTATACTGCACGCCTCCGAGGACCGTATTGAGCCGCGTCATGGTGCTCCTGAAGATCCGCGCAAGGTCGGCAAGGTCTTCGGCCGAGGCATCGAGGAATTCGGCCTGGTGCTTGAGCGGAAGGATATGCACCTCCCACTCATAGCGGCTCGCAAAGGGCTTGATGGCGATGAACGCGCGGCTGCGTTCGATCACGAACTGGCCAACGTTGATCCTGCGCCGGACCTCACCGGATTCCCGGTCGTAGAGGGTCGCTTCGAAGGTCAGCGCCTCGTCGATGGAGTTGCAGAAAATGCAGCTTTGCGAGGTCTGATAAAAGGCCGCGCTGTTCCGCACCTCGGCCTGCACGTTGTCGGGCACCACCGGCATGGCGATGATCTGGCTGTGGGTGTGGCCGATGCTGGCGCCTGCGGCGGGGCCGAAGTTCTTGAACAGGAGCACATACTTCAGGCGGTCGTCGGAATGGTAGAGCTCTTCCATGCGGCTCTGGTACGTGGACAAGAGCAGCGCAAGGTGCTCCTCGGACATTTCATGGAGCCTGATGCCGTGCGAGGCGTGGTCGATGACGACCTCGTGCCGGCCGTATCCGTCGATGGTCTGCTGCATGCCGAAGGCGAAGTTCGGATTAACCTGTTCGTCTCCCAGCACGGGGTAGAGGTTCTCCACCAGGCGCAGCTGCCAGTCCCCGTTTGCAGGGACCTGGGCGATGGGAGCGGGCGTCTTGTCCTCGTTGCCCTTGCAGAACGGGCAGGTCTCCACAAAGGTCCGGTTGTCATAGGGTGCAGGCGCTTCTTCCTTCTTGGGCCGCAGGCTGCGCGCCGTTGCCACCAGCACCGACTGGGTCGGCACGATGGGGTTGATGCGTATCTCGCGGACGGCCTTTATTGGTCCTGGTTTTGCGTCTGAAGAAGCGCTCATGGCAAGTTCCTCCGGGATGGTCCTGGCGATCGCGCCTGGATGTCTTTTGGAGAATACAGGAGAACGGTCCGTCCGGGCAAGAAAAAAGAGCAATGCAGGGTTCCTGCGCAGGGAAGAACGGTTGTGGAGGAGAACTGCTGGTGATACGGAGCGAAGGCCGGACAACTGAGGGGAAGAACTTCTCCGTCATACCCTTGAGAACAGGCATCCGGAAGCATGCTGCCTTGGGGGGGGGGATGCCCCTGGCTACCCGCTTTCCCGGGTATGACGGAATTGGTGAGCTTTTTTAATCCCCGGAAGCGGCGCTTCTCCGGGTACAAACCGATCATCGAATGCGAAACGTGCTACGAGGTCAGCGTTCTATACCGGATATCGTTTGCTATCTGGTCCTTGATGTAATCGCGCAGGAAGACCCTGTCTTCGGGCCGGATGCTCGTGAACTTGATGCCCATGCCCGGCTCTTTGTGCTGTCCGCCGATCATGGTCGAGCTGTATTGCACGGCACCGGACACCATGATCTCCCGGCTGTTGACCGTAAGCGTAAGGGTAAGGACCGTATGCACCGGCTCCGGAGCAGAGGAGCATACATAGCAGCCGCCTTCCGACAGGGCGGACACCCGTTCCTGCCGGGTCTCGCCGGCCCGGTTCCTGACCTCGACCTTGAGCAGCGTCTCGATCCTGATGTTCTTTCGCGGCACGCTCTCGGTTGCAGCCTGAATCGCGCTGTAGAGCAGACTGAAATCGGTAGGCTTCCGGTAAAAATCCGTACATCCTGCGGAAAGGCAGGCTTGTCGCACGCCGGGATCGTTTTCGGACGAATGCACGATCACGGGTATGGTCCGTAACTGCGGGGACTGCCTCATTTCCTTCAGCATCACGATGCCGCTCTTGTCAGGAAGTGCCGTGTCCGTCAACACCAGTGCGGGAACTGCATGTGCCATGGCGCGCAGGGCATCGTCGGCGTTCATGGCAGTGCGCACGTTGTAATCGAGCTTTCTGAGCATCGTGCCCATGAAGAATATATGCGAGGCGCTGCTGTCCACGACCAGAAGCGACCGTACTTCCCTGTCCATCCCGTGCCTCCCTGCTTGCCGCGGCGCCCGCTCATAAGCCGGTATAGAGACCGGAGCGGCTGGAACGCCCATGACCTTTCATGCGCCCAAACATAAACCGCATGCTTCATGGTCTAAACGTTACAGCATTGCCCGGCTAATTGCAATAACCCCGATGGGGTAATTTAAGGGTATTGACAACGTATCGTATTTGGGGTTCGGACTTCAGATTTTGCCTGCCAATGAACCTGAAGGGGCCGATCCGGGGGACCTGCGGGGGCGGATAAGTAAACCTTACAAAAGCATTTAGACACGGATAAACACTGATAAGAGCCGGATAACGGCGGATTAGTTCTTTTATAAGAGGTTCACCCAGTAGGTGAATGCTTTGCTTTAGAATTTATCCGCGTCGCTGAGAAGCGCCTACTTCTGGTAATCAGATGTTTCTGATTCTGACCTGTCCAAATGCCGTTTTTAGGGTCAGACCCGCTCGGGGAAGGTAAAGAATGCCGCATGATTGGAAGTGAACAGCGGCGGATCGTGCTTCATGATCGCGGAGACCGCAGGGTGGCGCTTGAACTCGTTCTCCAGGAACAGCCGGACCTGCTTTCGGTCCCAACCAGCCGGATGGCTGAACCCGGTATAGAGGGAAAGGTCTCCCTCATAGAACTGCCCTGTTCCGTATGCTCCGGCCTGCTCGCCGCAGAGAGGCATGTTAAAGATGGCAAGATTCAGGAACGTGATCGCCGGAGCATGCTGCGCCACGAATTGAAGCGTCTTCCGCGCTTCGAGCCCGGTCTCTGCAGGCGTTCCGAAGAGCAGATACACGTAGGTTGCGATGCCGGCCTTTTGCAGGTTCAGCAATACCGTTGATGCCGTGGCCAGGTCGATCCCCTTCGAAAGCCTGTTGAGCACCCCCTGATCGCCCGACTCAAGGCCGAGCTTCAGCATGGCGCAGCCCGAGCGTTTAAGCGCACGGCAGAATGCGAGGTCCGTTAGTTCCCTGCTGATCCGTGCGAATCCATACCAGGGGACGCCAAGGGGCTTTTCGATGAGCGCCTGCATCAGCGCGGGGCTGACCGCATTGTCGAGCAGATGGACCAGGACCGGTCCTGTTCGTGCGGTCAACGCAGCGAGGTCGGACAACGCCTGTTGCGCCGGGATCGGGACATAAGGGTTTCCTTCGGCGGTTTCGGGGCAGAAAGAACACTTGTTCCAGTAACATCCGCTCGACGCGCTGTAGGGGAGGATGAAGCCCGGGGAGAGATATTCCCGGGCAGGCAGCGTGCCGTAGTCCGGCATGGTATGGACCTGACGACTAGCTTGAACACCGAGCAGGTCGAGCAGAGCAGCCTCTCCCGGCCCGGCTATGATATGGTCGACAAGGCCGCCAAAAGGATCGACCCATCCAGGCCGCTTCACCCACGAGCTTACAAGTCCGCCGCCGAGCACGATCTTCAGGCCCGGGAACTCTTTCCTGAGGTACCCGATCATGGCGAAGGCGCAGAGAGCCTGGCTCAGGTAGTTGAGCGAGAACCCGACGAACAGCGGCCTTTCTTGGGCGATAATTTCAGGCAGACGTTTGCTGAAGTAGCCATAGAACAGGTTCTCTTCCGGATGCTCCGCCGCGGTAAGCAGGTCGATGCTCCGAACGGGAGAGAGCGTCTCGTGGTGATAATCAGCCAGGCCCAGGACCGCGTGAAAGGGCTTTGCCGAAGCTTCGAGCACACGGTTCACGTCGCGCACTGCCCGGCTGTAGCGATCAGGCGATCGATAGGTGCGCGGATCTTTGAGCGCAGCGAGATTTGCTGATACGTTTTTTATCGCTCTCCGGGTCCAGGTGTCCGATGCCGTCCTCGGCTGCTCGAGAAGAAAGAGCATGCCTTCGAGATTGGCGTCGAGCAGCGTGCAGGGAATATGGTGCGCTTTCAGGGCACCGGCGAGTTTCGCGATGCCCGCAGGCGGTTCGCAGGCCTTGGCAGCAGGAGGAAAGATCAACAGCATGGGGAACAGGGTACAGGGTCAGGCGCCAAGAATCAAGGTGAAAGTAAGGAGTGGTGACAGAGAACCATGGCGATCAGCCGGGCGACGAGGCGCTGCGCGGATGCCAGGCCATTTTCATGTAGCGGTCGCCGCGTGCAAGCTCATCCAGCATCTGGGCAAGCCGCTTCTCCTTCGTTGCTTCGAGCTTTGCGCGAGATATCCAGCCGAGGTAATCGTTCCGCTGATAGGGCGGACGATTGCAATAGGCTTCCATCAGGTGCTGCGCAACAAGCGCTTTTCGAACGAACTCCGGCATCGGGTGAAGCGGCCTTTTCAGCCGCGAGCGTTGTTCGGCCATGATCAACGGTCCCCCGTCTCCACAAGCAAGATCATATTTTACTCATCTGTTTGTCGAGCTTGTTCGTGAAATGCGTGAAAGCCACATCACTCAGCGCGAACAGGTTCTTCTGCACTTGTCCCTTCGGGTCCTTCAAGTCGATGATTCGATCAGGTCCCTGAGAGCCGAATTTTATGGTTTTTGCGTACTCAAGCCGATAGAGGGGAACACTGGAGCTTCCCGGCGACAACGGATTGATGGCAGGTGCTCCGGTGTCGATCGCAACGTTACCGTCCCTGGAGACCAGGATCATGGCAGGCTCCATCCTGAGCGTATCGTTGCCGCGGTCCCCCACGTTGACGTCAACTTTAACCGTCGGGCGTACGCCGGCCTGAAGGAAGACGACCATAAGCCCGTCCAGATTCAGCTTTGCCGCAAGCTCCCCGATCTTGAGCAGCAACGCATTCCGGTACTCCGGAAGATCGGGCACGTATTCGCCTTTCCTGCTCACCGTCGATTCGTCCCGATAGGGGGGCCAGATCATGTTGCAGGGAATGAGCGGCATGTTTTGAGCAGCGAGATAGTGCCTCAGTTGATCCTGTGCGACGTTCTCGACGGGATCAGCTGCTCCCGAAGCCCCGTTCCCGGACTTCTGCTTTTTAGCAGAAGGCGGTCGCTTGAGAAAATCCCGGATGCGGGCGTTGTCCTTATAATCCAACGGCACGAGTTTCCATTCCGGGCGGTTTGTCAGCGCATCGGCATACTTCCGCGACGCGTAATTGATCGTTGACTGCATCACTTCGTCATCGGTCGGTTGCGCGCCCATCTTGTTGATGCTGATCGACAGAATGCCGACCTTTTTGACGCTCATAAGGACATCGCGGTTCACCTTCCCCGCCGGTGCACATCCCGCGGCAGCAAGTACCGCGATCACCGCAAGAGTCGCCACCCATGAAGAATAGTTCAGCCGCTTGTTTCTCTTTGTTCCGTTCATAACACCCTCCATATTATCCGTTGTCGAAACGACGCTTTGTCGATAGCATGCGACGCCGAACTCCCTGCCATCTCAATCGGCATGGGCCTGTTGAAACCACAGCCGGAAGCGGCCGTCTTTGGGGCTGTATACGACGCAATCCCAGTTGTTATAGACATCATCGGTTGCAAAGCAGACAGGCTTGTTGTTGAAAAGTCCTTTTTCTTTCAGGTCAAAGAAAGGCTTGTCGCCAAGCGCATACGTAAGGTCCGAGTCGGCTGTGAATTCGGACTCTATGCCGCACTTTATCCCTCCGGAAAAGCCCTTTTCGCTGAACCGGTATTGCCAATGCATGGGAAAGGAGCGGCTTATCTCCTTATCTTTTTCGATCTCATCGTCAATAACGTGAACGTCCCAGGCCTTCCCGTTCCAGAGTAATCCGACCCGATGGACTTCGCGCTTCCACCGGTCCTTAGACTCTAGAGGCTTCCATATGCCCAAAACCAGTTCATCCCGGTCAGCACCGCTGAAACGGCCGGAGCAAAGTTCAAGGATGCGAAAATCGGGGTACATGCCGGACAGGGCGTTTACCTGATCCAAGGACAATTGCTTTGCGAACCGGGCGTGATTTTTCTGGTCAGCCGGCGTGAGGACGTGTGGCGTGAACTCATCTGCCCTTGCTGTTCCTGCACTGAGTCCCAGCATGATCAAGAGGGCAAGAGAAGCACAATTCTTAATCATCGGAATACCTCCATAGTTTTTCCGTCTCAGGCACTCGCAGTCCTGAACGCCGCCGAAGCATTCGCATAATCGTTCAAGGGATTGCCGTGCGCATCATCTGCGTCCTTAACCGTAAGCAGGTAATCCGTATTGAAGGACAGATCGGCGAAGGGGGTCAGGATCAGCGTCCGGGCATCGAACCAGCCTTCGGTGAAGCCGACAGGGGTGCCGTTCAGATCCACGAAGGCCACATCGGCAGGCCAGGTGATATCCATATCCGTCGAGAAGACAAACTCGAACTGCGTATGGACCGGGACAGCGTTATTTCCCCGAAGTTCGATCTTCTGCATGGCTGCATCGTAGCAGTATATGCCGATGATCGAAGGGAGCACGTTCGGCAGCGGATCGCAAGCGATTGCCGTTGCACTCAGCATCAGCGCACCGCCGGACAGCCTGGCAAACTTCTTCAGGAACTCTCGTCGGGAGCAGGCCTCATCGGTCATACAATACACCCTCCTGTCGTATTCCGCCGAAATACAACTTGTTTGAAAAAACCCGGCAGATCATTGCAACGGCATAGCATGCCTGTCAGGCAATCAGAACTGAATGCCATATAGGATATTTGCCGTGCCGTTCGTTCCATTGAGAGTTCCAGAACTCCAGTTGCTGCCGCTGTTCGACCATATCTCGAAATCGCCGTTGAACTTCTGATAACCGAGCTCGAATCCGACCTGACTTGCCGAGCCGGCAAACGAATAGTACCAGCCGGCTATGAGCGATAGCGAAGTATAGTCTCCCGCTCTCATGGCATTCCAGCTGACCCCGGGGCTGTTCAACCTCATGTTGCCCGTGTTGCTCGCCCCTACTTCGAGTTTCCCTTCAAAGTTCCATGCATCGTTGAGCCTCAAACGCAGACCCGGGGCGACACTCATTCCGTAAACCGAGTAGTCCACGCTGATCGGAAAGGACAGGTCATTGATCTTCCCCGAATGGTCCCTGTGAAAAAGACCGAGGGTCATAATAAATCTGACGGCTGAGTCCCTCTGTGGACTGAGGACGACTTCAACCTGGGCGTTGGTACCATTTTTGCTCGAACCGTGTCCGACCGCATTTTGGAACTCTATCCTGTCAGGTCTCGCTGCGCTGCCAAATTTAAAGCGCAGCTCCCTGTCGATCTCGGCCAAGACCGGACAGGGAAAAGCGAACAGGATAGCCAGGATCAGCAAAATCAATTTCCGCATAAATCCCCTTCTGTTTTTCTGCATGCAACGCTGCCGTGAGGCACGCGGTTTCGCGGCTCACTCGACGCAGATGTTAAGCGGTCTTAAGTTTCACTTTGTCGTTCACAAGATTGACAAGATCATCGATGGTCTGCGTTCTTTGCGCTTCTTCATCTGATATTTTGATTTGAAATGTCTTTTCTATGCCGACGATCAGTTCAACATCGGCCATTGAGTCGCTGTCGAAGTAGTATTTAAGATTCTTATTAAAAGCATCGCCCGGCTGAATCCTTGACATGTCCGCATCGAGTGCCTTTTCAAGCGCGCCTTTTATGCCTGTTATGATCTGTATGTCTATACCTTTGTCTTTATAGTATTCCTCGTAAAATGATTGGCTGTCTATGGCTTCACGATCTTGGAAAACTATATTTGTTTGTTCTTTTCTCTTTTGGCGCTCACGGCGAACGATCCAAGGCAAAAGAGTTATGAATAGGGCTATAACAATGATTATTGATATAGTAGTCATTTATTAGGCTGTCCTGGGGTCGGACCACGCTAAGCTGCTGGTTTTCAAACAGTATCATTCCAATAGTAGCTATTTTCCGGTCTTATATCCACTTTTTCATGCCCCAAAATCGGCTTATAACGGGCGGCATCCTCCCGCAACTCATAACTTCCATCAGCCCCGAATACATCACGGCCCTTACCCTTGATTCCAAGCTTCTCTTTGGTGACATTCACGAATGACTCGCTGCCCACTGCAATGCTCTCGGTCCATTTGCTATCCCTTTGATGATCGCCCTTACTGACTGCGTTCTCGATCCATCCCTGGTAAGCCTTTGCAAGCGCGTCCATAGTCTTGAAATTCAGAACTTCTTTCAGCCCCTCATAATCGATCAGCGCATACCGCTGCCGGGGCGATTGGATCTCAGCATATCCGCCGTAGGGCCACTCGTTGGGATGCTTCACAACGCCCGCACGAACCATATTCATGTCGATGTAAATCAGGCATTGGATCAAATGCTTATCGGTTTGCACAGCAGTTGCGTGATAACGATCCTCCCAATAGGCACCCTTCCGATTCTTCCTCTGATTGTATTGTTGAGCAAGCCTTCCTGCAATGAGCTGCATGGACCTGGGAATAATGCCTTCACCGTTGTCTCTGACCAGGAGGTGAATATGATTGGACGTTACGGTAAAATTCAGCACGCTCAGGCCATAGCGTTTTCTGGCTTCGAACAGCCATTGCAACCAGAGCCGCCGGTCCTTGTCAAACTTCAATAAAAAATCCTTCTTATGACAACGATGCGTTATATGCCAAACATAACCGGGAATATAGTGCCGATTTGCCCTTGGCATCTCGCTTCTCTCCTTAGCCTTATCATTTGTCCGTCAAAAAGAACATTTTAAAGCAAAAATCGGCCGGTTTTTCACGTCATAACTTCATATTTCAGGCAGTTAGCTCGGTCCGACCCTGTTAGGCTGTAACCCTCTCGACACTCTGTCACTCGGGGCCAGGCGTTCCCAACATGGCCGATAAAGTATGGACGTCCTGCGAAAGCAAGGACCGAACCATGGTAGGATTGCCAGTTGTGGAACATTCTTACCAGCAACAGGAGGATAACTTATCGAAGATCGAGGGAGAGGTGCGTCTTTACTCTTGACTATTTCCGCCTAAAGGTAGCCGAATGGTTAGAATCCGCCAAGATTTCGCCAGCTCTAGCCGTCCTACGAGCCGAGCATGCCAATAAGTTGAATCGGGAATGTGACTATATCTAGGAGCAACGTAAAAGGCGTAGCTAGTAACCAGGCTAAATTTGACCAGTCTTTTTCAGCTTCAACCCCGAATGCTATAAACTGGTTCCCGTTTGAAAGAACACCATCGTCAGTTGAGAAAACCCACCCATTAATATCTTCGCCGGAACGGGTCCCCCAAGACTGATTTGTGTAAAGGGTATAGTGATAGCGATCTGCTGCGATGTTAGCAAGATCAATTACCGGTTTAGGGATAGTCTGCGCGTTAAGTGACTTACCCGTAAATTCCTTTTCTACGACTGTCAGTCTCTTCGAATCTTTGGGTATTACGGTCAGCCCTTTTGAAATAATTGACCTACGCAAAACAATAGGAGAACTAAGCTGGTATCCATTTGTCTTGTTTTCTACGAGCGTCTTAGTGCTGACAACTACTGTATAGTATTCCTTACACTTTTGACCTGACTCATAATGACGACAACCATTAATAATAATATTGCCATCAAGACTAATTGCTGCTTCGGTCGAGCCGAGATGTTCATAAACTGGCCGACCCCAGCAGGCGCTTCGGATGTTAGTCGCTGTAAACATACATCCAGCATTACAAATCAGCGGCAAACATAAAACGGCTAGATGTAATAAACGTCTTTTCACGCATGCCTCCTTCAATCGGGAAGGTAAACTACCTGCAGTGGCTTGCTGCATAATTTCTTCACGGGGGGCTAACGCGCGAGTGAGACGCGCGTCCCTTGCGCGGCGGTCTCGACCCGAAGGTTTGTTTTCATTTTTGTTTTTGTGGCTTGAGATTAAGTTTTGAGAGCGGCAAGTCGATTTGTTGCATCTTGGGTCCTGAAGTTATAATTGAAGCAGTTACGTCAAAACATTTCTTCTCACCGACTTTTATGTAGAGACTGCCGTTCATTACGTCAATACTAGTTAGCATGGCCCCCCCGTGACCGGCTGATGAATGAAATTCTTCGACCGCTGAAATCGCACGGACAATTTCAATGTTCCAGTCATCAGGTATCTTCTTAATTGCTTCAATATGACCACAAGCTACTTTAAGGTGAATCTCATCTATTCTTTCGAGGTTTTCTTTGTCCAAATTAATCTTCGGGAAATAAAGCTTATAGACTTGAAAAGGCTCCCCAGCGTAGCCCGCTGCGCTCATTAAGAATGTAAAGAACGAAAGTGTCACTATTATAGTTTTCATGAGTTCACCTTCAAAACTAACGCCAAGGATGACCCCCGCGCCTCACAGGGTGGGAATCGATCCGTTGGTTGGAATCCATTCGGGTTCTGTCCAGGGGTCGGACCACGCTAAGCTACTGGTTTTCAACCGGTTACACCATGGTCATTACTGCATCCAACGAATACAAGCGCAATCATAAAAAGTACAGTCGACTTAGTCTTTCGCATCATCGTTTTTCTCCCTGAATTTGGCGCCGGTCCCGGTCCAGGGGTCGGACCACGCTAAGCTGCTCCGTCAAAAAGAACATTGTAAAGCTGAAAATCGGTCGTTTTTCCCCGTCATAACTTCATATTTCAGGCAGTTAGCTCGGTCCTACCCTGTTAGGCAGGTTAGAAAAACGAATACTGTACACCCACGGCGATATTTACGATAGGAGAACCTTCAAACATTGCCCTATCTGACCTGTTCCCGACGGGACCCGAGGGATCCGTGACCGTGGCATGGGCAGCGGGTACTCCGCCTGAACAATTTACCTCCATCGCTATTGCGACTTTTTTGATTTCTATATTCACGCCTAATCCGGCTCGACCTCGCGCAAATGATGCGTCATCTCTTGACTGAGCAATAATAACGTATGAGTCATTAGCATAGGCGCTATAGCGAACTTTTCCGCCCAGAACGCCAAGCATGAGATAGGAAGACACACTGCCTCTTTCCACCAGCTTGACTCGCATACCAAGAACCGCCGCATTATACGCATAGGAGGAAACGATTATGGCGTGGGCATCAGGTCGGTGTTTAGATGAAGCACGCTCACCACCAATGAACAGATCGAACAACTCGCCGTCATGAAAAAAAATGTTCAGATCCGCGCGTTCATAGGAAAAGCCGAATTCTGATAAACCCGAGTCATCTCCAAAGCCCCCCTGTAACTGAACGCCTAGAGCATCGGCATTTTGGACTAAGGCTAGGCATACGCACAGCATTGCCGCGCTAATCAGCAAAGATCTATGAATAGCCGATGTACCCGCAGCTTGACACGGCCGCCGGCACCTTGTTTTGATTTTCAATCAGCCCTCCTATTCCCGGTTATATCTTACTATGAGGTCCTGGGGTCGGACCACGCCAAGCTGCTGGTTTTCAAACGGTATCATTCCAATAGTAGGTATTTCCCGGGCTTACATCCACTTTTTCATGCCCCAAAAGCGGTTTATAACGGGCAGCGTCCTCCCGCAGCTCATAACTTCCATCCGCCCCGAATACATCACGGCCCTTAATTTGAGGTTGGGCTACGCATCACAGCCCAACATCTTTGATATGTTGGGCAAGAAAATATTTTGCCCAACATACCGGTTGTTAGGACAAGGCCGGGCGTTCTGAGGCACAGGCAAGGTTGTTCCTACAACCGGAATTTTAGTCTTCGCATTGGCAACATTGACGCTCTGCTCTTATTTAATGTGGGTGCGAACGTTGTTGTATTTGAGTAAAAAGTAGCGCTTGAGGTGTAGCTGTAGCCAGGAGAGAAACCGAAATTATACAGATACAATGTGTTAATGCTCGGAGGAAGGTATGCAATAAGCGAAGACGGCAACTCGGGAAATACGACACTGGTCCTCTCCGGCCCTGCCGTCATCGATACGGAAAATATCGAATTAGAGTAGCCATCCAAAGAAATACTACCGGTGTTCGAATCCGTTCCAGTCCAACTGATGGTGGGTCTTGTAGTGCCAGTCGCGTAGCTCACCGTCAGGTTTGTAGGGACTGCCAACGCCTGACTAAAATCGAAATTCTGATTTGTGGGCGAGGTCCCGGGAAAAGATGAATTATTCAAAGAAACATAAGAGTCATTTATGCCATTGTTGTTTTGATCAAGATCTACCCACACAGAATAATCAAATTGATCTCCACAGTCTGGGATGTAAGGAATATTCATGGTAGTTGCTGTTGTTGCGGACGAAAGTCCTGTAAAGAGCTGAATATTTTTGCGCTCCACGTCGAGTTGGGCGCTCACATACTTAGCTGCGGATGGAATGTTGCTCACATTATATTGAACATAGCTTATGGCCTTATCCACATTGATATCGACTGTCATTCCATCTACAAAGGTCTGGTCAAGCAAGATTCCGTATGCAACCGGATAGAAGTATAAATCACTTCCTATTACAACGATTGACAACTTGCCGTCACTCTGAAGCATGTATGGGTAAACAGTATAGGTGAGCTGAGAGTCAAGCGAATTGGTCCAATAAATATCATTGCCAACATGGATATCCCAGACTTTGGCCGCAGTTATCGAATTCGTGGCATTGATAGTGATCGTACCTATTTCTTGGTATTCTGTTTTTTTACAATAATCGGCATACAGACTGATTTCCGGTACATTCACGTCATAAGCAACCTTGAGTGAATAGGTCGTGTTAGTTGCGCCGGATTGAAGACAGGAAAAAGCAGCGGTAACTGTTGCATTGGCAGGCGGATCGGTAAAAACATATTCCCCGTTGGTGTCAGTCGTGCCGTACGAAATCATCGATCCATCGGTGTTTCCCAATACCAGAGTTGCGTTAGGGACTCCGGCCAGCACGCTGGTTTCGCTTTCGATACCCATAACTCGAACACGAAGAGATTTTGTCCCGGCCTTGTCATTGCCACAACTTGCTAAAAAAGAAGAAAACAGAAATATTATCAATAATCCGGCATTAAACTTCTTCATGTTTTAATCCTCCTAAATATTCAGCATTCGTTATAGACGGTAATCCTATTGAGACTAGGACGAGATTGCATTCCATTCGGTTCAACGCGTGGGTGAGACGCGAGTCTCTTGCGCGTCGGACTCGATCCACATCATTAGAATCATCGTCGGGTTTCGCGTTGCTCTACCCAACCTACAACACTTCTGCTAAAAATGATTACGAATACTGTTTCGGAAAAGAATACTGCGCGTCTTAAAAGGAGTAGCCTCGATTATAGAGACATTGCGGGGATTGTCAATAATCCGGGTGGGGTATTTTCAGGGTAACCGATGAGAGGGCGAACTTCGGTCCTTTTGAGGTCAGGTGAACAGCTTCTGGAAGAATCCCTTCTTTTCCTCTTCCCGTTTTTGTCTGATCGCCTCCACATGCTTAAGTGCGGTCTTGTTGTTCGGGTTGAGCTTCAGGGCCTTCAGGAACTCCGCCTCGGCAAAGTTCACGCTGCCCTCATCGAGGTACATCGTGCCCTTCAGCGCATAGGAAATGGCCAGCTTTCCGAGCTGCAGGGAGCGGTTGACCGCGTCCTTTGCCCGTTTGACGGCTGCGGCGTTCCCCTTGTTCGCGGGATTGTTGTAGATCGAGAGCGCCAGGTAGGCGAGGTATTCCGCCTTGTCGGGATCGATGTTCAGGCAGTTCGTAAAGGCCTTCTCGGCGCTTTCGCACTGGCCCTGCTCCAGCAGCACCTTACCGGACTGGTACTGGACCTTTTCGTAGAACTCCTTGTCCTCGCCCTCGGTCGGGGCCTTCTCCTGCCGGGAGATCATCTCGTCGTAGTTTTCCTTGGACACCACGTGGGAGAGCGTTTCGTAGGCGTGGGAGGCCTTGGACAGAAGCTCCTCGGCAAGCTCCATGACCTGGCCTGAACTGCCGAAGAACTTCTCCGGGCCGTAGGTCCTGGTCAGGTCGAAATAGGCTTTTTTCAGCTTCTCGAACGAGAAGGTATTGGGCGTCATCCCGAACATCTCGTAAAAGTTCTTTCCCTTGATCGCGTCCCACTGTTTGCCCAGGTCCTCTTCAAGCGCGCTCAGCCCGTCGTTCGCCGCCGCCGGCACGCCTGCCGCCATCTCTCCCAGAACACCGACCTCTTCGGCAAGCTCGCTCAAGGCTCCGCCCAGGTCCTCGAACGCATCTTTCGGCAGCTGCTCATGCTGCGGTTCACGCTTTCTGATCGGGAAGGGAGGCAGGATCGCTGTGGAAAGGGGCGCTTCGGTGTAGGAAAGCATCTTCAGGTAGTCGAGCGTGTAGAGGACGGCCGTGCCCTCTTCGGATCCGAAGGAGCCGGCAATGTCGGCGCAGGTCCGGGTTCCGTCGATGAGATCGAGCAGCTCCGGATTTCCCAGTTCCGCGGCAAGATGGTTCTGGAGCTCGAAGAACTCCGCGGTCCGGGCCGCATAGAGCTGTCCTTTCTGAGCGACAAAGGCGATCCTCTGCGCAGGGTCCGGATGGGCGAGAAACCCCCGGTAAAAGAGCGCAGGCATGAAGGCCGCTTCGGCATTCGCCGTGGCAACGCACGATGCGCCCCAGGCGAACTGGACCGTGCCGGATCTCCAGGAAAAACATTCGACCAGCCGGTCATGCATGAAATGCCTGTGCTCTTCCTGGAACGCCTGGGGCGTCAGACAGCCCATCTTGATGAACAGGCTTCTCGGTTCAGCAGCCCCCGCCTTCTTCTGGTCCTCATAGGCCTTCAGCTCTATGTCGTCGATGCGGTTCTTCTGCGCCAGAAAAGCTCCGAAGCTTGCGTCGTTTTGAGACAGCTCAAGTTCGACGGGCGCGCCGTCGATAAAAAAGAACTTTCGCTCCACGGCCTCGCGCGCCACGGTCAGGACGCCCGTCCCTTTTTTCTTCAGGAGATAGAACAACACCTTTTCAAAGGGAGTGGTTTCGAGCGACGCCTGCAAGGCCTGAGGCAGCGGCGCTTGCGCAGGGGGTGCAGGCGCCGGGGGCGCTGCGGGCCGGGCCTGCAAGGCGGCGGTGATCACCTCGTAGAGCGTATCGGAAGAGAACGGCTTGGTCAAAAATCCGCTTAATGCAAGCTCCCCGGTCAGCCGCTCGATCTCCGCGGGGTCCTTCTCGGACATGCTCATCATGACGATCGGGATGGTCCTGCCCTTTGCGCTCTCCCGGATCTTCCTGCAGACATCATCGCCGTTCATCATCGGCAGTTCGATATCGATCAGCAGCAGATCGCAGGGCGCCTCCACAAAGGAGCGGACCGCACTGATACCGTCCGATACGATATGAGAATCCATACCCTTCCGATTCAGGAACCTGCCGATAAGCTCGGAAAGCTTCTGATTGTCTTCTATGATGAGGATAGTAGGCATAGCGTGAAGACCTGCGGTCTCTGGCGGATATTATACAAAGAAGGGAAGAAAGAGTCGAGCACTTTAGCGGCGCCCCGGCAGAAACAGGGCACGGCCAAAAGAGTCATCAA
>Ga0334722_10001833_pt1 | contig 25363 bp, 21 predicted proteins | sample C3_bottom_MG_FD_207210 | JGI IMG/M metagenome (GOLD analysis project Ga0334722, IMG submission 207210) | Sediment microbial communities from Yellowstone Lake, YNP, Wyoming, USA - C3_bottom | ecosystem: Environmental > Aquatic > Freshwater > Lake > Sediment | place: USA: Wyoming | collected... | reverse complement strand
GGACTCTGACCGAGCGGCGCGGCTGGAGGTGACCCAGCAGCAACAGGCTGAGCTGGAAGGGTTGAGGCAGAAGCTTGAGGTTTCGGACTCTGACCGAGCGGCGCGGCTGGAGGTGATCCAGCAGCAACAGGCTGAGCTGGAAGGGTTGAGGAAGAGGCTTGAAATTTCGGAGTCTGACCGAGCGGCACGGCTAGAGGTGACCGAGCAGCAACAGGCTGAGATCATGCGAATACAGACCTTCAGTGGATTTTTGGGTTGTCGAGCTAACAGATTAATAAAATTGATAAGTGGAAGTCACAAGAAATGATGAATCAGCCATGTCCGACAATAGCTGTTATCTTGCCCGCTTATAACGAAGAACTCACTATAGGCCCCACAATCGAGTCCTTTTGGCGAGCAATCCCCGGTGCGGAGATCGTAATCGTCAACAATAATTCGACCGATGGCACTGAGGAAATTGCGCGCGACATGCTGGCTAGCCTAGGCGCTCGTGGGAGGGTGATCAACGAAAAGCGTCAAGGGAAGGGCAATGCGGTTCGTCGCGCCTTTTCAGATATCGACGCAGATATCTATGTAATGGCAGACGCAGACTTGACCTATCCGGCGGAAATGGTGGGAGCGCTCATTCAGCCCATCATTAGTGGCGAAGCCGATATGGTGGTGGGTGATCGCCTGAGCGAGGGACATTACGCACGCGAGAACAAGCGGTGCTTCCATGACCTTGGCAATCACCTGGTCAAGGGTCTGATAAACCGTCTCTTTGGTGCCGGGCTTTTCGATATCATGAGCGGGTACCGTGCATTCAACCGGAAATTTGTAAAGAATTACCCAATTTTGGTCGAAGGCTTTCAGTTGGAGACGGATATGACACTGCATGCACTAGACAAGCGCTTCCGGATTTTTGAAACCCCCGTGCCTTACAAGGATCGTCCTGCTGGAAGCTTCTCGAAGCTCAACACTTTCAAGGATGGCGCGATGGTCATATTTACTATCGCCCAGATTCTTCGTTATTACAGGCCGATGGCGTTTTTTGGAACCCTGGCACTTCTTTTTGCTATGGCTGGCATCATCGCGGCAATGCCAGTTTTTAACGATTGGATTGCACACCGATACATTTATCATTTACCCTTGGCGGTATTGGCTGCTGCGCTGGAAATTGTGGCAGTTATGTCATTGGGCGTCGGGTTGATGCTCGATTCAATCACGCACCAGCATCGCATGAATGCTGAACGAAGATTATTGAGTGATTGAAAAAAAACTTTTTCTCACAGAACAGTTTGACACCATTTACGAATTCAAGAGGGATGGTGCTTAGACCCTTCGTTCAGAGCTTGCCCCCTTCAGAGATCTGGCGCACTAAACCGCTTTCGCAAGCGGCACTACATCCTGAACTTCGCGGATAAAACCAAGATCAAGTGGTTAAAGCGAACGGTCTACTGGTATCGGGATGTCGCTTATTTACTGCTGAAAATCCATCGACAATTTGGCATCCTTAATCCGAGGCGCTTCAACTAATTTACGAACGAAAGAACATTTATTTTTTTTAAATTGGGGTAGTTTGGATGAGTGAATATACCGGGGCTAAGAATCTTGAGGACATGGGCGATGCTGTCAATTATAATGCCTACCTTTCACGCCTTGTTCGCGCTTACGCATTGCCAACGGATCGCATTCTTGATTTCGGTGCAGGGATCGGAATTTTTTCCCTTCCCTTGCAAAAAGAAGGGGGTGATGTCTCTTGCGTTGAGACCGATCCAAGGCAACTTCAGTGCATAACTGAAAACGGGGTTACTGGGTTTGCTGACCTCGCGATGGTGCCTGACGAAACCTACGATTACATATTCACATTGAATGTCTTGGAACATATCGATGCCGATCAGGCCGCGTTACGGGATTTGGCCAGGAAACTCAAGCCCAATGGACGTCTGCTGATTTACGTGCCAGCTTATCAAGTGCTTTTTTCAAGCATGGACCGGACTGTTGGGCACTACCGGCGCTACAGGTTAAGGGGCTTGTCTGAGCAAGTGCGTTCGGCTGGCTTCGATATCAAGGAAGCACGTTATGTTGATTCCGTTGGCTTCATCGCGTCACTCATTTATAAGTATTTCGGGCGTAAGGATGGGTTGCTAAACAGGAATGGGGTCATCCTGTTTGATCGGTTGGCCTTTCCGGTGAGTCTTCTGCTGGATTTGGTCACAAAAAAATTATTTGGCAAGAATCTGTTGATTGTCGCAGTGCGGCCATGAATAGGTCTGGCATGCCTTGTGCCCCAAAATGGGATATTAAATGACGCTTCTTCTTGCCCATATGTTCGGTTTGCTCTTTGTGACAGGGACTTTTATTTACCGCTGGTATCGGCACCCGATAGATAGAGCTCTCGCCATGGTCGTTACGGCTTGGGCGAACATTGTCGTTACCGGGCTTGCACTCTCGGCAACGCATCGGTTGGGCGATCCCATTTTGTTTGTGCGCGTGTCGATGTTATTGGCGTTCCTGACGCTGCTCCTTGCTTACCTGTTCATGAGGCGGGAGCCGAGCTCTTTCCCGCAACAGCAGGTCATCGTCAGCGAGATCAACTGGCTACCCGTCATGGCCTTTGCATTGACGACCGCTCCTCTCGTCGCGGCAAATTTGCTGATTGCGGTGGCTTATCCGCTCAATAACTTTGATTCGCTGACCTATCATCTGCCAAGAGTTATGTTCTATCTCGGACAAGGCTCCTTGGCCCATTTCGAGACCGAAAATGTCCGGCAAATTTTCTTTCCATTCAACTTGTCCCTTCTCCATTTGGCAGTTCTGCAACATGGCGTCGCTTTCGAGAAGCTGCTGACGCTATTGAACGTCGGGTTCTGGCTTGGAGCTGGGGCTGCCATCTACCGGATTTGTCGTCTTGCCAGTTATAGCATAAGTGCGTCTCTCGCCGCAGCCTGGCTGGCATTGACTTCCACCCAGATATTGGCCCAGGCCACGGCTACGACCAATGATCTGCCGACAGCCACGGCATTACTGATGGCTATCGTTTTTTTCCAAAACTGGTTGCTGGCACGCCGGCCTCTCGATGCACTCATGTCTGGGCTGGCGCTTGGGTTGGCCTTCGGCACAAAACTTACCCCCGTGTTTTTCATCCCTCCCGCAGTGCTGATCGCCGGGCTATTGGCTTACCGCTACCGTAGTTCAATAAGCCGGCATGTTTGTTGGCAGCAAGTCAGGGTTTGGGCTGTTCCCCTTGTCGTCTTCGTGATTCTGGTGGCACCATTCGCCGTCTATAACATAAAGGCGACTGGCCACTGGATGACAGACCAGTTCGATTATTCGCTCAACAAACCCTTTGCTTTTGGCGCGTTCTGGCAAACGGCGAAGGCGTATACCCTACAATTTTTCTTTGAACCGCTCCACCGTTTTACTTTCGATCTTTCGGTTACAGAAGCGCTTAACCGCTTGGCCAAGACATTCCTGTTCCCAAACTGGAATCCGGCCTACGCTTTTTCTCCCCTGTACTTTTTTCCTCCCGACCTGAACGAAGATCATGTGTGGTTCGGTTTCGCCGGACCATTCGTCATTGTCTCAGCCCTGGCCTGTGCGCTGAGGGATCGAAAACGGATGACGGTGATTACTGGCTTGGCAATCCTCGGGTTGGGTTGGTTGCTTTTTTATTTTGCGCAGAACAAATGGTCACTTTATATCCAGCGCTATTTTGTCCTGCCTTTTTTGCTGATGGTGCCCTGCGTTGCCTATTATTTCGACAAGACCTCTGCCTGGCGAACGCCTCGCAGCATGTCCAGGATCGTAGTGGTTGCCTTATTTGTGACCTCATACTGGTTTTCCATCAGCTACTTGATCCAAAATACGGCACGCCCCCTGCGCCCCCTTGTTTTTAAGTCCATGCCAAAGCCACAAGAACTCCCGATCCCTGGCGAATTGACGGCTGCACTTTCAAGACATTCGCGCATCAATATGTCGCTGGCGGGGGGCAACGAACGGATATTTCCGCTCATGCACGCCAGTGCAGGCAAATTTTTTACCTCCGCTTTCGATATCAAGAAAGATGCCTTTAATCTGATTTCAAAGTGGGCCTTCACTAAGGATGCGGTGTATCACAATATTACTGCAAAAGAATCACACATGCTCTTGCCCTTGCCTTCAAAGCTGACAGCGGGTGTTGAAGCACTGGGTTCGGTTGGCGATGACGTGAATGAGTTTGCCTATTTTGGCCTGGCCCCGCATGCCGACCAGCTTACGGTCTCGGCCCAGAACAGCAACATTCTTATGAGTCTGAAGTATAAACGTGGAGAACCAGACCGGTTCATGAATTCACGCCTGCAGCTAATCGGCCTTAATCAGACAGATGGTTTGGAAGCGACGATCCTTGCGGAGTATCCCGATGGCAGCAAAATATCTTTAGCGCAAGTTCGTGATGCGGCAGAAGTGATGCTGCCGGTCAAGAATGCGCCGGATCGGCTCCTTATTGAGTTCCATGACGTGGAGAGCGGTTTTGTGGTTGATCGAGGTGAAATCCCCTTCAAGACGCTGAAAACAAAAAAAAATGATCTGGCTGATGACCCAAACAACGTATTCAGTTTTGACTTTATCGGCAAGGGGTCGGCATCAGACAGCCATGTTGCGGGGCTTGCACCACAGGAAGGGCCTTATGCTCAATGGTCTCTCCCCTTGTTTCGTTGGGCGAAGCAGCCATCCATAAAGATGGTCAGTCCGGCCCAAGAGGATCTCAAGGGTATTCGGCTGATCTTCAGCGCGCGCCTTCAGATTCGGGATAGTGCCGAACTGGAACTGCTTCACAACAACAAGCGCGTGAAGCTATACCACCTTACCGGCAAGACGGCCTGGCTCGACGACAGTATGGATTTGCCCGCAGCACCGGGGGAGAACATCATTGAATTGCGGGACACCTTGACCGATACTAGACCCGATTGGAGCGCTTACCTTGCCAGCAACCCCGATGTGCTGCGCTGGGTGAAAGCGCAGGGGTTGTCTCCCGAATTGGGCGCAGAACAACACTTTGACCGGATCGGTCGCAAGGAAGGCCTGGTTTTACCGTTCAAGCAAATGACCGAAATCAAGAATGTTCCGCCGGAATCCCTCTTCTTCGTTTTCCGGACGTTGCAACTGGTGGGACGAAAGGAGACACCATAAATGAGTGCGACAGTTGCCAGGATGAAGAACCAGCCTGCTAGCCAGGAGCGGAATCGTTTTTTAGACACTTTGCGGGGTTTTGCAATCTTTGGTGTGGTGTGTGTACACTTTGGCGGCAGTTTCGCAACTACGGCCAATGCCTGGACACCTTCGTTTTACACCGGCCTTGCACTCAACCAGTTCTTCCATTTTGCAGTCCCTTTGTTTGTTTTCATTTCCGGGTTGCTGGCGAGCCCCTATCGGTCACATCGCCCAATAGGGCTTGGCAGATATTATCTAGAGCGTATCCTCAGCATTGGTTGGCCTTACTTGGTTGCGTCCGTTGCGGCATTTTCTCTACTAGGGATGCGCCATGAACTCGCCGGAATGACAACGGACGTGGAAAGAATTCACTGGCTGCTCTCCCGATTTTTTTATTACGGCGTACACCCAACTTTCTATTTCATTCCGATGATTTTGTTACTTTATTTTTTGAAGCCGCTGTTGTCCTGGCTGGTGCCTGCTGTTCATCGCTTTGCCGTGCGAAAGTGGAATCCGACCATAAGTTTGCGCACAGTGATGTTGGAGATCCTTGTCGCGCTGTTGGCGCTGCATGTGCTCCTCGGCGTGCTCGGCTATCGAGGCGTGCTTGACTTCTATACCTGGTGCAGGCCCAACCCCCTGTTCTGGGCGGTGTATTTTTATTTTGGCCTGGTTTTTCCCGAGATTTCCAAGGCAGTCTCACCTAAAAAAATTAAAGGGTGGCTTGGCTTCGGTATCGCTCTGATCGTTGCAGGATATATTCTGGATTGGAAAGTTCTTACGGATATTGACGTGGTTGGCCCACGTTTTGAACATAGTAAGGTTGATTACGCTTATGCGAGGCCGGAAATTCTGGTTTTAAATTTGTTCATCATTCTTTTAGTGGCAGGGTTGTTAATCAAAAAGACTGACAAGTACAACACAATCTTATCTTTCCTTGGTAAGCACTCACTCCAAATTTACTTGTGGCACATCCCGGTTCTATATTTCCTGGCCTGGAGGTATGAGTCCGTTTTGAATACGGTAAAAAGTGCACCGGAATTGATCGTCGGATTTGCATTTTTTACGGCGATTCTGATTGCGACATTAGCGGCGGCAGCAGGCTTTTTGCTAAGCTTACCCGGCAGATACTCTTTTGAAATGAAAATTAGAAAAATGAGGACTCTTGATGAATAAAAAACAAACTGTATTCCAAACGGAATTTAAGGATTACCAGGGAACTCGAATTGCCGCCTGGAATAAAGTCGCACAGCACTCTCCGAGTTCGTGGGGAGGCTATTACCGGCGCCGTCTGCAGACGGTTTTTCATTTGGCAATTCCTAAGGGCGTGCGAGTGATGGAAATCGGTTGCGGTCGGGGCGATTTACTGGCGGCCTTAAAGCCGTCTATCGGAGTAGGCATAGATTTCGCACCCGAGATGGTGGCCCAGGCGCAAGCAAGTTACCCGGACTTAGTATTTCATGTTGCAGACGTTCATGTATTGGAACTGGGTGGGCAGCAGTTTGATTTTATCGTCCTCTCTGATGTTATCAATGATCTATGGGATTTACAAGCGGCTCTGGAGAAATTGCGCCCTTGTTGCACGCCGGCTACCCGGTTAGTATTTAATTTTTTCAGCCATCTATGGCAATTGCCGCTGGCGATGGCACAAACTCTGGGTGTGGCAACACCGACCCAACCACAGAACTGGTTTACGCGTCACGACCTTGGAAATTTACTGGCTTTATCGGGCTTCGAGGCTTTGCGCGACTGGGAAGAGGTGGTCGCGCCTCTGCCGCTTCCAGGCATTTCTTATTTCTCCAACCGGTTTCTTTCCAAGCTTGTGCCGTTCCGCTGGTTTGCCATGACCAACTTTTTGGTGGCACGGTCCTCTGCGCTATCCGTCAAGGCACCAACGGTGTCCGTTGTAGTGGCGGCCCGCAACGAGGAGGGGCATATCGATGAGTTGCTGGCCCGCATTCCAGAGATGGGTGGGGGCACCGAAATTGTCTTTGTCGAAGGGAATTCTACCGATGATACTTGGGGGGCCATCGAGCGCGCGATTGTCGATCACCCCCAACGCAACTGCAAGCTTCTCAAGCAGCCGGGCAAGGGTAAGGGGGATGCGGTGCGTACTGGTTTCGATGCTGCCACAGGTGACATTTTGATGATTCTGGATGCCGACATTACCGTCCCACCAGAGGATCTTCCCCGGTTCTATGAAATTTTGGCATCGGGGCGAGGTGAATTTGCCAATGGTGTTCGCCTGGTGTATCCGATGCAGGATGACGCCATGCGCTTCGCCAACATCATCGGCAACAAATTTTTTTCGTGGGCATTCAGTTTGCTGCTAGGGCAGTCGATCCGAGATACGCTTTGCGGCACCAAGGTGCTGTGGGCCAAAGATTATCGCCGGCTTACCGCAAATCGTGCCTACTTCGGTGATTTCGACCCTTTCGGCGACTTTGATCTATTGTTCGGTGCCGCCAAGCTAAATCTGAAAATCATGGAAGTGCCGATTCGCTATCGGGCGCGCCGATACGGCGAGACCAATATCCAGCGTTGGCGCCACGGCCTGCTGTTGTTGCGCATGGTTCTGTTTGCCGCTCGTCGAATCAAGTTTGTTTGAAGTAGCAATGGGAAGTTTATTGAATCGGCTATTTGCCCATCCCTTGACCTGGGGTTTGTCCGTAGACGACCCCCGCACCACGGCACTAAGGCGGAAAATCATTCAGGAAAAGCCGTTTCTCACAGCCCTCTACCAGGAGTGGTATAGCTGTTTGTTGTCACGTGTTCCGTGTGGGGGGCTAATTCTGGAATTGGGCTCTGGCGCAGGCTTTCTTCGTGACATGGCGTCCGAAGTGATTACCAGCGAAGTGTTTCCGACACCGGGAGTCATGCTGGTGGCCGATGGCCGGCGCCTTCCGTTTCCATGTGCTGGGCTCGATGCCATTCTGATGACCGATGTTTTTCATCATATCCCCGATGTGGCGGCCTTCCTAGCGGAAGCGGCTCGTTGTGTGCGCCCGGGTGGACGCATGGTGATGATCGAGCCATGGCTTACCCCTTGGTCGCAGTGGGTATATCGTAACCTACACAGCGAGCCTTTCGAACCGACGGCCGGTTGGGAGATCCCTTCCTCCGGCCCTTTGTCTGGCGCGAACGGCGCCTTGCCTTGGATCGTATTCCAGCGGGATCTGTGCCATTTGCAAGAAGCTTCCCCTGATTGGCGTTTGGTCGTCATCGAGCCAATGATGCCATTCTCCTATCTGCTATCCGGGGGGGTGTCACTTCGCAGCTCGATGCCAGGATGGAGTTACCGCCTGTGCCGGACGTTTGAGGATCGACTACGAGCAAGTCGGTGGGCGATGTTTGCTCTGATTGAACTAGAGCGGCGCTGATGATCCGACTGAGACGCCATCGCTGGAAAGCTCTTCGACTGGCCAGGATGTTGAGAAATCCCCTTCAGTGAGGAGTTCTTTTTTACATCCTACTAACTTGACTGGCTCAATTATTGTGGAAGGTCATACCCGCACATCAGGCCGTAGCTACCGTATTCGTCTTGAATCCATTAATATTAGTTGGTCTTTTGTTTGGTGGAATATGGGGTCGCCAGGTTATTGCTACTAACATAAGACGTGATTAGTACAAGGACGAATCCTCAATGACAATTATTTTGGAGGCCATCAAATGCGCAGTATTTTTTTAAAATTGTATGCAATCCGTGCAGTTCCTCCATTATTTTGGATTATTTCTGTTATCTATTTTAGTGCTGGATACTATGTATTCTCCATAATTTCACCAATCTATATGGGGGCAGGGGGGTATGATTCCGATCCAGCTTATGTGTATCTGCTTAATGGAGTATCGCTGTTGTATGGAAATGTTCCTGGGCACGTCGATCACCCAGGAACTCCACTCCAAGTATTTGGTGCTATTGTAATCTTTTTGCGATGGGGTTTATGTCGAATTGCGGGGATTTCAAGTGATGGTCTTCTAAGTGATGTCCTAACCGATCCTGAAGGGCATATCGCCACTGCAAGTGTACTGCTGCTTGTAATGAATACATTCGCGTTAATTTTTCTCGGAATAGTTGCACACAAAGTCGTTGGCAAAAGGTGGGCGGGCATTACAATTTTAATAATGCCATTTTTGTTTCCAATCCTCATTCCAAGAAGTGTATATCTATCACCAGAGGCCTTGCTGATATTTTCATCCATTTGCCTGTTGGCAATTCTCTTTCCGAGTATTTTTCAAAAAAAAGAAATTGAGATTGGAAATTTCTCGGTACCAATTTTGTCAGGCATATTTTTTGGGTTTGGCCTGGCTGTTAAATTTACTTTTCTCCCAATGGCGGTACTTTTATTTTTGCAGCGGGGCACACGGCGTGTACTAACGTCAATTTTATTTTCCTGTGGGAGTTTCATTGTATTTATTTCGCCTGTCTTACCTAAATTCGAATACATAATAAATTGGACAAAAGCGATCGCACAGCACACAGGACATTACGGACAGGGAGCAACAGGACTTGCTGATTGGACTGCTATACCAGAGCGCGCAATAAAACTATTTATTGAATTCCCTCTTGCATTTTTTGTTGCGGGATTACTACTAATATCGCCAATCATATTTAAACGACTAGATTTAAATGTGAGGCGAGCAGTGCCATGGGTGTTCTCTGCTGTTGTTCTCCTGCAGTTGGCTCTCGTTTTAAAACATTATGGTACACACTACATGATCCCGGCTTTACCGGTGGCTCTTGTCGGTGCCGTATGGCTCATATGGGCGGTAGAGTTTGAGTTGGCAAAATCTACAATCTGGAGATATATCCCAGTCGTCCTGGTTTATGTCGGACTGGTTATTGGCGCCTATTCGACATTGAATATGATGACAGCACTTGCTAATTCTCGTGCGCAGCAAAATGGGGAGTATCAGAAAATTAGTAGCGCCCTCGATATGTATCCTGGGGCGCTAATTATCTGTTCATATCGGTGCGGATTACCGCAGTCAGCTATTTCTTTTGGAGTTGGTTATACTGACGGAAAGCTAGAGCAGTATGCGCGTCCATTCCTCGATAATTTCACTGAGGTTAGATACGCAATTTATCAGCCGAACCCGGACTATTCGGCTGATAAAATCAACGAGCTCATCCGTAATGGTAGGAGTGTGTTGCTTTTGTCCTCAAATGATGCGGAATGGCTGAAGCATTTCACCAGTGAGCCGATTTTGGCACTTTCGGGGCGAACTCTATATAAGGTAAATAAAATATCGCCGCCTTAGCCAAAAGTATAATTATCGTAAACCAAATAGAAAAGTTTATGAGGGCATCTTAAATCAAATGAGCTACGAATTATTTTTACAAAATACTCCTCGGGATAAAGACAATTATTTGTTGATTTCCCCGCATCGGAAATATCAGCATAATGAACAGTCTTACGATAAACAATATCAGATATCCCCCTGCGATTACGTTGCGGGTGAAGGTCTGCAACGTCTTGCAAAACGCCTAAGCCTGGACCTTAACAATCCAATTCTTGAGTTGGGTTGTGGTACAGGTCGGCTATCGGTCGGCTTGCTCACGGCGTTTGACCCAGCCCGGATGCTGATAACAGATGCGTCATCTATATTCCTCGACATTTCACGGCAAAAAATTTTGGAGAATGGACTTGCCCTTCCGCATCTTGGAGTGCTGCGGTTTGAGGACATCGGGGCACTCCCTGATGATGTATTTTCTCTGATTGTGATTCGATCCGCGTTGCACCATGTCGACAAGTACGACCAGTTCTTGGTGGCCGCATCCAAAAAACTGGTGCGCAGGGGTGCCTTGATTTTTCAAGAGCCACTTTATGAAGGATTATTTGTCCTAGGTCTGATCGCGAAATACTTGCAGAAGGTAACAAGTGACCAAGAGATACTCAAAGATTTGAAGTTGCTGTCTGACACGATGCGTTTTTATTGCCGAACCGATGTGGACAAGTCGTTGGCGGAGGATAAGTACGCTTTCCGCCTCAATGACATTCTTACTGCCGCGAATAGGGCTGCACTTGGCCTCCAATTTTTTTCAAATTATTCGTTCGAGGATTTCGCCGGAGAACCGTCACAGTTTGACTATTCGAAATTTGCTCAAAGCTATTTGAAGTATTGCATGAGTTTTAGCGACAAGACTGCGACTTTTTTTATGAATAATGCTGCCGATATGCTGGAATATATCGCGGAAATTTCTGGAACTGACCGCGCACCAGAATCCTCGGGTGTTTTCGTCCTGACGCGAACGGTATAGTTAGTGCCGTTGTACTGTAAGATCCGTGTGAAAAATGAAGGCTGCAAATTAATGACAAGTTGGCTTAAAAGAATTCTTCGGCGATTGGAGCGAAGAGTGCGCCTTAACAGGCAAATCGCGCTCCAATCGAATCACATATTCGAGTACGGTGTATCGATTGCCGATGCCCAATTGAGTCTCCCTAAAAGCATGCCAGTCGGTCTCAACTGGCCAAAAATAAGTGTGATCACACCGTCTTTCAATCAGGGACGCTATATTGCGGAAACGATAGAATCTGTTTCGCAGCAGGGCTACCCGAATGTTGAGCACATCATTATTGATGGTGGTTCAAGCGATGACACCATGCTGGTTGTCGAGCGTTATCGCTCGCTACTGTCTTATGTCGTTAGCGAGCCTGACCGTGGGCAAAGCGATGCCCTCAATAAGGGCTTCCGCCTAGCCACGGGCGACATTTTGTGCTGGCTGAATAGTGATGACCAGTTTTCGCCAGGGGCGCTTGCAGCGGTGGCGATGGCCTTTGCCACTCATGAGGCAGATCTGATTTCTGGCATTTGTGAAATTTACAAGGATGGCAAACTCGTTCACCGGCATATGTCCGCTTGTGAGGATGGCCCTCTGCCGCTGGATGACCTTCTTGATCTGGATAACGCTTGGAACGCGGGCCAGTTCTTCTATCAACCTGAGGTGTTTTTCTCCCGGGCCTTGTGGGAGCGGGCTGGCGCTCATGTCCGTAAGGACTGCTTCTACAGTATGGATTATGAGTTGTGGTGCAGATTTGCGCTTGCAGGTGCAAAGTTGCATGTGATCGGCGCTCCGTTGGCGCGCTTCAGGTTGCATACGGAGCAAAAGACCGCTGATCCTGAGAAATTTAAAAAAGAGCTTATTGAGGTGCGCGACCATTTCGCAGTTACGCATTCGATCAAACGACAGCCAAACTTAAGGCCTCCCGTGCGGTTTGAGCGGGCCTTGCGTGTTGCGATGGTGAACGACGTAGGGCTACAGCATGGTGCCGGTATCGCGCATGGACGACTGGCGGCTGGCTTGGATATGGCGGGCCATGATGTGGAGTTGTTTGATCTCCGCTCCTTAGCTGGACCGGACGGTAAGCCCCATGAAGCGGGCTTGGTTGAAAATGTGGTTCGATTTAATCCAGATGTGGTTGTGTTTGGAAATTTCCACGCAGCAACGCGTGATTCGGTAGGGGTTGTTGAGGATCTGAGCGCACGTTTCCCATCATTTTGGGTGACCCATGATTTCTGGTTGTTTACCGGGCGTTGCGCCTATCCGGGGGCGTGCAGGAGATATCTTTCAGGTTGTGACGCGAGTTGTCCAACAGCACAGCACTACCCGGATCTTGCGCCAGAAAAAATCTCAGCTGCTTGGAAAAGCAAACAATCGTTGCTGTGTAGTCCGCACTCGCCTTTCATTCTCGCCAACTCGGGTTGGAGTTTAGGCCGTGCCCATGAATTGCTCTCGGTAATGCGTGGTGACGCCGCATCGCGTATTCGGCATATTCAACTTGGTGCGCCAGTGCATTTGTTCAAGCCTTTGCAAAAAATGGCCGCGCGTAGTGCCTTAGGTATCAAGCCTGGACACTTTGTTATCGCGTTCAGCGTGTCGTCCTTGGCGGAGGAGCGTAAGGGGGGGCATTATTTGGTTGAGGCCCTGCGTGACCTTAACCTTCCGAATTTGTCGGTACTCCTGATTGGCAATCAGGATGTTCCATTTGATATAAGCGGAGTAGAGCTTGTGCCGTTGGGGTATGTCACTGACACAGCCACACTGACGGCTGCGCTAAGTGCAGCCGATGTATATGTCGGCCCAAGTACGGAGGAAACCTTCGGGCAGGTTTTCATCGAAGCTGCGCTTGCTGGAACGCCATCGATCGGATTTGATCAAAGCGGGGTGCGCGACGCGATTGTGGCGGGTGTCACTGGGTTACGAGTTTCACCATCTGCGCCGGCGCTACGTGAGGCAATCGTCCGTTTGTACAGTGATCGCGATATGTGTGAGTCCCTTGGGACTTGGGCACGCATATACGCGTGTAACGAGTTTTCTTTGGAGTCGGCTTATCACAGCTTGTTCGCTACATGGCGTGGGCTTGGATTGGTTAACCAATGGGGGGCGCCGCACAAGATTGGTTTCGTCCGCCGTTCTGCTCTTGTTGATGAGGCATTACGCTCAATTACGTCTTGGCGTGCGGTGCATGGCGTTTCGGCTGTTGAAGGCCCCTATCCTCAATTTGACTTGCCAACGACATTTCAGTGGTGCCATGGTGCGCAGTCACGTGTAGTCGTGCATTGTCAAGAAGAGGGACGTTATCTAATCAGGCTGACCTACTACAGTAATTTGTTCGAGTCTATGAACGTCAAACTACACGCCAATGGCGGATCTTTGGATGCAATCACTATTAAGCGCACAAAGCCAGGAATATTGGCGCACGCCGAGTTCCAACTTAATGGGCTAGCTGGTCCTAATCTTATAGACATTTTCCCCGGTCAAGCCAGCGAACCAACGCAGGATGAGCCTCGAGCGCTAACGTTCATGTTGAAAGACATTACAATTGCAAAAAAATGATAATTAAGGAAAGGTTATGCCAAAAAATATAACCAGTGTAATTGACCAACGCGACTGAATAAGGCATGGTAGAGCCTGTGGTGACCATTGCTGTCCCCTCCTTCAACCAAGGGCGATTCCTTAACGATGCGCTGACTTCAATTTTTCAGCAGGAAGTGCCGGTTGAGTTGTTTGTACTTGACGGCGGATCATCAGACAACTCCATTGAAGTCATCCGTAAGTGGGAACACCGACTGGCAGGATGGAGGAGCCACGCCGATGACGGTCAGGCCGCAGCAATTAACGAAGGTATTGCTCAAGGGCAGGCACCTTATGTATGCTGGCTGAATAGCGATGACTGGTTTTTGCCGGGAGGTTTGGCAAAGCTAGTCAGTGAACTGGAAAGGCATCCTGAGGCATCTGCGGTGTATGGTCGCGCGTGGAATGTGGTTCAGAAAACCGGCAAGCGCTATCCTGTTTGGGTGGAGCCTTTCTCTGCGCGTCGACTTGCGCTGCGCTGCATTATTTCACAGCCTGCGACCTTGATCCGCCGTTCTGCCTGGGAGGCCGTTGGTGGCGTTGATGCAAAACTGCACATGGCGATGGACTACGACTTGTGGTGGCGGTTGTTCAAGCAGGCAGGGCCGTTGCAGTTTTTGGATGATTTTGTGGCGGCGAATCGCGAGCACGCGGACACCAAGACCAAGACCCAGCGTCGCCGGCATTATCAAGAGGCGATGAAGGTTGTACGGAAACACTACGGGCGATTGCCTTTGAAATGGTGGCTAGCTCAGCCTTACGCAGTGTGGTTTAAATCAATAGCAGGCTGACCAAAACATAGTTGCATGCGAATTCTACATTTTTACAGAACCTCCTTTCCTGACACGATGGGAGGCATTGAACTGGTTATTAATCAGATCGCTAGAGGAGCCAACAATCTGGGAGTCGAATCCGAAGTGCTTTCGCTGACGCCAGACCGTGTCGCGCGCACTATCGAAATCGATGGTTACCAGGCGCATCGCGTCAGACTCGATTTGCAGATTGCTTCAACTGGTTTTTCTGCATCCGCTTTTTTTCGTTTCTCACAGCTGGCCAAGAAGGCGGATGTTATACACTACCACTTTCCATGGCCTTTCATGGATTTGGTGCATTTTGCAACCCGAGTGAAAAAACCGACAGTGGTAACTTATCACTCGGACATCATCCGTCAAAAGCATCTGCTCAAGCTTTACCGTCCATTAAAGCGAAAGTTTCTGGCGAGCATGGATCGCATTGTGGCCACCTCGCCGAACTATTTGGCGACCAGCGATGTGTTGGCGAAGTTCTCAGGCAAGGTTAGCGTGATTCCGATTGGTCTGGACAAGTCCACCTATCCCCAGCCGATACCGGATCGGCTGCATGTCTGGCGCGAGAGATTCGGCCCGAAATTTTTCTTGTTTGTTGGGCTTCTTCGTTACTACAAAGGCCTCCACCTTTTGATAGAGGCCGCGCAAGGGACCGACTATCCCATAGTAATTGTTGGAGCCGGCCCAATTGAGCAGGAATTGAAAACACAGGTAGCGCAGCTCGGCTTATGCAATATCCACTTTTTGGGACATTTGCCTGATGCGGATAAAGTCGCGCTGTTAACACTGTGCTATGGGGTTGTTTTCCCTTCACATTTGCGCTCTGAGGCTTTTGGCATTTCGCTGCTGGAAGGCGCGATGTACGGCAAGCCGATGATCTCCAGCGAGATTGGGACCGGCACAACCTTCATCAACATCGGGGATGAAACTGGGCTGGTTGTGCCACCCAGCGACCCAGTGGCACTGAGGCAAGTAATGAGCCATCTGTGGGAACACCCAAAAGAAGCGGCAGAAATGGGCAAGCGTGCCGAGGAGCGGTACTGGAAGCACTTTACGGCTGAGCAGATGGTGAAGTCGTATGTGGATCTGTATCGTGACTTGGTGCGGCAGTAGATGTTATTGGCCGAGGCCATTGCCATTAAGTTCATACTCAGATGCGGCCAAACTACAGCCCTCCTAAAGAAATTCAAGCCACGACGAATTCAAAGCATACGCTGCCGGTTGCGGAAAATCTTCTGCGGCAGCAGTTTTCCGCCACTGCAGATCAGATATGGGTGACAGATATCACGTATATTTCCACTGACAAAGGTTGGCTTTACCTCGTGAAAGGTTTGGTGTCCATTATTGACAACCAACCCCATGTAGCCCAGGTTGTTTAAAAAAGTACTTGCTGACGCCGTTACGTGTGCCTATAATAAGCGCATACCAAATGCGCATAAGGAGACCATGATGCAGACCAATCTTTTCGATCCTACCGCCCCTAAAAAGTCAGCAAATCTCAGCATCAACAGCGATCTGCTCAGGCAGGCCAAGGAGTGTCATCTCAATATGTCGCAAGCACTGGAAACCCAACTTACTGTATTGCTGCAAGAGAAAAAGCGCCGGCAGTGGCAGGAGGAGAACAGTGAGGCGATTGAAGCATATAACCGCCGCATTGAAAACAACAGCACGTTCAGTGACGGATTGAGGCTTTTTTGATGGCTCAGTTCGATGTCTATGAGAACCAGAACACTGTTACAAGTCCATCGATCCCCTATCTACTTGACGTGCAAGTCGATTTTTTAGATACCCTCGGCACTCGGGTTGTCATCCCATTGATAAGAGCCGCATCCTTCGGTAAGACCGCGAAGCACCTCAATCCCCAATTCGTCATTGGCCAAGACATAGTCATTATGTCAACGGCAGAACTGGCCGGCGTTTCAGTACGACTCCTCGGCAATAAGGTCTGCTCACTCAAGGGCCAACGAGATGAGATTGTTGCCGCCCTTGATTTCCTCTTCACAGGTTTCTAGCCTACATCTAATATCAAACGTCCGTAACTTCACCGTCATCTGTGCAACGAGGACAGGCAGGAAAAATCGCGGCTATGGGGTCGCAGCAGGGCAGAAGCATCAAGGCCTTGAGCCTCTTGCCCCCATCTACACTATCCGCCTACAACCCGGCCCCTTTAGACTGCTGCGGCCAGCGGAGCCTGCCTCCACCTGAATTTGAGTGCCGATACGTTCTTTGAGGGCGGGGACATGCGAGATGATACCGATCAGTTTGCCATCCTGCTGCAAACCGGAGAGGGTTTCCAGAGCGGTCTCCAGCGCGTCTTCATCGAGAGTGCCGAAGCCTTCATCGAGGAACAGCGAATCGACACGTACATTACGGCTGGCCATGCTGGAAAGGCCGAGGGATAGGGCAAGGCTCGCGATAAAGCTCTCGCCCCCGGATAAATTCTTGGTGGAACGAATCTCGCCGGCCTGATAATTGTCGATGACGTTCAGCTCAAGCGGTTCTGCGTCGTCGCGCACCAGGATATAACGGTCGCTCATCTTCTGGAGCTGACGATTGGCATGGGAAACCATCAGCTCGAAGGTCAACCCTTGGGCGAAATTGCGGAATTTCTTGCCATCGCTTGAACCGATCAAGGCATGCAGCCGCTCCCAACGAGCGCATTCGTGCTTCTGCCTGTCGATCTCCAGAAGTCGAGTCTGATGGCGCTGTTGCTGTTCGGCATGGGATTGAAATTTTTGCTGAAGCGCTCCCAGCCCCTGCTGCAATGCACTGAGCTGCCCGGCAATGGCTATACTTTCCTGCCGGATCTGGTCGAGGGAGTGATCGGTCAGATTTTTCTCCTGCTCTGCGAGCAAAGCCGCCTTTCGATCCTGTTGGCGGGTTTGTATTTCAGTCTCTTCCTGCCGCAAACGGTCCGCCCATTGCTGAAGTTGTTCGACATCCGCTTGCGGCAGACAGGCCTGCAGAAAGGCTGCTTCATCCTGAAAATTGGCATCCTTCAGGCGCAAACCAAACGCCGGTTCAAGTTCAGAGAGCTGAGCCTGCCGCGTTTCGACCGAGGCGGTTAGGTTCTGAATCTGTTGCTGCACCCCACTCAACTCGGCCTGCAGGCGATTATGCTCCTGCATGGCCTTTTCCCTGTCCTCGCCGGCTTTTCTCAGCCCCTCGGCCAGCCGTTTCTCCTCAAGGTCCGGGTTCCGCTTGCCATAGAGCGCCTGCCGCAGGGTGGCCAGCTCGTCTCGTTGAGCAATTCTTTGGTGCAGGTGCTGCGTTTTTTCGGCTAGGGCCTTTTCGGCCTCGGCCAGCAAGGCCTGCTGTTTTTCCTTTTCGCTGCCAATATCGGCCAACCCCTTTTGCAGACGCTCCTGCGCTTGAGAACGCCGGGCAAAATCGTTGCGCCGTACATCCAAAGAGGCAAAGAGCTCCTCGGTCTTGGCCGGGACAACTTCCTTGAAGCCATAGGGTTCAACAGCCCGTCCGACTTCGGCCAACGCCAGATCAAGGGCCTGGCGCAGTGTCGCGGCCTCATCCTCCAGGCGTCCCAATTCGCTCATCGCTGCTTTACAGCCAAGTTCATTGGCAAACCGCGCCTTATCGTGCTGGGCAAGCTTTTCCTTCATTGTATTGACTGCGGCTTGAGCGCTGCGCTCTTCCTGCTCTTTTTGTTCGATTTGCAGGATGACGCCACGCAGTTCGGCCAACTCTCCCTGGCACAGTTCCGACTCGGCCCGAACCCGAACTGACAACAATGACTCCGCCTTGACAGGCAAATCGAGTTCAACCAACTCTTTTGTGCAGAAGGCGTTATCTCGCTCCAACCGTCCCTGCAGTTCGACCTGCTCCAGCCCGACTTGATCTAAATCCTTGCCGACGCCGACCCCTTCTGTCCTGACCGCGTTAAGCTCCCCCTGCACCTTTTTCAACTCGGCGAGGGCCTGCTGAAGCTCCCGCTGCGCCGCGTCCAGTTGCGGGACATTGCCTGTGGCGTAAGGGTGTTCGATTGCGCCACACAACGGGCAGGGCGCGCCATCGACGAGCTGCGCCCGCTCCGCCTCAAGGTCACGGACGCGGTTGAGCAAAACAACCTTGTCCTGCAACTGCCGAGAGACCTCTTCACGCAAGGTCAAGGCGCAAACGATCGTTTTCTCCTGCGCTGCCAGGGTTTGGCTTTTTTGCGCAAGCGATTCCAGCCGGGTCTGCACCTCGCTAAGCTTGCCCTTGCTCTCCTCAATCCGCAGCAAGGCTTCATGGAGGTTTTGCAGGCGATTTTGTCGAGCGGCTAACCTCTCCGCTTCAGTGCGCCAAACGGCAAGGTCACGTCCCTGCAAAAGGCTTTCTCTGGCGGCAATTACCGCTGCAAAAAGGCTCTCCGCCTGAGTAACAGCGAGCACCGCCCCCTTGAAAACTGCCGTCGCCTGCTGAATCTTAAATTTAGCCTCTTCAGCTATCGTGGCCTGACGTGCCAACTTTTCCTGGTTCTCTCGACCTTGCCGCTCAACCTCCTTGAAGGCTTTGAGCTGTTGCCGAATCCCGGTCAGGGCTTCAGCTAAGCCGGCATCGGCCTGATGTTCGGCAAGAAAATTATCCGCCTCCTGCAACTCTGCCCCAGCCTCCTGCAACTGCTTCTCGCCTTTGCCTATCGCCAATTGGTAATCGCCGCACTGCTTCTTCTGCTTTTCGATATCGGAGCTTAGCGCCTTGAGCTGGAAAGCGGCCTCAGCGAGCTTAACGTCAAATTCCCTGGTTTTGCGGATCGGCTCGAGCTCTTGGGTCTGCTCCGCTCGGGCTCTATTGAGACTGGCCTCGGCCTGGGCCAAGGCAGCAAGCGCGGTCTGGCAGCTTTGTTCTAGCCGAGGAAGGCGCTCGCCTGTGCTCTGCAATTCGCCCTTCTCTCCTTGCTGTTGCTTGCGAAACGCAACGATGTGTGCGTAATCGCCAGCCAAGGTCAAGGCGCGGCCTGCCCCGGCCAAACGTTCCAAGTCGGGCGTCGCCGATTCCTTCTTAGTCGCGAAGGCAAGCCAATTCTTATCAAGTTGCAGGAGTTCGGTCTCCAGCGCCGCTATCCGCTCCAGCCAAGTTTGGGCGGCACGAATCCCGGCGACACGCGCGGCGAGAGGGATCTCATCCTCCTGTCTCGCCAGGATCTCAGCCCGTAGCGCCCCCTCTTCCTCAATGGTCAGAAATTTGATGCCGTCGATCTCGACGCGCATCTCCGCCAACTTCTTCCGTTCTTCCGAGGTGCGCTCGTGGACCTTGATGGAGATTTGGCTATAAATTTCGGTGCCGGTGATCTGCTCAAGAATCGGCGCCCGGTCGTCAGGACGCGCTTGCAGAAAGGCGGCAAATCCGCCCTGAGCCAACAGCATCGAACGGGTGAAACGGTCGAAGTCCATGCCGGTGACTTCCTCAACCTTCGCCGCCACTGCCCTGAGCTTGGATTCAAGAATGTTGCCGCTTTCGGCCTCGGCAATTTCATGGCGTGGCGCCTGCAACTGGCCGCAGGCAAGCTTCCTCGAACGGTGCTGACTCCAGTGACAGCGGAAACGGCCCTTGACGGTTTCGAATTCGACCTCGGCAAAACACTCCCCGGTTTGCCGCGACATGATTTCGTTTTCCGTTTGGCTAATTTTGCTTAAGCGAGGGGTCTGGCCGTAAAAAGCCAGGCAGATGGCGTCGAGGATGGTGGTCTTGCCAGCGCCGGTCGGGCCGGTGATGGCAAAGATCCCGCTTGAGACATAGTCGGGGTGGGTAAAATCGATCTCCCAATCGCCGATCAGAGAATTCAGATTTTTGAAGCGCAGACGCAGGACTTTCATCATTCACCCCGCGCGTCTTGGTCGTGGAGGGCAAGAACCGTCTCCCGAAAAAGCGCGATCAATTCATCCTGCTGCTCCGCTGGCACTTGATGGGCGAGAAGGCAACGCCCAAAGACATCGTCGACCTTTAAGTCGTCCAAGGTCTCTTCGGTGGCCATACGACTTAAGCTCTTCGCCGCCAGGCGCAGATCCTTGGTCCGCAAGACTTCCAGTCGAGTCCCCTCGGTCAGCTCCCGCACCCGCTCCTGCAGATCAGCCACCAGCGCATCACCCTGATAGAGCACCTCCAGCCAAGCCGGGATAGCCTCTTCCTTCAAGGCAGCGATACGCTGGCAGATCTGGTTCCAATCGCCGCGCACCGTGGCCAGCCGTTGGAAACTGGGCACGACTTTCTCTTCCACCGTGACGCCTTCGCTGCCAAGAGTGACGGCCAGCACGATCTTCGTTTGCCCGGCCTCGCCGAAACTCATCGGTAAAGGCGCCCCCGAGTAACGGCGGACATCCGACCCCATCACTTTCTGCGCCACATGCAGGTGGCCGAGAGCCAGATAGTCAAAGCAATCGGGGAAGGCATCGGCCCGGACTTGGCCCAAGGCGCCGACATAGAGCTCACGCACCCCATCGCCGTCAATGGTCTGCCCGCCGCTGGCGAAGAGGTGCCCCATGGCCACGATTGGGATCCCCCCAAATAAGACAGACTGCGCGACCGCCGCCTCGGCCACCAGCCGGTAATGATCCCGGATTCCCAGAACCAGCTTACGGCCTTTGTCCTCGAAAGTCTCCCCGGCCTCGGCCCGGCGGATGTCTCGATCCCGCAGATAGGGAACGGCGCAGACGATGAGCTGCGGTTTGCCGGTGGGGTCGCGCAGCACCACCACTTCGTCTGCCACCGCCTCGGTCATGCAGCCGATAACGTGGACATTGAGATAGCGCAACACCTCACGCGGGGCGTTGAGGAGCGAGGGTGAATCGTGATTTCCCGCCGTCACTACGACGTGCCGGCAGCCGGCGCCCGCCAGCCGGCACAGAAAACGGTAGTAGAGCTCCTGGGCCAGATTGCTCGGCGTGCCGTTATCAAAGATATCTCCAGCCACCAGCAGGGCATCGATCTCTTCGTCCTCAATGCAAGCAATCAGCCAATCGAAAAAGCGTTCTAATTCCTCGTAGCGCTTGCGGCTGTAAAGGGAGCGGCCTATGTGCCAGTCTGAGGTATGGAGTATTTTCAACGCTAATCCAAGATCTCTACGTCGCCGTGTTTGCAATGAACGCAACGCAACATTGGCTCAAATCTCTCGAAGGCAACCCGCCATGCCTCTTTCTTGATCTGCTCATCGAATTCCGGCTGACACTCATCACACAGCCACTTATCGCCTTTCGGCGTTACCCAAAGTTTCATATCATGTTCCTTCCTTAATAAGGTAATAACTATTCAGCATCAATAATCAGGGATTCTTGCAAAACTCCTCTAAACCCCCTTCGACAAGCTCAGGGTGAACGGGATGCCGCTTGATTTTATTCGTGATTTCCGTTCGTGGTGAGCTTGTCGAACCACAATGTGGTATTTTTGCAAGAGCCTCATCAGGTAAAACATTCTTGCCTCCCGCAGAGCAAATCATTCCGGAAGGCCATTGACCTACCGGTTCCCACCTGATACCAGCCGGGGGGGGACGGAACAAATACCCGAACTTGCATACTGTCGGACGCAGGTAGGACTCTTGTTTTCTGGCATCCTCTGCGTCCCCGCGTCTCTGCGCGAGAAATCACTCCGCGTCTGACTACAACGAGGACAGAGCGGCTCTCTCCTCAACCAAGCTGTCGCGCCAACTCGTCGGCGAAGAGCTGCCGCTGCCAGTTTCGGGGGATGACCGCGCCGACGGATGCACCATCCGGCAACTCCGCCAAGGCCTCCAGGAGGGTGTTGTTGGCAAGGATGCCAGGATCAAGCGCCAGTTCCCCAGCCCTTTTTTCCCGCCACCGTTTGAGACGCTGCAACCGCTCGTCCTTGCGCGGATCGCGGTCAGGACGGAGCGGCAAAGGATACCTGGGAAGTTCTGCCTCCGGGATGGCGCAACCCTTGCTGATCGCGCGGAGCAGACCACTGCCATGGCGCTGAACGCTGTTTTCGGTCAGACCTTTAATCCCCACGAAATCGGTAACCTTTTGCGGACGTTTGACAGCAAGTTCCGCCAAGGTCTCGTTTCCTATTACCTTAAAATGGGGTCGATCCATCCGCCGCGCCTGCTCATCCCGGAAGCGAAGCAATTCCTCCAGTACCGCCAATGTCCGCGGGTCGAATCGCGATGCCCCTTTAAAACGAAGAAAGAGCGGCCCCTTCTCCCGTACCGAGACCCGGACCTGCTCCAGGAACGAGCACTCCTCCGCCACCCAGGCCAGCCGCCCCTTTGTTTGAAGTTCCCCTGCCACTTGCCGGTAGAAATCGATCAGGAAGCAGGTGTCCTTCACTGCATAGGCCAGCATCTCCGGGCTCAATGGCCTCCGGCTCCAATCGGCCTTCTGGAACTGCTTGTCCAACTCTACGCCAAACCGTTTCCGTAGCGCTGCCGCCAGCCCCAACTCCTTCTCTCCGAGAAACTGGCAGGCAATCATAGTGTCGAAGATATTTTTTATCTCAATGCCAAAATCCCGATGCAGAGATCGGACATCGTAATCAGCCCCGTGGAACACTTTACGGATAGCGGGATTTGCCATTATTGCCGCCAGGGGCGAGAGGTCAGGCACGGCCAGCGGATCAACCAGCGCCGAAAAATCCGGGGTGGAGAACTGCAGCAGGCAGACCTTCTCCTGATAGCGATGCAGGGAGTCTGCTTCCAGGTCACAGGCAAAAATCGGCTCAGTTTGCAAACGGCCAGCTAATTCCTGCAAGCCCTGAGTGGTGGTGATCATTCGGGTGTCGGTCATTATAAAAATCCAGTGTGTCTTATTTGGGGGGGGGGGCCGCTCTGCGGTTCAGTTCAATACCCGCTTGAGGGGTGCATAGGTTTTTCGACTCCGGGAATAACACTTTCCTCCTCAAGGAGTTCCGCCACAAAGCTACCCACCACAACTTTGCTTTTCAGTTTCACCAAAATCTTCCGGTCATCGTCCGTGACCCAGATGAACATCTTCGCCCCCGGGCTTTTCTCAAAGACACCTCCGACGTCTTGGAGATCGGGCTCAATCTTGATCGTCTGATAGGTCTTGCCTTGGATGGAGAGTGTTTCTTTCTGGATGAAACGAGCCTTACCCCTGGACAGTTTTTTGCCATCGGTGACCCATTGCTCCAGATTGAATTCGCCATTGAGCGCCTGGGTCCGGATATAATAAAGGGCTGCTAACGGATCCACCGTGCCGGGCTGGATAGCAATTGAAGGGCTGGCCTTGCCATAATTGGCATATCTGGCAACACCTTTGTCCCAGTCGAATTGGACGACGATATCGCGAGGGTGGCTGCTCTCCTGCACTTTTTTGTACAAAAGACTGTGCTGGACATTGCCTGCAACGTAAGAATCAATCCTCTCCCGGTACTTGTAAATCAGGTCGACTACCGGCAAGGTTCTGGCGGTAAGGATAAAATGATATGCCGCGCCGCTTGCGCCATCCTCTGCGGAGGCACTGTTCAGTCCTGGCTGGGGTTGGGCAGGGGCTTCGTTCAGTCCCTGCTCGACAGGGACTACCTCCAAGCTGACATGCGCTGCGGGGATAAAACTCCAGAAGATTTGGAAGGAGAGTCGCTCTCCTTGCTGAAAGGGAATGGCTGCAGGTTCTGCGTGCGCTGAACCGTACAGTAACAATGCCCAAAAAATACTGCAGACAAACGCGACGGTTCGGGACACCGGGATTCGACCGAAATTTATTTCAAAGCGCAAGAGCGCCACCTTAATATTGGGACAAAGAAAATGATTTGAACACCAAACCTTTAGCTGCCTGTCACACACAACGGCAAGATACGGGGCACCTTTTTTGGTCAGGCAGCCTTACGGTTTTCCCGCCACAGCATGATGGCTAGTCCTGTTGAGAACAGACAGGCGCACAAACTTACCCACAGGGGAACCACTGCCCCAGCCAAAGTGACTTCGATCTGAAAGATGAGTCGAACAAGGTGCATAAGCGCAATCAGACAAAGAAAAATAGTAACGATCATGGTTACTGGTTTCATCCTCCCCCTCCTTGATGTTTGCTGTGTCATACCATACAACAAAAATGGGCAGGGGCCATCCGCTGGCAACCCTGCCCACCTGTACTCATCGCCCGACCGAAAAAAATTAGTAACTGTCCAGCAGCACCGCATCTGCTCGTTTCTTCGGCTTAAGCTGGATAGTTACAAAAATTATTCTGCCTTTTTCAGTGGCATGCCGCATTTACACGAGGCAGGTTTGTCGGATACCGTGTTGCAGCCGCAAGTCCCGCCGCAATTGCAAAAATAAAGGCCAGTGCCTTTGAGATTAACCCGCTTCACAGGCTGCCCACAGCCACACTTCGTTGGATCTTTAGGATCAATGGAGCACTTGCACCCTTCCTTACAGGTGCAAAGAAGAGCCTCATCCCCTTCGACCTTGATGATATGCCCCCATTTGAGAGGCGAACCGCACTTGCAATTCCCTGGCGTAGTGCTGACCGAATTGCACTTACATTGCGGTCCGCAATTACAGGTATAGAGCACATCATGCCGATCTTCCTGAGTCGTCGCCGGAGGCGTGGTCACACATCCACTAAAA
>Ga0334722_10001832_pt1 | contig 25365 bp, 26 predicted proteins | sample C3_bottom_MG_FD_207210 | JGI IMG/M metagenome (GOLD analysis project Ga0334722, IMG submission 207210) | Sediment microbial communities from Yellowstone Lake, YNP, Wyoming, USA - C3_bottom | ecosystem: Environmental > Aquatic > Freshwater > Lake > Sediment | place: USA: Wyoming | collected... | reverse complement strand
CTGGGTAAGTTGTGCGTAGCTCCTCAAAAGCGCTCCTTTGACTGGCTGGTCTAAGAAGCATTGAGCCTACCACAGCTTGTCCCTTAATACCAACCTGCAAAGTTGCACTTACAACTTGAATTCGCCCACCGTGATAAACACCACGAACATCACCGCCGAAACCGCCGCGGTCGCGGCCCCGTAATAGAATGTCGCGGCGGGCGAGACGTGGTCCCACAGCCAGCCGCCGGCTATGCTCGCGGGCAGCAGCGCGAGCCCGACGGCGGTATTGTATATGCCGAACGCGGTTGCCTTGAAGTCCGGCGGGATAATTGTCGCGAGAAACGCCTTCTGCACGCCCTCGGTCAGCCCCATGAACACCCCGTAAAACCCGAACAGTACCCATACCGCCCTTGCCGAACCCGCCACCGCGAACCCGTAATATATCGCGGCGAACAGGACGAAGCCGAGCAGTATCACCCTCCTCTTGCCGAACCTGTCCGCGGCAAGCCCCGCAGGGAGCGCGGTAAGCGAATAGACCAGGTTGAACGTCAGGTACACGACCGGCACGGCGATGGTCGGGACCCCAAGCTGTTGCGCCCTCAGGATGAGGAACACGTCGCTCGAATTGCCGAGCGAAAATATCGCGACAATCAGAACGAAGAACTTGAACCTCCGGTCGAACCGGCTGAAAGAGAGCCTGGGCCTTTTGGATGCGACTGGCAGGGACTTCTTTTTCTCTTTGATAAAAAATATAATCAGGAGCACCGCAATAGCGCCGGGTATCATCGAGACCCAGAACACCATCCTGAAGTCCTCGCTGAAAAGCGTAAGCAGGAAGAACGCGAGCGCGGGTCCGATGATTGCCCCGACCGTGTCCATCGCGCGGTGGAACCCGAAAGACCGGCCCATTACCGCCATGTCGGTGGACTCCGCGATGATGGCGTCTCTCGGTGCGGTGCGGACCCCCTTGCCGAGCCTGTCCACGAACCTGTACCCGAGTACGTGGTGCCAGCCGGTCGCAAGTGCGATGATGGGGCGGCTGAGCGTGGATATGGCGTACCCGGCCGTCATCAGCCCCTTGCGGCGTCCTATCCGGTCCGACAGCCAGCCGGAGAACACGCGGAGTATGCTCGCGGTTGACTCCGCGATGCCCTCTATCACACCAATCAGGGACTTGTTCACGCCGAGGACATTAGACAGGAAAAGCGGCACGAGCGGGTATATCATCTCGGAGCTGATGTCCATGAAAAGGCTCACCGCCCCCGCCACGAAGACGTTTTTGTGCAGGTTGAATAATTTCATTTAAAAAAGTCCCTTGACAGTCCAAATATTTTCTAATAATGTATTACGGATTTCATTATTACATACTATAGGTTAATCTATCAAACATCGGGGGAAACGATTAATGACCGGCACGCTCGACAGCCTGAGAGAAGACATCGCACGACAGTTCAGGAAACACTGCGTCTCTTGCACCGGCTCGTGCTGCGCCCTCGAGCTCGAAGAAGGGTTCCTGGCGTTCGGCTGGGAATTCGATAACCTGAGCAAGGTTTCGCCAATACACGCATCCGGTGGCCAGGGCACAATCAGGCTTGTCCCGTTCGACAATAACAGACGGTGTCAATTCTCCGGCAGCAACGCCTGCAAGCTCACGCTCGGCCAAAGGCCGCTCGACTGCCTCACCTACCCCGTCTACCCGCAGGTCGCTTTCGATGAAGAAGGCGGGAAACAACTTACCGGCCTGATGGTGCGCACCGGCTGCCGGAAGTTGAAGGAGATATTCCAGGACACGGCTCTCATGGAACTCGTCCGGTCATTCTGGGAACTGGAACTGCCGCTGCTTGAAGGCTCCGAACTGAAGGAGTGGACGCGCGTCGTCGAAGGCTAAGCCGGCTCCGGCTTGCCCGGCCTGTAGACCAGCACCTTTGCGCGCTCGACAGTCACAAGACCTTCCTGCATCATCCGGTCGAGGTCCGGCAGGAACGCCTCTATCTTCTCGGTCGCATCGACAATCTCGATTACTATCGGCAGGTCTTCGGAGAGCCGCAAGAGCTTCGCGGTATGGAGCCTGCTGTGCGCCCCGTACCCTATCAGGCCCCGAAACACCGTCGCCCCGCCCAGGTTCTTGCGCCTTGCCTCCGCCACGATGGCCTCGTACAGCGGCTTCCCCTCGTAACGGTCCGACTCTCCGATGAATATCCTTAAAAGCTCGGCCTCTTCCGGAAGCTTCATGAGACCCCCTTTTTGTGTCGGTAGGACGCGCTTATTCACAAGCCATCAAGACGTTCGGTAAACGTCCAGCGCCCCAATAGACGGGGCAGTTGGACACCTCACCTTGATAGCCCGTGAATAAGCGCGTCCTACCGCTCGATTAAAGAATCCTCGCTATCCACATGCCAATGATTATAGCTCCAAAACCAAGCACGCAGTTCGAAGTGATATTAAAAAACGCGAACAGGTACTGGCTGTCCCGGACATAGTTCATCGTCTCGAATGCGAAGGTAGAAAACGTCGTGAACGCGCCCATGAAGCCGACGAGTATTACAGTGCGGGTCATGACGGATATCGCCATCCGCTCTTCTGACAGCGTCCAGACGATGCCGAAGAGCAGGCTCCCGATGACGTTTACCGCAAGCGTCCCGTAGGCGAAGCCTTCCCCGAGTACACGGTATGACGCGCCCGAAACCCAGTACCGGGCGAGCGTACCCACCGCGCCCGCCGCCGCCAGCAATATAATTTTATTCCACATCCCTCTCTCCCGCGAATTGTAAAATCCCCCGCCTCCGGCATCCCCCATTGACAAAGGGGGAACAACGGGGATTTACTCCACCCAAAGCCTACTAAAACCAGAGTTTATTGTCAAGGAAAAGCCGTCCAAACACCTTGACACGGACACTTTGCCGGTGTTATCATGTCAGTTTCGATAAAATCCAATACAACGCGAGGAGTACATGGACTACAAGGATACGCTTAACCTCCCGAAAACCGAGTTCCCGATGAAGGCCAACCTGGCCGTGAAGGAGCTCGAATTCCTGAAGTTCTGGCGGGAGAACAGGATATACGAAAAACTCAGGGAAAAGAACGCGGGTAAGCCCCGGTTCATCCTGCACGACGGGCCTCCGTACGCCAACGGGCACATACACATCGGCCACGCCCTGAACAAGATACTGAAAGACATCATAATCAAGTACAAGGGCATGGAAGGGATGGACGCGCCTTACGTGCCCGGCTGGGACTGCCACGGCCTGCCCATCGAGCTTCAGGTGGACAAGGACCTGAAAGGCAAGAAGGAGACAATGTCCGCGGGCGAGTTCCGGGGCTACTGCCGGGAGTACGCGGCGAAGTTCGTCGAGATACAGAAAGAGGAGTTCATCCGCCTCGGGGTGCTCGGCGACTGGGACCACCCATACCTCACGATGGACTACGGCTACGAGGCCCAGATAGTCCGGGAGTTCGGGAAGTTCGTCGGGAACGGCGGGGTGTACAAAGGCAAGAAGCCGATACACTGGTGCGCCTCCTGCGTGACCGCGCTTGCGGAGGCCGAGGTCGAGTACGCCGACCACACCTCCCCGTCCGTATACGTGAAGTTCAAGCTCGAAGGGTCGCTGGCGGACTTCGCAAAAGAAAGAAACCCGAAGGCGGAAGAAACCCTTGAAAAGCTAAAGGCGGCTTCTGAAGGGACGGACGTTTATGCGGTAATCTGGACGACCACGCCCTGGACTATACCCGCGAACCTCGCGCTTTCCGTCCACCCCGAACACGAGTACATCTTGCTTGAGACCGGGGACGGGCAGATGCTCCTGCTTGCGAAAGAGCTGGCGGATAACTGCATGAAGGCGTTCAAGGTCGAGGGCTACAAGACCCTCCTTACGCTTAACGGGAGCGGCCTCGATGGCATCAACTTCAGGCACCCGTTCATAGACCGCCTCTCACCCGTGCTTGTCGGCGAGCACGTCACGCTCGACGCGGGCACCGGCATCGTCCATACCGCGCCCGGACACGGGCAGGAGGACTACGAGATTGGGCTCAGGTACGGCCTCGACATATACACTCCCGTGGACGACAAGGGCAAATTCACCGCCGACGCGGGCGACCTGGCCGGCAAGTTCGTATTCAAGGCTAACGACGAGATAATAGAGAAACTCAGGACGGCAGGAGCGCTCCTGCACACAGAGAAGATAACCCACTCGTACCCGCACTGCTGGCGGTGCAAGAACCCGGTGCTCTTCCGTGCGACCGAGCAGTGGTTCATCTCGATGGAGAAAAACGACCTTAGGAAGAAGGCCATCGAGTACGTGGAGAAGGTCAACTGGGTGCCGAAATGGGGCCGCGACCGCATCTTCGGAATGATAGAGAACAGGCCGGACTGGTGCATCTCGCGCCAGAGGGCGTGGGGCGCGCCGATAACCATATTCTTCTGCAAGGCCTGCGGGACTAGGCTGATGGACGAAGGAGTAGTCGGGCACGTGGCCTCGCTCATGGAGAAAGACGGCGCGGACATCTGGTTCACCAGGGAGGCGGACGAGCTTATCCCGGCCGGGACAAAATGCCCCAAGTGCGGCAAGGCTGAGTTCGGCAAGGAGAAGGACATACTGGACGTATGGTTCGATTCGGGCGTCAGCCAGGCCGCGGTACTCAAGAAGCGGCCCGGGCTTTCATGGCCGGCGGACCTCTACTTAGAGGGCAGCGACCAGCACAGGGGCTGGTTCCAGAGTTCACTGCTCGCGTCCGTCGGGACGGTCGGCGAGCCGCCGTACAGGTCGGTGCTGACGCACGGGTTCACCGTGGACAGCGGCGGCAAGAAGATGTCCAAGTCCAAGGGGAACGTGGTCGCGCCCCAGAAGGTCGTCGAGTCCTACGGGGCCGAGATACTGCGCCTGTGGGTCTCCGCATCGGACTACACCGAGGACATCAGGATATCGGACGAGATACTAAAAAGGCTGTCCGAGGCGTACAGGAGGATAAGGAACACCGCCCGGTACATACTCGGCAACCTGAACGACTTCGACCCGGCCAGGGACGCAGTCCCGTATAATGAGATGGCCGAGATAGACCGCTGGGCTCTGCACCGTCTCCAGAACCTGAACAAGAGGATGCGCCAGGCATACACGGACAGCGAGTTCCATATGCTCTATCACGGCCTGCACAACTTCTGCGCGGTTGACATGAGCGCGTTCTACCTGGACGTGCTGAAGGACCGGCTGTACACCTCGAAGCCGGGCTCGGCCGAGAGACGCTCCGCCCAGACCGCGATGTACGAGATTCTCTCCGGGATGACGCGCCTTATGGCCCCGGTACTTTCCTTCACCGCGGAGGAGGTCTGGTCTTACCTTCCGGACCACCACGGCAAGGAGGAGAGCGTGCACATGTCGTCGCTCCCGAAACTCCGGCCGGACTGGGATGACGTCGAGCTGGAGGGCCGCTGGAATACCATACTTGCGGTACGGGCAGAGGCCGCGAAGGTGCTCGAGACTATAAGGGCCGAGAGGATAATCGGGCACTCGCTCGACGCCAGGGTCAACCTGTTCGCGGACGGCGATATGTTCGGGTTCCTTAAGGGCTACGAAGACCAGCTTGCCGCGATATTCATAGTCTCGGACGCCACAGTCCTGCCGCTTGCCGAGGCGCCGGAAAACGCATACGCAAGCGAGACGGTCCCCGGCCTGAAGATAACCGCGTCGCCCGCCGAGGGTGTTAAGTGCGAGCGCTGCTGGGGAATAAAGAAGGACGTCGGCAGGTCCACGGAACACCCGACGGTATGCGAGAGGTGTGCAAAGGCATTGGAGAAATAAGATATCGTAAGCAGGATGCTATTCAGCACGCGTCCCCGACGAAAGCTTACGCCTTTTATTTTATAATTCAGCCACTTAGAGAAAGCTCTTGCCATTGGCCAGTAAAAGTACGATAATATTAGCTGCCGCATCTGTGGTCTATGCGCTGGACCGGCTGTCCAAGCTTCTCGTTATAGAGAACTTCGGGCTCGGCCAGAGCTACGCGGTGCTGGACGGGTGGTTCGACGTGACCTACGTAAGGAACCTCGGGGCCGCCTTCGGTTTCCTGTCTTTCCTCGACGGGTCGTTCCGGCTCCCGTTCTTCCTGGTAACCACCCTGGCGGCTATAGGGCTGCTTGTGTACTTTATAATCAAGGCGCGTCCCCAGGACGTGCTGGTGCTCTTCGCGCTCGCCATAATAATCGGCGGGGCATTGGGCAACCTGACGGACCGGCTGATGTACGGGTACGTCGTGGATTTCATAGACTGGCATGTCGGCGGGCAACACTGGCCCGCGTTCAACATAGCGGACTCAGGGATTACCGTTGGAGTAGTTTTACTCGGTATAGAGATATTCCTGAGGGGTAAGCCCCTCGGTGAAGGCAAGGCTTCCTGAGCCTCGGAGGGAAAGTGGAAAACAAAGAAGTAGATAAATATTACACAAAGGCCATGGCGACCATGTCTGACGGCAACTGGCTGATGGCCGTGCAGTATTTCAAGAAATGCCAGGAACTGGACAAGGACTTTATACCCGCATACCACGAGCTGGCCGATATTTTTTATTCCAACGGGCAGTTCGATGCGGCGATAGTCGAACTCCAGAAGGCGCTGACTATCGAGCCGGACGACGCCGAGGCCACGTTCGCGCTCGGCAACATATACCTTGCCCAGAACAGGTACACCGAGGCCCTCCGGGTGTTCAAGCGTCTGGAGCAGGATGAGCCCGACTTCGCGCCCGAGCTTTACTACAACATGGGCGTCTGCTACAAGCACCTGGGCTACCCCGACATGGCGCTCGACTTCCTCGAAGAGGCTCTGGAGAAAGACCCGTCATATTTCGAGTGCCTTGAGATAATCGGCAGGATACACCTGGACGCAGGCAAGCTGGACGAGGCCAGGAAGGCCCTGCTGGAATGCCTCGACGCGGACCCGGGCAACATCAACGCCCGGCACAGCCTCGGTGTTGTATATTCCAAGCAGAACCTCTGGAAAGAGGCCATCGAGCAGTGGGAGACGGTGCTGTCCCAGGCCCCCAACACGGACGAGGCGCTCCGTGAGCTAGGCTGGGCGCACAACATGGCCGGGGACTACGAGAAGGCCGTGACCACCTTGAAGAAGGCGGTAGAGATAAACCCGCACAACCTACAGGCGAGGATAGACCTGGGCGCGGTCTTCATGAGCAACCTGAAGCTCGAAGAGGCGATAAGCGAGTGGGAGCAGGCCAAGCGCGAGGACCCCGCCAACCCCCTGATAAAGAAGTTCATCACCGACGCCCAGGCCCTCAAGGGCAACAAGGAGAGACAGGGCAAGGAGTAATATGCACCCGGTCCTCTTCAAGCTGGGCCCCCTTACCATACACACCTACGGCGCACTTGTCGCATCGGCCTTCCTTGCCGGGATATTCCTGGCTATGCGGCAGGCGAAACGGGAGGGGCTCGACCCCGAGCAAATCCTCGACCTCGGCATGTATATCCTCGCCGCCGCCATAATCGGCTCCCGGATATTCGAGGTGGCGGTCGAGTACCGCTACTACACGGCCCACCCGCTCGAAATAGTCATGATATGGAAGGGCGGGCTGGTGTTCTACGGCGGCTTCATCGGCGCGCTCTTCACCGGCATCTGGTACTTGAACAGGCACAGCCTTCCGCTCTGGAAGGTGGGCGATATCCTCGCGCCGTCCATCGCGCTCGGGCAGTCTATAGGCAGGCTCGGATGCTTCTCGGCCGGGTGTTGTTACGGCAAGCCCACCGACCTTCCGTGGGGCGTGACTTTCACCGACCCGGACTCGCTCGCAGTCCTCGGCGTCCCGGTGCATCCCACGCAGATCTACGAGTCAGCCGGAGCGTTCTGCATATTCATTGGGCTTTATATATTCAAGGACAGGAAGAAGTTCGACGGGCAGGTTTTCTGGCTGTACGTACTCTGCTATTCGGTGCTGAGGTTCGTCATAGAGTTCTGGCGCGGAGACGTGTCGAGGGGTTTCATGAACGTAGGCGGCTTCAACCTCTCGACCTCCCAGACGGTCGGCATCTTCGCGTTTGTCACCGCGGTCGTGATGCTGTCGAAGCTTAAGAAAACAGCGATAAGAGCAAAGTAAGCCCTCACCCCCATCCCCTCTCCCGCAAGGGGCGAGGGGTGCAAATCAATAGGTATAAATATTGCAAAAGGCATGCGACATAGGTAAGAAGAACAAGCTCGACCCCGTGCTCCGCAAGTACGTGCTCGGGACCGGCGCGGTATGCGGGCTTGCGTCTCTCATTGCCGGTTTTTACTGGGGCTTCGCGTTCATCTCGAATGACGCGGCTCTCGGCGCTCCCCTATCCGACAAGATATTCCTGAACATCTTCATAGCCGTGTCATGCGGCGCGGCGGGGCTTATCGTCGGGGCATTCATCGGGAGCACTGTTTACAGGTTCAAGGAAAAGAAGTAACGTAGGGGCAGGCCCCCCGTGCCTGCCCTGGAATCAACCCAGAACAACAGTTTTTAAATGTAGGGTGGGCAATGCCCACCGACTTTTCTCACCCTCCCCTGAATCCCCTCCCATCAAGGGAGGGGGATAATTTTGTATAGGCATCCTCATGTGGCAGTTCAAAAACACACAGTCCATGTTCGACAAAAGCTCCGACTTCCTTCAGGAGAAGGCGAACGAGCTTGCGTCCCGGCTGATAGCAATTGCAGATGAGGCCGCGCCCGCCCTGTCGAGGAGTCTGCACGGCCCGGAAGCGGGCGACGGAATGACCGGTCCTGTACGGCTTGAACTCATCGCCCTCGTCTTGCACCTTGCCGACCGCTTCTCATCCGCGAGCTTCGGGCCGGACCACAGGAAAATATTCATGGACAATCTGCTCGCCGCGACCGCGGGTTCCCTGCCTGGAGAGTCCAGGCGGTCTTTGAAGGAAACCTACAGCGAGCGGCATGTCAGCTATTCCGGCTTCGGCAAGCTATACCCGGAGGAGGGCGAGAATATGAAGGATACGCTCTTCTGGGAGTTCGGGAAGGTGATGGCCGAGCGGTTTTCGCCAGACGACCCAGCGTCGGCCGTGGTCGCGGCCTCCGCGGCGATGGACGTCTACCAGGCGCTTAACAGGACGGTTGACGAGGTTGGGGTGTTCAAGTATACGAAGGAGAGGCCGTAAGGGCTACAAAATCCCCCTCGCCACCCCATCCAGCATAATGAGTATTGCCTTGAACTCCCCGCCGAATCGCTTCGAAGACGAGAAGAGCTTTTCACGGAGTGCAGCAACCTCCGGGTCGTGACTGCGGATGGATGACATACCTCCGTTCATCAGGGCGAAACGCTCTTTCAGCAGCAACTCCTTGGCCTCCTCGAAGAACGGCAATATGCGCTCACTAACCGCAACTACCTTCCCGGATAGCGCGGGGTCGGAAAAACCGCCCCCGGCCCTCATACTTTCGGCTATCTCCCTGACCATCCCGTAGAGCATGGAATATTCCACGCCCCGCACCCCCCGCCTCCACTGAAGGACCCAGGAATTGCGCCAATACCAGAGGAAGTTCCGCTCGCCGAAGGCGATGAACTCCCTTGCCGCCTTCATCATATCGCGCGAGGCCTTCACGGCCTCCGGGCTGACGGGATACGACTTACTTGCGGGAGCCTTGACCTTCTTTTTAGATGCCCGCCTTTCAGGCTTCAGGTATTCTATTACGTTAAGCAACGCCCGGTTTCCCTTCGCGTCGCCGGGAGTCTCAAGGTGCAGATACGAAAGAAATACCTTCCCCTCGCCGTAGGTAGTCTCGATTATCGCAGGCTCGCCGGTCAAGCGGCCTGGGTCGAGGTTTATGCCGTAGGCCGACTCCCACTTATCCCAGCCCGAGCCGGTGCCTGACACGTCGCCTGCGGGCAGGTCGGCGAGGCAGAAGTCCTTACCCGGTCCGCCGTAGGCCGCGACGACCGTTATGCCGTCCCCCTCCCCTATATGGAACTGGCCCGGCCACCAGGCGTGGAATGCGTAAGGCTGCCTGATGCCCTTCCATATCGGGTGGCCCTTGTCGCCGGGCACGAGCCCGATGTCCCCGCTGAAGCTCGGGACCCGGTGCTTCGTCGGGATACGCGATACGTGCGTGAGCGACAGCCCGCCCTCGACGTCGAGCGCAAGCCCCGCCCCGCCGCAAAAGCCGAGGTATCCCCCGCCTGCGCGGACGAACTCCCGAATTGCATCCGCGCCTTCCGGGCCGAGCGAGACGGTCTTGTCCGAGGCCCAGCCGCCGGGCACGAACAGGACGTCGAAGCCGCCGAGCGCGCCGTCTTTTACATCGGCCGCCGTGACAATCTCCGGCTTAAGGCCGAGCGACCGGAAGCTCTTGACGGCCATCAGGCCCCAGAGGAACGACTCGTCCCACAATAATGCAATTTTCGTCATACATTCCTTTTTCTCCCTCCCCCTGTGATGGGGGAGGGGCAGGGGAGAGGGTGCATAAATACCCCAGTCACCCTCCCCTTAATCCCCTCCCATCAAGGGAGGGGAGATTATTAACTAAACCAACCTCATGCTAACCTCAGATGCCTTAAAAATCAATAAATAAAATACGTCCCCTCTCCCTTTCCCCTGACTTGACGCTTTCCCGACACCTTGTTATATTTTGACTAAGACGTTATGACTCTTAACCGGGCTGGCCCCACACAACAAGGAGGGTTTTGAGATGGCCAAGATTTCGGCGCTGGCAAAAAAGTCGGAGGAGAAGCTTAGCAGGACCGACGAACTGGTGAAAAGAAGGGCAAACTTCGAGAAGAACATACACAAGTGGATAGAGCTGGAGGACTTGACGGTCGCGAGCTGCGACATGATAATGAAGAAGTCTGACAGCGTCGTCGTGAAGGCCATGATGAAGGCCATCAGGATGGACTCCCAGAAGCACAAGGAACTGCTGGCCGTCGTCCTCGACTGTTTAAACGGGACCGTCACCATGACCCCGGACGAGCTGGCCACCATATCGAGCCTGCTCGAAGGCCACGTCCAGGTGGAAAGGGACGCGATAGAAATAGCCGAGCAGTCCCTGACCGACAGCAGGAACTTCGTCATCTCGCATATCATCAAGTACATCCTCGAAGACGAGAGGAAGCACTTCTCGATTGCGAACGACCTGAACGCATTCAAGGCGCACATCTATCCGTACGCCTGAGACAGCCATACCTTACTTGAAAGCGGCCCCGGTTGCCGGGGCCGCTTTTTTTTATTGCCGCCACAGCCTCCGCGGATGAAAAAGTCAGTTTATCCTTGCAATATCAACTCCCGTAGTGTAATATCCGGCGAAATTGGACCCCGGTATTACTGGGAAGCCGTATTACCCAACCGGAGTTGGGCTGAATATGTACGTATGGAATTAAGGCCCACCTCCTGATGCAGGGGTGGGTTTTTTGTTTATCACAGGGGCGGCGGGTACTATTGCCGCGTAAGGCAGTAATATGAACAAGCTTATAATCTTCGCGGACGACAACCCGGACCTTTTGATGGCCATGTGCATAGTGCTTGAAAGGATGAACTACGACGTTATACCCGCCGGAAACGGGCTTGAGGTAATCAGTTTACTGGAAATCATAACGCCCGACATTATAGCGCTTGATGTGGATATGCCGTTATTGGACGGCATCGAGACGCTGAAACAAATCAGGCAAGACGCTAATTACGCGAGGATGCCCGTTCTGATGCTGTCGGACGCAGTCGAAGAAAAGACGGTGGATGAGTGCAGGAGACTTGGCTGTGCAGGCTATCTAGCAAAACCCGTAAGCCTGTTCGAAATGCTGAAGGTCTTTGACGACTGCCTGTATCCCGGCAGGGGCAGGAAACACCTTCGGTCCAATCTGGACATACAGGCGACCGTCAGCCATGACGGGGCCTCGCACAAGTTTTATACAAAGAACCTGTCTGAGTCCGGGGTCTTTGTCAGGACGAAAGAACCGTTGCCCGTCGGCTCGTCGGTGGGGGTCGTCCTGCCTCTGGAGGGCGAAGATATACAATTGGAAGGCCATGTTGTTTATACAAATACGTTCGACAGTAAAACCGTCACCTTCTACCCCGGCATGGCGATTAAGTTCGTAAATGTTTCACTCCGCGATTCGGAACGCTTAACTTCGTTCGTGGCCGGGCTGATTGCTCAAGGCCTGGAAGATACGGGTATTTTTGCGGATGATACACTGAAGGAACGCAGGGACAATACGTAAGGCTGGATGAGTTTGCAGGGCATGGGCCGCTGGTCCGACCATGCAATATAATCCAAGGATTCGCTTTTTTCCGCGAGTCCTTTTTTGTTTTATCTTGACTGTGCGGGCGGCCCGCCTGTAAAATCAAAACATGCTTAACGTGCTTGTCATATCGAACGACGCCGACAGGATCTGCGCCTCCTACCGTTCGGGCGGTTTTATGCTCTCGCCGGAAGACAAGTCCGGGGGCGCGCCCCAGGATGCAGAGCGTCAGGCGTTCGAGAAGTACGACATCGCCTTCCTCGACCTGGACGTATCCGGCTGGCAGGACAAGTTGAACGAACTCCGTCAGCAGATGCCGGTCGTCGCCTTCTCCGCGCCCGACATAAAGAAAGCGGTCGAGGCGATGAGGATAGGCGCGGGCGACTACATGGAGAAGCCCCTTACGGTCAACGCCCTGACCGAGGTCATCGGCCGCCACAAAAAAAAGATACTAAACCACAAGTACGGCTTCGATGAGATAACCGGGATGAGCGCCCCGATGCAGGAGGTTTTCGGCCTGATAAAAAGGGCCGCGGCCTCCGAGAGCAACGTGCTCATAACGGGCGAGAGCGGGACCGGCAAGGAGCTTCTGGCGAGGGCCATCCACAGGTGGAGCCCGAGGAGCGAACGGGCCTTCATGAGCATCAACTGCAGCGCAATACCCGACACCCTGCTCGAGTCCGAGCTGTTCGGCTTCGAGAAAGGGGCATTCACCGGCGCGAACTACACCAAGAAGGGCCTCATAGAGCTTGCACACGGAGGCACGGTCTTCTTCGACGAGATTGGCGACGTATCCCCAATGTTCCAGATAAAGGTCCTCCGGGTACTCCAGGAAGGCGAGATCATGAGGGTCGGCGGGATGCGCCAGATAAAGGTGGACACGAGGGTGATAGCCGCCACCAACAAGGACCTCCGGTTCGCCAGCAACAGGGGGCTTTTCAGGGAGGACCTCTTCTACAGGCTGAACGTTATAAACATACACCTTCCCCCCTTGCGGGAAAGGATGAACGACGTGCCGCTCCTCGCCATGCATTTCGTCCGAAAACACTCGCCGAAGAGAAAAGACATGGTGGTCAAGGGCATCGCCCCTGACACAATGAAGGTCCTGATGGGCCATACCTATCCGGGCAACGTGCGTGAACTCGAGAACATAATCGAGCGCGCCATATCCTTCACGAACAGCCCGGAACTGCTTCCGGCCGACCTGCCCCCGTCCATGCTCGACACCGTCCCCAAAGAGATTGCCGCCACGCCGAAACTGAAAGACGCAGTCACCGCCCTCGAACGGGACACCATAATCGCCGCACTGAAGGAGTCGGGCGGCAACATATCCCGCGCGGCAGTTACGCTCGGCGTCTACCGCCAGCACCTCCAGAGGAAACTCCGCAGCCTGAAAATCTCTATATAGCAACTTTATATTGCACTGCAACATAAAAGTGCTATAGCGGGAATCCCTGCCTTTAGTACACTTGCGCCCGCAATCTCATGCATCAATAAGTTGCTTCATGTTTCCCGCCTATCTTGTATTTACTCCTGTTTTCAATGCGTTACATATCTGGCACGCAACTTGCTATATAAGTGTTCAAATACCAGCAGGCCGGTCGCACTCTTAAGGGCAAGGGACAATCAGGTTCGAAAACAAAAGGGGGCGGTACATGAAGAAACTGATAAAGAAGATAGACGACATCCTTGTTGCCATAACCTTCGCGGAGGCGGGAGAGTTTGAAACCGCGAAAGAGCTGATGGGCGAGAGGCAGTCGGGCGTCAGCGTCGAGGACGAGCCTCTCGAGGTGAACACCGAGGCGGCATAGGCGCCGCCTCCGGCCAGGTCGAAGCCTGCATCTGTTTTATTTGGGCCCGGAATCAGCCCGTGTTTTTTTTGCCTTTAAACAATCATCCTAAAGACCTGAGAAGATAAAAACATGTTTATAGATGAAACGGTGGACAGAGAGAGCGCCCAGAAACTGTACGTCCAGGTCTACTCCATTATCAAGGGGCGGATAGAGAAAGGCGACTGGCCTACGGGAGCCCAGATCCCTACCGAGGACGACCTTTGCAGGACCTACGAGGTCAGCAAGGCGACTGTGAGGATAGCCATATCCGAGCTGGTGCGGAACGGCCTCCTCAAGAGATGGCAGGGCAAAGGGACGTTTGTGGCGAACCCCGTGGCAAGCATAGGGATGGCAATGAAGACGAGGTTAACCGAGGACATGTTCGGAGAGGGGGTGAGCGCGAGAAAAGAAATAATGTTCAAGGGCGTAAGGAGGATGCCGGAGGATATAAGGGACATCCTGGAGACGGACGAAGACGTCTACCATATCCTGTGCAAGCGGGTGGTGGACGACGAGCCGAGCTACCTGGACGAGTCGTTTATACCCCTGGCCCTGTTCCCGGGTATTGAGACGGAGGATGTATGCGGCTCGTCGGTCTATGACCTCATTCAGAATAAGGCGTCCAAGAGGGTGTTCAAGGTCGTCCAAAACATCGAGGTCTCGGACATTACCGGGGAGCAGGCAAAACTGCTGAGCGTCCGGGAAGGCACGCCGGTGCTTCAGATGCACAGGCTGCTGATAAGCTCGGACGGCACTCCAGTAGCCTACACGAGGCTGTCCGGAAGCGGGAGGAAGTACAGGCTCCAGACTGAGTTCGAAAGGATAAGGTAGTCCAAATTAAACGTAGCGGAGGTTGAAAATGAGCGTACCAAGACAAATCTTCGAATTTCTGAAAGCGGCGTCCGTAGCCCATGCCAAGTGGGACTACGAGACATCCATGAGCATCGTGAAGAACAAGAAGAGGCTCTGGATACTGTTAGTAATGCTGCTCCCAATACTGCTCGTCTCGATAGCGGACGCGGCCGACATGCTGGGCAAGAAGGAGGCATACGCGCCGGCATTTTATTCCACCAACATATTCCTGGTCTCGATAGCGATAGGCCTATGCGCGGGCCTCATCACCGGTTGCATAGGCGCGGGCGGCGGGTTCATTATCACTCCGGCGCTGATGGCCGCGGGCGTAAAGGGAATACTCGCGGTCGGCACCGACCTCTTCCATATATTCGCCAAGGCCATCATGGGCACCGCGGTGCACAAGAAGCTCGGCAACGTCTCGACGAAGCTTGCGGCGGCGTTCCTTGTCGGCTCGGCGGGCGGCACGTTTATTGGCGGGGCGCTGAACCAGGCCCTCTACAACAAGGACCCCCTGCTCTCCGAGGCGTTCATCAGCCTGGTCTACGCGGTGCTCCTCGGGTTCCTCGGATTCTATGCGCTGATTGACTTCATCAAGTCGAGCAGGTCTGGCGACGCGGGCGACGCGCACGGCGGCTCCGCGGGCACGACCAACCTCTCAAAAAAGATGCAGGGCATTAACGTACCGCCGATGATAACCTTCGACGAGGACTACGAGAAGGGCGGCAGGAAGATTTCCGGCGTCATCGTCGCGATGGGCGGCGTGGTCGTCGGCTTCATGGCCGCGATAATGGGCGTCGGCGGGGGCTTCGTGACCTTCCCGATGTTCGTGTACGTCTTCGGCGTTTCGTCCATGACCACGGTCGGCACCGACATACTCCAGATAATATTCACGGCAGGGCTTGCCGCGATTACGCAGTACGCCATCTACGGCTACGTCTTCTACACCCTCGCGATGGGCATGCTGCTGGGCTCGCTCATAGGCATACAGGTCGGCGCGCTCACCACGAAGGTAGTCAAGGGCATACACATAAGGGGCTTCTACGCGATATCGATACTCGCGGGCTTCATAAACAGGGCCGCCACCCTGCCCAAGAAGATGGTCGAACTCGAGATGGTGAACTTATCCAAGCCCCTGGTAAAGAACATCGAGACGGCTGGCAACATCATCTTCTGGATAGTGGTCGCGGTTTTCGCGATATGGGTCATCAGCAAGTTCGTCGTCAACATAGGAAAGCTCAGGGGTGAAGACGAACAGGTCAGCACTGTCCTGGTAAAGGAGGAGGCATAACATGATAATACGCAACAAGAAACCGTTCGCGGTAGGCGCGATATTCGCCATATCGTTCATTGGCGTCCTCCTGATGATATTCTCGCCGGTCTTCGGCGGCAAGAACGGGTTGCAGTACGCGGACGACACGTTCAACAAGCTCGCCAAGGGCTCGTCGTACTTCATACCGAAGGTCTCCAAGGAGGTCGAGAAGGTCGCGGGTAAACCGATGGTGGCCAGCTTCAAGCTCGAGGACAAGGAGCAGGTGGAGAACACCAGGAAGCTCTTCGAGACGGCTGGCGCGAAGGTTGAAGTCACGAACGACGTCATCCTGGTAAACGGCGACATGGCCGCAATACTGGGAAGCGCGGTCAAGGACGCCGACTCGATGTACAAGAACGACGGGAAGGCCATAACCGACCGCTACGGTTACGACGAAAAACAGGTGATGAAGAACTGGTGGTTCGCCTTCAGTAAGATGGAAAAGAGCATGAAGAAGGAGAAGCTCATAGCGGAGGCGAAGGTCATAGGCGAGGTCAACAAGAAGGCTATCGAGCCCGGCTACAACTTCTACAAGATAGACGCCAACAAGGTGAGCGAGCACGCCGGGATACTTTCCGGGCTTCTGATGTTCTACGTCCTGTACACGATGTGGTGGGGATACGGGATATTCTTCATGTTCGAGGGCGTCGGGCTCACGATGAAGAAGTCCAAGGTGAAGAAAGAAGCGTAGAAACAAAACAAGCATAAAGGGCGGGTCCAGCCATGGGCAGGTACAGGAAGATACTCGTCGCGGTGGACGGATCGGAGTCCTCGAAGAACGCATTCAGGCAGGCTTGCAGGCTGGCCGGAGACGGCGTCTTCCGCATAACCGCCGTCACAGCCGTCCCGCTTTACCAGGACCAGTTCGAGGTGCTCGGCATCAAGGAGAAGGCGACACGCGTACTCCGCGATGCCGGGGAGAAGGTCCTGGCCTGGGTCAGGACGGCAGCCGAGGAGGAAGGCGTTACCGTCAAGACTGTGCTCGGGGAAGGCAGCCCCTTCGAGGTGATACTGGGCGAGGCCTTGGACGGCGGCCACGACCTGATAGTGATGGGAAGGCGCGGCAAGACCGCTGCGGAAAGGGCGTTCATAGGCAGCAACTCCGCGAGGGTAATCGGGCACGCGCCGGTAGACGTGTTGATAATACAAAAAGGGGCGTCCGTCGGGTGGGAGAAGCTACTCCTCCCGACGGACGGCTCCTGCAACAGCGAGGAGGCATCCGTCCGCGCGGTCAACCTCGCCCGCTCATACGGGAGCAGGCTCCTGTCCGCAAACGTCGTTGACGTGACCGAGGACTTCCATGAGAAAGCGCCCGAGGCGGTGGAGCAGATCATACAGAAGTCGCGCAGCATCCTCGCCAAAGTCAGGGCAAAGGCGGCCGAGGCGGGCGTAAAATCCGAGACCTTCGTGATGGAGGGCGAGCCTTACCGGGCAATAACCGACCTCGCGAGGGATAACGGCGCGGGCGTGATAGTCATGGGCTCCCACGGCAGGACGGGGCTCAAGAGCCTCCTCATGGGGAGCGTCACCGAGAAGGTCATAGGCCATGCCTCATGCCCGGTGCTCGTAGTAAAATAAAAGCTTACCACCCGAAAGCAATAAAAGGGCCGGATAGTAATATCGGCCCCTTATTATTAAAGGCATAAGCTTGCGTCGGGGACGGTTACGTGGTGGCAATGGCAAAAGTTGCCTGCTATATTAATTGCTTAACTTTTCTCACACTTTAGGCTATAATCCCGCAATATGAGGATACGGCAGAAACTTTTTCTGGGTTTCGGACTCTACGTCTTCTTCGCGGCGGCCTTCGGCTTCTTCGCCTACAAGGAGATGACCGCCATCACCCGCCAGCTGAGTTTCCTCGAGGTCGCGGACGATGTGTCCATAACGATGCTCGAGGTCAGGCGCTACGAGAAGAACTACCTGCTTTACAAGGACAACAACAGCCTGCCTGAACTCCGGAAATATATAGACGTACTGAACAAATACATAGATAATATCCGGGTCGAGATAATAAACGAAATCGGCGTCGAGAACTTCGACGCGATGAAAAAGACTATAACCGAATATGAACTGTGGGTAAACAAGGTCGTGGAGACCACCCAGCTTCAGGATAAGCGGGTGGAGTCCATAAGGGATACCGGGCGCGAGGTCGAGAAGAAGCTGTCCGGCATCAGGCTAGAGAAGTTCCTCGTCCTCAGGAGGTACGAAAAGAACCTTATAATATACAAGGACAGGCAGAACTACGAGACCTTCCTGCACACCTACCTGACCTCCGGGCTTGGCGGCAACGCCGAGGTCGCGGAGTACAAGGGCCAGGTGGACAACCTGTACGACCTCTACGACAAGGAACGGTCCTACATGGACAGGATGAGGTCGAACGCGCGCGAGGTCCAGTCGTACACGGTAAAGCTGTCGAGGAAGGAGAGGGCCGACATATCGACCACGCTCAGGATGTCCATGAGGCTCCTGCTCTACGCGGTCCTTACCATAATCGCCCTCGGCACCGCGATAAACATCGAGCTGTCCATGAGCATCGGAGAGCCTATCAGGAGGCTTGAGAAGGTAAGCAGGAAGATGGCCGCGGGCGACTTCTCCGAGAACATCGAGGTGAAGGGCAGCGACGAGATAGCATCGCTCGGCGAGTCGTTCAACCAGATGGAGGAGAAGCTGAAGAACGCGCTCGGCGACCTGGAGCAGACGGTACACATGTTAAAGGATAAACAGGCACAGCTGGTCGAGTCCGAGAAGCTGGCATCGATAGGCCTGCTCGCGGCGGGCATAGCCCACGAGATAAACAACCCGCTCACCTCCGTCCTGACCTTCTCGAACCTCATGCTGGAGCAGATACCCGAGGACGACCCGAACCGGGAACGGGTCAAGATGATGGTATGGGAGACCTCCCGGGCGAGGACGATAGTCAGGCAGCTCTTGAGCTTCGCCAGAGAGGCCCCGCTCAGGCTGTCCAGGATTAACGTCAACCAGCCGGTAACGGAGATAGTGGACTCCCTGCTGGCGCAGGACAAGTTTACCGATATCGAGCTCGTCATGGACCTGGCGCACGACATCCCGGAGGTCAGCGCCGACCCTCCGCAGGTAGGCCAGGTCGTACTGAACCTTCTTTTAAACGCGGTATACGCCATCACGCCTCCGGGAAAGATAGAAATATCAACCAGGGCCGTTAAGGATTACGTCGAGATTTCAATATCAGACACCGGGTGCGGCATCCCTGAGGAGGCCGTCGGGCGGATATTCGAGCCGTTCTACACCACTAAGGACACGGACAAGGGCACCGGGCTCGGCCTTGCCGTGAGCTATGGTATCATAAAGAAGCACCGGGGCGACATAGAGGTCAAAAGCGAGGTCGGCAAGGGTACAACGTTTATCGTGAGGCTTCCAATAAATGCATAAGTTCAAGGCGATAATAGTCGACGACGAGATAAGCGTCTGCAAGGCCGTCAAGGCGATACTCGACATAGAGGGCATAGAGTCCGTCTACACGACGAGGAGCACCGAGGCTTTGGAGCTTATAAAGGCGAACAGCTACGACCTGGCTATCATGGACCTCAAGATGCCGGTCATGGACGGCCTCGAACTCTACGAGAACGCGAAGGGCTCGGCCCCGGACACGATATTCATGATCATCACGGCATACGGCACGGTACAGAACGCAGTTGACGCGATAAAGAGGGGAATCTACGACTACATCCTGAAGCCGTTCACGCCGGACGAGGTGCGGATACCGCTTCGGAGGGCGTTAGAAAAGAAGACGCTCGAACTCGAGAACCTGGAGCTTCGGTCGCAGGTGGAAGTCAGGTACTCCTTCAAGAGCCTGATAGGCAACAGCGCGCAGATGCACGAGGTGTTCAGGGTGATGCGGCACGCCGCGTCCTCCGAGAGCACCGCGCTAATCACGGGCGAGTCCGGCACGGGCAAGGAGCTCGTCGCAAGGGCCGTGCACGGCAACAGCGTGCGGGCGAAGCGGCCGTTCGTCACCGTAAACTGCGGTGCGATACCGGAGGGGCTCATCGAGTCCGAGCTCTTCGGTCACGTCAAGGGCGCCTTCACCGGCTCGGTCGCGGACAAGCTTGGCCTGGTCGAGAAGGCGGACAAGGGTACGCTGTTCCTGGACGAGATAGGCGAGCTCGCGCCGCCTCTTCAGGTGAAACTGCTCCGCGTGCTTCAGGAAGGCGAGTTCACGAGGGTCGGCGACACGGCGACCCGCAAGGTAAGCGTCCGCGTGATTGCCGCGACCAACAGGGATTTACGGAAGGCTATTACCGACAGGAACTTCAGGGAAGACCTCTACTACCGGCTGAACGTCATACCCATCGAACTGCCGCCTCTCCGGGAACGTATCGAGGACATCCCCCTGCTCGTCTCTCACTTCTTGGAGAAGCACGGCCCGAAGGCCGCCGAAAAGAAGATCACCGGCTTCTCAAAAGACGCCATGCAGGCGCTCGTCAACTACCACTTCCCCGGCAACGTCCGGGAGCTCGAAAACGCGGTCGAGTATGCGATAGCGTTCGCCGCAGGGCCGGTGATACAGCCGGACGAGCTTCCCAGATACATCATGGAAGGCGACAAGATGTCCGACGAGGCAAGGACCATCCCCATAATGCCCATGAAAGAGGCCAAGGCCCAGTTCGAGAAAGGCCTCATCGTGGCTGCCCTCATAGAGTCCGGCGGCAACGTATCCGAAGCCGCGCGGCTCCTCAACATACACAGGCAAAACCTCCAGCAAAAAATCAGACTGCTCGGCATCGACCTCAAATCCGTAACTGCGTAGACACCATGGGGCTCCGCCCCAAACCCCGCTGGGGCCATTGGCCCCAGACCCCCAAGTTGCTGGCAAACTTACATAAGCTGTCATTGCGAGCGAAGCGAAGCAATCTCCGGTTTTGTTTGTCATTCTGAGTGAAACGAAGAATCTCGGTCTTTAAGTGCTTAGATTGCCGCGTCGCCCCGCGCGGCGCGGGACTCCTCGCAATGACAGACTTGTAATATTGCCAACAAACTGGGGGGTAAAGCCCCCGTGGCATTACGCAGTATTTTCTTGCATGCCTCCTTGCAGTTGAAATACTGCATCCCGATTTATAACCCATTGTATTTTAAGCGTATGCATACCTGGCACGGCTGATGCATATACTATGGGTAGGATTGGTTGATAAACATCATAAAGGAGGTAGAGAGATGAAGGTACTGGTAGCTTATGACGGGACGCTGCAGGCGAAAGAGGCTTTGAGGTTCGGGCTTATGAAGGCGAAGGAGGCGGGCACGAGGCTGATGGTCCTTAACGTGTTCAACGACAACATGTTCATCGACTACGACGCGATGCCGAGCGCCGTGGACATGGCCCGTGCGCAGTCGAAGAAGTACCTGGAAGAGGCAAAGGCGATAGTCAGGGAGGAAGGCCGGGGCGTGCATGCGCGGGTTTTCACGACCGAGGGCTCCCCGGACGAGGCCGTGCTCGACTTCGCGAAGGCCGAAGACGTGGACGTCGTCGTATGTCCGCCTAAGTACCGCTCCATCATAAAGCGCTTCAAGGCTGTACTCGAAGAGCAGGGCAAGGCGAGCGCCGAGTCCGTACTCTTCGGCGACAGCGTAAAGGGCGGCGTTTCGGTCCTGGGCGTCAAGACCGCGTAAACCGATTGCGTGCGCCTGCCGCCTGTCCCGGACAGCATATGTACGAGACAGGCGGCGGACGTCATGTAATACACAAGGGGTGGAGTGATGGAATACGGGGTAGCGGCGCACTGGATGGTGCAGTTGATGGCCTTCTTCTTTCTGACAAGCATCTGCATGCTTTCGTCCGGGACCGGAGCGGTCAACGCGTGCAGGAAGCTATTGAGGCAGGCCGTGCCCTATGTTTTGAGCGCGGCCCCGATGGCGGCCATGATATGCCTGCTTTACACGGTATCTTGCAGGCTCTAAAAGGGGGTGAGTTCAATGAAGTTTCTTCATCTCTATTACCCAGTACTTCTTCAGCTTCTCCCTGGCGTCGCGGCAACGCTTTTCCTGTCTACGGGTCTTGTACGAGACGTACTTGCCCGTCAGCACGTCCCAAAGTCCGAGGGGCGAGCTTGGGGATACGACGAACGAGGTAAGGAGCATATAAAACGGGATTACAAGCATAATGGCTGGTAGGGAGTCGTGTCCGGGCATGTGGCCTCCGTTTATTGAATGGGTCTTTTATCGGGGTTTGGGAATTATAAATGCAAGATGCGTGCCATTTACAACATATTGATATTGTTATATAGTTAAACGGACAGCCGGCACATGGTGCAATAATATGATGCTTATGTTGGCATCGACGGGCGCCAGGAGCAGGATGTTATGAGCAACGTTTAATTGCACATGAAACAAGATGTTGCCGGAACAAACGGCATAACCGAATATACAAGACGGAGGTATAGAAATGAAGATGATAATCGCATACGACGGGACGCTGAACGCGAAGACCGCTCTCAAGTACGGGCTCCGCAAGCTCAGGGAGGACGGAGGAAGCGCGGTCGTGCTTAGCCTGTTCCACAGCGCGATGTTCGTGGACTACGGAGCCGGCCCGAGGGCGGAGGAGATAGCGAGGGCCGAGTCGAGGAGATATGTCGAGGACGCGAAGAATATCATAGCCGAAAACGGCGAAGGGCTCAGGGTGCGCATGGTTGAGAAAGAGGGCGAGCCGGATGAGGAGATACTGGGTCTTGCCGGGGAGGAGTCGGCAGACCTTATACTCGCCCCGCCGAAGTACAAGTCCATAATCAAAAAGGCCCCCTGCCCTGTCGTCCTGGTGCCCGGCAACATCTTAGTCCCGGTAGACAGCACGGAGAACTCCCGGTCTGCGGTCGGCCGGATAGCGGACGAGGCCCTGGCCACAGGCTCTAAGGTCATACTGCTCGGGCTCGTGCCGGTGCACATGTACGGCCTGTCCGAGAAGGAAGAGCTGAAGAAGGTAGAAAAGGATACCAGGGGTTCGCTCCGCGAGATAAAGAAGGCCCTCGAAGCGACGGGCGTCGAGGCCGAGGAGCTTCTGCGTCCCGGCTACCCGGACGAGGAGATACTGAAGGCGATGGAGGAGTTCACCGTCTCGATGCTGATGATACCGACCGTGGACGAGACCCCGTCCGAGATATCGAAGGCCGCGAACATCATACTCGACGAGCCGGAGAAGATGAAGGCGCCGGTCATCCTCGTCCCGTCCACAAAAACCAGTTGACGGCGGCCTGTATGACGCACAGGGATAAGGTGACGTATATTACCGGGTTTCGCATCCGCGCGCCTCTATTCTCAACGATGAGCCAGCCCGCGAGCACCATCAGCATAGGTTCGGTAGCGAAGCGGTAGCGGTTGCCTTCGAAGCCGTTTACCGTAAGGGTCAGGAGCAGCACCCAGAGTATGCAGTAGAGCATGAAGGCCGCGGTCGCGGCCTCGCCGGGCGAGCGTTTCCGCCACCGGAATACGCAGGCCAGGGCAAAGGCGACAATCACAGGGAACGCGAAGACAAGGCCCGTGTGCGGGCCAAGGACCACCCCCTCCAGTTCGCTCTCCGCGACATACTGGAAAACGATTATTTCATACGCCCTCTGCCAGAGCCGCATGGCGGGCGTGTTCGCATACATCTTGCCCGTCCAGGTGCTTCGCCCATCATAAATGGTATACCCTTCGAGATAAAAGAATACGGCCCGCTCCCATAGAAGCCCGGGCCGCTTCTCCACCCGTTCGATGAACTTATGCTGCATCCAGCTCGAGAACGGTATGACCGAGTAATGGTTCCAGTTGGGCGTGCCGTTCGACTTGTACTTATCGGCGAGGACGGGTATGTCCCTGAACTCGGCCGGTACCTCTATCGCGGGCACGGAGACTGGCTCGGTCGTGAAGGCAAGCCCCTGCCAGCTCGAATAGCCGAAGTACCCGAAACGCGCGTAGTTCTTCACCGGCCACGCAAGAAGTATGACGACCGTCAGGGCCGCGGCCGCAACCGTGCCCTTTATGTTTAAGTCCGGGTGCCGCCTCATAAGCCACGGAAGCGCAATCATGACCGGGAGCGGCCAGAGGAAATGGAAAAGGCTGTGCGTGTATACGAGGCATGCGCTGATAAGGCATATGAACGCATACGTCCTCAGCCTCGGCGCCTTTAAGTATCCGTACACCAGGACGCCGAGGAGCGTCAGGTACAATAGCTCGTGAATGGTATAGAAGTACGTGAAGACGGCGCGGTAGAGGTACGGGTTGACAAGGAACAGGACTATCACAATGTTGGATACCAGCCGGTCCTTTATCATCGCCTTTGCGAGCGTGGCGACGGAGGCCGTTACCGCGAGGCCCATCACGAAGTTCATAGCGAGGACGAAGGTCTCTGCCTTTATGCCGGTCAGCCCCTGCAGCCAGAGCAGGGTTCCGAGTATGAAGTTCAGCATCGGCGGCTGGCAGTGCAGGTTGTATATGGACTCCCAGAAGTGGCCGACGAGGAACTTCGGGTCGAGCAACTGGACGTAGTGGTAGGACAGCTCGACGCGCATGCCTACTGCGTAGGCTATTATGACGAGTGCGGTGTAGAGTAGGAGGAAGGGCCGGTTATTCTTGAGCAAGTCCGTAAGCCTCGTTAGCGGCAGATGTTGGCATTCAATCGTTTTGGATAATATATTTATCTACGTTTTTCCAGTCCAATTCGCCCACAGTGAACATGTTTTGATGTTTAAGTTTAACTGGAACATAAACTTGGTAACACGGTGTATCACCAACTATATCTTTTAAACGTTCAAGGTTGTTAATGATGTCCCTTGCAAAAGCTTCCGTGCTGTATCCATGAACCCCGCCAAGTGTAGTTGCAAATCTTTTTGGATTCTGCGGATGCTTATCACGTGTAATTATCAAAGCCTCATTCATAAGGAAACCACGGTTGTTTTTCTCGAAAAACAAAGGCCGTTCTGGACTGTACAGATTATCATAAATTCCATACAGCGGTCTTTCAACTTCATTTTTGTTATCAAATCGTTTTGCTTCAAGCTTAACCCCGCCATGTATTCCATATCCACTATCGCCAACAAAAAACGCCCATCTAAATTTAGAGTCACGGGCGGATTCAAGTTTCAAGTGCAACAGGTTAGATGTTCACAGAGTACCTGATTCGGTGTTCTAAAGCCAAGTATTTTTCTTGGTCGGTTGTTCAGTCGTTCCATTACGAAGTCGATTTCTTCGTC
>Ga0334722_10001831_pt1 | contig 25373 bp, 43 predicted proteins | sample C3_bottom_MG_FD_207210 | JGI IMG/M metagenome (GOLD analysis project Ga0334722, IMG submission 207210) | Sediment microbial communities from Yellowstone Lake, YNP, Wyoming, USA - C3_bottom | ecosystem: Environmental > Aquatic > Freshwater > Lake > Sediment | place: USA: Wyoming | collected... | reverse complement strand
AACCGCCTACACTTGGGGTCGGACGGAGCCTCAGCAACGTTGCCGCCGCCCCCCGGCCTGTGTCCCAATATTTCTAGTAATTTCCTGAACTCCTCCAGCGCCAACTCCTTGGGGTGTTTGAACTCGCCGTTTTGCCACGGCGAGACGACCCACTCGTAGGTGACGCCCGATGGATGTATCGACGGCGGCAGAAGTTGGTAGCCCCTAACCCTCAGCTCCACGGCGCCGCCCATAAGCTTGGCAACTCCGGCGCCTAGAAGCGTCTCAGCCTCCGCAGGCGCCAACACGGCATAGGCCTCGCCCCTAACTGCCTCTTCGAGGCGGAACTGGTGGTCTCTATGCCTACACGCTCCCGAGTCACATGTTATGTCATGTTTGTCGTAGTCCTGGGGGCACCTGGGGCCTGTGAGCCAGTGCCACGTCCCGTCAAGAAGCCGCCTAGCCTCTTCTGGGAAACGGCGCGGGTCGTCTATATCTATAATAATTAGAATTTTATCGGGGTAGTGGGGGTTGACGCGCCCCAAGAGCGCCAGCCCCGTCTGCTTCTTCTTGACGCTCCTGTCCTCAAACAGCCGCGCAAGCTCAGGACATGAACGGTCGTAGCATTCCCTGTAGCGAGGCGCCAGCGGTTGCTTCCTGCTGTCTGTCGGCACTACGTTGTATCCACGTTCTATCAGCTCTTCGTGTAGTAGTTTAGACATGTCTCAGCTCGTACTCTGCGTGGCATTTTACGCAGACTACGTTTTTCGATGCGTACTTCTGCACCAACGCGCCGCCGCAGATGGGGCACTTGGGCCACGCCAACGCGATTACGTCCTTTAGGTCGACGTGGCGCCAGACGCTGTTGCTTGCGACTTCGTTAATCACCGCCCTGCTTTCAGGCGATACCTTTAGGTTGACGTAGTTGTATCTCCTCATAACCATATGGATCCAAGTTGTTTAAAAGTTTCTCCCTTCTTTATCCACGGAAGAGAGTTGAAAGTCAGAAGTCCTCCTCTTTATATATACTTAGGTTACACCATGTTGTCTTATTGAGGCGGGCTTTATGTTTGTACATGTGTTAGGTTGTCCCCGATAACACGCCGAGTAACACTGAGGTATCACTTTCGACATACGGCTAAATAAACACGGTGTTACTGAACTCATATTATCGACATATGACGGACATAACTGTTAAATACCTCAGTGTTACTGAAGTCACATGCAGAAAAACAACTCCCAAGTGGCCGCCGAGAGGGCGGCCGGGGCCTCGGCGGGGGGCCTGGCAACAGAACGCCCCGCCCTCAAGGCGAAGGAGATTGTCGAAGTTGAGAGGGTTCCGGAGGGCGTGTTGCTGAGGAGAAAGATCGTGGTGGTGGACGCCAAGACGGAGAGGGTTATACGCGAGCTCTGCCTGCCGTGCGACGACCCGTTGCATGAAGAGTTTGGGCTAGGCGGCCCCGACTGCGTCTGTGAGAAGTACATCGGAACCGTCGACGAAATTGTGTTGCCACCAGACGCAGACGTCGACGACTATTGAGATATGGCGCTCGTCCCTGCTGACTGGGAGGCGACTGAGTCGTTCTTCCAGTACCCCGTAGCGATCAAGATACGTGGCGGCGTGTTGACTGTGTCGAAGCCCGTGAGGAGGGACTACTCGCAGAGCGGTCTGAAGGGGGTGTGGTACTTCGCGCTTGAAGACGTCGACATGTTGGTATACCTGCGGCAGAGTTGCTCGTTGCTAGGTAGATATTTCGTTGTTTATTCGAAAAACCGCTGGGTGGAGGTCTCCCATTGCTACCTCACGCCCGAGAAGTGTGAGAAGATAGCCGCAATCATCGAGGAGGTGTGGAAACGCGGCGGAGACGTAGACGACGTGGTGAGGGCAATAGAGGCGGCGTCTCTACTCGAAATTATGGGGAAGCTGTAGGGCCATGACGCAGGTGGTGAGGAGGTCGTTTACGCTGACGCAGAAAGACCTGGAGATAATTAAGCTCGCCGTCGAAAAGTGTGGCTACGTCAGCGACTCCGAGGCACTTAGAGCAATTATCCGCTTCTTCGCCGAACACGCGCCGTGTCTCAAATCGCCATGAAGACTTACCGCGGCGTCGGGAAGGCATACGTTGCGCTTCTGTTGTTGATATCTACACTTGTTGCTGTCTTACTGCACTGTGTCACAAGCAACTGTGCGGTCTATAGTATGCCAAGTGTTTATAATACAACAACAGTAGATCCCTTGGCGCGTATGAAAGATAAACTTGCCGCAGTGGCGTATCTGAACGAGAAAAGAGCCGAAAACGGTGCGCCGTCTCTGCAACTTATCGAGCTGAACGTGGCTAAGTGGCGTGTGGAGTACATCGTCCGCACGGGGTACCATAGCGTGTACGATTTGGAAGGTAGACATCCGAACTACTGGTACACGAGACTAGACGGCGGGTTCTACGGGGCGGCTAAGGAAGTCTTTGTATGGGTAAGGTTCCCCAACTCCACCTCCCTCAATGAGGTGGATATCTTAAAAGCCGGAATAGACGAAGCGCTCAGCGAGTATAGGGGCCACATGTTGAATCCGTGCTACAACTACGTCGCCATAGAGAAGACGCACAGATACGTGAGGGGGTGGATTTATTGGTACAGGGTGGAATACTACGTGTTCTGGCTGGTGGCAAAGTGGATGGAATGGACTTCGCCGCCGTTCTACAACGATGGTCGATTTACGGTGGAGGGCTACGCCGACCCTGTAATGAGACCAATCGCCTTCGTGGTATACTATTCGCCGTACAACGGAGCGCCGTTTATAAAGAACGCGGATGGCATCACGGCCTACAACTTAGGCAACGTCATCTACTGCAAGTATCTAGACCCGCTGTCAAGTTGCAACAACGCGCCGATGCCAAACGGAACAGCCGTAGCGAGCAAGATGCTGGACAGCGGCAAGTGGTACGTCAGGATAGACGTATCCGTACAATTCGACAAGCCCGGGCTCTACACCTTTGAGCTCATCGCGCAAGACCTCAGGGATCAGAACAGGAAATGTCCAATAATGCAGTACACAGTCGAGGTAAGGTAACGTCAAACGCGTACGCCTACTGTAACATGCAGAGAAAATTTCTTTTGTTTTTGTTCAACTGGGTTAGCCTAATTCTCTCAATTTTTTCAGATTTTTCTCGCCGTGTGTTTCTCGGTGTGTTTTGTCGGCGTAGTAGAGGCCTATTGCGAAGCCGGCTCCGCAGCCGTTCCAGGCGCCGAACAGTAGGGCGTGTACAGCCTCTTCGTTGTTTGGCAACAGCTTGAACACCGCAGTCACAACGCTCAAAGCCGTAAGCACCACCACCGCCACCGTCAGAACCTTTATCAACAGCCACCTATCCATAGAGAACCATCTACACGTGATTAAAAAGCTATACCCATAATCAACACGGTGACCCGCCGCACTCCTCATGTACGTCTGCTTCTCCCAACACAACCCTCGCCACCATGGCAAATGGGGTTCCGGGCGCCAGCTTTTCCAGCACCTTCCGCATCCACCTCTTTCGACACACTAGATACGCCTTTAGGCACAGGGCGGGCTCGTTGCATATCCGCTTCTCGCCGCAGTCTATTGCTAACGTACCATCATACCTCCTCAGCCCCAGGGCGTCGGGCAGTAGCTCCCTGAACTGTCTGTAGAGCAGTTTGTATCGGCGCTTGTGCTTACGTGCTATACGGTCAAACCACGCCAGGAGTTCGACACGGCAAAGATCCCTATCCTCCCTCATTAGTCGCTCCGTGAGCTCCCTCCAGCACTTCTCTAGATCCATCATGCTACACGCATGTACTCCTTATTTTCTATTGTGTAGACTTCTACTAGCCGACCATCCTCCGTTGGCCTGTAACGGAGGAACTTCGGCGTGTCGGAGACGGGGCGCCACCCCTCGCCTTGCTTGTGGCAGTAGAGACGCGGATCGCAGTTGTCGACGTGGAACCTGACACACAGCTCCCCATCGCTACTGGCGTAGACGTCTACGGAGCACCGGAAGTCCAGCCCGAAGCGCGACAAGAAGACCCAGACCTTTTCATCGACATTGCTCAACCTGTTAAGCAGGTTGCGGAGCCCCCACCTGTAGGCTTCTCCGCGCTTCAGCGCATCGATAACGACGTCTCTACGCCACCATCGCAGTAGTGGATACCTCTGCAACAGCTCCTCATACTCCTCCTCGGCGGGGTCACGCCGAGGTCTAGGTTGCGCGTTCTTAGCGTGTTCATACACATTCAGAATCTCCTCGACACACCTCTCGACGGAGCGACAGGAGTCGGGGGTGCACCACTCCTTTGGCGGCGGTTCAAACTCCACATACTGCGGTATGCCTAGCAACTTCGGCAACTCAAAGACGGAGACTTCGAACTTCATGCTAGCGCTTGCCTGAGCCACTCCTCCAGCATCTTCTGCGCCTCCTCTGCTGTGTTTGGTTGCCACCTGCCACCCAACTGCTTCTTGATCAATGAATTCGGCGCCCTTCTGTAGGCGCTGGTGTCGAAGCTCACAGTTGTCCCCTGTCTCTCACATTGCTTCAATGCGCTGAGGAGTATACGTACGGCTCTCAGCGGCGGCCCCAACATGTGGATATGCGACACGTAGCCACATAGGATTCTAAGCGCCCTCTCGGCGCGTTCCGCGCAGAGCCTAGGCCGCAGGGCGCAGTTGGCATCTGGATGCCTCCGCATCGGCAATGCGACGTGGTCAGTCGGTACGTGGCGCGGGTCTACTCTGTAGAACTCCTGGAAGACGAAGATGGGCCGCGTCAACCGGCTTAATAAAGGCGACCAACGACGCCACAGCTCAAGCGTCTTGTTGAAGTCGCCGAAGGCGTCGGGACAGATTGCCCACCGCGGCCGGATTTCTGCCACCAGGTCGGCGTAGCGCCAGAAGTCGACCCCCTCCCTAGCCGCCCTAAGGCCGATGTCCGCCAAGACATCCATACCGCGCCTCCGCGGCGGTCTCAGAGATATGGTGATCAGCTGGCAAGGCTGGATTCCGAAACGCGATGCGGCCTCTGCTGTCATGTCGGGGGCGCACACTATCATAGCAGATGTTTGTACTGCTCCAACAGCCGCATTATGGCGGCTCGTATGAACTCCTCTTTGCTTATGCCCAGCATCACGGTAGCCTTCTCGATGTCCTCCGCCATGTACTTCGGTACGAGGAACGACACGGCGCCGTTGTCGACGTGGCGGTACTGCTCAAGCATGCGCTCGATTGCCATGCGGATGAGCCGAGGCTTGTCCACCCCCAATGCCTCTGCGGCCTTCTCGATGTCCTGCAACATCTCTTCGCCGACCCAAAACGTCACTATGCTGTGAGGCGGCTTGTATATCTTCGGCTTCGCGCGTGGTGGCGGCTGTGTGCAGAAGTTGGGAGGGACGGCGTAGACCTTATGATGCGTCCGTCTGTCGACCGCCTCACCCAGCGTGTCGTTGAGTACGGCATTGAGGAACTTCAGCCCCCCCGCCTTAAGTAAGTCGTCTATAGACACATACTTCGTGAACACTTTCATCGCCTTGACATCCTCCATGACGAGACGCGCCAGCCTGGCGGGGTAGACATGAGTAAATTTGGCGTTGCATATCAGACGCCACGTCTCCATGCGTACTTCATTCACAGCCTCCTCGGCGGCCCCCTCGTCGATGCACCAAAACATCTTACCACCAAACGTCACCACCACCACCTTCCCCTCCTTCCTCAGCATGTCTGCGATACGTTTAGCGTTATCCCACCCGACGCCGAGCTCCTTAGCCAACGCCGCGACGGTGACGCACCTCCGCGCCTTGATGAATTCAAGCGCCGCCTCCATACGTCTCCTGGTCTTTTTAGCGAGGCCCCACGGCATATTAAGCCAACTTCAGCCTCTCTATCATCCGCATAATCGCCAGCCTAATGACGTCTGAGCGCGTGACGCCCACCTCCTTCGCATACCCGTCGAGCGCTTCGAGCTCATCCCTTGCGACGTGGAACGACACGACCTGCATATCCCTGCGCGTTATGCGCCTCGCCGCCGTCTTTTTCTGCTTCCTGTAAACAGACTCGCAGAGCTGGCCCAAGCGGCTCAGCAATTCCTGCGCCTCGCCCCGCGGTATGACGTAGCCGGAGCCGCGCCTATACTGCCTCAGTAGCTTAGAGAGACACGACGCGAAGCGCGGCAGAAGCCTCCCGTCCCTCGTCAAATGCGTCGACTTGATGCTTATGACTCCGCCCCTCGAAGCTGCCAGCCTCTGCTCGATGTGCGCCTTGAGCAAAGCGCAACACCTGACGTGGCTCGGCAACGTCTCCAAGTCATTCGGCGCCTGTACGTTCTGCACGTAGTAGACGACGCGTCCGCCATACCGCACCGGCTCGCCGTATAGAGACTTGAGAATATCGCTGACGAAGCCGAGAGTCGCCGCGGGGAATCCGCGGCTGTGCCTCTCCAGCGAGATGTATCTAGAAAACAGTTGACGGGCCTCTCCGTCCCGCCTAATCAATTCAATGATCTTGTTAATCGTGATGTATCTGACGTCGTTCTGCACAATCAGGCGGCGTACCGCGTCGCGTAACGCCTCCATGTGCATATACGCCGCCGTGTGGTCGCGGCACCACAGAGCAGTCACGCCCACAACCTTCTCCACAATGTAGCCACGCGACATGAGGATGTACATCACGTAACGCACCTGCGTCTCGCTCAGCCCCAACCTAGACATCACTTCGCCAGTCGTCACACAGCCCTCCCGCTCCACAAGCTCCAGCACAGATTTGGCCCGCTCCAGAATCCTGCGGCTAAGTCCACGCGGCAGGCGACGCGGCACCACCTGGAGAACCTGCGTCGTCGACGACGTCATAACCCCGCCAGAGCCGACCTATCGACAAGATACACGCCCTGTTTGTACCTCCACGCCACGCCCCTTCTAATCAACTCCTTCATCGCTGTGTAGACTACATACTCGCACTTCTTGTCTCCGCGACATATGTCACGTATTTTCACAGACACTACACGCCCCCGCGCCTTCTCCACACGGTCTTGTATATACAGCCTAAGCGCAAGCACGTAGTTCACGGACATGGTCTCTCCACGTCGAACCCCGTCACGTTGAATTCCCTGTCTAGAGTTATCTTGATAATTACTCCCTCGCGCCACAGCCATACGGTGTAGCCGTCCTCGTCCTCGATCGTGGCGATGTTAGGCGTGAACTCAATCCACAGCCGCCTACCACGCCCATCCGTAATACCGTCTTCTTCTATTCTTCTTATTAAGGAAAAAATCTTCTCTTTTACAACGCCCCCCGCCTCCCCGCCAGCCGCCGCAACGGCGGCGGCTCCCGTTCTGTTTTTGTTGTGCATGTCTCTTTTTGAAAGATAGAAAATTTAACATTTTCCGCCCCTTTCTAAGGGGCGAGGAATTTATAAAACTACAGATTCGTTACATACATGGCGCAGGAAGTCCCGCTAGGCGAGGTCGCCGAGGCGCTCAATGTACTTGCGAAATACGGCCTGCTCTACGGCGGCTTCCGGCGCATGCAACGCCGCGTCGTAGAGGTGAGGGCTACGTCGACGCAGTTGGTCGTCAAGTATGAGGACGGCGGCGTGTACTACATAGACAAGAGTCTCACCAGGCGTTTCATCGTCTACACGCGCCCGCCTGCCCCAAGGCAATAACCCCTTTTTTCTTGCCCCTTTCTAAGGGGTGAAAAATTTATAAACATGTGTTTTCTCCCTATGCATGAAGATGAAAATGATGTGTCTATACGACGGGGAGGAATGGATCGACACGCTCAGGATCTACGAAGTGCCGACGGGCGGCTACGTCCTTATGCACATCGAAGACGAAGACCTCCACTTCTTCAACAGCGTAGAGGAGGCGGTGAAGGCGGCGACTAAACGCGTCACCTTCGACAACCCGCCCCGCGTCGGGCCATGTCCATGAACGCCCCGCTGTTTATTGTGGAGGACTACGGCGAGTGGCGTATGGAGTTCCATGACGACGGTAGCGTCGTCTTCATAGACTACGTTGAGGACATCACAGAGATAATGTTTGGCGTGGAGCTATGACCGATCAGCAGAAGGACGAAAGGAGACACAGAGATGTCGACCCTGAGGTCGAAGTTATGTGTAGACACGTCTACGCGATGGCAAGTGCAACGCTTGCGGTGTTTTCGCTTGTTGTGTTTACGTTCCTCCTCTTTCCGCTACCCATCGTAATGGTTATACCACACCCCGACCTTGTGGCGCAGTACCAGAAGGCGGTCTCAGAAGTATTGAAGCTCCTCCCTATCATGTTGATCATAGGCGCTATCCCGCTCGGGTGCGAAGTGGTGAAGCGACTATGAGCGTCGAGGTGGTGCGGGTAGGCAAAACCATCGAGCTACAGTTCACAGGCGCGGAGTTGATTGAATTGTGGGGCTCCGAATCGGAGCCCTACGGCGACGGCACAATCACGTTGACGGTAAGAGAAGCCCTCAGACTCGCCAGGAAGCTGATAGACGCGGCGATGGAGGCCCTAGAAGAAAAAGCAGAGACGGCACTCGCACATGAGTAAAAAACCATTTCTTTTTCTCTTGGACTACCTACCTTCGTTGTTCATCTTCTCGTATGCTGTAGGCTAGGAGAAAGGCGAATATAAACGCAATTATGATAAATGCGTCTGCAAACGCCGCTATAGACACCTGTAGCATGAGGTGCAGAAACAACGCGATGCCAAAGGCAATGACCACCGCGATCAGTTCGCCCCTACGCATGTAGGCCGCTGTTGTGTCTCCGTCACCTGCTGTTCCACAGCCTCCCGCAGGAGTTTGCCGGAGAATGCCCACGCGGAGGCGTAGAGACCTACAGCTAAACCGAATATAGATACAACTATACACTTCCCGAAAGACAGGACGCACAGCACCGTTAGGATGGCGGCGGGGACGCCGAGGGCGATTGCCACTTCTTTTTCCTGTTTTTCCATGATTCTCACGTTGACGCGGGTTTAAGTAGGTTATCCGCCGTCGGTTTCGTGTTTCGGGCCCAAACACGCAATCAGATTTTACAGTTCGGGGCGCTTGGCGCCACGGGGAGGAGAATATCTGAGGTGCTTCTGTTGACGACGCGAGATATCGACTTCGAGAGACGCCAAATAACGTGGTATATTCTTAAGAAACGTCGCCCCTACTACGTCACTCTCCCAATGTCCTCCCGGCTGGAGGACATCCTCCGGCGCTACATCGTCTTCAACGGCATTTCCGACAGACTGTTTCCAATAAGCCGGCAACAAGCCTGGCTCGATGTAAAGAAGGCGTTCAAGGAACTTGGTCTCCACGGCTGGAAGCCGCATTATCTTAGACACGCGTTCATCCTCCTGGCGTTGGTAGAGAAAAACACTATAGAACAAGTGCGGAGGTGGACGCAACACTCATCGTATAGAGAGTTGCTGGAATATGCTAAGATTGTCGGTATGGAGGTGGAGAGGCCGCTGGTGCCATGGTAGTGACGGACGAGGCGATTGCGGAGGCTGTCTGCCACATCTTAAGCACTGCGAGGACGCGGCAATATGTAGTGACTGCTCGCGCCGTCATGAGGGAGCTTGGCGAAGAGATACGTAACGGCGCGTTACGTGCCGTCTTACGTCGCTACGGCTTCAGGTTCATCCGCCACGGCCCCGTCGACTCGGTGCCGAAGTACGTCGTCGACGTGGAGTCCGCGCGTCCAATTTGCCAAAAGATAAGAGAGAGGAGGAAAAAGAAGTCTGGTTTTTAATCTTCGCTTTTTCTAAACCAGGCGGCGGCGGCCCCAATCGACATCAGCGCCACAGCCGCGAGTATGAGCCCCGCCGACACCATTGCTCCGTATAGGTAGTAGACGAATAGTGAAGTTGCAAGTATGGCGAATCCGGCGAGGAAGGCAGCTGTGGCCAGCGACTTCCTCGACGCGGCCCAGGCAGTCGCCACAGCCGCCGCGGCGGCTGACGCTGTGAAGGCGGAGGGCGCCTGGAGACTCACCGACACGGCTCCGCCTACCGCTGGGCCCACCGCCTGCCACTTCTGAAGCTCGTTGAGTGTAGTCTTCAGCCACGTCGACGTCGAAGAGTCCATCTTGATTGTAGCAGTGAACTTCGGCAACGACGCGATGAAGTTGGACAGACTCATGTTCGCCATAGTCTTCGACGCGGCTATGGTTGCGTTTAGCCATGCGCTATATGCCTTCGTCAAGTTGTTGTACAGTTGGCGTGTGTAGTTGAGTAATTGCATCCATGTCGAGGCGTAGTCGTAGTCGGGGGTGAGCGCCGCCGCTTGTTTAAGCGTGTTGTTGCCGAACAGAAAATACCTCCAGCCTGATTTGTAGTTCGTCGTCGCCATAATCGCGCCCGACGTTTTGCAGAAGTCGCTTACAGTTCCGTAGACGTAGAGAAGCGGCGGACTCGAAGACAAGAGAGTGTCCCACCTCAGCTTTGCACATTTGCCCGGCTGTATTATGTCGCCGTAGAAGTACGCCAGGTTGAGTGAGTTGCTGTAGTACAGCACGACGACGACTGTGGACGTTCTGTTGTTGCAGATCTCAACCTCGCCGAGACGGTCGAGACGGTTGGGTATCCACCACGCCGTACTGCCATATGGATAGTACGCGGGGCATGCGACGCCGCGGGTGTTGTACAGGTACGACGACGAGTCGCGTACAGTCACCTCCACCACGTCGAAGCGTGTGGCGTGGAGGACGACCGCCGTGTCAAACTTCGCGACATTCAGCATGAAGTAGCCTGTCGAGTTGCTCGTAAGGAACGTAAACTCAAGGGGGCCATATATCCACGCAATGAAGTATCCATTAACCGCAAAGACGCCGTCGCTCGGCGTTTGGCCAATGTTGTAGAAATGCCACACGCTTCGGCCAGTGTTGGTGGCGTTTCGCCAACCGCTGAAGTGGCGGGGGCCGTACCAGTTGCCATCACTGACTACCACCGTGGGAACCGCCGCGCCGCCTCCTATGTAGACCCCCGCCCCCACGGGAGCTACAGCGGCGTATAGTTTCACAACATATGCATGTTCAGTGCCGTTGAGTGTGTACTGACCATAGAACTGATCGTAATACACCGCACGCGTGACTGGGAGCAACTCGGCGACGTACAGTCCGAACCACTTCATGGTGAGATTGGCGACGTTGGATCCTATGTCTGCGATGCGGTACTCTCTGCAACTAGACAGATCTACTAAATAGTACGGCGGCTTAAACGGCGTCACGTTGTAGAGCCCAGGGTTTTGAATGTAGACGGCGTAGTTGTACGTCTTCCCACAGACAGTATACGTTGCCGTCGTCATCGCAGTACTACCAGACTTCACAGTGTAGGAAGAGCCGGAGGTGGAGTAAAGTATGCCGGGGCGGGTGATGTTGACGATGGCCCACGACGTCCCGGAGGACGAGTATGTGATGTAGTTGAGCATTAAGTACTTCCCCGGGCTGTCGAAGACGTAGTACGTTGAACCACCCGACGTATATACGGCGACTACAAACGTGTATTTACCGACGTCGAAGGGGGGCTTCGGCACGTAGTAACACTTAGTCGGCGCGTCGATGGCGCATATCTTCGTCGCAGTCACGTTGAACCAATTCGCCGTGAAGAGATCAGGCCAATACGCCGCCGCCAGCGCGGCGAGGAGGAGCGCGGCGAAGACAGCGCTACGCAGAGACATATGCGGCGATCTTCCGCTTCGCCGATTTCGACAACAGCCTATGCCTCTCCAGCCACTCGTACACGATTTCGGCCACCTTCTTCGCCTCGCCAACTCCGTAGTGTTTCTTTGCCAGCGCAATCAGATATAGCGCCCTCTTCCGGGCGAGTTCCGGCGTCATACGGATTCTGCGACAGGAATGGTCGTAAGTCCAACCCCTCCGCAACTCCTTCTCAATCAGCGCCATGATGCCGCGGGCGGCCCTAGTGTCTATACCGCTACCGGTCACGTAGACGTGTTCGCGTTGGGCCCAACAGCTCTCGGGCCCCTGGTATATATTACGTTTCATGAGAAAAAGCGGTGGGTTTTATTTTAAGCTTTAGCGCTTGAAGAAGGCGGCGGCTAGGGCGAACGTGACAGTCAGGGCAGTGAGCCCCGCCGCCAGCCCAGCCAGCGGTGGATACGCCACTGCCAAAAGCCAGATCGTCGCTGTGGCGATGAAGAGGAATATGACAATCCGCGTGATTTCGTATACCAGCGCCGCGGCGAAGGCTCCAAACGCCACCGCCGCGAGGAGGGTGAAGGTGAAGTCTGAGCTCCTCGTGAGGGAGGGGGCGGAGACGGGAGGCGCGGAGACGGTGGGGGGCGGCTTCCACGAGCATGAGAAGTTAGCCAAGACGCCGCCCGGCTCCACGTCTATATACGTCGTGGTAAGCGTCCTAGTCGTGGTTGTTGTGACTGGCGTGATCGAGGTTATAGTAATCGTCGAGGTCGTGTTGCCGTCCATTGTTGTCGTTATCGACGTTACGGTCGTGTAGGTCTCGACCTCGTCGACGGCGGTTACGGTTTGTACCTTAACATACGTCTTAGTCACTGTGTAGTAGACGATGCCGCACTGCTGAGACTGGCACAACCCGTTAGGCGTAAGGACGCTAATGACGGCTATGGCAAGCACAATTAACAGCGGAAGTTTAATACCTGTCGCGGTACGCCACATACCCCGCCGCGAACGTGACCAGGATTATCAAGAAGTAGGAGAAGTACTGAGAGGCGTCGGGCATTGCGATGTACTCGTTGTACGTCACTGACTGCGACGCGGCGGACTTGACTTGATACGGCACATACTCCACCAACATGTAGTACAGCGCAAGCACCAGTAGAGCCAGGACTATGCCACCCAAGAGCCTCATTGATTATTTCTATATCTAGTTTTTAATTCTTTACACCACTTCCTCCCGCACCTCCAGCAGTAGAGGTTCCAGGCGTACTCATAACGCTGAGCCGCCTCACGGAGTACGTAGTACACGTCGACGGTCTCCCCAGCCAGCCACCTCCTAGTGGTCTCCCCCACACCGTCCCACCTCTTCGCCTGCCTAATCAGAGCCTGCCTAATCGCCTCGTCGCCTTTAGACGCCCTAATCAGCGTCACCACGAATGACGTCAAGAAGTCCGTGGCGAGCCACAGGTCTACGAATGACGCAACTAGTTCATCCCAACGCGTCCTAGCCTTCTGCGTCGTGAGACTGTCGCGCAACGTACACGGCAGGAACAGAACCACGAGGGCGTAGAAGTCACGTAGCTTCATGCCACTCAATGTTGCATTTGTCTCCTGTCTTCTTCTGGGGCTTTGCGCCCCCGCTTGGCTCTTTCAACATCTTTACGCCTCCTGTGGAGAGCCGCGGCCTCCTCAGTTCTATGCGCACGCCAGCCGACTCAAGCCACACCGACGTCAATATCAGCATGACTCCTATGGCGGCGTCAAGCATGAGGTCTTTGAACGCAGGCCACTCCGTGTACCACAGCGGCCGCACGGAGGAGTGGTAGTTCAACGTCCCCGTCTCTACGACGAATAGATAGGCAAACTCGATGGCGGCGAATATCAACGTGAGCCACCCCGTGTCGGCTAACACCTCGTGGAGTTTGAGACGTCTCTTGTTGATCAGGCGCTCCACCGCCACGGCGGCTAGGGCTATGAACAGCGCCATCATGTCCTCTCCTCCCTTGATTTTCTGCGGAACAGGTGTGCCAGGAATGCCCACGAGCCGTAGGGCTCTATGTAGCTCAGTGCCGCTACGCCGCGTGCCGCGCTCCATGTCAGCCCCTGCGCCGCCTTTATGAGACGAAGGGCCCTAAGGGCCTCTAGCATGAGCTTAAGGCGCTCCTCAGGCGTCGACTGTTGCTTAGCCCGCTCGAAGCGCGTAGTGTAGATTAGGTGGTGGGCGAGGTAGTTGATGTTCATAGCCACGGCAACCGTCTTGGCGGCTAAACACTCCGCCCTAGCACACGGATCCGCAACAGCCAACGTCGACGTCCACTGCGACGTCGTGGCGGAAATTATTGCACGTAGATCGCTCAGCGCCTTGTGAAACTCTATCTCCTGCGTAAAGCGATAAGACGTGAGCCTGTCCAACACATCCGCAATCCGCCCGACATCGTACTCCCTAGCCAGGGCGTCGTAGAACCACGATGCGGACTGTACTCCACCACGGCGCGGCTTAGGCGACGGCTGTTCTTCCTGCGGTGGTTGCTGAGGCGGAGGAGGTGGCTCCGTAGGCTCCTTCTTCCTGCCCCTCTTCGGAGTCGGCATCATAACCTAGACCGCGCAGGCGGCGTTGGAAGCGGCGCGCGTAGCATACGCTTGCTGACTATCCAAGCCCACGGATACGACCACGCCAACGCGTAGCAACAATCGGTCGAGACCCACTTCACTGCGAAGACGTTGCTCTCGGAGACGTACATCTTGTTCCACTCGGCGAGGTAGAGTATGCGTCGCTTCGGGATGGGGGTCGGGAGTAGGCGCCATAAAGTAAGCGGCGGCTTGCGCCACAGCCAAGACACTGCGAAGACGTTGTTCTGCGTAGAGGCGTGTAGAGCGACGTCTGTAACTACCTGCGCTACGTCGGCAGATATGAGGCGCATCTGGCCAGGAGCCGCGGCTGAGAACCCGCCCCAATCATAAACCACAATGCCAAGCCGCCTAGGCGGCAAGCCGCGGCCGTACCACCACGTCATCTTGATCAGTAGCTCTACGGCTTCCATAGCCCCATCCCATGGAGCATGTTCGTTATTTGAGGCAGTATCGAAGGCAACATGACCAGCAACGCAATTGCTATGACGCCGAGGAGGAGCCAATTCATGCCGCCCCTCGCAAAAGCCTTTGCAAGTCTCTCAAACGTCCTCACGTTCTGAAGCCAGTGCTGAAACTCTGCGTATGCGGCGGTAAGCATTGAGTTAATGTCTGCGTGGAGCGCCTCCACCATCCTCTCTATCTGAGCTGGCGAGGTGTCTATCGCAATCATATACTTACCGTCGATCATTATGTTAAAACGCTCCGACAGCTTCTTCTGCACCACGTTGTTTATGATGTCAGCGAGACACTCCTCTGCCGAGGGTTTGTCTGGACACAACGTAGAGAAATATGATAACGAGAACATGCGAGACGCCGACGGCTCGTACCCCGACATGGCTTGCTTGCCCTCCACGGCAGTGACGCTCTGCACCAAGAGGACGCGCCACAGCTTCCCATCGTCATCCCTAATCGGCTCCCTCAGCGCGAAGGCGATGATGGGGCCACGCTTCGATTGGTAGAGCTCTATGTGTGGAGACACGACGGCGAACCTCTTGGCTATGACTGCTGTTCCGTCGTCCAAGAAGGCGACGGCGCGGATCTCAGACACGTTTGCTATATTCTATAATAGATATAAAGAACTAAAGCGTGAAGCGCTGACCCATGGCCTGGAACAGAGCCGCCTTCTTCAGCAACGCGCTATACGCATACAGAGCCTTCACCAGCAAATCGATCTCCGCGTCGTCGTGGAATTGGTAATTCACGACGTCTTCAAGTGTGCGGATGTCGGGGCACTTAACAACCCCAACGTGGCGCAGATACCTCAGCATTATGATGCATACGGAGTTGTCAGCCTCAGACACCTCAAGGGCGCGTGCCAACGCGATTATGTTAAGCGCGGTCTCTATCCGCTCCTCCGCCGTACGTGCCCTAATGAGCTTCTTAAACTCACGTATTGTTTCACGTACAAGCGACGCCTTAGCCTCAGCTAAGATAAAGCTACTGCTCCTCGAATCCATACGTCTCCGAAATTATCCTGTTTAGAGTCGTGCTACATTGCTCCAGCGCCGCGTTACGTGCCTCAGCTTCGCTGGCGCATATCGCCGTCTGCATCGCCGTCGCGGGGTCTGCACACAGCGACAGAAGCTTGTCGCTACAACACGCGACGAACTCAGCTATCGTCTCCAAGTCGGGACATATGGTGCGGAGCCTCTCCAACACACGCGCCCAATTGAACCTAGAAACTGCCTGTAGCCAAATCTCTTGTTCACGCGTAATCACGTCTCTATACCTACTGCGACGTTATAAAGATTAGCAATTGTTCCAGAAGAAACGCGAAGCAACACTCGATGGAGACTCCCCCCTACACGACGGCTTCACCTTGATTATGGCATCTCTCACCGCCACCTCTACGCTTGCGTGCGTCATCAACTTCGTCGGCTTAACAACAGGTTGCGGAAATAGAGAGTTCTGCGTTATGACGAAAATCAACGCCTTCTGAGGCGGCTTAATGAAGCGGATGGCGTCCGCCACCGCAAGGGGGTCTATCACGACGACGGCGCCGTACTCGTCAGCCATGTTGATGACGTAGGAATAATCCGACTGAGGCCTCCGCACCCACCACACCTGCCTCCCCTGTTGGGTGTAGTAGAACCACACCGCCGTAATCGTCAACTCCGGAGACGTCAACCACAGCGTCCACACGCCCCTCTCAGCCTCGATGACGTAGTGGAGCTGGCCCACGTCGACGGGGTGGAGCATGTAGTACCAGTCCGTCTCCGCCTGCGCGGCGCGTGGATCCTCCACCTCGGCGAAGTTCTGAGCATTGAGAGGCGCTTGGAGCCCCCTGAGTTTTGCGTAAGTTTCAATCATCTCCCGTGTCGGCAAGGGAACCGCGACGGGCTTCAATCTGCCGCCCCTGAGGAGGGCTGGGTCAAGCTTGTGGGGAGGCACGTTAGTTGTCACAACTACGCCACCACGTCGCATCTCCTGCACGGCGGTGAGGAGGACGTTGACGGTATCCCACATACGTTCCTGCGTGAAGCGTTGCTTAAGGAAGACGTCGCCTTCGTCGAAGACGACGATACAGTTAGTCCTCTCGGCTTCCTCCACAGCACGGTAGACGTTCTCCTCAGTCTCCCCAACCCACTTGCTGATCAACTGCCCTGGCGACTTAATAATGACGCACCTGCCCCACTTCTTGCTGAAGTACTTCGGGGCGTAGGATTTGCCTGTGCCAGGGGGGCCGTAGAGGAGGAGTTTGCACGGCTTGTCGAATTGAGAGAAGCATGCGTCGAGGGCCTCGAACACCTTGTCGTATTGTATGTAGAGCTCCCCCGTGGAGAGCCTCTCGGCACGCCACCCGAAGCCGCGAGCGACAACCTCTACGTTTGGTAGTTCTCTGATTTGCGTATAGCCCGGAGCCTCGAAGCAGTCCTTGGGGCGGCGCCACAGCGCGGCGCCTCCGCGTTTAACAAGCTCGATGCATGGCCACACTTCTTTATTACAATAGAGAAATAATAAAGGACATGGCTTGGGAGGCTTGCCGACAGCTTTACAACGCCTCGAGCGACCTAGAGACGCTTAAGGAGGCGCTTAAACGTGGCGACATGGCATGCGTCAACGCGTGGCTTAACCAATTCGACACAATCCTACTGTTGGGGAAGCCCGACGACGTACTTGACGAAGGCGACAGGTTGTTGCTCCGCTACGGGAGCGAGTACGTGGAGTGGCTGATCGAAGAGAAGCAGAAGGAGGACTCCACGTGGCGTAGGTCGATACTGAGGATAATTACGACGCAGGAAAAAAGGGTGGAGTTTTCGGGCTAGGCGAAGACGAAGGCCTCCTTCTGAGCCGCGAGTGAGCGCCAAGTAAATCCGCTCCCGGCGAAGACGCGGTTTAGCCAATTGCCGAAGCTCTCCCGCGGCAGTGGCCGCGGCACGTTGGGCGGCAACGCAATCGGCGCCCCAGCGGCTTGGCTAATCATTGCGAGCACCGTCATGGCAGGCATGGCGAAGACGGAGGCTGGGAGTGTGGGGATTATCATACGCAACGTCTCACGGTTAATAACGACGCGGTCAGACGCGGCGGTAGTTGTAGTAGTAGACGTAGTGGTGGTGGACGTGGTTGTAGACGTCTGATCGTTTGTGTTCTGCGTAGTGTTGTCCGTAGTCTGATTGTCAGTCTGATTAGTGACGTTTTTATCCGTCTGCGTGCCTCTGTCCGCCTGCACGTCTGTAGTTCTGTCACCCGCCGACCCCTCCGTCCGACCCGCCGTCTCGCGTTCACCTGACTCCGCCGAGTCGCGCATGCGGCCACCAACGTCGACGTCAGACTCCTCCTCAACCCGAGGACGCCTCCTCGGAACTCTCTTCAGCCTAGTCTTCGCATCCGCGGTTGGCTTAGGCTCCTCCTTCGGCTTTACAACGAGAACCTGCCCATCCTTCGTGGTTACCTCCGTCTCAGGCGGCCTAAACTGTGTCTCCCTCCTGGGAGTTCTCCTGATGGGAGGCCTCACGTCGGACTTCGGCAACTCTATAGGTGGCGGCTGAGGAGGAGACGGCTGAGGTTCAGACTCAGGCGGCTTCGGTTGCTCCGTCTTGGTTGGTTCTACGCCCAACTTCCTCTGTTGCAGTATTTCCTCGGCCCTCGTCATCAAGTCGCTTTCAGATATGCCGAACTCGTCGGCGTACTTCTTCAACAAGTCTCTGTCTGTCAATATGCGATTAAGCTCGTCATTTGAAAGCTCCGCCAGCTTCTTCTCCAGTTGCTTCTGTTTGAGGAAAGCCGTGGCCTGCTCCGCCAACGTTTGCTCGTCGATACCAAGGCGCTTCGCCAAGTTCGCCCTCGCTTGGGGATTGTTGACGATGCGCCACAGCCTGTCGTAGTCCATCTCCTGTAGCGTCTTGAACACGTCCCTGACGGGCCCAGGCGGCATCTCGCCCGCGGCTGTGGCTAGGTCTGAAATGGTCTGACGCCAACTTGTGAAGCGTTTGTAGTCGGCGAGCCACCTCCCCCTGTCCTCCAGCCCCGACCCCTTCACTGTGTCTACAAACTCCTTCAGCACCTCAAACTTGTCCCTAATCTTATCCACCTCGTTCTTCAACTCGTAGTAGTACTTCTCCTTATCCGCCGGCAAGGCCTCCCACCTCTTCAACTTGTCCAGCTCCTCGAACTCTTTCAGCTTCTTCTGCCAATCCTCAAACTGCCTAAGCAAATCATCCCACTTAGCCGTGTCGCCCTGCTTCAGCTTTAGAACCGCCTCCTGGATCTCCTGCGTGAATTTGTTTACCTCGGGCGAGTCCCTCAGCGCCGGAGGCAGACGGTTGCGGACAGCGTCGATGTTGCTCCGCACGATGTTGTTAGGCGCGTTGCGGATTAGGTTAGGGAGGCCCTTAAGCGTTGTCAAGACGTCAGCCAGCACCGTGCTAGACAGCCCTACGTCGATAAAGGCTGGAAGCGCCTCGTTTGGATACCCCTGCACGACGCGTGTAGCCGCCGCCATTGTGCCAGGCACACCGAAGCCGACCGCCGCCTCCACGGCGAGTTGCTTAAGCAACTGACGCGAAGCGCCAGCTAAGCCAGGCACAGCCGCTAGCGAAAACACAAGCGACCGCCCAGCCACCTGCCCAGCGACGTCCTCTGGCGACGTCGGCACCCCCAACGCCTGGAGCTTCTTCTTATCGTCATCACTCAGGTTCTGAAGCAGGTAGTCAGGCGGTACGGCGCCCATGCCCTGCAACTGTTTATACAGCGGCGTGAAGTACTCCTTCTCTATCTCCGGGTATGGACGCCCAGTCCATATGGCCTTGCCCCAGCGGTACAGCGACGGGAGACCAGTCAGCTCAGCCAGGCCGTAGACATTTACCGCGTTTTCACGCATCAACGTCAACGTGTTCCAGTCGACGCGCGGCATCTGAGGCGGCGGAGCCGTACCACCCGGGGTATACGTCGTCAGCGACGGAAGCGTTATGTTCGGCGTCGACGTGGCGTTGCCAAACAGCTTATTGAACAACGTACTCGACATGAGAGAAAAAGGGGTTTGTTTTTTAATTCTTTACCGCTCCCTAATCACCCTCCAGACCGTGAAGGCCGCCCCGACGAACACCACGATTACGAGGGCCCACGCAAATTGAGACACCCTGCTCCACGCTGCCGTGTACTGCGGATCCATGAAGATGTCTGTCCCCAAGAGGTTCTTGAAGACGGTGGCGAATGCGGAGAGCGACGTGTTAGCCAGTATGACGACGATGGTTATTATCCCAACCACGGCGATTATTGTGAGGGGCCCAACGGCGTCTTCGCTCATACCACCCCACGCCAGCGCACTAATATTGCTGAAAACAGAACCGACGCCACGGTCAGCGTCGCGGCGTTGCTCTTTATGAACGAAGCTATAGACGTCGCCGTGCTGAAAGCCTGGCTACTGAGACCCGACGGCGGCGTCGGGATCATGGACATAAACGCGTCGATAAACAGCGACACGGCCCAGGGCCAAATCGCGCTGACTATCACGATCAAGATGACGTTGCCGAGAGTCAGCTCGCCCCTCATATCCTTATAGACACCTGCCCGACAACGGTCTTCACGAAAAGGAACAGCCTCCACGCCACGTAGTAGTTGGCGATGAACTGTGCGAAGGCGGCGAATGTTGTGACGACCCACCCAGCCCAGGCGGCGCCAAACTGGCTCAATATCGACGACACGAACTGAGCCAACTGAAGCATCCACGTCAATAAATTATAGACGAATGCGAAGAGCGTCATCAAGACGTTTATGGCGGAGAAGTTGGTGTAGATGTCGTTAGACACGGCGACGTTGTTCACATTGTTCTGCGTGAACCAGTTAACCCACGTTGCGAGGGGCGGCAAGTCCTGGAGCGTGATCAGCCCGGCGTTTGCGACGCCGACGGTGACTAGCGTATACATCAGCGCCGACAGGATGGAGAACACGAAGAGCTTCTCGCCCCACTCGTTTATGAAGTCAAACATGTAAAAAGAGGGGGCGTATCTTTAAAATCTTTTAAACCGTCCAGCTGCCCCCAGCTGTGGCGGCGAGACGTCCAAGCATGTAAATGGCGAGGGTCAATATGGTGAAGCCCATAGAGGCTATGAGCGACGCCAGCGACTCGAACTTGACTGTGTAGTTCGTGGTGCAGACCTCCACGGGGTATGTGGAGTTCCCCGCGGCGGTGGTGGTCGTGGTGCATATCTGCCCGGCTGGCTCGCGGAGGTCGCTACCGGCGATTATGGCCGCCATGATGAAGGCGGCCGCGGCGTACGACAGTGGCACGGAGCGCTCAGCGAAGTGGAGTATGAGAAGCGCCAAGGCCAGGGCAAAAGCTATGACTCCGATCATGTCTAGTTGTTAATATCTAGATAATAAAGATTTAGAAAAAAAGTGGAGGGTTTTGCAGGCGGGGCCCCCGCCTATTTCCTGACCTTCCTCTTCCTGTGCTTCATGGCCCTCACGAGGTGAACTCCTTCCAGATCCTCTTCAGGAAGCCGAAGGCTATGATGCCTATCACAAGCCCGCCCAGCAACGTCACGGCGGTGTTGAATGAGGACATGGTGTTGCCGATGGCCTGCTGGCCCTGGTGCACGACTGTGGCGTTGGTTGCGGGCCCTAGGGCGTTCAAGATGTAGCTAGACACGCCCCCAGCTATCGCCACGGCCGCCGCGGCGATTATTATTATTACAAACACGCCAACGCCCTCCTTGATCTCCATCGTGATCTGGCCACGCACCTTTCTTTTCTTTGTCTTCTTTCTTTCTAATTTAGACATGACGTCGATGTGCGCATCTTTTTTTTAAGCCTTAACGACGTGGAGCGCGACGATAATTAAGTTGTTTGCAACCACCGCAACTCTAAACAAAATCGCCGCCATGTAGGCCGCCGATAGGATACGCATAACTCTGACGCGCAACACAGCGGGCAACCTGCCGACAAGCCTCTCGGCAACAATTGTAGCCATGGACATAGGCGCGGCACTTACTAACCACAGTAAGAAGACAGACGCCGGGTTGCTGTTGATTATACCAGCCACGGCGGGGTTGGCCTCCACGCCTCTGCCAGACGCGACGACTATATACGTCGACAACGCGTCCAGGAAGGCGACGAGGAAAAACGCCAACATGCGCATGTTGGCTACTCCCCCTCTCTACGCCTGCGCCTTATCCGCTCCAGCGCCTCTTCGGCGGCTCTCCTGACGCGCTCCTTCCTAGCCCGGATGTGGGCCTCCTCCACCTCAGGCGGCATGGCGAACTCCTCCGAGACGGGGATGGCCCCGGCTAGGCGCCACCGGCTGACGGGCTTCGCCTCGCGCCACTGCTCGTGGTGTATAATGCCCGTGAACGTGAACTCCATCTCGACTATGGCGACGAACTTGTTTTTGACTGGCGCATTTTCAATTGTACATTCGCCGTTGCTGTCTACATATGTGGCGTAGGTCATCGACGTCCTCTTCACGTAGTATATATTCGCGCTGTGCCTAATCCTCGCAGATAGGTAGTTAAGCGACGTCGTCGTGATTATGACGCCACGACGTGCAATAGAGTTCCTCGCCGTCTTGACGATGTCCATGAACTTAGACCACACGAGGGGGTCTGCGAAGTCGTGGAAGCCGACAGCCGCGTCGTCTATGACGACCCAGTCGGCGTCTGGTTCATCTACATGTTCTAAGATATATACAAACAACTCCTCCAAGTCACGCCCAAGGAAGAGCCTCCTTCCAGCCCCCCTAAGCGCCTCTTGGTAATCGCTGACTATGCCGCGTCGCCACAAGTCGTAAGCCACAAGATGCAAAGCCGCCGTGGTCTTCCCCACCCCCGGCCTCCCAGTAAAGACGTAAACCCTGTAGCCGGGCGTCCACAGATGCCTCATCCACACGCACTTCACACGTGTTAGTGCCTATATTAGATAAAAAGAATTTTAACGGCGCCGCTTTTAGATGCCTATATAGTGTTGCATGTGTCTATAGTGTCCTATTTAGACTATTGAGCCCTATATTACATGCTTTTCTTAAACTTACAAAAAACGAAATGTTCCATGTCACCCCGAAGGTGTCACCCCGAAATGTCACCCTTTCTGTCACCCTTTACAAACCTTATCCGCTTTACATATATACACCTCGGAACCCCCCTCGGGGTGACAAATATGGTGACATGGCGCCCACGTAGTTTCGGACATGCTTATCTGTCTAGGCGGATTTAGGTGCACGTAAAACGTACAGCGTATCGGCGCTCCGTGTCACCCTGTATGTCACCCCGTAGGTCTCTCCTTTTCATACTTGAAATAAGCAGTTTTAGATACATGTAAAGGGTGACGCGGCGTGGGGTCTAAGCTTTCTACTCTCCCACAAGGCGTCGGGGTGACAAATATGGTGACAAAACGGGGTGACACCCTCGGGGTGACATGGAACAATTCAATTTTTGTATGTATGAAAAAAGTGGACAATTGAAAGCCGAGGGGGTGAAAAACCGGGTTTTAAACTATATACCCCCGTCTTGTTCTATATAGATGTTAAGCATAGGCGTCTATGAGGTCGCGGAGCGCTGTAAGCGGCATCACTATCCTGTAGCCGCGCTTCCAATGTTGATACTCTACCACATCCTCGTTGTATCCGTTCTGCTTAAGCACGTCGTTTATCTTCTGCGCCAGGTTCGCCAACGTAGTGCCGTTGATCTCCTTAATTATACTACTATAGATCTTCACAGTTTCGCCATCGCAGTCCACCTTGTCCTCTATGCCGCCGACGTTGAGGAGCACAGACTGGACGACTTCCGCAGACGTTGGGTTCAATGGACGCTTCTCGGCAGGAAGTCGGAGTAGTAGCTCGCGCGACTTAGACACGAGCCATCTGACTAGGCTTTCCACTTCGTCGTCTGAACCGTCGTCGTTATCATTACTGTCTGTTGGAAAATGCACCTCCGACACGCCAAGCTTCGACAAGACGTACCTAAGAGCCTCCTCAGCCGCCCAGACATACTTATCCTCATCTACCGCCAGCAGGTCTGGCCTCTCTATGATTATGGTCTCTAGGTAGAATCTGCCGAACGCCATCAAGTCCGCCTTATGCTCTTCGCGCCACCTGAGAAACGCCTCGTGGTCGCTCCGCCTATCCGACTTACTGAAGTCTATGATGACGAGCTTATTCCGCAACCCCGGCTCCTTTACGTCCATGGCCTGAGTGGTAATTATGGCGGAGGCGTAGGCTGGGTACTGCCGCGTGAATAGAGAGCCCCGCTCAGCGGTCTCGTATGCGATAAGCCCGTTCATGGCGCGTTTTATAATGTCTGTTATGGCAGGCGACGAGATTGTGAGGGTCTTGCCTTCGTCGAAGAGCTTCGGCAGTGTGGTGAAGCCTAGGTCGCGGCTGAGCCTCGCAGGCGAGAACAACGCGCCTGCCGAATGTACTGCAGGCGGCGCGTCTGTGTCGCCTTCGTCTGGCAAGTTGTAGATATAGTTGACGACGGTCTTGGCTAGCTGAGTCTTGCCTGTGCCGGGCTCTCCACGCAAGACGAGCCACTTGTTGCGAAGCCCCCGTAGCTTCCTGTAGGTGTTGAAAGCGCCGTAGAGCGCCACCGCGTATGCCCTAAGCACTTTGGGGTCGAATGCGTAGAACTTTTCAAGCAACTCTACGAAGGCGCGTGGGTCGCCCTGCGCGTTTAACACTTGCTTAAACCTTCTGCCGTAGGGCCCATATGCAACTATTGTTGGCTGTCCTTCGGCGTCTGCTATGACGCCCGCGACGGGAGGCCGCCTAATCTTCTTAGCAGTCTCAACCAAGATGGATTGGACTATGCGCCGCATCTCTTCTACGTTTACGCCGACGGCCCCCATGTTGGCGATGGCCTCTACCACGTCGCTTATTGTGACGTACCTAAGCGTGACAGTCCTCCCGGCCTTCAGGTCGCGGAGCCTCACGGTGAAGAAGACCACGTTGGCGATGGGGTCTACATGCATCACGGCGCGGTCGATGTAGACGTGCTTCGCCACCACGTCGTAGCCCCACTTCGTCTCGCAGACCTCCTCCACCTCCTCCTCCCCCCTACGCTTCTGGCACTTGACACGCTTCACCATCCTGGCGATGCCGATGCTTGCGTGGTTTGCGTAGTACAGTTCCGAATTCGCGCCGGCAAGCTTCCCACCACGCGAGACCAGTATCATGACGCGCCTCCTCGCACCTATCAACTCCAGCAGTTTATTCACAACCGCCAACGCTTCAGCCTTCGCCTCCACCTCGCCAGCCCCTTTCGACTTCAACACTTCAGTAATAGTTTCGACAAGCTTCGGGCGTCCATACAAACGCCAATCTCTCTGTAGAACGCCTTGCAGTATGTAGTCGTCCTTTTTCTTGTCGACGTCGGTATATACTGACGTCGCCCACGCCTGCAACGTCTCATAGACCTCAACAATTGAGTCAGGCGCGACGCAGTTACGCCTCAACACGCCAAGGAGCGAATACAGTATCGCGTTGCGGAAGCCAGGGACGTAGTACTGCTTGATGAGGTCGACGATGGTCTTTACAACTTCTTTATTGAGTTCTCTAAACCGCCTACACTTGGGGTCGGACGGAGCCTCAGCAACGTTGCCGCCGCCCCCCGGCCTGTGTCCCAATATTTCTAGTAATTTCCTGAACTCCTCCAGCGCCAACTCCTTGGGGTGTTTGAACTCGATAAAGAAG
>Ga0334722_10001830_pt1 | contig 25418 bp, 19 predicted proteins | sample C3_bottom_MG_FD_207210 | JGI IMG/M metagenome (GOLD analysis project Ga0334722, IMG submission 207210) | Sediment microbial communities from Yellowstone Lake, YNP, Wyoming, USA - C3_bottom | ecosystem: Environmental > Aquatic > Freshwater > Lake > Sediment | place: USA: Wyoming | collected... | reverse complement strand
GAGAACCGCGGTATCGTCGTCGGGATGAAGACCTTCTCGAAGATCCTCGTCCCCGGAGCCCGGGTCGGCTGGATAATCGCCAGGCCCGAGATCATCGGCAAGCTCGTCACCGCCAAGCAGGCCATGGACCTCTGCACCAATGTCTTCGCGCAGAAGTGGCTCTACGAGTATCTCAGGACGGGCAAGCTCGACGCCCTGATCCAGCATACCTGCGACATCTACCGCGAGAAGCGCAACTACATGGTGGAGATGTTCAAGAAGCACCTGCCCAAGCGCTGGGACCTCCGCTGGACCGAGCCCGAGGGCGGCCTCTTCCTCTGGCTCTCCCTGCCCAAGCACATCGACACCGACAAGATGATCCACAAGGCCGTCGAGAAGAAGGTGGCCTACGTGGTGGGCTCGGCCTTCTATTTCGACGAGCCCGAACACAACGCGATGCGCATCAACTTCTCCTACTCCTCGATGGCGCAGATCGAGGAGGGCGTGAAGCGGCTCGCCGCCGTCATCGCCGAGGAGATCGCCGCCCACGAGGCCGGGCCGCGCGGACAGACCTTGCCCGAGGGGATCCTCGCCTAGAGCCGGAACCCGGCAGGTTGACAGGTCCTTCCGGATCGCTAGACTTCACGCGGATGAGAGACCGCGAAACGGAAGGCGCCGTCGCCGACAGCATCCTAGACCCCGCATCCCGACCCGCCTCCGCGGAGCGGCCCGACCATGCGCGAGCCTGAGGAGGGAGGGAGGGGCCTGGAGGTCGCGCGGGCCCTACTGCGCCGCAGGGGGCTGTCCGCCTTCCTCGCCCTGGCCTACTTCTCGGCCATCGTCCTCGCCAATCTCCTCCCCTCGACCCTGGACACGGTGCTGGCCATCTGGCCCGCGGGCGGCATCGGCCTCGCCGCCGTCCTCCTCGCGGGCAGAAGACGCCAGGTCGCGATGGCCGGACTCCTCTTCCTCGCCGGCTACCTCGCCAACCTCCTCATCGGCAAGCCGCCCCTGGCCAGTCTGGGCTACATGACGGCCAACGCCCTCGAGTCCCTCCTCTGCGCCCTCGTGATGGTCCGCCTCTCGGGTACCTCCTTCCGGCTGGACAGTTCGAGGGGAGTCTTCGCCCTCTTCTTCGCCGCCCTCGTCGTCAACGCCGGCACCGCCCTCCTTGGCGCGTCGACCGCCTCCCTGACCTCGAACCTTCCCTTCCTGTCCTTCTGGTTCTCCTGGTGGGTGGGCGACGGCCTCTCGATCCTCGCGGTCGCCCCCCTCGTCCTGTCCCTCTTCTCGAGAAGGCCCATGTCGGGTCCGAGCAGGTCCGGGAGGTCCCTCGAGTACCTGGCCTTCTTCGTCATCTGGCTCCCCATCTCCTGGCTCACCTTCAACCCCATCCTCGGCCTGAGCGGCCTGAGCCCCCACCCCTACATCCTCATCGCCCTCCTCGTCTGGCCGGCGGCCCGCCTCGGCCCGCGCTCCCTCGCCGTCGCCCTCTTCGCCCTCGTGCTCATCACGGTCTCGGGCCACGTCATCAGGTTCGGTCCCTCCCCCCTCCATGGCGACACCGAAGCGGACCGCCTCGTCTACGCCCAGTTCTTCCTCCTCATCGCCTCCTTCATGGCCTGGCTCCTCCAGGCCAACTACACGGAACGGCGCACGGCGGAGCTGGAGGAGCGCGAGGACCACGAGCGCCTCAAGAGCCTCGAGGACAACCTGCCCGAGGGCCTCACCTTCCAGTTGGTGATGGACAGGGGCGGGGGACTGCGCTTCGCCTACCTGAGCCGGGGCATCCAGCTCCTCACGGGCCACTCGCCGGAGGAGGTACTGACCGATCCCGGCCTCCTCTACTCCCTCATCCCCCAGCCCGACCGAGCGCGCATGGAGAACGAGATCAGGATCTCGGCGAGGGATCTCGAGCCCCTCAAGACGACCGTCCCCCTCGAGGTCCCGGGCAGGGGCGGGAGATGGATCCGGATCTCGGCCTCGCCGCGGTCCCTCACGGGAGGCGGCGTCATCTGGGACGGCATCCAGGTCGACATGACCGACCTCGTCGAGGCGCAGACGGCCCGGGAATCTCGCGAGCACCAGATCGCCGCCCTCCTCGAGCAGGCCGCCGACGGCATCTTCATCTCCGACGCCGAGGGCCGCTTCGCCGAGGTCAACGCGGCAGGTTGCGCGATGCTGGGCCTCCCCCGGGACGAACTCCTCGGAGCGCCGATCGGCGGCTTCATAGTCGAGGAGCCGGAGAGCCCCGCCTCGACCCCGTCCCTCCCGCCGAAGGAGGCCGGAGGGGTGTGGAGAAAGTCGCTCCGCCGGCGGGACGGCTCCGTCCTCCACGCCGAGATCAACACGACGACCCTCTCGGACGGCAGGACCATCGGCGTCGTCCGCGACATCGGGGACCGCAAGTGGCAGGAGCTCATCTTCGCGACCCGCGCGCGCATCGCCGAGGCCTCCCTGACCGAGCACTCCGAGTCCGAGCTCCTCAGACTCGCCATCGATACGGCCGAGGAAGTCACCGGCAGCGCCGTCGGCTTCTTCCATCTTCTCTCGGACGACGAGAAGAGGGTGACCGCCCAGCAGTGGTCGACGCGGACCATCGGACCGGAGCGCTGCGAAGCCCGGTCCGACGAATTGCACCTTCCCATCGAACGGGCCGGGGTCTGGGCCGAATCGATCCGTCGACGCAGGCCCGTGATCCACAACGATTACGCCTCCCTCCCGGACCGGAGGGGCCTGCCCGAGGGTCACGCGCCCCTCGTCCGGGAGCTCGTCGTGCCCGTCATCAGGAAGTCGCGGATCGTGGCCGTCATCGGCGTCGGCAACAGGTCCGGCGACTACGACGCCTCCGACATCGAACGCGTCACCATGCTCGCCGACCTCACCTGGGACGTGATCGAGAGGCGGAGGACCGAGATCGAACTCCGGGAAAGCGAGGAGCGTTTCTCTACCATCTTCCGCGACAGTCCCATTCCCTCCACCCTCACCCGCATGAACGACGGCTCGATCATCGACATGAACGACGCCTACCTCCGCCTCTTCGGCTACACCCGCGAGGAGCTCCTCGGGAAGACCGTCCTCGAGATCGGGATGTACCTGGACGCGTCCGACCGCGATCTCCTCACGCGGACCCTCGGCGCGGAGGACCACGGGCGGAGCGTGGACATCGACACGAGGCTCAGGAAGAAGAGCGGCGAGGTGATCGAGGCCAACGTCATCTCCGAGGTGGTGCACTTCGGGGGCGAGCACTATCTCATCAAGCTCACCCAGGACATCACCGAGCGCCGCAGGGCGGAGCGCGAGATCGCCCGGGCCCTGGCGGAGAAGGAAGTCCTTCTCCGCGAACTCTACCACCGCTCGAACAACAACATGCAGGTGATCTCGGCCATCCTCGAGTTCCAGGCCTCGGCCCTGGAGGACGACAGACTCTCGAAGGCCCTGGGCGAGACCCAGGAGAGGATCGGGTCCATAGCCCTCGTCAACCGCAAGCTCTACGAGGCCCAGGACCTCTCGCACGTCAATCTGCGCGCCTACATCCGCGACCTCGCGGACATGATCGTGAAGAGCCAGGAGTCCCGCGCGGCCGCGATCACCCTCGAGGAGGACCTGGAGGAGGTCTGGGTCCTGGTCGACAGCGCCATTCCCTGCGGGCTGATCCTCAACGAGCTCATCGTCAACGTTTTCAAGCACGCCTATCCCGCCGGGCGCTCCGGTCCCCTCTCCATCCGCCTGGCCAAGGACGGCGAGGGCCTGATCACGCTGCGCGTGGCCGACCGGGGCGTGGGCCTTCCCGCCGGCATGGACATCAGACAGACCCATCATGTCGGGATAGCGAGCATCGTCAATCTCTGCGCCGCCCAGCTCCGGGGCACCCTGCAATTCGATACCCTCTCCGGACTCGCCTGCGAGATCCGGTTCAAGGACAACATCTACGAGGCACGAATATGAACGAAGCCCTTCCTTCCATCCTGATCGTCGAAGACGAATACCTCCCCGGTCTGCACCTCAAGACCGCCCTGGGCCGCGAGGGCCACGCCGTCTACGGTCCGGCGACCACCGCCCAGGAAGCCCTCGAGATAGCGCGGCAGAATTCCCCCGACCTCGTCCTCATGGACATCAGACTGGCGGGCGCCGAGGACGGCATAGAGGCGGCCAAGCGTATCCGCGAGAGCTCCGAGGTCGCGATCATCTTCATGAGCGGCTACCAGGAGCAGCAGTTCAAGGACAAGGCGATGGCACTGAAGCCCCTGGCCTTCCTCGTCAAGCCCGTGCTCATCAAGGACATCAAGGCCGTCATCGCGCGATGGAGGGCGGGAGGCTGAGTCCGGCTCAGCGCGCCGTCCGCGCGCCCGCGGAGTAGGAGACGAGTTCCATGACGAGTTGGGGAGAACCCGGCCCGCCCGAGGAGCCCTCGGTGCGCACGAGGACATGGGGCCACTCCGCGGCGTACCAGTAGCGCGTCTTGCCGATGAGGCTGCCCATGAGGAGGCCGAGGCCGCCCGAGGCGCCGAGTTCGAGCCTCCAGCAGTCCCAGCTCCGTCCCCCCGCCTGGACCGTCTCGCGCGCCGCCACCGTGAGCTGGAGGGTGAAGGCCGTGGCCGCCGCCGAACCCTGAAAGAGCACCTTGTAGGTGAGCCCCTTCGCGAAGGGCAGGAGCCTGAGCCTCTGCTGGAAGGGGGCGGTCGCCCCGATCACGAGCTCGTCGGGAGCCGGTCGGTAGCGCTCCTCGAGGATCTCGGTCACCCTGCGCATCTTCGCCGCCTTGTCGTCGGTCGTGACGTCGGAGCGCAGGACGGCGAGTTCGAGGGGATCGAGGACGAAGTCGGCCGACTCGTCAGGGGCCTGCGATCTCAATTCGTACCAAGTCCTCCCTTTTTCCTCCTTCCGCGCGAGCTCGACCTTGAGGAGGTCCTTGACTCCGGCGATCGTCCGCTCGTAGGTGAAGGCCTCGCTCGCGGGGAGGGAGTCGGGCCTGGCGAGGGCGGGCGGAGCCGGCGACTCGGCCGGCGACGGGATGGCCGGAACCAGAGCGAGGACGAGAAAGGCCGAAAGGAGGCTCGCCCTCCTCGGGCCGTGGAGACCAGGTTCAGGCATCGCGACCTCCTTGTGCGCCGCCCGGAGCCCGCGGCTCGGAGTTCCGGGCCGCGGGCAGGGGAATGTGTATGGTGAAGCGGGCGCCCCCCGAGGGCGACTCCCCCAGCCCCAGGGTCCAGCCGTGGCCCTCGATGATGGACTTGGCGATGTGGAGACCGAGGCCGCTCCCCACGCCCTCGCGGGAGGCCGAGCCCTTCCAGAAGGGCTCGAAGACGAGGGCGCGCTCGGCGGGCGGGACTCCGGGGCCCTCGTCGTCGACATCGACGGCCAGGGCGGGTCCCTCGGCCAGGAACCTCGCGCCCAACCTGAGGATCCCGCCGCCGTGCCGGAGCCCATTGGTGACGAGGTTCTCGAAGGCCCTGCCGAGAAGGGCGGCATCGACATCCGCGTCGACCGCCCCCAGGGCAGCGAGGCGGGCCTCGAAGGCGAGACCCGCGAGGGCGCACTCCTCGCGCGCCGCTTCGGCGAAGCTCCCGAATAGGGGTGCCAGGGCGAGGCGCTGGAAGCGCAGCCTCCATTCGCCGGTCTCCATGCGCGCGAAATCGATGAGCCCCTGGACCCTCTCCTCGAGGAGCCGGGTCCGGTCCTTCATAATTGCGACATAGTGGGCCAGGGTGGCCGGCTCTGAGGCGAGCCCGTCCTCGATGGCCTCGAGATAGCCGCCGATGGAGGTCAGGGGGGTCCTGAGATCGTGGGAGACCGCGGCGAGAAAGCGCGCCCTCCTCCCGATGTCCTCGCGGATCGAGGAGCGCAGGCTTTCCATCGCCTCGGAGAGCGAGACGATCTCCCGGGCCCCCCAGGCCCGCACGGGGGTCTCGAGGTCGCCCTCCGCGATGGCGCGGGCCGCCCGCTCGAGGCGCCTCACCTGGGTGGCGAGCATCGCCGAGGCCCCGAGGCCGAGGAAGAGGGCGACGAGGGCGAAGGCCGCGAGGCCCGAAAGGCGGAGTAGGGGCGCCGCCTGGCCCGCGAGGGAACGCGCGGCGTCGCTGGGAAGGATGGCGTACCAGGTGCCGGCCTCCCTGCCGCCCAGCTCAACCCGGTCGGTGATGAAGGTCGCGCGGGGCACGAGGCTCTCGGCGAAGGCCGCTATCCGCCCGAGGTCGGGCCGAGTGCCCGGAGGCGTCGAAGGCAGGGTCGAGAAGACGACGAGGCCCCGGGCATCGGCGACGACGAGGTCGAGCCAGGCCGGGGAGGCGTAGTCGCGGCGGAGGACGAGGGTACCCTCGGGCCCCGGGGCCACGGCCTTGGCCACCTCGCCCGAGGCGACGAGGGCGCGGATCACGGGGCCCTCCGAGACATGGCCCCGCGTGAGCGTGAAAATGGCCCCCACGAGGACGGTGGGGAGGAAGGCCGACCCGAGCGTGACGCCGAGGAGGATGTGGCCGAGGCTGGGCAGGAGGGGGCGACCTCGCCTCTTCACGGTTCCTCCCCTTCGATCACGAAACGGTAGCCCGCCCCGGGGACGGTGCGGATCCAGGAAGGGGCCGAGGGCTCCTCCTCGATCTTGCGGCGGATGCGCTGGATGTGGACGGCGACCGTGGACAGGTCTCCGTGCTCGAGTCGCCAGACCTCGGCGTGGAGCTCGGCCGCCCCGTAGCTCCTGCCCGGATGCGAGGCGAGAAAGGCGAGGAGCTCGAACTCGCGGTGGCTCAGGGCGACGGTGCGCCCCTCCCGCCGGAGGAGGCGCCCGGCGAGGTCGAGGTCGAAGGGCCCGAAGACGACCCGGCCCCCGCCCGGTCCCGCCGCCTCCGCCTCGGCCCGCGCCCTCGCCTCGTAATCGACCCGCCGGAGGAGGGCCGAGACCCGGGCGGCGAGGAGGCGGGGCGAGAAGGGCTTGGTCACGAAGTCGTCGGCCCCGAGGCCGAGGCCCTCGAGCTTGTCCTCGTCCGACTCGCGGGCCGAGACGATGATCACGGGGGCGACGCTCGAGGTGCGGAAGGCGCGGAGGAATTCGAGGCCGTCCATGCCGGGAAGGCCGAGGTCGAGGAGGACGAGGTCGGGCAGCTCGCCCATCCCCGCCAGGGCCTCCTCGGCCGAGGAGGCGAGGCGGACGACGAAACCCTCGCGGCCGAGATAGGCGGCGATGAGCTCGGCGATGGCGAGATCATCCTCGAGCACGAGGATGGAGCGAGGGGGCCCGCCTGATTCCATGGAGCCATGATAGCCCCGCAGGGCCCGGAGAGGGAGGTCCGCCCCATGAACAAGCGATGAACAATGCCCGCCCGGGGGGCCGAAACCGCCCCTTTCCCTTGAAGCCGGCGGCGCGGGCTCGCTATCTTAACCGCAGCGCCGACCCGGGACGCCTGCCCACGCGGGGCCCGGACGGAAAAACCAAAGGCGCAACAAGGAGTCCGCATGACCATCGTCGAATTGAAAGATGTCCGCAAGGTCTACCCCCTCGGCAAGGTCGAGGTCGAGGCGGTCAAGGGTGTCTCGTTCTGCATCGAGAAGGGGGATTTCGTCTCCATCGCCGGGCCCTCGGGCTCGGGCAAGACGACCATCCTCAACATGATCGGTTGCGTAGACCGGCCCACGACCGGCGATGTCACCATCTCCGGCAAGCCGACCAAGGAACTCAAGGACCGGGACCTCACCACCCTCCGCCACGAGACCCTCGGCTTCATCTTCCAGTCCTTCAACCTCATCCCCGTCCTCAACGTCCGCGAGAACATCGAGTTCCCCCTCCTCCTCGGCCGCGAGCGGGTCGCCAAGAAGGAGAAGGACCAGTGGATCGACTACCTCATCGAGGAGGTGGGTCTCTCGCAGTGGAAGAACCACAAGTCCAACGAGCTCTCGGGCGGGCAGCGGCAGCGCGTCGCCATCGCCCGCGCCCTGGTGACGCGGCCCGGCATCGTCCTCGCCGACGAGCCCACGGCTAACCTCGATTCCCACACGGGCGAGCAGATCCTCGAGCTCATGAAGAAGATCAACCGCGAGATGGAGACGACCTTCATATTCTCCACCCACGACGCGAAGATCGTCGGCTTGGCCGACCACATCATCCGCCTCCGCGACGGGCTCATCACCGAGAACGTGCGGAACGGCCAGGACGCCGCCGCCCTCTGCGCCGACCTCGCCGGGACCTCGGTCCCCGAGGGTGGTGGCGCCGCCCCTAGGAGCTAGCGAAATGCCCGTCATGCTGCGGATCGCCTTCCGCAATCTCCTCGAACACAAGGCCAAGAGCCTCATCATAGGCGTCCTCCTCGCCCTCGGGGTCGTCATCCTCGTCGTCGGGAACGCCTTCATGGACACGGCCGCCAAGGGCGTCAAGGACACCTTCATCGGCAACTACACCGGCGACATCTTCGTCTCGGCCAAGGCCAAGAGTCCCATCAGCCTCTTCGGCATGCAGTCGATGGGGCAGCGGGACGCCACCCCCGTGATACCCGACCTCGAAAGGGTCCAGGCCAAGCTCCAGTCCCTGCCCGGCGTCACCGGCACCACTAGCCAGGTCACCGGCTTCGCCCTCCTCTCGCACAAGTCGAACGAGAGCGACCAGGGCTTCGCCCTCCTCTTCGGCATCGATCCCGCGACCTACTACAAGCTCTTCGACAACGCGGTCGTCATCGAGGGGCGCCTCCTCAGGCCCGGCGAAGAGGGCATGCTGATGTCGAAGGCCATGATCGACAAGATGCAGAAGGACGCCCAATGGTCGCCCAAGCTCGGCGAGACCCTCCTCCTCACGGGCATGGGCACGGCGGGCTTCAAGATCCGCGCCGTCCCCCTCGTCGGCATCATCTCCTTCAAGACGGACAGCGAGGCCACGAGCTTCATCTCCTACGCCGACGTGACCACCGTGAGGCTCCTCAACGGGATGACCCTCGGCAACGACGAGGACACGCCCATCACCGCCGAGCAGAAGAGTCTCCTCGCGGCCACGAGCGAGGACGACATGTTCGGGGCCGAGACTATCGTTTCCGCCACCCCCAAGGCCCCCGCGACCACTGTCGCGACGCCCCGCAAGACCCTGCAGGCCGACAACGGAGCCTGGCACTTCCTCCTGGCCCGGGTGAAGAGCCCCGCCATGGCCGGCCCCGCGGTGGCCGCCCTGAACGTCTGGTTCGCGAGCGAGGGCATCGAAGCCCAGGCCGGCGACTGGAAGGCCGCGGCCGGCCCCTTCGCGAAGAGCATCGACGTCCTGAGGGTCGTCTTCAACATCGCCATCATCATCGTCGCCATCGTGGCGGTCATCATAATGATGAACACCCTCGTCATCTCCGTCATCGAGCGGACCGGCGAGATCGGGACGATGCGGGCCCTCGGCGCGCAGAAGGGCTTCGTCCGCCGCATGTTCCTCTTCGAGACCCTCACCATAGCGGGCGTCTTCGGACTCCTCGGCATGCTCCTCTCCTTCGCGATCATCGGGATCCTCGGGGCCGCTCACATCGTCGCGGGCAATCCCTTCCTCGAGATCCTCTTCGCCGGCAAGGTGCTGAGCCTGTCGGTAAACCCGGCCTCAGTCGCCTGGAGCCTGGTCCTCGTCGGGATGGTGGCCGTCATCGCGCACCTCTATCCCGTCTCGCTCGCCCTCAAGGTCGAGCCCGTCCGCGCGATGCAGACCGAGTAGGAAGAAGTCATGGAAATACTCAAGCTCGCCCTGCGCAACCTCACGAGACAGAAGAAGCGCACCATCCTCCTCGGCAGCGCGATCGCCTTCGGCATCATGATCGTCACCGTCATCAACGGCTTCGCCGGGGCCTTCGTCATCAATATCAGCGAGAATTTCGCCAACCTCGCCGCCGGCCACGTGTTCGTGCAGGGCGTCGAGAAGTCCGCCTCGGGGCGCGAGTCGGACATCATCCGCGACGACGCCCTCCTCATGCAGGCGGTGAAGGACGCGAAGATTCCCGCCAAGTACATCTCCAAGCGCTCCTCGGCCCAGGCCAGTCTGGTCTTCGCCGGGCACAACGCCACCCTCGCCATCGACGGGGTCGACTTCTCCAGGGAGACCTTCCTGCCCGAGCGCCTCATCTTCCTGAAGGGCGGCCTCGACGGGATGAAGGCCAAGGACGGGCTCATCATCTCCGAGCCCATCGCCAAGCGCCTGGACGTCCAGCCGGGCGACCGCATCCTGGCCCAGCTCAAGACCGTCTCCGGCCAGCAGAACGTCGGCGAATTCGCCGTCGCCGGCATCACTGTCGACACGGGCATCTTCGGCTCGATGGCGGGTTATGCGAACAAGGCCTACGTCAACGAGCTTCTCAGCCTCAGGCCCGACGACTACCAGCTCCTCGGCGTCTACCTGCCCTCCCTCGAGGGCACCGACGAGTACGGCCGCGCCCTCTACGAGCAGGTGAAGGCCCATGCCGCCGTCTTCGACCGCGACGCGGCCACGGGAGACCAGAATTTCATCCGCGCCTTCATGAACCAGGGCAAGACCGAGACCTGGACAGGGATCAAGTACCGCGTCTTCACCCTCAACGACATGCTGGCCCAGGTCAAGCAGATCGCCGACGCCCTCAACTACGCGGCCCTCATCATCCTCGTCATCCTCTTCGTCATCATCATGGTGGGCATCACCAACACCTTCCGTATCATCCTGTACGAGCGCATCAGGGAGATCGGCACGATGCGGTCAATCGGGATGCAGCGGGGGGAGGTGCGGACCCTCTTCCTCGGCGAGGCCGGCTTCCTCGCGCTGGCAGGCGCGGCCGCGGGCCTCATCCTCGCCTTCGCCATCATGGCCGTCGTCGGCATGATCAACTTCGACATGAACAGCCCCATCTTCATCATCCTCCGCAACGGCCACATGACCTTCAAGGTGGATCCCCTCAGGATGGCCTTCAACGTCCTCCTCGTCGGCGGCCTCACGCTCCTGGCCGCCTACTTCCCCTCACGCAACGCCGCGCGGCTCGACCCCGCGGTGGCCCTCCGGACGGTGAAGTGATGCGGCGGACAGATCCGAGCGAAACGAACAGGTACAGGAGACACATCATGAAGCGAACGATAGCGGGCCTCGCGCTCGCCCTGGCCGCGGCCGCCTCCCTCTCGGCAGTCGATTTCAAGGCCATCCTCAAGGAAATCGACGCGATGCAGGACTTCGGCAAGTCCGACTATAGCGCCGTCTACAACATCGTCTCGGAAAAGCCAGGCGAGAATCCGGCGACGACCCAGATCAAGATCTTCCGCCGCGACCAGGCCAATCAGATCGTCATCCTCATCCAGAAGCCCGACAAGCAGAAGGGCCAGGGCTACCTCAAGATCGACGAGAACGTCTGGTTCTACGATCCCGACTCGGGCAACTTCGCCCACTCGACGATGAAGGAGAACATCAACAACTCCGACGCCAAGAGCTCGGACTTCAAGAAGTACACCTTCTCCGACGACTTCGACATCGTGAAGACCGAGGAGACCAGGCTCGGCGCCTACGACGCCTGGGTCTTCACCCTCCAGGCCAAGAACAACGAGGTCTCCTACCAGAAGATCAGGCTCACCGTCCGCAAGGACAAGGCCATCCCCCTCAAGGAGGAGGACTACTCCGTGTCCGACCGCCTGATGCGGACGACCTTCTTCCTCCCGACCTACGTGCCCGTGGGCGACAAGCTCATCCCCGCCAAGATCAAGATGGTCGACGAGATCAACAAGGGCCAGCAGAGCGTCCTCACTATCTCCGATGTCGTGGTGAAGAAGTTGGACGATTCCACCTTCACGAAGGCCTTCCTCGAGAGGGCCCAGTGATGGCGGCCCCCTCTCCCGCGAGGCTCCTCGCCCTCGCCGCGGCCCTCGCAGCCGCCGCGACCCTCGCCCTCGCTGCCCAGGACAGGGGAGGCTCCGGCTCCACGGGCACCTCGGACGACTCGATGTTCGGCGCCGAGACCATCGTGCAGACCAAGCCGGCCGCCGGCGACGCCGCCCCCCAGGACGAATTCCTCAAGTACGACCAGGTCAAGATCGGCGGCTCCATCGCCGGGAGCCTCGGCTGGACGGCCACATGGAAGGATCCCTGGAAAACGACGCCGGACCCCGTCGACCCGGACTCGACCGTCCTCAAGCCCTCCCTCCAGGGCAGGGTGAAGATCGCGGCCAAGCCCAGCACGGACTTCGGTGTCAACATGGAATTCCGCGAAGCCTGGCCCTTCTTCTCCACCACGAAGGTCCTCACTTCGGCGACGACCTCGGCAGCCATCGAGCAGCTCAATCTTTCGGTCTGGTCCCTCTATTCCAAGTTCAGCTGGAAGGACAGCCTCTTCTTCAGCTTCGGCAAGCAGCCCCTGGCCTGGGGCGTCTCCAAGTCCTACTTCCAGCCCGCGAACGACATCTTCGCCCTCAGCGCCGTCGACTTCGCCGACACCGCCGCCGAACGCGAGGGACCCATCGTCTTCAAGGCCCAGTATCCGGTGCCCCTCACCATGTCGAACGTCTACTTCTACGCCGGAGTGCCCGACGCCGCGAGCCTCGGCATGCGCGACCTCCGCCTCGCGGCCAAGGCCGAGGCCAGCCTCGGCAACACCGAGCTGGCCGTCGGAGGCTTTTATAGTTATGACGATCATCCCCGCGTCCTCCTCATGGGCACCACGGGCAACGGTGACTTCAACTTCTTCGGCGAGGCCGTGGCCAAGTGGGGCAGCGAGCGCTATTTCCTGAGCGCCGGCCTGCCCTTCCCCTCGGGCGCGCAGAAGGCCGACCAGCTCTGGTTCTCGGGCACGGTGGGCGGCTTCTACACCAACAGCGACCAGAACATCGCCGTCTCGGCCTCCTACTACTACAACGGAGAGGGTCAGAGCGGAGTCAGCGCCAAGGAGGCCTACGCCTACTACTCCATGCACCAGTCGGAGATCGACCGCATGAAGTTCGGCACCCACTACGCGGCCCTGAGCTTCTCCAAGTCCAAGCTCCTCGTCGACGAGCTCTCCTTCATGGTCTACGCGGTCGGGGATCTCTCCGACCGGTCCTGCATGGTCGCCCCGGCCTTCACCTGGCAATTCTTCGACTACGCCTCGATGAAGCTCGGCGCCACCCTCACCTTCGGTCCCGACGGCAGCGAGTACACCATGATGGGGGGCGGCAAGCCCTCGGCCGCGGTGAACATCAGCTTCGACCTCGGAAGCGGGGCCTTTTGACCTGACACATCGAGCTCGATCCGGATCGGGCAGGCATCTGACAGCATAGAAACAGGGCCCGCGCCCTCCGGCAAAGCCGGGGACGCGGGCCCTTTCTCATAGGTCGGACAGGATCAGGGAACCGTGAAGGAGAGGCTCTCGAAGTAGACTCCGAGGTTGCTCAGCCTGGTGGTGACAGCGCAGGGCAGGCCGCCCAGGCTCTTCACCGTAGGCTCGACGCGGATCACGTAGGTGCCGTTGGCGAAGCTCGCCGGCAGGGGAATCCTGACGTGATTGGCCGAGAACCAGACCGCGCCCGAGGCGTTCCAGGCGGGAGAGGCGAGCTTGGTCGTGTTGTCGAAGAGGCGCAGGGAGGTCGGGGTCACCGTCGTCTGGTCGATCCCCTTGTTGAGGGCGTCGAGGCCGAAGTTGAGGTCGAGGAAGTAGTTCCCGGCGCTGCCGGAAAGGCTCACGCCCGTGGTCTTGTTGCCGCTGAAGACGTCCATGCCCACATAGGTGCCCGCGGTCAGTCCGAGGGTCGCGAGGGCATCGGCGGTAACGCCTGCGGCGAGGGTGAAGTACTTGCCCGAGCCAGCGAAATTGCTGCCGCGGCGCAGGCGGATCGAGTCGCTCGTCCCGTCGCCGTTGGAGTCCCAGGCCTGGGCGTAGATCGAGCTCGTCGTGGCGCTCGGGGTCGTGATGTTGGTCGGGAAGCCGGTGGCCGCGAAGAGGGCCGTGTTCAGCTCGAAGACGAGACTGGCGGTCGTCGCGCCCGCGTTGAGCGAGGTGACGGCGGTGTTGAGCGTGACCGTGACCGGCGCGGCACCGTCGAGGGCGACCGAGAAGGTCTGGTTGGTCACGGACCAATCGTGCCCGGCGCTGAGGTCGGTGGTCGAGGCCGCATAGGCCGAGGCGCCGAGGCCCGTGGCCGCGAGGTTCGCGAAGGGGGCCGCGGTGGCGTTGACCCCGTAGTAGAAGTAGCCGTAACGGTTGGCCGGGTCGGTCAGATAGCCGAGCTGGTGGATGAGCCCGTTGACCAGCTGGCTTTCCTTGATGTTGTTCGTGTCATAGACGACGCGGAAGATGTCGCCGTTCGCGAAGGCCGCGCTGAAGGTGTAGGTAAGGACGCCCGTGGTCGCGCTATAGGCGCCCGTGGGGGCGAGGGGATCCCAGCCTCCGGTCGCGTTGAGCTTGGACCAGACGAGGGCGGTATTCAGGGCGGTCGGGTCGATGTTGAAGGTGCCTGCGACGTCGCTGACCGCGAAGGTGGCGGTGGTGGCGGCGAGGGCCGGACCGGTGCCCTGGGTGAAGGAGACGGTGGCCAGGGGGTTGCGCTGGGCGCCGGCCGCGGTCACCGGGGCTCCGGTGACGGTCGGATACAGATAGTAGTCGTCGGCGGTCGCCTCGCCCAGGGCATGGTTCCCGTTCTTGTTGAGCTTCGAGGTGCCGCCGCTGGCGGTGAGGGCCGAGGCGACGAACTGGACCTCGAGACGCGAGCTGACGAGGGTGCCGCTCAGGTCGAGGGTGAGGTAGACCGTGCAGCCGCCCGAACCGTCGGGGAGGACGGAGGTGACCGAGGGCACCAGGGCCGTGCCGCGGGCGAAGGAGTTGTCGGGCGCCGCGTTGGCCGTGGCCAGGAGCTGGTAGACGAGAATGCCCGTGGCGATGCTGCCCGTATCGACCACGCCGTTGGTGAAGGTGACGGCCAGGCGCTGGCCCGCGAGGGCCGGGAGGGTCGCGGTCGCGAGGGTCGGCGTCAGCGAGGTCGGCGTCGCCAGGTAGGGATTCGCCTTGCTGTCGTTGTAGGCATCGGCCAGCCCCGAGGAGAGACTGGACTGGGCCGCGGTCTGGGCCGCGGCGTCGGCGCCGACCGTGGCGCCGCGCGCGAAGAAGTCGCCCCCTGCGCAGGAGGCGAGGAGGGTGATGGCCACGAGGGCCGTGATCCAAACACTGTGCTTCATCTAATGCTCCTTGCCTCAGGGCTTGATGACGAGTTCGAGGGTCCAGGAACCGGGCTCGAGGATGTTGCCGGTGCTGCCCGCTCCCGTGTAGTAGAAGTCGGCCTTCATGCGTTCGGAGAAAAAGTAGGTGAGGCCGGCGGTGTAGGACACCGTGAGCCCGGCGGAGTCCGCCACGGTCTTGGACTGGGCGGCCGGCTGGGACTTCTGGAAGGAGGTGGTCAGGGGAAGGGTCGTATCGCCGTAGGTGGTCTCGCTCTTGTAGCTGCTCGCCGAGTCGGTGGTGTTCGTCGTCGTCGTGCGGTCGACGAGGGACCAGGTGGCCTGGCCGCCGAGATTGACCCGGAGGCTCTGGGGCTTGAGGTAGAACCAGGCCCCCGTGGAGAAGACGGTGTCTACCGCGAACACGCTCTGCTCGTAGCCGGTGGAGCCGAGGGCGAGGGTCTCGATCGTGACATAGTCGGAGGCGTCGCCCGTGGTGATGCCGTTGCCGTTCTCGTAGACGGTCCTTCTCGTGGATCCGCCGGTGGTCGTGTAGGCCTGGGAGTCCAGGGTGAGGCTGGGGGCGAGACCGATTCCGAAGCCGAAGTTGTCCTTGCCGTCGACTCCGGCGCGGTAGAAGACCGGGAGGGAGGCGGCGAGCTTCGAATCGGAGGTATAGGCGCGAGCCACCCAGTAGCGGGTCTCCGTCCTGGTGGTGGCCGGGGTCACCGTGCCCGCGGCGGTGGAGAGGGCGGCCGAATGCCAGGTCGTCGCCGAGCCCGAGAGGGAGACGGAGCTGCCGTCGGTCGAGGTGTAGTCGCCCGAACGCAGGCCCATGCCGTAGGAGGCCGTGGCCCCGAGCTCGAGGGTGGCGGGGAGGGCGGTTCCCGCGAGGGGGAAGGCGAGGGAGGCGCCGGCCCCGGGGGTGAGGCGGAGGATCTTCGACGAGGTGGTGGCTTCGTAGTAGCCGAAAGCCGAGGCGTCGGAGAGCGCCGCTCCGTCCATCGAAGCGCCGGCGGGGGGGGTGTAGCTCGCGTAGCCCTTCCCGGGCTGCTGGGTGGAGGTCTGGGCCTGGGCGTAGGCGCCGAAGTCGCGGGAATCGAGACCGACGGCGAAGCGTGCGGCCAGGGAACCCGCCCCGAGGGCGGTCCGGATCCCGGCGCCGAGGGTATCGGTGAAACCCTCGCCCGTCGTGCCCTTGTCGTAGCCGGCGCCGAAGGCGCTCGAGACCTTCGAGAAGACGGCGCCCGAAGCGTCGGTGATCAGGGTCGAGGTCGTGCCGCCGGAGACGGGAGCCGCGATGGTCGCGTAGTTCCAGGCGCCGGTGGTCGGCAGGGTGTAGGCGGCGGAATAGTCGCCGTGGCCGGTCGAGGAGGAGAGGATGAAGGAGTTGCTGACGCCCAGGGCGAGGCCGCCGAGCTTGAAGCCGACCAGGGCCGTCACCGTGTCGTTCTGCATCGAGGTCCAGCTCGCCGAGGGCGTGGTCGCGTTCTGGGTCGATACGAGATTGCCGAAGGCGTCATAGGTCCAGGTCTGCGCCGTGGTCTGACCCTGGGAGGGGGCGCCGTTCGTGGAACTCGCGAGACCGGCGAAAAATCCCAGGTAGATCGAACCGAGGGGCAGCCCCGCCGCCGCCCTGACGCGTTGGTCGCTGTCGGGCCCTGGCATGCCGTATTGCAGGAAGAGGGTCGGGGCGGCGATCGATGAGTAGGACGCCGGGTCGAGGAAGTCATCCTTTTCCGAGCGGATGAGCCCCGCCGAGGCCGAATTGGCCGCGGAGGGACCGACAACCGACACTTGGGCCAGGGCCGGAAAGGCCAAGGCCGCGATCACCAGGAGATACAAAAGCTTTTTCATGCGTGCTCCTTCGCTGGAGGGTGGGCGAATATGCCTTCCCTTGATACTGCCCCTAAAGCCCCCCGGTTTCAAGATTTCCGTCTCTGATTGATGGATTCCGGGTGATAAGGCTATAGTGTGACCGAAGCGTCCGCAGCCATCCCCCGGGAGTTCCACGATGAAAGCCGTATCCATCACCCCGAAGATCTGGGCCCTCCATGCCGACATCGACACCGACGACCTCTTCGAGGGCATCTGGCCCATCCCCGAAGGCGTCTCCCTCAATTCCTACCTCATCAAGGGCGAAAAGACGGCCCTCATCGACCTCGTCCGCGACTGGGACGGAGCGGCCGCCGCCCTCGAGGCCGAGCTGGCCGAGGCCGGAGTCTCCCTCGACAAGATCGACTACCTCGTGCTCAACCACCTCGAGCCCGACCATACGGGTTGGCTGGCCGAGTTCAGGGCGCGGAATCCCAAGGTCGAGATCATCGCGACCGCCAAGGGCATCGAGCTCGTCAAGACCTTCTACAAGATCGAAGGGGGCCTCCGGGCGGTGAAGTCGGGCGACAGCCTCGACCTGGGCGGCGGTCTCGGCCTCCTCTTCGAGGAGACGCCCAACGTCCACTGGCCCGAGACCATGATGACCTTCGAACCCTCCTCGGGCGTCCTCTTCTCCTGCGACGCCTTCGGGAGCTACGGCAAGTTGGGCGACCGCGTCTTCGACGACCAGTATGACGCCGGGGAGCACGAGGCCTTCGAGAAGGAGAGCCTCCGCTACTACGCCAACATCGTCGCGAGCTTCGGCATCTTCGTGAAGCGCGCCATCCAGAAGATCGCCGACCACCCGGTCAAGGTCGTCGCGCCCAGCCACGGCCTCATCTGGCGCAGGGATCCCCAGGCCATCATCGGGCGCTACGCGCGCTACGCCGCCATGCTCGAGGGCGGCCGCGACAGGGAGATCTGCCTGATCTGGGGCTCCATGTACGGCAACACCGAGCGCGGGCTCAAGGCCGTGATCGAGGGCATCGAGTCCGAGGGCGTCGCATGGACCGCGCACCGCGTGCCCAACGTCGACGCCTCCTACATCCTCGCCGACGCCTACCGCAGCGAGGGCCTCGTCGTCGCCATGCCCACCTACGAGTACAAGATGTTCCCGCCCATGGCCTACGTCCTCGACCTCCTCGACCGCAAGCACGTCTGGGGTCGCAAGGTTCTCCGCATCGGCTCCTGGGGCTGGGTGGGCGGCGCGAAGAAGGAATACGAGGAGGCCATCGCCCCCCTGAAGTGGGACTGCCTCGAGGGCGTCGAGTGGGCGGGAGCCGCCTCGGCCGAGGTCCTCGCGAGGCTGCGCGCCCAGGGCGCGGAGCTGGCGCGGCGGGTCAAGGCGGGCGATAGGCCGATTCCGCTTTGAGTCGGCCCCCGGGCGGGGCTTAGGATCCGCGCCGGGCGGGCCGCCCCCCGGGATCTAGCGGAGGGAGAAATAGGAGACGCCGTCCCGCATCCCCTCGGCCCGCTCGGAGAGGGCGCTCGCCGCCGCCGAGAGCTCCTCGGAGGTGGCGGCGGACTTCTGGATGACCGCGTCGAGCTGGAGCAGGGCCTTGTTGATCTGCTCGGCGCCCGACCCCTGTTCGCGGCTGGCCGAGGCGATCTCCTGCACGAGGACGGCGGTCTTCTGGATATCGGGCACGATGAGGTCGATGAGGCTCTTGGCCACCTCGGCGGCCTTGACCGTCTGGTCCGACAGGGTGCCGATCTCGGCCGCGGCGCCCTGGGAGCGCTCGGCCAGCTTCCTCACCTCGCTGGCCACCACGGCGAAACCCTTTCCGGCCTCCCCCGCCCGCGCGGCCTCGATGGCGGCGTTCAGGGCCAGGAGATTGGTCTGGCGCGCGATCTCCTCGATCACGCCGATGCGCTTCGTGATCTCGCGCACCGCGGCCACGGCCTCGCCCACCCTCTGCCCTCCGGTTATCGCGTCCGTGGCGGCCTTCCGGGCCATGTGGTCGGTCAACCCGGCGTTCTCGGTGTTCTGCCTGATGTTCGCGACCATCTCCTCCATCGAGCTCGACACCTCCTCCATCGAGGCGGCCTGCCTGGTGGCCCCCGTGGAGAGCTCGATGGCCGAGCGAGCGATCTCCTCGGAGCCCGCGAGGACGATGGAGGAGGATTCCTGGATCTCCGACACCACGTCCCTGAGCTTGCTCGCCATCCCCATCACCGCGCGATAGATCCCCCGGGCCTTCCCGCCCTCCGAGGCCGGGACGGCGAGGTTTCCTCCCGCGATCGCGTCGGCGAGGTCGGCGATGAGGGGAGGTTCGCCGCCCACCGAGAGGGAGATGGAGCGGCCGAGGAAGTAGACGAGGACGATGGACATGAGGAGGAAGGGGAAGGCGATCAGGAGGACGCTCGAGACGGCGTCGGCGATGGAGGCCCCGCGATAGATGGGATAGAGGGTGACGCCGATGGAGCCGACGAGGAAGGCGAGGATGGCGAGGGTCACGCTGACGAAGATCTTGGAGCCCAGGCCGATGGCCGCGCTCCCCCGCTCCGCGAGCCGGGGCTCGACCTCGTCGGAGGAGGCGACCACGACCAGGATGGCGAAGAAGAGACCGACGGCGCCGGCGTACATCGACGTTATTACCTGCCCAGTCAGGTCCTTGACGAAGCTCGACCCTCCGTGGAAGAGGAGGGAGAAGACGACGGCGTTGAGGGGGCCCCACACGAGGAGGGAATAGCGGCTGACGAGGAGGGGGACGAGGTCCCGCGTCGCGACGAGCCTGCCGAGGAGGAAGGCCTGGCCGAGGCCCATGAGGAGGCCCGAGCCGAGGAGGAAGAGGAGGGGCGGGGCCCGGAAGGTCGCGAGAAAGGGCCCCACCTGGACGAGACCCGTGACGAGGTCGCCCAGGGCTACCGCCACGGGCAGACCGAGGGCCAGGAGGGCGTAGAAGGCCCAGAATTTCACGAAACCGCCCATTCTCGCCTCGGCCATGTCCCCTCCATCGGCCGGTCCGCCCCTCGATGCGAGGGGGGAGCCGGCGGCGCCTGGTGCAAGTATAGCGGTTGGAGGATGGAGGGGAAAGAAAAAGGGCCGGATTCCGGGGACCGGGGTCCGCCTATTCGGTCTTCTTGCCCACCTTGTCGGCCACCCAGATGATGAGGAAGAAGATGCCGAGGGTGACGAAGACTCCGATGAGCCCGCCGGCGGTCACGCCGAGGGCCTGGATGGTGGTGCCGTACTGATGGACGAGGCTGCCGTCGGGGTTGGTCTCGCCCATCGTCCTAAAGTAATTGATGATCGAATCCATGGGGCGCTCCTTACCTGACCACGAACATGAGGAGGGGGACGAGGGCGAGGACCATGCCGCCCGCGATCACCGAACCGATCTGTCCCGAGACGTTGGAGCCGATGGCGTGCATCAGGATGATGTTGCCCTTCTCCTCCTCGTTGGCCATCTTCTGCACGATGCGCCCGGACATGGGGAAGGCCGAGATGCCGCAGGCCCCGATCATCGGATTCACTTTCTTGCCCTTGGGGAGGAAGAGGTTGACGAGCTTGGCGAAGAGTACGCCGCCCGCCGTGTCGAAGACGAAGGCCACGAGGCCCATGCCGAGGATCATCAGGGTCTTCACGGTGAGGAAGTTCTCGGCCCTCATGCTGGCGCCGATGGTGATGCCGAGGAGGAGGGTCACGAGATAGGCGAGCTCGTTCTGGGCGGTCTGGGACAGGCGCTCGAGGACGCCGGACTCGCGGATGAGGTTGCCGAACATCAGCGAGCCGATGAGGGGCACGGAGATGGGGGCGATGACGCCGGCGATCATGGTCACGACGATGGGGAACATCACCTTGAGCCACTTGGGACTGTTGGACTCGTGGTAGACCATGTGGATGCGCCGCTCGTTCCGGGTGGTCAGGGCCCTGATGACGGGGGGCTGGATGAGGGGCACGAGGGACATGTAGGAGTAGGCCGCCACCGATATGGGTCCGAGGAGGGCGGGCGCGAAGATGCTCGACACGAAGATAGAGGTCGGGCCGTCGGCCGCGCCGATGATGCCGATGCTCGCCGCCTCCTTGAGGCTGAAGCCGAGGAGGGTGGCCACGATCATGGTGGCGAAGATGCCGAACTGGGCGGCCGCGCCGAAGAAGATCATGAAGGGGTTCTTGAAGAGGGGTCCGAAGTCGATCATCGCGCCGACGGCGACGAAGATGAGGAGGGGGAAGATCTCGGTCGTGATGCCCATGTTGTAGAGGACCTGGAGGAAGCCTGGCTCGACCCTGCCCTCGGCGCCCGCCATGGACCAGACGGTCGCCAGGGGAAGATTGACGAGAATGGCGCCGAAACCGATGGGAAGGAGGAGCATGGGCTCGTACTCCTTCTTGATCGCCAGCCAGATCAGAATGGCGCCGACCAGGTACATGACACCTTGCTGCCAGGTGAGCGAGGTGAAACCGATGAACAGATCCTGCATGGGACTCCCTCTCGATCAAATTGGAACGATATTACATTCCTTTCATCTGAGGTTCAAGCGCGGCGGGTCGAAAGGGATTCGCGAAACTCCAGGTCTCGAAGACATTGCCGGGATGCCTGCAGGAGTGGGCCCATTTGGGCAGGGCGAAGCCGGGATAGGCGGAGAGGCTGCGATCCAGGAGGTCGATGAGGGACTGATCGAGGGCCTCGCCGCGCATGGTCGCGATGGCCTCGTCGACCGGGAGACGGTAGCGGTAGGGTCTCTCTCCGGTCAGGGCCTCGAAGACGTCGGCGACGGCGATGATGCGGCTCTCGAGGGGGAGGGGCTCGACGAAACGTCCCGAAGGGTAGCCCTCCCCCTCTTCCCGTTCGTGGTGGCGCGCGACGATTTCGGCGAGGTGGGCCAGCTCGGGGAAGCTCGCCAGGATCCTCGCCGAGGCCGCGGGATGCTCCATCACGCGCGCCCTTTCCTGGGGCTCGAGCTTTCCCGGTTTGACGAGGATCTCGACGGGCACGGTGATCTTCCCGATGTCGTGGAGGAGGGCGGCGGTGTAGAGGTCCCGCAGACGCTTTCCCCTGAGACCGAGTCTGGAACCGAGGAAGAGGGCGAGGGAGGCGACATTGCGCGAGTGGCTGGCGGAATAGCGCTCGTTCTGTTCGAAGAGATAGATGATGGCCTCGAGGCCCTTCGCCTCGTAGAAGAGGGATTCGTGGCGGCGGGCGAAGGCCCCGACGATGGCCGCGGCCACCATGCCGGCCAGGAGGGCGAAGGCGAGATCCCAGAGTCGGGGGCCGGTGCCGACGAAGCGGGCCTGGAGCCCGAAGGCGAAGTCCTCGCCGGAGCCGAGGAGGAGGCGCGTGCCGCCCCGGGGCTGGATGGCCTCGAGGATGCCCAGGGAGTCCAAGGACACCACGGCCCGGAGTCCGGGCAGGGGGTTCAATCCGTCCGAGTCGGCGATGGGGAAATAGGCGAAGAGGGACCCGCCTGAACCCCTCACCTCGAAATTCTGCGAGGGGGGCGAACGGCCTTCTATGCGCGCCGAGGTGGCGAAATGGAATTTGGCCGGTATCTCGCCGAGGCACTTCTCCACCTTGGCGTCCCGGCCCTCCTGCACGAGGTCCCGGAATTCGGTCCATTGGAAATAGCCAGAGGAGAGGCCCTCGGCGGTCATCGTGGCGATGAGGCTGTAGCTCCGGCGCGCCGATTCGAGTTGCCCCTGGCGGTTGCTGCGCCGGACCTCCGTGCCGATGAGGAAGGTGAGGCCGCCGACCACGAGGAAGGCGGAGGCGATTCGAAGCAGGGCGGTGCGATCGGACAAGGGAAGAGTGCCTCCGGGCGACAGAGTATGCCCGGTGAGATTATCGGCTGCAAGGGCCGCGCCCCGGAGGGCTCCGGGGCGACAAAGCGGCAACGCGCACGCTTTTTCCTCGACCCTCCCCCATGCTAGGCTCCCCCGCATGGACGGGAAGGACCGGATCGCCGTGGGACTCTCGGGCGGCGTCGACTCCTCGGTCGCCGCGGCCCTCCTCAAGGCCCGGGGCCACGAGGTCGTCGGCATCACCATGAGGATCTGGAAGGGCGGCGTCGCCCTTCCCGAGCCGGTGTCCGCCGGGACCCGCCACGGCTGCTACGGCCCGGGCGAGGAGGAGGACATCGCCGCCTGCTCCCGCCTCGCGGCCTCCCTCGGGATCGACTATCGCGTCATCGACCTCGCCGACGAGTACGAGTCCCTCGTGCTGGACCACTTCCGTCGCGAGTACCGCGAGGGACGGACGCCCAACCCCTGCATCGTCTGCAATCGCGAACTCAAGTTCGGCTTCCTCCTCGAGCGGGCCCGGGCCTCGGGCCTCTCCTTCGACCGCTTCGCGACCGGCCACTACGCCCGCATCGTCGAGCGGGAGGGGATCCACTACCTCGCCCGGGCCCTCGACGCCTCCAAGGACCAGAGCTACTTCCTCCACACCCTCGATTCCGGGCTCCTGTCCCGAGTCCTCTTCCCCCTGGGCGGGCTGACCAAGGAGGAAGTGAGGAGGGAGGCCCGGAAGCTCGGCCTCGAGGTGGCGGAAAAGCCCGAAAGCCAGGACTTCGTCACGGGAGGGGACTATCGCCCCCTCTTCGCCGGGGCGCCGCCCGAGCCCGGTGACTTCGTGGACGAGGAGGGCCGGGTCCTCGGGCGCCACGAGGGCCTTCCCTTCTACACCGTCGGCCAGAGGCGGGGTCTCGGCATCTCCACGGGGCCCGAGCCCCTCTATGTCCTCCGCCTCGAGAAGGCAGGCAACCGCATCGTGCTCGGACGGGGGAAGGGCCTCTTTGCCGAGGGGCTCGCCGCCTCGCCCTTCCGCTTCCAGGATCCCGCCCTGGAGGGCCAGAGCTTCGAGGCCTGGGCCAAGGTGAGACTGGCCCACCGCCCGGCCCGGGCGAGGGTGGAGGGAGGCGGGCCCGAGGGCCTCGTCCTCCGCTTCGAGAATCCCGAAAGGGCCATCGCCCCCGGCCAATCGGTGGTCCTCTACGACGAGGAGGGGCTCGTCCTCGGCGGCGGCACCATCCAGCGCGCCCTCACCGAGCCGGGGCCCGCCGAATGAGGGCTCCCTCCCACCCCCGCCTCCTCGCCTTCCTTATACTCTTCCCCGCCCTCGCCCTCGTCCTCCTCGCCAACCTCTTCCTCGTCCGGATGGTCCGGGAGGACAGCCTGGTCGCCTTCGACGCGGCCTTCGCGGCCACGAGACCCGGCCTGGCGGCCGAGATCGAGCGACTGTCCCTCGAGGGACGGAGGCTCAGCCTCGCCTCCCTTCCCCTCTCCGGCGGCCCCTCCGCCCTCGTCGAGCTCCTCAGGACCCGCCGCCGCCCCCCCGCCCTCATCGTCACGAGCCCCCTCGTAGCCGGAGCCCTTCTCGAGGGCGCCCGCCAGAACGGGACGAAGCCGCCCTCACCCCTCCTCGTCCTCGAGTGGCCGGAGAAAGCCGATCCCGGAGCCGACTTCGCCGTCCTGCGCTCCGACCCCCTCCCCGCCTACCGGGAGGCAGGCGCCCTCCTCGGGGGCCTCGTCGCGGATCTCCGTTCGGGCAGGGTCGGCACGAGCGGGACCTCGCCGGCGGCCTCGGGAGCCCTGGTCTTCGCCCCCGGACCGGGAAGGCCGGCCGAGGCCAGGGAGGCCTTCCGGGAGGGCTGGCTGGAGGCGGCGGGCTTCGAGCCGCAGATCCAGGACCTCCCGGCCAAGCACAGCCCCCTCGAGGCCGAGAACGCGGTGCGCAAGCTCCTCGGCACTGACCTCCGGGCCCTCCTCGTGGCGACCGGCCCCTCGGGCATCGGAGCCCTCCTCGCGGCCCGGGATCCCGCCCGCGTGATCGGCCTCGTCGGCGCCTCGGCGAAGACGGCCGGGGCCGCCTGGCCCGAGGCCGCCTTCGTCCTCGCGCCCGACGAGACGGGCATCGCCTTCCTCCTCCGCTCCGGGAGGGACTTCGCTCCTGGCTCCCTCCTCCTCCAGCCCTGGTCCCTCGAGCTCCTTCCGGGCGCCGCCGCCCTGAAATCGCGAAACATCGATCTCGCGGGCCGACTTGCACCTGCGAAAAAACTCAGGATGTGACGATAATGCAATAGGTGTGCCAATCTTCTCAGCGCACGAAAGCCCGCCAGGGGGGCCGGAAGGCCGCGCCGGCGGGCTCTCCGGGGCTCCGCTGGCCCGGCGAAGGGTTCCGGACGCGGCCCACGGGGGCTCCGGGAATTATTTGACAAGGGTTTAGGCCGAAAATATACTTACTTCCAACCATCGGCCCCGCCGACGGTACAGGTAAAGGAGCTTCACGGATGAAACAGAACTTTGCCAGAACGCTCTCCATCTTGCTCGTGCTCTCGGCCATCGTCGGCGCCGCTCCGCTTTTCGCGGATGAGAATACGGTCAACCTCGAATCGGTCATCGTGCAGAACTTCTCCGATCCCGCCGCGCAGAACTGGTTCGTGATGGGATCCAAGTTCGCCACCAAGACCTTCCCGAGGCTCACCTTCGCCAAGGCCTGGCCCCAGTCCCTCTACGGCTACGACACGGCCGGCAAGGACATCCGCTCCCTCG
>Ga0334722_10001829_pt1 | contig 25433 bp, 19 predicted proteins | sample C3_bottom_MG_FD_207210 | JGI IMG/M metagenome (GOLD analysis project Ga0334722, IMG submission 207210) | Sediment microbial communities from Yellowstone Lake, YNP, Wyoming, USA - C3_bottom | ecosystem: Environmental > Aquatic > Freshwater > Lake > Sediment | place: USA: Wyoming | collected... | reverse complement strand
GCTCTCACTCGAAGAGCATATCGACCTGATCATTCCCCGGGGCGGCGAGGGGCTGATCCGTTTCGTCTCCGAGCACTCCCGAATTCCGGTCCTGAAGCACTACAAAGGGGTCTGTCATATCTTTGTCGACAGTTCAGCCGATCTTGGTATGGCAAGCAATATTATCTTTAACTCCAAGGTGCAGCGGCCAGGGGTCTGTAATTCCCTGGAGACCTTGCTCGTCCACCGCGATGTGGCTGCCACGGCGTTGCCGGTTATCGGCAAGCGTCTGGCCGAGGCCGGGGTCGAACTGCGGGGGTGTCCCGAGACCCGCGCTATTCTGCCCTACGCCACGGTGGCCACGGAAGAGGATTGGCCCGCCGAGTATCTGGACCTCATCTTGGCGGTGCGGGTGGTGACCGATCTCGATGCCGCGCTCGATCACATCGCCCAATACAGTTCCCTGCACACCGAGTCGATCATCACTTCAAACTACGCCAACGCCCAACGCTTCATCCGCGAGGTGGAGTCGTCGTCCGTCATGGTCAACGCCTCGACCCGGTTCAGCGATGGCGGCCAGTTTGGCCTGGGCTCCGAGATCGGCATCAGCACCACCAAGCTCCACGCCTATGGACCCATGGGCTTGAAGGAGCTGACCACCAAGAAGTTTATTGTCTATGGCGACGGCCAGATCCGCGAATAAGGTAAAGGCCCACAAGTACCGAATCTGCTTTGTCAGCGACCTGTTCGCATACCCTAGTATGGAGAACGGGTCGCTTTCAAGTTTATACCCCCTTGCGGGGTACATCTCCGGCACTTGTGGGCCTTTACCGCTTTTGGGGTGTCACCGGCGCGGGATGCGGCCATGAAGGAGTCTTGCCGTATCGGCCTCCTGGGCGGCACCTTCGACCCGATCCATAACGGCCATCTGGCCGTGGCGCGGGCGGTCAGGGATGCCTTGGCCCTCGACCAGGTCTTGCTGATCCCGGCCTCACGTCCTCCCCATAAGTTGCACTATCCCATCACTCCCTTTGAAACCAGGACGGCCATGATCCGTTTGGCCCTGGCCGGGGAACCCTCGCTTGCCCTCAGCCTGGTCGAACAGGACACCAGCGGCCCCTCCTTCTCCATCGACACCCTCGAACGCCTGGCCGTAAGCCTGGACCCTCGCCAATCCTATTTCATCATCGGCGCCGACGCCTTTGCCGATATCCCTTCCTGGAAGCGGTTCCGCGACATCCCGCGTCTGACCAATCTGGTGGTGGTCAACCGTCATGACGCCGAGGGCATGGGGCAACCGCAAGCGTGCATCAAAGAGTATTTTCCGGAATATTCGTTGGCGAGAGAGGGGGTCTGGCAGGCTGCGGGGCAGGGCGACATCCTGTTGGTGGCGATGCCTCGGGTCGATATCTCATCGACTATGGTCCGTGATTTGGTCCGTGGCGGGGGGGATGTTTCGGCCTTGGTGCCGGTAGGGGTGTCTGCTGTTATTGTTCAGCAGGGGTTGTATGGCGAATAATTTGTGTTGTTCAGTAACTATCAACACTTCAGTGAATCATTGAATAGGTAATGATGTCTTTTGCGCTTCAAATAGAGCCATTCGAAGCGGAGGAACTCTACTCAAGTTAAAATATTTTGTTTCGGGACTGTCAGTTAAGGGCAAGCGTTGTTGATGTAGGGCATGGAGTGATATTACGCGAATGCGGGAAAATTCCCTAAAAAAACCTTGTTGTACAATTCACTTTATGGGGGTTTCTACTCAAGTAGTTGTTTTGTCAAAAACATATCATCTTGAAAAGACAAACCATTTTTTTTGTTAGCTCGAATGTTTTTTTTTGGTCTTTTTTTTGCATATTCCTCCCCGAAAATATCAATTAGTCGTTTGAACAACCTAATTCAAAAAGGGAGATATAGAATGAAAAGACGAAAACTATTTCTTTGGAGAAAAAATCTGAGCCGTAAACTGGTTGGCCCCTTGATGGTAGCCACAACCTTGGTCGCCAGTGTAAGCCAGGCTGCACCCGCCACTGACGTGGTGTGTAATGGTTGTGTTGGAAACACCGATCTCGCCGCCAACAGTGTAGATGGAACCAAGATCAAAGATGGTTCGGTTGCTGCTGCTGATTTAGCACCTGCCTTACTAAGCCGGATAACAGCCCTTGAAACCAAAGTCGCCGCCTTGAGGGGTGGGGCATACAGCAATGCCACCCTGAAGGGAACCTATAAGTGTGTTGAACTCTACACAGGCACATCCTGGTCAGCACAGAAAGACAACATGGGTGTCTCATACGGCACAACCGTTAACTCCTTTATAGCGAATGGCCTTGGAACAGCTTCTTTCACGGCTGTACACGACGAAGCTGAGCAAAATGTTTATCACTCTGGTTCTACAAATACATTGACCACCTCTGTTAAGCATGCGCCAGAGAGCGAGAGCGGCTCAATAACCTATACAGTTAGCAGCAACGGCAGTTTTACCTTCCCAACAGGAGCTACTGGCGAGACCGTCAGCGGATGGCTCAGTCCGAATGGCGACTCGGTTATTTTCAATTATGTCGACAACAATTCCGCTGACAGCGATTATTTTAGGGGCCTCACCACCTGCGTGAGAACGGTCCGTTAGCCCTGTGTAAAGGGAGAGGTGCCACTCTGACAAACTTGCTGTCGGTCAGGCAAATCCTGTCAAGAGAAAAAAGCCTAATCTCCTCTTTTATCATTGCAGGCACAAGGCAGGGTCATTCATAAGGCTCTGCCTTTTTTATTTTTAAGAGTGAAGATTCGCATTTACTGGCCAACCAACCATTCTCGTAAATCAAGATGAACATCGACGATTACTTGGAAATGTGCCATAGGCGTTCGGCGTTTTCATGCGCAATCGCTCGGGAGACATCTTGCGGAAGCGCCATAAATGCTTTATGCCAGTATTCGGCCTCCTGCAAATAGAAACTTCCCCATTGGTCAGACCACACGTTATCAAAAGCAAGAATAAATCTGTTGCGATATAGAGTGACAAGCTCTCTCCACTTGGGAGCCAGCACATCACCCTCGAACATTGGGGCCCACGGCTGATTCGATTTGTTGATGGCAACTGGATTGGTATGGGAGGTCATGAAGTATATATTTTGATGTGACTCAATTAGGCGCTGCACGTCAACCGGTCTCAATTGGCCCATGTGGATCATTACGAACGGTTGGCCAGGATTTTGGGTAAGCATAGCTTCAAGTTGTTCCATGTATTTGATCTTGTTATCCTCTGCAAGTGAAGCGAATTCGATGTGCACGACCAACGGCCACTCCTTTTTTTTTGCCAGTGCCAATGTTGTCTGTACCCGGTTGTCATCGGGGTACACAACGACCTCAGGGGCTTTCTTGCCTTTCTGAGCGTGATACATTAGCAATTCGGAAATTGCGCCAAACTTTTCGCTCGACATGTCGGATTCCAGCATTCTGTAGTATCCGTTTGTATTCTCCTCATAGTCGCGGCCTTTGGTCCTCACCGAAGCAGTAATTCGATCTGGATGCTGCTCAGCAAAATTCGTAATATCACCAGATGTTAATTTTTGTCTCGCGGAAAGGATAGTGCGCCTAACACCAGCTTGATCCATCAAAGGGATGACTCGTTGCAGCACATCTTCACTGTCAGCTTGACTATGAGCGTCAATAAAATACAAGTCAGTAGGTTCGGCAATGACCGAAGTGGCCAAATACAGCAGTAGGATTGCAGGCAAAACAAATAGTAATTTTTTGTGAGGCATATGGGTGGTTCCTCTGCATAAGTTATCTTGCTCTGGTAGCTTAACTATTCAATTTCTAGCCATGCCGAAAGTGTTGTCTGATCTCGGTTTTACTTTTCAGTCGCTTAACTTGTTTAGTCGCACGAGGAATAAGACAAGTTTGGCTTTTGTCGCCATACTGAAAACAAAGCATATTGCCCTACCATTAAACTGAAGTTACAGCATAGGGAAGGTTTTTTTTATCAGTCTGAGTTCCTTAATATGAGATTTTCGAATCATAAAATTCTCACCACTGCCAAACCTGATGCCTCCTACTGTAAGCGCTAAAAAACAACGGCTCCGGATTGCCCAGCCTGATGGTCAGGTTGAACAATCCGGAGCTGTTGTTTTTTCTGGTGTTATCAGCCTACCTTATCTCCACCCCACACCCGCGCAGATGCTCCTTAACCGCAGCAATCGGTACCTCCTGCCGGTGGAATATCCCGGCGGCGAGCGCCGCGTCGGCTTTGGTCTCGGCAAAGACCTCGCTGAAGTGTTCCGGGCAGCCGGCGCCGCTGGAGGCGATGACCGGGATTCTGACGTTGTCCCGGATCAGGTTGATCAACTCCAGGTCAAACCCTGAATTGGTGCCGTCCTTGTCGATGCAGTTCAGTAAAATCTCACCAGCCCCCAACGCCTCGCAGCCTTGCGCCAGGGAGAGGGCGTCCAGCTCTCGTCCCTCTCGTCCCCCCTTCACCGTGCATTGGTACCAACAGTACTCTTCGCCATGCGGGCCGGGGAAGTTGGTCTTGATGGTGTGCTTCGCCGGGATCGGGGAGGCAGAGTAGACCCGATGCGGGTCGACCGAGATCACTACCGCCTGATTGCCGTAGACGTGGGAGATCTGTTCGATCGAACTTTTGCCCGACTTCTGGCCGCTCTTTATGTACTCCTCCACCGTGTCGACCGCATCGCTGCCGATGGAGATCTTGTCAGCGCCGGAGCGGAAGTACTCCGAGGCCACGTCCAAGGCGGTGTAATGCTTGCCGTCGGAGGCGGTATACTCGCGGATGCCGCCGCCAATGGTCAGCGGCACGAAGACCTGTTCGGAGGTCCGCTGCAGAACCTCGATCATCGGCTGGTCCTTGAGCGGGAAGTCGCGGAAGGCGGTGATGTTCAGGAAGGTGATCTCGTCAGCCCCCTCTTCATAGTAGCGGCGGGCCAGATCCACCGGGCGGCCCAGGTTTCTGACCTTGCCCTCTTCGCGGACATCGTACTGGTCGCCTTTAGTCACCACCAGGTCACCCTCGTCGTTACTGCGCACATCAAGACAGGCGATGATCCGCTTGGCCAGCCGCGTCTCCTGGTGAGGCACATTGGCTGTCTTCACGGAGGTTGTGGTTCGTCCGCTCAGAAAATTCCCCAAGATGGTCAAACCAGCCGCGCCGCTTTTCTCGGGGTGGAACTGGAAGGCCGCGACATTTCCCTTTTGCACGCCGCTGATAAATTCGTCGCCGTAATTGGTGGTGGTCAGCACCCACTCCTGGTTGGCCGCGTTTGGCATGGCCCGGTAGGAGTGGACGAAGTAGAGTTTCTCGCCCTGATAGCCGGTAAAGAGGCCAGAGTCCTGGTGCCGGTTGATGCCGTTCCAGCCGATCTGGGGCACGGAAAGGTTGGTGTCGGTAAAGCGGCTGACTTTACCCGGTATGATCCCGAGCCCCGGCACCCCGAGGGACTCCTCACTCGACTCAAAGAGGGTTTGCAGGCCGAGACAGATCCCGAGGAATGGTTTGTCTGCCCGCAGGTGGTTCAATAGCGGCTCGATATAGCCAAGATCGGCCAGCCGGTGCATGGCGCTGCCAAAGCTGCCGACACCTGGGAATACCAGCTTTTCGGCCTTGACGATGTCCGCCGGGCAAGAGACATCCTGCACCTCATAGCCCAGGCGTTTGATGGCGTTTCTGACGCTGCGGACATTGCCGGCGCCGTAGTCGAGTAAGGTGATCATGTGGGTACCGTTGTATTTGAGTTGGGAAGATAGGGATAACGCGACAGGGCTATCTCGCATCCTGCCACTGAAAGGAGTTACTCTACCGGAGCAAAGGTTGAAAAGCAAGATTTGTGTTTTTTTGAAAATGTGGTTATGGAGTGTCAGGGCCTGTTTCGTAAACGTTCACCAGAGACGGAAAAACGTGACTCAATTTCTGAGATGGAAACGTTCAGCAGCACCGCAGATGCGGTGCTGCTGAACGTTTCTCCGTTTCTATCCTAGTCTCCTCATCGTCATGCCTAGATGATTTTTGCCGGGCATCCTGTAAAAATCATGGATTCCCGCTCAAAGACTTTGCGGGAATGACCGATCTTGTGACTCGGCAACTGGTTCTTTGCAAGTAGCGATCCTTTACCTCTGATCAACTCACGCCGTCTAGCGAATCGGCATCACTTAACCCACTATAAAAAACAATGATCGAAATGGACAGCGAAGAGCTGATCACCGAACTCAATTTCAAGCACATCATTGTTGATGAACGCCTGCAAGGCGAGGAGTTTAACATCCGCCAGATGTTCGATCTCCTGCCGGCGACGATAGCCGACAAGAGAACCCTGCGGGTGGTCGAGATCCATAATCTGTTCAAGGCGGTCGACCACACGCAGACCATGGTGGGTTCGGCCAGGCTCTTCCACTCCCTGATGAATCCTTCCCAATCCATTGAGTTGGTCCATGCCAAGCAGGATTCCTATTGCGAGCTGGCCAATAACGAGCGGCTGCAGGAGGCTATTTACGATTTTTTGGCAGCGTTCGCCAAGGGCGAGGCCGACCTGTTCAAACTGTTGAACGTCCATACCCACCCCCTCATCGCCTATGGTGATTATAAGGCGGCGGCGCAGTCCATCGAACGGATGTTGGCGGCTGCGGCTAAACTGCCGCAGCCCGAGACGGTCTATCTTGATTCGCTTTTCAAGTGTATCGCAAGCTTTAACGGCTCGCCGACGCGCAGCATGTTGGCGGGGCCGGTCTTTCGGACGTTAGGTGGGATAAAGGCCCGCCAGGAGATTAGCGCCTTTACTCCGGCTCTCAGGTTCCATCCACACCGTTTAGGCCTTGGCTCTCTGTTGCCGTTTTTCCCTGGTCTTGCCTTTGGGGCGGCTTGGCTCTTTGGTCTGATGGACCCTGTTGTGGCCAAGGCGCTCTGCCTCGGCACCAGCTGGTTCAGCGTGGTCGGTTTTATCTACGGCGGGGTGTTGAAACCGATGGTCGATTATGAAACTGCCATCCTGCCCGTCCGCCAACGGTTGATCGATTCAAACCGTTTCGCCTCGGCCATTGAGGCTGTTGCCGCCATCGACGAGTTGATGAGTTTTGTCGGTTTTAGCCACGCTATGCCCCACCCCACGGTGCTGCCGGAGATCACCAACGAAGAGACCCATTTTTTTGTCGCCAAAAATCTGCGCAATCCAATCCTCGCGAAAGATGACAAGGGGTTTGTGGCCAACGACGTCAATCTGGCAGGCGCCAGGATGACCTTTGTCACCGGGCCGAACAGCGGCGGTAAGACAACGTTCTGCAAGACCATTGTCCAGAATCAGATCCTGGCCCAGATCGGCGCCCCGGTTGTGGCCTCAGGGGCCATGATCAATATGACCGACCGCATTACCTATCAGGCGCCGGCCTTTGATACCCTTTCGGATGCGGAAGGCCGTTTTGGCACCGAGTTGAAGGTGACCCGGGATATTTTTTATTCTGTCACCCCCCAGAGTCTTACCATCCTTGACGAAATTGCCGAAGGCACCACCACCCATGAAAAGGTGAGTTTCTCTGTCGACATCATGAATGGCTTTTTTGCCGTTGGCAACAACACCCTTCTGGTCACCCACAGCTTCGAGTTGGTGGAGAGTTTTCAGAAGCTGGGTAAGGGCCAATACCTTCAGGTCGAGTTCAAGGATGACGAGCCCACCCATAAAATTGTCCCCGGTATCTCGACAGACAGCCATGCCCTGCGCGTGGCTGAAAAAATTGGCTTTGCCCCGGCGGATATTGAGCGTCACCTCTGCCGGAAGGGCTATGTTCAGAAGGTTCCGGGGCATCTGTAGCCGTGACTCCTTGCCTTACAAGCGGAGCGTTTCTCGGTGGAACGTCCGACTCGACGCGGGGGAAAATCGTGAACAGGGGGCCGGGCACGTCGAATTCGAGGCCTACCCAAAAAATATTTTTCCCGCTTTACTTTGCTGAAAAATTGTTGATATACTTTTTCACGACCTGCTTCATTGTGGCAGGAGGAGGTAGTTATCTATTTAACTTAACAACTAAATAACTTGAGTCATATTATGAGCCTTCGACAAAAATTGATTCTTCTTGTAGCCTTTTTAAGTGTGGCCCTGGTGGCCATTGTCCTGTCGTCTAATGTCCTGGTCGACCATGTTAAAATAGGCGGTCGGGCCTATAACGGCATAGAACTCAAGTACAACACTATTGACCTAGTGGCTCGGAATCGGGTCAATCTTGTGATGTTGAACAGCCAGATTAAGACCCAGATTCTTGATGATTTTGATGCGAATAGTGGCACTGATGCGAATGTGGCGAAGATCACCGATATGTTCATGGAATTGAAAAAATCAATGAACGGCGAGGGTGAGGTGCATTGCCTCTCCTGTCACTCTCTTGAAGGAGCGGAGGACTTGACCGCTCATGCCGCCGCCATGATCGATCAATGGCAACGGGTTGTTTCCCTGGTCAAAAAGCAAATTATCCCCTCCTTGGCGGCTGGCGACAAGGAGAAGGCCCAGGAGGTTTTCGATGGGGAGTTCAGTGAGGCCGTTCAAGGAGTCATGGAGCATTCCAAGGGGGTTGTGACAAAACTGCGGGACTCTCTCGAAATGATGAGAGAGCAGAAAAAGGCCGAGGTTAAACACTTTTCCATTTATTTCATGGGCGGGGCCTTGTTGGTATTGCTAATCGTTTTGGCTGCTGCGGGCATGACGGTTGAAAAGATTATCCGCGAGGTGAAGAGGGTGGTCTCTTCCCTGGAAGAGAACGCCCAGCAGATCATCGGCGAAATCCAGGTGACATCTCATTCTTCCAAAGCCAATGCTGACATCGCGGGCAGTATGGCTGCAGCTCTGGAGCAGACCAGTTCATCACTTGAGGAAATCACCGCCATGGTCCGCCAGAACGATGCAAATGCCGCTAACGCGAATACCTCCATGTTCCAGAATCTGGAGATTATCAGTCGGGCTAATAGCAATGTCGAAGGCATGAAGGGGAGCATGAGCAAAATCAAAGAGGACAGCGATAAAATTTCAAAAATTATCACTGAAATTGAGGGGATCGCCTTTCAAACCAATTTGCTGGCCTTGAATGCCGCCGTTGAAGCGGCTCGAGCCGGCGAAGCCGGGGCAGGTTTTGCGGTGGTGGCGGATGAAGTAAGGAATCTGGCCCAACGTACCACCCAGGCGGCCCATAACACCCAGAAGCTGATCGAAGTGGCGGTCCATAATGTTGGCGAGGGGTTGACGACAGTTGATCAGGTGGATGGTGCGATGTCGGTTATTTCCGAGAGCACGAAAAAGACGGCGATGTTGATAGAGGAAATCAGCACCGCCTCTCACCAGCAGACTGTTGGCGTCAGCCAGATCAGCACCACTATCAACAGTATGGAGGCACACACTCAGGAGCTGGCGGCAGGTTCTGAGGAGTTGGCTACCGCTTCCCAGTCGGTCGAGAGCCAGGCCAATGTCTTGTATCAACATATCAACGATTTGGTGCGGTTGGTGGATGGTGCGAAAGCCGCGGCCTCGGGCCATGGTCGCCAGATTTAAGTGTCTTTAGCCCTTACGATGGCAGGATTTCTCCTGTCCCCTCCTCGCTTTCAGCGCCACTCGAAATTGTACCTATGTCCGCCGTCAGGATCAGCCTGGCCGCGAACATGGTTGCACCGAAGACCACAACCCCGATAATAAAGAACGACCAGCGCAGGCCGAGCAGGTCAGTGCAAACTCCGGCAGCGATGGAGCCGAAGAGGATTCCGGTGCTCATGGCCATGTTGAAGACCCCCATCATGGTGCCTTGGCCGTAGCGTCGTCCTTCTTCGGCGGCGAGTGCGCCGAGCGCCGGCCAGATAATGGCCTCGCCTATGCCTAGGGTGACGAAGAGGGCCAGGAGTAGCCAGAAATTGACGGCCAAGGGCACCAGGCACATGACGAGGCTGATGACGGTGCTGCCGGTCATCAGCAATCGGACCTTGTCGCGGCGTCCGGCCATTCTGCCGAACGGGGTCTGGAAGATGGCGTTGGCCAGGGTGCGGCAGGCGATCACCACGCCGATTTTAGTGCCGCTGGCATGGAACCATTGCGCCATGAGCAGAGGCAGGAAGGCCATGGTCGGCACCATGATGAGCATGGTGGTCATCCTCGCCAGAAGAATCCCGCAGGTGCGCCTGTTTTTTCGCATAAGCCCCAGCGATTGAAAAATTCCCGCGGTCTTTGGCTGGTTCTCTTTTACCTCCATGCCTGGCATCTGTACCAGGACCAGCAGGAGGGCGAGGAAGCTGAGCGAGGACATAGCATAAAAAGCGGCAGGCATTCCCCAATGGTCGGTGAAAAATCCGCCCAGCAAAGGGCCGCAGCCGATGCCAGTGAAGATCGCGATGTTCAGCATCCCTAAGTAACGCCCTTCGTGGCCCAGCGGCGACATGTCCGAGACATAGGCCATGGCAATCGGCACAATCATGGCCGATCCCACCCCGTGAAAGGCCCGGATCGCGATGATATTGGCGATCGAGTGGGCTTGTGGAAAGACGAGCCCCACCAGGGTATACACCAGCAGGCCGCAGATGAGAAAACCTTTACGGCCAAAGCGATCGGACAGGTTGCCGACCACAGGCAACAAAAGGGTGCGGGTGATGGAAAAGGCGGCGATGATCAGGCCGAGAGTCAAGCCGTTCGCCCCAAGTTTGGTGGCAAAGATCGGCATGATCGGGACAATGATGCCGATTCCGAGCAGGGAGATGAAGGTGGATAATAAAATAATGATGAGATGATGATGCTTCATGGCAGGGTTGGAGGAAGGGGTGATGGGGTGATCTGTTCTGCCATATTGCAGGGGTGCCGGTCACGGGGGATCACCGCAATCCGGGTTTCTTCTCTTTCCGAACCGAAGGGAATCACAGCCGGCGCAGATGGTCAAGGAGTGCCGCCATTATTTGGTTGATGGTCGTGAAGCGGTTGGCATCGGCAAGCATCTCCGAAGGCGTCTGGATGTAAGCGCCTTCTGTCAACTCGTCCCGGCCATGATCAATCAGGCTGCTCAAGCTCTCTAGCGTGGTCTCCAAATGGAATTGCAGGCCAATGACCCGTTCCCGGTAAATGAAGCCCTGGTTCAGGCAGGCCGCACTCTGGGCCAGACGCTCCGCGCCGCTGGGTAGGGCGAAGGTATCGCCATGCCAGTGCATGACCTGCGTCATTTCCGGGATGATGCCGGTCATGGCCGGGTGGACCGTGGTCAGCGGGAACCAGCCGATCTCTCGCTGCGGGTTGCGGCTGACAGCAGCCCCCAGGGCATCGGCGATTAATTGAGCGCCGAGACAGACCCCGAGGACGATCTTGCCTGCCTCAATGGCCTCTCTGATGAAGGCCTTTTCTCGGTGCAGCCAAGGGTATGCCTCTTCCTCGTAGATATTCATCGGGCCGCCCATGACCACCAGCCAGTCAAACTCGGTCAGCGCAGGCAGGGCGTCGCCCGCAAACATTCGGCTGTAGCTGATGCTTGCCTCACGAGTCTTGGCCCAGCCCTCAATGCTGCCTAATCCTTCAAAAGCGACGTGTTGTAGTGTGTGTATCCGCATGAATTTGTCTCCGTGCATAGTTTGGATAGGGTGGCAATTGCAGTCGCAAGGTCGGTGGGTTTGCCTCTGGAGATACGGGGTGGTAAGGCGAAGGAGGCAACCACTCGATGCTGAAGGTGTATGATACAACGTCCGACCATTGTCAACCACAGATTTTCCAGAAAGAGTGTCCCTGTGGTGCCTGGCCTTGGACTGCCTGTCTCCCCCCTGGCATATTTTTCTCGGATCTCCTTCTTGACTGATCTGCCTCCCCTTATTATAAAACGAGCTGGCATGGAACTTTGCCTCAATCTGACATGGAGGATATGGGTATGGCACGAAAATTTCAATTTCTGAGCGGGGTTGTCTTATTCGCCGCACTGTTTGCTGGGAAGGTAAATTTCGCCACCGCCGCTGAACCCATCCGGCTTGGCGTGGCCGGGGCGCATAGCGGGGACTTGGCCTCCTACGGCCTGCCCAGTCTAAACGCCGCGCGCCTGGTGGTGAAAGAGATTAATGCCAAGGGCGGGGTTCTGGGCCGGCAGATCGAAATCTTGGCCGAGGATGATGTCTGCAAGCCGGAGATTGCCACCAACACCGCCACCAAATTGATCTCCGAGAAGGCGGACATCGTCATGGGCCATATCTGTAGCGGCGCCACCAAGGCGGCCTTGGGCATCTACAAAGATGCCAAGCTGATCGTGGTCTCGCCGTCCGCCACCAATCCCGAGCTCACCCAGTCCGGCAAGTATCCCAATTTTTTTAGGACTATCGCCGCCGATGACGCCCAGGCTCGGCAGGAGGTCGATTTTGCCGTCAAAGTTTTGCATTTGAAGAGACTAGCGGTGATTCACGATAAGGGAGATTACGGCAAGGGCTTGGCCGAATTTGCCAAGGAGTTCATCGAAAAATCGGGTGCGGCGGAAGTGGTTCTCTACGAGGGGGTGACGCCGGGGGCGGTGGATTACTCGGCCATTGTCCAGAAGATCAAACGGGCCGATGCCGACGGGGTCATCTTTGGCGGCTACCACCCCGAGGCCTCCAAGGTCGTCTCCCAGATGCGCAAGAAGGGGATGCAGACGGTCTTTATCTCGGACGATGGCGTCAAGGACGATACCTTTATCAAGGTCGCGGGCCCAAATGCCGAGGGGGTTTACGCCTCCGGTCCCAAGGACACCTCCAAAAATCCGTTGACCAAGGCCGCCATTCTTGCCCATCAGACAGAGTACGGCAGTGAGCCCGGCGCTTTTTTCCTGAACGCCTATGCCGCAACGCTCGCCATCGTCAATGCCATCGACAAGGCTGGTTCCACCGATTTTGAGGCGGTGACCAAGGCCTTGCGCCAGCAAGCGGTGGACACCCCCTTGGGTTCGATCCGTTTTGACGAGCGTGGCGATGCCATCGGCGTTGGTTTTTCCATGTATGTCGTTCGTGGTGGGGCGTATCAGGAAGTTTTGTAGGGCTGCATGGATTATTTCCTTGAGCTTTTCTTTAGCGGTCTGACCCGAGGCAGTATCTATGCCTTGATCGCCCTAGGCTATACCATGGTCTACGGCATCATCGGCCTGATCAATTTCGCCCACGGCGAGATCTATATGATCGGGGCCTTTACCGCGCTTATCTGCGCCAGTGTCCTGACCGTCTGGGGGCTGCCTCCCCTTGCGGTGTTGGTGCTCTCGGCGCTTGCCGCCATGATCTGGTCGGCGGCTTACGGCTTCACGGTGGAGAGGATTGCCTACCGTCCTCTGCGCCACGCCCCACGGCTTTCACCCCTGATCAGCGCCATCGGCATGTCGATTTTTTTGCAGAACTATGTGCTGTTGGCCCAGAGCGCCGATTTTGTGCCTTTCCCTGCCCTGATCCCTGATTTTGCCTGGCTTGCACCCTACCGCTCGATCATTGGCTCCTCTGATCTGGTGATCTTGCTGACCACCACCGTGGTGATGATTCTATTGACTCTTTTGATCAAGGGAACCAAGATCGGCAAGGCGATGCGGGCCACCTCCCAGGACAAACAGATGGCGCTCCTGCTCGGTATCGATGTCAACTTCGTGATCTCTGCCACCTTTGTCCTTGGTTCTGCCTTGGCTGCTATCGGCGGAGTGCTGATCGCCTCGCATATCGGCCAGATCAATTTTGCCATTGGCTTTTTGGCCGGGATCAAGGCCTTCACTGCCGCAGTCCTCGGTGGGATTGGCAGCGTGCCGGGGGCGGTACTTGGCAGCTTGCTTTTGGGGTGGACGGAGAGCTTTGCCACTGGCTATATTTCCAGCGATTACGAGGATGTCTTCGCCTTTGCCCTGCTGGTGCTGATCCTTATCTTCAGGCCTGCCGGTATCCTGGGTCGGCGTCATAATCAAAAGGTCTAGCGATGCTGGCTGAGCTGAAAAAGGCGATGCTGGTCGCCGTCTGGTTTATGTTTTTGACCTTGCCGATTCTGGTGGTCAAGGTCAACCCCATCGAACAGAAGGTGGTCTGGCGTTGGGCCAATCTGGCTTTAGTCGGTTTGGCGGCCTTCGTGTTGACCTTGGCCGGGCGCTATTATGGCCGCCATAAAACCGAGCTCGCCAAGTATTGGCCCGAGTTCCATCCCTTACTAGCGCATCCCGCGCTTAAGCGCTTCTTCCTCGCCATTATTGCCCTCTTAGCGGCACTCTTCCCTCTCTTTTTTTCATCGTATCAGATCAATATCATGACGACAGCCCTGATGTATGCGGTCTTGGGTCTGGGACTCAATATCGTTGTCGGCCTGGCCGGGCTCCTCGATCTGGGCTATGTCGCCTTTTATGCGGTTGGGGCCTACAGTTACGCCCTGCTCAATTACCATTTCGGGCTGGGATTCTGGGCGGCTTTGCCGATCGGCGGCCTGCTGGCAGCCATGTTCGGGATCGCCCTGGGCTTTCCTGTCTTGCGGCTGCGGGGTGACTATCTGGCCATTGTGACCTTGGGCTTTGGCGAGATCATCCGTTTGATCCTCGAAAATTGGAACGATTTTTCCTTCGGTCCCAGCGGCATTGCGGGTATCCCGCGGCCAGGCTTTTTCGGCATGACCTTGTCGGTCGATAACGCCATTTGCTATCTCTATTACCTGGTGCTGCTTCTCGGCCTACTCACCATTTTTGTGGTCAACCGGCTGCGGGATTCGCGCATTGGCCGGGCCTGGATCGCTTTGCGCGAAGATGAAATCGCCTGTCAGGCCATGGGCATCGACAAGACCAGGACGAAATTGACCGCCTTTGCCTTGGGCGCCAGTTGGGCCGGGATGGTCGGCGTCCTCTTTGCCGCCAAGACCACCTTTATCAACCCTGCCAGTTTTACCTTCCTGGAGTCTGCGATAATCCTTGCCATCGTTGTGCTGGGCGGCATGGGCTCCACGGTCGGGGTGGTGATCGGCGCCCTTGTCTTTATCCTGCTGCCCGAATACCTGCGCGCCTTTGCCGATTACCGGATGCTGCTGTTCGGCATGATCATGGTGGGGGTGATGGTCTTTCGCCCGCAGGGTATCATCGGTACGTCCCGCCGCCGCTCCTATCCATTGCCGGATATGGATTTAGGGAAGGAGGCGGGCCATGACTGAGCAGGCGCCTCTCCTTCAAGTTAGCCATCTTTCCATGGTCTTTGGCGGCTTGAAGGCCTTGCATGACTTGGAATTAGAGGTTGGCGAGGGCGAGATCGTAGCCCTGATCGGGCCGAACGGGGCAGGCAAGACTACCTTTTTTAATTGTCTGACCGGGGTCTATACGCCAACCGCAGGTGACATCTGGCTCACCCGGTCCGGCCAGACGCCTGCGCGGCTCAATGGCTTGCTGCCCAATCGGATTACCGAAAAGGGGCTGGCCCGCACCTTTCAAAATATTCGCCTGTTTCCGGAGATGACGGTGCTCGAAAATGTCATGATCGGCTGCCATTGCCGGCACCGGGCCGGGATCTTGGGCGCCATCCTGCGGGGGCCGGCCACCCGCGCCGAGGAGAAAATGATTGTGGCCCGGAGTTATGCCATCCTTCAGCAGTTACGGATAGAGCAGCACGCCAATGACTTGGCAAAAAGCCTGCCTTACGGGGTTCAGCGCACGCTTGAGATCGCCCGCGCCTTGGCCACCGAGCCCGTAATCCTTTTGCTTGACGAACCTGCTGCTGGCTTGAACCCCAAAGAGACGAGTGAGCTCGATGCCCTTATTCTGCAAATTCGGGAGCGTTACCGGGTTTCGATTGTGCTGATCGAGCATGACATGAAGCTGGTGATGAGCTTGTCCGATCGCATCTATGTGATGGATTACGGGGAGAGAATCGCCCAGGGGACGCCGGGAGAAATTCGCAATAACCAAGCCGTCATCACGGCCTATTTAGGGGAAGACGATGCTTAGGCTGACAGGGGTTGAGGTCTGCTACGGCAAGATTTGCGCCTTGCATGGGGTCGATCTTGAGATCAGGGCAGGGGAGATTGTCACCTTGATCGGCACCAACGGGGCTGGCAAAAGTACCCTGTTGATGGCCATCTCCGGGCTGGCGCCGCCTAGGCAGGGGAGAATCGAGTTTTTGGGTAAGGATATTCAGCGGTTGCCAGCCAACAAGATTGTCGAGCTTGGCATCTCCCAGGTTCCGGAAGGGCGGCGCATCTTTCCCCAGCTCACCGTGCTTGAAAATTTGGAACTGGGGGCCTTCTGCCGTCGCGACCGGCAGGGGATCAAGGACGATCTGGCTTATGTCTTTTCGCTCTTCCCGATCCTGGCGTCAAGGAGGCATCAGGATGGCGGGACTTTAAGCGGCGGCGAGCAGCAGATGCTGGCCATCTCCAGGGCGCTGATGGCGCGCCCGACACTTCTCCTGCTCGATGAGCCATCGCTGGGGCTAGCGCCAATCGTCATTCGGCAGATCTTTTCGATTATCCGGAAGATCAACCAAGACCATAAGACCACCGTTTTTCTGGTGGAGCAGAATGCCAATCTGGCCTTGAAGATCGCCAGTCGTGGCTATGTCCTTGAAAACGGCAGGGTAACGTTGACGGATAGCGCCAGCAACCTGTTGCACCATGAAGGCGTCATGCAGGCCTATTTGGGGGTGTGATGCGTGGCAAAAGGCAACTGTTACAATCACTGTTTGGGCGTCGTCCTCTCGGCCGCCTTCTTCGCCTTAGCTTTCCGAACGGCTGCTGCCCTAGCTGACTGCATTTTTTGCTCGTCTGTCTGTTGATCTTGTTTGTCTGTCTGCATCTCTTGGTTATCTGCTTGAACTTGCTGCTCGTCATCCATGGAATCCTGATCAACGGCGAAAGCTGGACCGGCAATTATGGCGGATAGTGTTACAATAGCAAAAAGTTTTCTCACTGTTTTTCTCCTTAAATTAATGAAGTTGGTTTTTCTTCTCAAGAAGTTAACAAACATTAAAATTCAAGTTACATATACAATATAGGGGGCGCTGAGGTGACAGGCAAACGTTTTTTTCACTGCCTTGCCGACATTGATCGGCTGACTACTTCTTTAAAAAAGCGTGTGGATCGGCGGCTTCTTTTTTGGGTTGGCTGCGGAGAATGATTCCCTGTAACTTCTCTTTTTCCCCTTCGCTCTTCATCCCTTTTTGTATAAGAGAAAGCCCTAAATTGTAATGCAATTCCGAATGGTCCGGTTCAACCTGCAAACCTTGCTGATACGATTGCATCGCCAGGTCCACCTGGCCGTCGGCGTGGTAGGCCTGGCCGAGATTGAGGTAAAATGCCGCTGATTTTTTTTGTGCCTCCGGAAGATCGGTAAGCGTTTTTAGTGCTTTTTGAATTTCACCCGTCTCCCTTTGGGTGATGCTCAGATTGATCTGAACAAAAGAGTCGGTAGGGATAAACTTAAGGTAAAGTTCATAATCCTTTTTTGCTTCGGCATATTTTTCAGCATCCCGATAAAGATCTCCCCGTAACTTGATATTGTTAACGACAAGTTTAGTCATCTGAGATTGTGAATTCATCGAGTTGTACGGAGGGAGTGATTTGTTCAACACCTCAAGTGCAGCAGAAGGACGATTGTCGTCGCAATAGAGCTTTGCAAGATTATACGCGGGCAGAGGCTCGGAAGGGTTCAGTTCGAAGGCTTTCAGAAGATTTTCACGGGCTTCTTGCGCCTTGCCCTCGGCCCGTAGGGCGAAGGAGAGCTCTTGGTAGGCTTTGGGCAGTCGAGGTGACTTTTGGGCAACGTCGGACCAAAAGGTCACAGCAGAGGCAAAGGCTTTATTCCGTTGCCAGGTGAGTCCGGAAAGAGTGACGACCAATATCGCCGCAGTGACAAGATAGGGAAGAGTTTTGGCTCTCAGGAGGCTGAAAATAGCTGCCGCGAGGAAGATACAGAGAAAGACGGAAGGCAGGTAGAACCGATGTTCAAAAATAATGTCCAGGGCGATAAAAGAGGATTCAATGATGAGATTGGCGAAGTACCAGAAAACAGCAAAGGAAAAAAGCCTGTGGCGTTTGAAGGAATAGGCGCCAGCGGCCGCCAGGGCAAGTAGGGCAACTAAGGCAAGACAGGTTTGCCATGGATCAAAAAGGCCGTGCGAGAGAGGAAAGTCGTGGCGCAAATTGAGTCGGCTCGGGAGGGGCAAGAAGAAGAGTGACAGATAATAGATTAGAACCCGAGGTTCGGTCAGTAGCCGTTCTCCCAAAGTGAAATCATAGCGTTTGTACTCATCCGTCATCCAGAAAAATAAATTAGTGCCGGTAGAAGAAATAGCAATAAGGACAGGAATGGCGATAAGAAGAATAGAGATGCCCAGGATTTTTTTGTCAAACCTCCCCTCTTTCGACTCCCGGAGAAAATACATTTCGTAGGCAAGGATTGAAAAAGGCAGCATGACAGAGATCTCCTTGCAGCCGAGAGCAAGAATTCCAAGCACGAAAGAAGCAGCAAAAAGAAGTGTGCGGCGTTTCCCTGCAATTCTCGCCTGTACATAACAGAGCAGGCTGGCGAGGTAAAAGAGAGTGGCCATGCTGGTAATACGCTGATATATGTAGCTAACCGCGTTGGTTTGCATGGGATTTGCGCCCCAGATCCCAGCCGCCAGTAACCCTATCAGCATAGCCTGCTGACGGCTATAACCAAGTCGGGGCAGGGTGAGAGTTGTGACGGTTAAAAGATATACGACAAGTATGCAACAAAGATGAATTGCGAGATTGGTTGCATGAAATCCATACTTCGCGGTGCCAGTGAAATAATAGTTGAGGGCAAAGCTGATATTGACTAGCCATCGGGATCTGTTGATACCCTCTCCGAAACTTGCATCTTTGTTCAGACCTTCTCCGAAACCTGCATTGATGAGTGATGAAATTGAAAGTTCTGAAATTTTTATAGGCTTATGGCTAAGAATGTAGCCGATATCGTCCAACAGAAAGGGGGAATTAAAGGTGTTGCTGTAGCTCCAGGCAACCACGCACAGCAAAAGGGCGAGAAAGAGGTTGTGCCAAGGGTGGGGCCATCGAAAGGATGCACGGCAGACCGCCTCAACCTTGACGTTAGGTTGCTCCCCATTTTCGGTTGATGCCGCAGTTGCCGGCGCATACTTTTCAATGGTGGTTTTCTTGAACGTCTGTTTCTGCTTATGGGGTATATTTTCTTGGCCGGTTTTTCGCTTTGCCATTGTGGATTGTCAACCTGTTGAATTAGCTTTTGTCTGTAAACTATAACCTATTGATATTTACACAAAATAACAGAAAATCTGCTATGATTTTCCGGGGCGTCATGGTGGGATGTGGTCCTGACGAGATGGTATCATTCGGCAATTTTTGCTTGAGGGCTTCCGTCATGCGCCGAAAACTTAACCCGCAAACTGAACCTGTTCGAGACCATGGCTAAAACCAGATCGCCAAAGAGCTGCCGAAAAACGAGTTGTAACTATCCTGGGCCTATTCCGCTTAGCCGAATCAACAGGCGAGGAGTTGCTGGATTCTATCCAGCAGACGGTGGGCTGTTTCGTCTTTGGAGAGTAGGGGAAGGGGAGTTTGACCTCCGTCTCTATCGATGATGGTGATTTGGTTGGTGTCGGAGGCGAAGCCGGTGTCGCGGCCCATGATATCGTTGACCACCATCAGGTCGAGATTTTTATGGACTAATTTGCGCTGGCCCTCCTGGAGATGGTGGTCGCTTTCCGCTGCAAATCCAATCAGGAGAGGTTTTGGCGCCTCTCCTTTTTTTTTGCCCAGTTCGAGCAGGATATCAGGATTGGCGGTGAGATCGAGGCTGATTGATTCTTCAGGCCCTTTCTTGATTTTATGGGGGGCGGTCTGTGTGGGCCTGAAGTCGGAAACTGCGGCGGTCTTGATGATGACGGTGGCTAGGGGGTAGTGCTCGAAGACCGCCTGCCGCATTTCAAGCGCAGTCCGAACCTGGATGATGTCGACACCGACTGGAGGGGCGATGGAGGTCGGTCCCGTGATCAGGGTGACAACGGCTCCCCGTTCTTGAGCCGCCCGGGCCAGGGCATAGCCCATCTTGCCGGTTGAGCGGTTGCTTAAAAAACGCACTGGATCCAGGGGCTCCTGGGTAGGTCCGGCGGTAATCAGAAAATGCTGGTTGGTCAGGTCGTTAAGGGATAAGGCGGCGGCGATGGCAGCTTGGGCGGTTGGCCAATCCGGCAGTCGTCCCGGGCCTTGATCGCCGCAGGCCATCGCCGCGCAAGCCGGGGGGGTCACGGTGTAGCCCATCTCTTTAAGTCGCTCGATGTTCTGTTCGGTGGCGGGGTGCTGATACATGGCGCTGTTCATGGCCGGGAAGATCAGGACTTTGGTCCGGGTGGCCAAGGCGATGGCACCGAGCAGGGTGTCGGCCATGCCGTGGGCCAAGCGGGCGATGGTGTTGGCGGTAGCAGGTGCGATCACCAACAGGTCGCAATTCTTCGCCAAGGTGATATGAGGAATGGTTTCGGGATGGGCGGACTCAAAGATGTCGCACTCCACCGGGCGACCGGAGAGGGCGGCGAAGGTCAGGGGAGTAACGAACTTCGTCGCCGCCTCGGTCATGACAACGGTCACCAGGGCGTCATCCTGCCGGAGCGCCCGGATCCAGTCTGCCGCTTTATAGGCGGCAATGCCGCCAGTGACGCCGAAGAGAATCTGTTTGCCGGCGAAGGGTGTTGTCATGGTTGTGCCGTGGTTTCAGGTCTGCTAACCCTTTCCCTCAATTTCATTTATAACTGCCGCCGCCAGTCGTGAGGTCTTCGGCCATGTAAGCAAAAACCTTGGTGCTGGTGCCGAGTTCACCTTCGTAGATGGTGACCATGCAGTTATTGTTGCCCTTGGAGAAGGCGAGCAGCACGTTTTTGTAGTGGGCCTCGCCGGTGAGCTTCCAGCCATTTCTCTGCATCGACTGGGTGAAGAAATCAGTCAATGACTCGACCTCCAACCGTCCGTAAAGGGCGATAATGCCGCCGTTAAAAGAACTGGTGTTGACGATCAAGGTCTTGCTGCTATCCACCTGCAATTCATTCGGCACCTCGAAGTCTCTGAATTTGGTCGGGAAATAGGATTGAGTGGTGTTGGTGCCTTCCGATTGCGTTGAGCCCCCTAAATTCATGCCCGAACAACCGGCAAGCATGAAGAGGATCAGGGTTACGATAAGTCCTTTGTAGAGTGGTGATTTGCTGTGGTTCATTTGTGTCCCTCCTGAGGTGCGGTTGATTTGTGCGTATTATTTGCGATAAAAGAAAATGGTCGATAGGTTTACTTCGGGTAGAGTGTTGATCTCGGTGTCTTGGGTGGCCTTTCGTTGGCAAATTGTCTCAAGCAAGGATGATTGCATAGAATTATTTATATACTAAGGTTTTTAGGTAAAATCCAGTGAAAGGTGTTCTGCCGTCAATCCTTGCCATGCCCTGCATTATCAGGTATGAAGATCGTGGGTCACTTATTCTGGTTGAGTAGCCTGCCCGCTGTTGGCGTAATGAGCCGACGGTAAGGAGAGTCTAAAAAGTCAGATCATCTCTACAGCCTTTACCGCAAGGATTTTTTGGTGTCAAAAAGAAAAAAAATCATGCCAGTGCCTCAACTTGGGTTCAATGTTTTTGTCGTGGACACTCATTGCCATCTGGATATGGCAGACTATGACGATTGCAGGCAGGTGGTGGAACGGGCTGAATCCGCCGGGGTAAAGTATATCCTGTCGGTAGGCATTGACTTGGCAAGCTCGAAGGCGGCGGTGGCTTTGGCGGATGAGTTCCCGTGCGTTTATTGCTCGGTCGGCATCCATCCCCATCATGTCGGAGGCGTGGAGGAGTCTCAGTATCAAGAGCTTGCCGACCTGGCCCGACACCCTAAAGTGAAGGCCTATGGCGAGATCGGTCTAGACTACGCCAGGGATTACGCCCCTCACAATGTTCAGATCCTTCATTTTGAACGGCAGGTGGCCTTGGCCAAGGAGCTGGGGTTGCCTTTGATCATCCATGACCGGGAGGCACATGCCGAGGTTATGGCGATCCTGAAGGCAGCGCACCCCTTGCCGGCAGGCGGGGTGATGCACTGTTTTTCCGGGGATATGAGGCTTGCGGCTGCGGCCATCGATCTTGGTTTTTCCCTGTCGATTCCGGGAGTTGTGACGTTCAGTAAGGCTGAAATGCTTCATGAAGTCGCCCGTGCTGTGCCGCTTAAGGACTTGCTGATCGAGACCGATGGGCCATATCTGGCGCCGGACCCGTTTCGGGGGAAACGGAACGAACCGGCCTATGTCCTCTATACGGCGGCTAAGATTGCTGAGTTACGAGAAATTTCCATCAATGATGTGGCCCGTCAGACTTCGGCCAACGCTATGAAATTGTTTGGGCTTGAGGACAAATCATGACCACACTTCAGAGTCGTCTGGCGGATATCCGAGAGCGGATGGCTTGCGCAGCCATTCGATCAGGCCGTGAGGCAGGGGCCGTCACCTTGATTGCGGTAAGCAAACGGGTGCCGGTGGCCCGGTTGCAGGAGGCGGCGGATGCGGGGCAGGTTCTTTTTGGGGAGAATTATCTGCAGGAGGCGGCTGACAAGATTGCCGCCCTGCCAGGGCTGGGCTGGCACTTTATCGGCGGCATTCAGTCGAACAAGATAAGCCTGATCGCAGAACTTTTTCAGGTCGTGGAGACGGTTGATCGACTCAAAATCGCCTATGCCCTGGAAAATCAGCTGGCCAGCCTGGACAAAATCATGCCGGTCTATGCCCAAGTCAACATCGGCAGGGAGTCCCAGAAGTCAGGGGTGCTGCCGGAGTGTGTCGATGAGTTGGTTGCAGGAATTCAGAAATGTCCCCATCTGCGGCTTGCCGGCTTAATGGCCATGCCGCCCTATCAGCCAGACCCTGAGGCCAGCCGGCCTTTTTTTTGTCAGATGAAAGAGTTGGCCGACGACTTGCTGCAACGGGGGGTGGTTTCTCAGGCGTTAGGCCTCTCCATGGGGATGTCGGCTGACTTTGAAATCGCTATCGAGGAAGGCGCTACCTTGGTGCGGGTGGGGTCGGCTCTGTTCGGGGAGAGGGGGTAGGAAAGGCAATCCCTTTCCTACCCATGGTGTCTTGATCAAGTTACAAAAAGTTTACGAAACTATTAATTGCCGACCAGCGTCAGTACTGGGCTGGCAAGAGATCGGCTTCGTCGGTGGTTTTTGACTGTTTTAGCCACCTTAGGTAGCCACCTTGCTGCCGGTTCTCTTCGCACTGTCTTTCGCGCCGGCCTTGATCGCCCTGACTCGATAATAGTAGGTTACGCCTTTCGTGCGACCGGTAATTTTGACGAGTCTGGCGGTTCCAGTGTAGGCCGTTCGTAAGCCTGCGGTAAAGGCGCTGTTCGTTGCCTCTTCTAGAATATAAGTTACCCCAATGGTAGTTGAGGCGCCCCAATTGACCGTAAACCCATGCAGGATAATGGCGGTAAACGTGAGTGAAGGTGGTGTTGCAACAGTGGTTGTCCCGGGGACAGGGCAACTGTTGTTGCCGGTCCGCCAGGCGCTGTCCTTCAGGCCTGGCTTGATTGCCTTCACCCGATAGTAGTAGGTTGTATTCTGTAGCCGCCCACTGATGGGAGAAGTCAATGCCGGGCCGGAATAGGCAGTTCGTCGGCCAGCTGTAAACGTACTGTTGGTTGCTTCTTCCAGCACATAGGTCACCTCGGTAGTGGCTAAGGCGGCATCCCAACTTACCGAGTAGGCACCATCGGCATCGCTGACTGGCACTGCGATGGAGGCTGGGTCGCCAGAGGTCAAGGCCCCCGGGACAGGGCAACTGTTGCTGCCGGTTCGCCAGGCGCTGTCCTTCAGACCTGGCTTGATTGCCTTCACCCGATAGTAGTAGGTTGTATCCTGTGACCGACCACTGATGGGAGAAGTCAATGCCGTGCCGGTATAGGCAGTTCGTAGGCCAGTCGTAAACGTACTGTTGGTTGCTTCTTCCAGCACATAGGTCACCCCGGTAGTTGCTAAGGCAGCCCCCCAACTTACCGAGTAGGCGCCATCGGCATCGCTGACTGGCACTGCGATGGAGGCTGGGACGCCAGAGGTCAAGGTTCCGGGGACAGGGCAACTGTTGCTGCCGGTCCGCCAGTCGCTATCGGTATAACCAGTTTTTGTCGCCTTGACCCGGTAGTAGTAGGTTCTACCCGTCAGACGACCGGTGATGCTGGCGCTTACAATACTTCCAGATGTGCGGACCGTCGGCGATATTGTGGTGAATGTGCTGTTGTTTGTAGACTCTTGCAGCACATAGGTGACGCCAGCCGTAGTGGATGTCACCCAACTTACCGTGTAAGCGCCATCGGCATCGCTGGTTGGGACTGTGATGCTGGCGGGGGCGGCGATGAGGAGCGGCATGACGCTGCTGGAAGCCGTTGAAGCCGCACTGTCACCCGCCACGTTGGTGGCCTTGACGGTAAAGGTGTAGGCGGTGCCGTTGGTAAGACCGGTTACGGTATGGGGGGTTGCGATCGTTCCAGCGTTACTGTCCACCCCACCGGCCGGGCTGGAGGTAACCATGTAGCCGGTTATGGCGCTGCCGCCGTTTGATGCCGGGGCGGTGAAGGAGACTGTCGCTTGGGCGTTGCCGGGAGTGGCAGTGCCGATAGTCGGTGCGCCGGGGACGGTGCGCGGGGTAGCCTTGGATGCCGCTGAATCCAAACTGTCACCCACTGCGTTGGTGGCCTTGACGGTAAAGGTGTACTCTGTGCCGTTGGTAAGACCGGTTACGGTATGAGCGGTTGCGATCGTTCCAGCGTTACTATCCACCCCACCGGGGCTGGAGGTAACCGTGTAGCCGGTGATAGCGCTGCCGCCGTTTGACGCCGGGGCGGTAAAGCTGACTATCGCTTGGACGTTGCCTGCAGTGGCAGTGCCAATTGTTGGGGCACCGGGGACGGTACGCGGGGTCACGCTGTTGGATGCCGCTGAAGCCGCACTGTCACCCGCCACGTTGGTGGCCTTGACGGTAAAGGTGTACGCTGTGCCGTTGGTAAGACCGGTTACGGTATGGGTGGTTGCGATCGTTCCCGCATTACTGTCCACCCCACCGGCCGGGCTGGAGGTAACAGTGTAGCCGGTTATGGCGCTGCCGCCGTTTGATGCCGGGGCGGTAAAGGAGAGTGTCGCTTGGGCGTTGCCGGGAGTGGCAGTGCCAACTGTTGGGGCACCGGGGACGGTACGCGGGGTCACGCTGCTGGAAGCCGTTGAAGCCGCGCTGTCACCCGCCACGTTGGTGGCCTTGACGGTAAAGGTGTAGGCGGTGCCGTTGGTAAGACCGGTTACGGTATGGGTGGTTGCGATCGTTCCAGCGTTACTGTCCACCCCACCGGCCGGGCTGGAGGTAACAGTGTAGCCGGTTATGGCGCTGCCGCCGTTTGATGCCGGGGCGGTGAAGGAGACTGTCGCTTGGGCGTTGCCGGGAGTGGCAGTGCCGATAGTCGGTGCGCCGGGGACGGTGCGCGGGGTAGCCTTGGA
>Ga0334722_10001828_pt1 | contig 25437 bp, 19 predicted proteins | sample C3_bottom_MG_FD_207210 | JGI IMG/M metagenome (GOLD analysis project Ga0334722, IMG submission 207210) | Sediment microbial communities from Yellowstone Lake, YNP, Wyoming, USA - C3_bottom | ecosystem: Environmental > Aquatic > Freshwater > Lake > Sediment | place: USA: Wyoming | collected... | reverse complement strand
CTCGAAACGGTCGAGTCGGAGGTGCCCTCGCACCGCCGCTCGACCGGGCACGTCCGGCACGTCGCGGGCATGCGGCATGGAGGCGGCGGCGCGGCCCAGGACGCCGGGGAGCCGCATCGCCTCGAGCACCTGCGCGGTTTCCTCGCCGACGTGGCGCGCGCGGTGCCGCCCGGGGACCCGCTCGAGATCATGGGGCCCGGCACCGTCCACGAGCGCCTGGCAGCGCTCCTGGCCGGGGACGACCGCGAGCACGGCCGGGTGCGCGAGATCCGCTCCACGCGCTCGGGCCCGCTGACCGAGCGGCAGCTCTGCGCGCGCGTCCGCGAGTTCGCCGGCGCCACTCCACCGAGGCGACCGGTTCGCGCCGACTGACGCCGGGGACCGACCGGGGTCGGGCTACTCCGCGAGCCAGGCCGTGCGCGAGCGGGCAGCTGGCGTCATGCGCAGCGTCCCGTCCACCTCGACCCACCAGGCGGCGAGGCCACGGGCGCGGGCGAGATCGCCGATGGCCCGCGATCCGGCCAGGAACAGCGCCTTGCTCCAGACCTCGGCCCAGGCCGGGTCCGGCCCGGCCACGGTCACGGCGAGGAGGCCGTCCCCGCCCGACTCGCCCGAGCGGGGGTCGACGAGGTGATGGACCGGCCGGCCGTCGGGTGCACGCCAGGCTCGACGAGCGACGGACGACGTGCACACGGCGCCGTCGCGCACGGCGATGACGCCGAGCGGCTCGTCACCGCCGCGTGGATCCTCGATGCCGACCGACCAGGTTGGCTCGCCCACGGGCGCGCCTCCGGCGACGAGGTCGCCACCCGCCTCGAGGAGAACGCCCGACGCGACCGCCTGCAGGGGGGCCAGGCGTCGCCAGGCCCAGCGCAGGGCGAGGCCCTTGCCGATGCCGCCGAGATCGTGGGGACGATCGAGGCCGATGGCCCGCTGGCGCGGCCTCCGGACGATCCCGCCGGGACCGGGCGCGGCGGCGAGGGGACCGGGCGGCAGCGGCGCGCCCGGATCCCCCAGGCGCTCCAGGTCGACCAGGACGCGTGCGTCGAAGCGCCCGTCGGTGACGCGACGCGCCCGGTCCGCGGTGCTGATCGCGCGATATAGGTGCTCACCGGCAGGAACCACCATCCCGCTGCCTGCGGCCCGGTTGAGGCGCGTGAGATCGCTGTCGTCGCGGAACCGCGAGAGGGCGCCCTCGGCCGCGGCGAAGCTCTCGACGACCCTGGCCCAGCCGTCCTCGGCCGCCGCCGCCGGCGCCCCGTGGACCTGGAGACGCAGCGGGGACGCCATCGCGCGCCCCGCGAACGCGCGTGTCGCAGGAGCCGCCGGAGACGCGACCTCGCCTCCCGCCGTGCTGCTACGGGCCGCCCGACGCACCGGTGCTCGCCTGGGTGCTGGGCGCCGCCGTCCGGCTCGTTGCGCGCCCGACGGCCGGCAGCGCCACCCTCGAGGGGAGCGCCGCCATGCTGCCGCGCACCGCACCGACCGCTCCGCCGAGGTCGGCCAGCCCCTCCTCGAGCGCGGCGAGGTCGTCGGTCAGGGCGCGGTAGCCGGCTGCTGCGGCCTCGTAGCCCGCGACGCTGGCCTCGATGCCGCCGGAGAGCCGGTCGTTGGCGTCGCCGAGGGCACCCACAGCCGCGGACACGGGGGACCGTCCGGCGGCGGCGGCCCGGTCATGGCTCGCCTGGAGGCTCGTGACCGCGGCGAGGCTCGCTGCATAGACCCCCGTCGTGAGGCCGAGGGCGACCGCGAGGTGGGCCGGCTTGCGGTCAGTCGTCATCGCCGCCTTCGTGCTCCTCCTTGCCCTCCCGCGTGGGCGGCTGCGCCGAACCCGCGCCCGTGCTCGCGCTCGCGGCCGCCGCGCGGGCGGCAGCCATCTGGCGCTTCAGGTCGGCCAGCTGCTGCTTCGCGGCCGCCAGCTCGGCACGCATCGCATCCGCCGCGGCGAGGTCGGTGCCGATCCTCTCCCGCGCGGCAGTCAGGCCGTCCGCCAGCTGGCGCGACTGCCTGCCGATGGCCGTCAGCTGCTCGAGCAGCGCGGCAGATCGGAGGTGCTCGGCCTCCAGCTGGGCCTGGAGCGACTCGACGGTGACGGCCGGCGCCGGCGGCGGGGCCGAGGCCCTGGCCCAGGCGGCGGCCGCCTCGATCGAAAGGGCGCCGAGCAGAAGGCTGAGCACGACGCCACCGACCACGAGCCAACGACGGAAGGGGCCCTTCATCGATCACCTCCGAGATGGACCGGGATGGCGGCCGGTACCGCGGCCGGCGCTGCCGCCGGGGCCGGACGAGGCGATGCCCCCTGCCGAGCGCCGACCCGCTCACGCCGGATCACCCAGTAGCGATGGGCACCGGCGGCCAGCACGAGGGCCATGGAGACGACGTAGAGCGGCCGCAGGGCATCGCTGTCGGTGCCGGCCAGCAGGCCGTGCAGCCAGGCGAGGACGAGGACGACGAGCGAGAGGCGGTGCAGCTTCAGCCACGCCCCCGCGGGCAGCAGGCGCGTGTATCGGGCGCTGACCGCCGTCGCCGCCAGCGCGTACATGCCGAGGGTTCCCAGCGCGACGGGCGCCGAGCGGTACTCCGACAGCCCCGGCAGCAGCGCGCCGCCGAAACCCACGCCCGCGTAGGGGTCGGCGACGATCGTGAGCACGTGGGCGAGGAGAAGGGCCACGATGAACACGAGCACGTTCTCGTGCCACGGGAAGAAGCGCTTGGAGAGCTTCCAGGTGGTCTGGTTCGTGGGGTGGCTCAGCACGAGTCCCATGAGCACCTGCAGGGTGAGCAGCGCGAGTGTCGCGATGCCGGTCGCCCGGGCCGCCAGCCAGACGCGCAGCTGCGCCTGGTAGGGCGTGTCGGCCGGGGCGATCTGCCCCGTGGCGTAGACGAGGACGAGCGTCACGACGACGACGAGCAGCACGAAGGAGCGACCAGACAGGCGCATCGGCGAACCTCGAGTACGGCGGCGGGCGCGGCATTCCCGTCACTCGCATCGAGGCGCGCTGCGTCCGCGAGGTTTCAGCCACCGCCCGGGAACCGGTGTCGGGCGACACCGGCACGGCGCGGCACCGGCACGGCATGGCATGATGCCGGCCCATGCGCCTGGCCCCCTACCTCGCACTGCTGCGCCGCAACCCGGCCTTCGCCCGGCTCTACGCCGCGCAGCTCGTCAGCTTCGCCGGCGACTGGTTCGCGACGGTCGCCCTGCTCGGCCTCGCGCTGGAGCTGACCGGATCGGACGCAGCTGCGTCGCTCGTCCTGGTGCTGCAGGTCGGTCCCTTCTTCCTCGCCTCACCCATCGCCGGCGTCCTGGCCGACCGCCTCGACCGGCGTCGGCTGATGGTCGCCGCCGACCTGGCGCGCGCGGTCGTCGCCCTCGGCTTCCTCCTTGCCCGCGATCCCTCGACGCTGTGGATCGCCCTGGCGGCCACGGCGGGCGTCTCGGCGCTCTCCGCCTTCTTCGAACCGACCTCGTCGGCGGCGCTGCCGAACCTCGTCGACGACGAGGACCTGCCCACGGCCAACGTCCTCCTCGGATCTGCCTGGGGGACGATGCTGGCCGTCGGTGCAGCGCTCGGCGGCCTCGTGGCCGCGACGCTGGGGCGGGACGCGGCCTTCGCGCTCGACGCGGCGAGTTTCGCCGCATCGGCGCTGCTCATCATCGGCATCCGCCGCTCCTTCGGCGGCGCGGTGGCCGGATCGACCGTCGGCCGAGACTTGGGCGGCTTCCGCAGATCCCTCGCGGAGACGTGGGCGCTGGCCCGCGGCTCGCGGCGCATCTCGGCCCTCCTGCTGGCCAAGACGACCTTCGGCGTGGGCACCGGCGCGATCTTCCTGCTGGCCGTCTTCGGCAGCCGGGTCTTCGCCGCCGGCGACGTGGGCATCGGCATCCTCTTCGCCGCCCGCGGGCTGGGCGCCCTGATCGGGCCGTTCCTCGCCCGCGCCCTGGTCGGCCTCGACGACCGTGGCCTCATCGTGGGCATCGGCGCCTCCTTCGTCGGCTTCGTGTGCGCCTACCTGCTGCTGCCCCTCGCGCCGACGATCGCGGTCGCGGCCGTGCTCGTCTTCCTGGGTCACCTCGGCGGCGGGGCGCAGTGGATGCTCTCGAGCCTCGGCCTCCAGCGCGCCGTGCCGGACGCCATCCGCGGCCGCGTCTTCAGCGCCGACTATGCCCTGGTCACGCTGGCCGTGGCCGTCTCCACGCTGGTGGCCGGCGCCGTCGCCTCGACCGCGGGGCCCTCTTCCGCCCTCTACACGCTGATGGTGCCGGCCGGGCTGGCGGCGGTCGCCTGGCTGATCTGGACTCGGCCCCTGCGCCGCGCGGGGCGCGCTACACTCGCCCCGTGAGCGAGCAGCCGGTCGCGACCCCCCTCGACGCGACGCGCCGCGGCGCCACCCCGCGGAGCCCCGCCACCCGCGACCTAGGCATGAGCGCCAAGCTCCTCTTCCCCACCCGAGAGATCGCCGAGGGATACTATCTGCCGCTCATCTACACGGCCTGCCGCACGTGCTACAGCGAGCTGCGACCGGAGGAGATCTTCGCCCGCGCCGCCGACGGCCGCGTCGCGCCGGAGAAGCAGCAGGACCTCGTGCGCAAGGTCATCGAGTCGGGGCACGGCTCGACCATCGAGCACATCGTCTTCACATTCGCCATCAGCGGCGTGACGCGCACGCTGAGCCACCAGCTGGTGCGGCACCGGGCCGGGCTGGCCTTCGACCAGCAGTCGCAGCGCTACGTGAACTACAAGCGGCCGGCCTACATGGTGCCGGGCACCATCCAGGACGCTCCGCCGGAGCTGCGCGAGCGCTACGTCGCCGAGATGGACGAGTCGCTCGCCTTCTACAGCGAGCTGCTCGAGGCGGGGGTGCCCGGCGAGGACGCACGCTTCGTGATGCCCAACGCGACGCGCACGAACCTGGTCATGACCACCAACCTGCGCGCGCTCATCCACATGTCCGGGCTGCGCCTGTGCACCATGGCCCAGTGGGAGATCCGGCGGCTCTTCCAGCTCATCCGCCACGAGGTCTTCGGGGTGAGCCCCTTCCTCGGCTCCTTCCTGGCCCCCAAGTGCGTGCCGCTCGGCTATTGCGACGAGGACCGCAACCGCGACGAACACTGCCCCATCCGGCCGCACAAGGACAGCGTGCTGGCCGCCTGGGCCGAGAAGAAGGCCGTGGCGAAGGCCGCCGGGCGGGAGCTGCCCACGCTCTGAGCCGCGGCGGTCAGCCGGTGGCGGCCAGCGAGATCCAGCGGAGGACGAGCCGCTCGAAGCGCGGCCCGGCCTCGTTCGCCGCGACCAGCACCTCCTCGTGCGAGAGCGGCATGCCGGTGACGCCGGCGCCGGGGTTCGTGACCAGGGAGACGCCCGCCAGTTCGAGGCCCGCCCAGCGGGCCGCGATGGCCTCGAGCACGGTCGACATGCCGACCGCATCGGCGCCCAGCGCGCGCAGCATGCGCACCTCGGCCGGGGTCTCGTAGTTGGGGCCCAGCAGGCCCGCATAGACGCCCTCCTCCAGGTCCACGTCCACGCCCGCCGCCGCTTCGTGGAGGAGGGCCCGCAGGCGCGGGCTCCAGGCGTCGGTGAGGTCGGGGAATCGTGGCCCTAGCGCGTCGGCGTTGGGCCCGACGAGCGGGTTCAGCCCGGTCAGGTTGAGGTGGTCGACGATGGCCATGAGCGTCCCCGCGGGCCACGCGGCGTTGATGCCGCCGGCGGCGTTCGTGAGCAGGATCGTGCGCGCCCCGAGGCGGCCCATGAGCAGCACCGGCTGCACCACCAGGCCCGCAGCGTGGCCCTCGTAGACGTGCAACCGACCCTGCAGCAGGACGACGGGCACGCCCGCCAGGTGGCCCAGCAGCAGGCGACCGGCATGGCCTGGGGCGGATGCGGCCGGCCATCCCGGCAGATCGGAGAACGGGATGGCCAGCGGGGCCGCGAGGGCCGCCGTCAGGCCGCCCAGCCCCGAGCCAAGGACGACGCCGATGCGGGGCACGAGGTCCGTACGGGCCCGGACAGTGGCGGCCAGGACGTCGAGGCGGGCGGGCAACTCGGCGGGCGCGATCCGGTCGTGCATGGCTCCCGGGAAGGATAGCCTCGCCGGCCGGAGGGGGCATCGACACCGGGATGCCGATCACGCCCTTCCGACCGGGCCCCGTCGGCGACTCCCGGGGGAGCGCCGGCCGTGGGCAAGGAAGCGCCCGAAGCGACCGGACGGTGGGCCACCAACCATCGCTCCGTCGCTCCGTCGACCTTGATGCGATCGCAGCCGCCGTGTGCGCCGTCGCGGGGGGCACAGCGATCGCTCGCGGTGCGGGCGTCGGGGATCGCTCCCCGTCGCCGGTGGTCTCCGACGGCCCCTTCGGGCAAGAACAACGGTAGCGGCGGCGGCGAGGGCGGGTCAACGCGGTTATCCACGAAGTTCTGGAGCGGCCCATGCGGACTGTCCACCAATCCACCGTCGCTGTGGACGGACCGTGGATAACGTGCCCGGGCCGGGCTGCGACCCCCGTGCCCCCGGGGCTCAGCCCCCGATGTGCGACATCTCCACCTTGGGCAGCGCCGCCGTCGCCGCCGAGCGCAGCTCGGAGTAGCGATCGCTCCGCGCCCCCCAGATGGCCGCGATCCGAGCGGCCAGCGCCTCGTCGCCCTCGCCGCCACGCAGCGGAGCGCGCAGGTCGTGGCCACGGACGGCGAAGAGGCACGTGTAGAGCTCGCCCTCGGCGGAGAGACGCGCCCGCGTGCAATCGCGGCAGAAGGGCTGGGTCACCGACGCGATGACGCCCACCTCCCCGTCGCCGTCCCGGTAACGCCAGCGGTCGGCCACTTCGCCCGGGTAGTTCGCCGGCACCGGCTCCAGCGGCATCTCCGCGTCGATCATGGCCACGATCCGCTCCGCGGGCACGACGTCGTCCAGCCGCCAGCCGTTGCTGTGACCGACGTCCATGTACTCGATGAAGCGCAGGATGTGGCCGCCCTGCCGGAAGAAACGGGCCATGGGCAGCACGCTCTCCTCGTTCATGCCCCGCCGCACGACCATGTTGATCTTGATCGGCGCCAAGCCGGCGGTATCTGCAGCGGCGATGCCGTCGAGGACGCGCCGGACCGGGAAGTCGACGTCGTTCATGCGCCGGAAGACGTCGTCATCGAGGGAGTCGAGGCTGACCGTCACGCGCCGCAGGCCCGCGTCGGCGAGGGGGCGCGCCTTCTGCGCCAGGAGCGACCCGTTGGTGGTCAGCGTCAGGTCCTGCAGGCCGGGCATGGGCGCGATCAGCGCCACCAGCCGCTCCAGGTCGCGGCGCACGAGCGGTTCGCCGCCGGTCAGGCGCACCTTCTCCACGCCTGCCGCCAGAAAGAGGCCCACCAGCCGGGCCGTCTCCTCGAAGGTGAGCAGCTCGTCCCGGCCCAGGAAGCGGAAGTCGTGGCCGAAGACCTCCTTGGGCATGCAGTACACGCAGCGGAAGTTGCAGCGGTCGGTGACCGAGACGCGGAGGTCTCGCAGGGGGCGGCCGAGGCGATCGTCGAGGCGCACCGCGCCATCCTAACCCGGTTCGACTGCGGGGCGGTGGCCACCGGCCGGCCCAGGGCCCGGGCGACCCGCTGCGGTACCTCCGGCCGGACCGGCCGGTACCTCCGTCCACTTCGAAACTGCGCACTCCCCGACCTAGCATGCCCGTACGCGGGGTAACCGCACCGCACCGCCCGAAGACCGAGGACCGCCGACGATGGCTTCGACCGAACAGCGCACCGGTTTCCGCCTCTGGGGAGGCGGCTCGCCCGCCGCGCCGGCGGAATCCGACCAGCCTCTTGCCGATGATGCTGCCGTGGCACCGACCGACGTCGCACCCGCGGCAGAGGAGCCTGCCCTGGCATCGACCGACGCCGAGATTCCGGCCGCCGAGGTTCCGGCCGCCGAGGCTCCCCCAGCCCCCCAGCCGGCGACGCCCACCACCGCCAGCCGGCCCGCCCGCCTCCTCGCCGACCTCGTGCGGGCCATGCGCGCCGCAGCCGAGGAGAGCCGTGCAGCGACGCTCGACTCCTTCCGCCAGGACGCGAAGGCGTTCGTGGAAGGCGTTCATGCCCGCTCGGCCACCGAGATCGAGCAGCTGCGCCGCCTGGCCGACGACGACATCACCGCCATCAAGGAGTGGTCGAAGGCCGAGATCGCACGCATCCGCGCCGAGACCGACGAGCGCACCTCCGGCCGCAAGCAGGAGTTGGAGCTCAGCCTCGAGGGCCATGCCGCGCTCATCGAGCGCGAGGTCCACAACATGCAGGCCCGTATCTCCGCCTACGAGGCGAAGATGGACGCCTTCTTCGGCGGACTCGAGGGCGTGGAGGATCCGGGCGAGTTCGCCGCCCTGGCCGCCCGGATGCCCGATCCCCCCGCGCTCGAGCCGGCCGACGACGCGGAGCGCCAGGAAACCCTGGCCGCGCTCGTGCGCGAAACGGCCGAAGCCGCCGCGCAGGCCGAGGCCGCACCCGAGATCGAGGCCGCGCCAGTCGCTGAGACCGAGCCGACCGTGGCCTCAGACCCTCGCCTGGCGGCCCTCGGGCTGGACACGCCGCTTGACGTCGCGGTCGAGCCGGTCGCCTCAGCGGCCGCCGCGGTCGATGAGCCCATCGAGGAGCTCAGCGAGGAGTCCCTCGCGGCGCGCCTGGGCGACCTCGGATCCGTGGCGAAGAACGGCAAGAGCGGGTCCTCCGTGACCACCAACGTGGTCGTCGTGGGGCTCGTCAGCGTCGCCTCGATCGCCTCCTTCAAGCGCCACCTGGCCAAGCTGCCCGGCATCTCGTCGGTCGGCGTCAGCTCGGGACCGGACGGCGAGTTCGTGTTCAAGGCCACCCATGATCCCGACGTCTCGCTCGGCGCTGCCGTGCCCACGCTGCCCGGCTTCGCCGCCCGTGTCGTCGCGGCCGGTGAGGGCGTCCTCAACGTCTCGGCTCGCGATCCCGAGTCCGAGAACTGATCGCAAGCGGATCGCTCCAGAAAGGGATCCCATACATGGCCCGACCGGCCGTCGTCTGCGCACTGCCCCGTGACGAGCTGAAGCTGATCTCATCCGGGCTGCGCGAGGCGGGCTTCGAGGTCCTCGAGGCCGGTCCGGTCGAGGCGTTCGACGCGCTCCTCCGCGAGCGGCGCGACATCGGTCTGGCCATCATCGACGGCGAGACCGACTTCAACGCCTCGCTCGAGCTGTACAGCAGCCTTCACGGCGAGGGGCGCGACGTGCCCACGCTGATGGTCCTCTCGCCGCGCGCCTTCGAGCGCCTCAGCACGTCCGGCCAGGCATACGACACCACGACCGAGTACTTCACGCGCCCCTACAGTGCCGAGTCGCTGCGCTGGCGCGTCGAGGCCATGCTCATCCGCGCCCAGACGTTCGACGACGGCAGCGGGCCGATCCTCGCCGCCAGCGAGCTCGACCCGAGCGCCCTGGCCCGGCGGGCGATGATCGTGGCCGTCTTCAGCCCGAAGGGCGGCGTGGGCAAGACGACCCTGGCCACCAACGTGGCCGCCACGCTCCAGATGAAACGCCAGCAGCGCGTGCTGCTCATCGACGCGGACACGGTCACCGGCCATATCGCCACCTCGCTCGGGCTGGAGGAGGTCGAGACGGTGGCCGACGCCTGGGAGGAGGATGCCAGCCTCGCCCACGGCCTCGCCGGCGTGGCCACCTCGCACGCCAACGGCCTGCGCGTGGCCGTCCTGGCCGCCAACCCGTTGCAGACGGAGCTGATCGACCCGCAACGCCTGGCCGACCACCTCTCGGGCTCGAAGCTCGGCTTCGACGCCCTGATCATCGACCTCCACCCCGACTACGGACCGCTGAACCGCGCCATCTTCGAGCGCTGCGACCGCATCCTCGTGCCGGTCACACCCGACATCCCGGCCATCCGGGCAGCGGTCCGCTTCTTCGAGATCGCGGGGGACCTGGGCATCAGGGACCGCATCTCGATGGTCGTCAACCGGGCCAACAGCGGCGTGAGCGTCGACGACCTCGAGCGCACCACCGGCATGCGCGCCCTGGGGACCATCCGCTCGGGCGGGTTCCTCTTCGTGCGCGCCGCGAACGAGGGCACCACCGTCGTGGAGAAGTTCCCCCGGGAGAAGGTGACCGAGGATTTCGAGCGCCTCGCCGACCGCCTCCTCCAGCGCGAGGCGCCGGTGGCCTCGCGCGCCGCTGAGCGCGGCCTCCTGGGCTTCCTCGGCCGCCAGCGCGAGCCGATCCGGGCCTGACCCCGACCACGGCTGCGCGGCGACAGGCGAGCCGCGCCTCGACCTAACCCTGCCGGTGGCTGGTCCCGCCCAGGGGCTTGCCGGGCAGTGGCCGCACGGCCTCGTTCGTGCGGCGATCGATCTGCTCGACGCGCTTCAGGTAGCTGCGGTTGACGAGGGCCACCTCGCTGATGTCGCCCACGCGTCGCGTGTCCACGAAGGTCACAGCGTCGGTGACGGCCACGAACAGGTCCGTCTGCCGCTCCAGGAGGCGGTCCGGCTCGGTGCCCGGGAAGAGGTGGACGGTGCCCACGACACGGAAGGGCGGGCAGTCCAGCGCCACGTCATAGGCCACCTTGTGAAGCTTGTGCGCCTGGCGCTGCTGCTCATCGTAGGCGGGCAGGCTGTCCTGACCGCCGAGAACGACGATGAGATCGTACGGATCCACGGACTTGAGGCCCGGCACCGGGGCGAAGGGGGCGCTCTCGTCGATCGGCGCCCATGAGACCGCGACGATGGGGATCGGCTCGCGGCGGTTCAGCGCATCCGAGAGACGGCCCTGCACCTCCATGACGCCCACGAGGCGCCACTCCTCGGTGAGCGCGTCGAAGGGGATGCCCGGCGGCAGCGGCTGGGCGCCGGGCGCCGGGGGCAGCTCCTCATCGGGCTCGCCATGCCGGAAGATGCGGAAGGGCATGGCCGCGCCTACTCGTCCTCGCCCCGTCCGGAGGCGGCGCGGATGGAGTCCACGACCATCGCGTCGGCGAGCGTGGTGGTGTCGCCCAGCACGCGTCCCTCGGCCAGATCGCGCAGGAGGCGGCGCATGATCTTGCCCGAGCGGGTCTTGGGCAGGTCCGGTGTGAACAGCAGGTGTCGCGGCCGGGCGATGGGACCGATGACGTGGGCCACGTGCTCGCGCAGCTGCAGTGCCAGCGCCTCGGATGGTTCCTGACCGGCCTTGAGGATGACGTAGGCGAAGATGGCCTGGCCGCTGATCGCGTCGCTCTTGCCGACCACGGCCGCCTCCGCCACCGACCGGTGGTCTACCAGCGCCGACTCGACCTCGGTGGTGCTGATGCGGTGTCCGGCCACGTTCATCACGTCGTCCACTCGCCCGAGCAGCCAGAAATAGCCTTCCTCGTCCCGCTTCGCGCCGTCGCCGGCGAAGTACATCCCCGGGAAGCGCGTCCAGTAGGTCTCACGGTATCGCTCGGGGTCGCCGTAGATGCCGCGCAGCATCGCGGGCCACGGCCGCTTCAGCACGAGGTAACCACCCCCGCCGAACGGCACCGGGTTCCCGTCGCCGTCCACGACGTCGGCCTCCACGCCCGGGAAGGGGAAGGTCGCCGAACCGGGCTTCGTCGTGGTCACGCCGGGCAACGGCGTGATGAGGATCATGCCGGTCTCGGTCTGCCACCAGGTGTCCACGATGGGCGCCTTCCCGCCGCCGACATGCTCGTGGTACCAGAGCCAGGCCTCGGGGTTGATCGGCTCGCCGACGGAGCCGAGCAGGCGCAGGCTCGAGAGGTCGTGCGCCCGCGGCCAGCTCTCGCCCTGCTTCATGAAGGCGCGGATGGCGGTGGGTGCGCAGTAGAGGATGGTGACCTTGTAGTCCTCGACGATGCGCCACCAGCGGTCCCAGGCCGGCGTGTCCGGCGCGCCCTCGTAGAGGATGCTGGTCGTCGCGTTGGCCAGGGGCCCGTAGACGATGTAGCTGTGGCCGGTGACCCAGCCGATGTCGGCGGCGCACCAGAAGACGTCGTCGGGCTTGACGTCGAAGATCGTCTCGTGGGTGAAGCTCGTGCCCACCAGGTAGCCCGCCGTGGTGTGCACGATGCCCTTCGGCTTGGCCGTGGTGCCCGACGTGTAGAGCAGGTAGAGCATGTGCTCCGACTCGACCGGCGTGGGCGGGCAGTGGGCCGGCTGGCGCTCCACGATGTCGTGCCACCAGTAGTCGCGACCCTCCAGCATGTAGACCTCTTCGCCCAACCGGCGCACGACGAGGACGCTCTCCACCGAGGGCGTGTCCACCAGGGCGTCGTCGGCGTGCTGCTTGAGGCCGACCGCCTTGCCCCGCCGCCAGCCACCGTCGGCGGTGATGAGCACGCGGGCCTCGGCGTCGTTGATGCGGCCGGCCAGCGCCTCCGCCGAGAAGCCGCCGAAGACGACCGTGTGCGGCGCCCCGATGCGCGCGCAGGCGAGCATGGCGATGGGCAGCTCGGGGATCATGGGCATGTAGATGGCGACGCGATCGCCCTTGCGCACGCCGAGCTCCTTGAGCGCGTTGGCCGCCTTGCCTACGTCGCGCAGGAGGTCCGCGTAGGTCAGCGTGCGCGCGTCGCCGGGCTCGCCGATCCAGTGGTAGGCGACCTTGTCGCCGAGGCCTCGCTCGACGTGGCGGTCCACGCAGTTGTAGCTGATGTTGAGCTCTCCGCCGGTGAACCACTTGGCGAACGGCAGGTCCCACTCCAGCGTCCGGTCGAAGGGCGTGTACCAGCTGATCCGCTCGCGGGCGAGCCGCTCCCAGAAGGCGACGTAGTCGCGCTCGGCCTCTGCGTACAGGGCGGCCGTCGCGTTGGCCCGGGCCGTGAAGGCCGGATCGGGCGGGAAGCGCCGTGCCTCCGCCAGGAGGTTCTCGATCTCGGCCCGCGGGCCCTTGCCGGACTCGACGCTCACTCCACCCTCCTGCGGTCTGATCCGGTCATTCTAGGAGCCCCGGATCTCGATGGACGCGGCGGCGAACGCGTTGGCGATCCGCTTGCGCAGCTCGCCCGTGGCCGCCCAGCGGTCGGCGGCGCGCACGGAGCCGAGGATCTTCAGCGTCACCCCCTGACCGGCCAGCGATGAGACGCGGTCCACGCGGGGCGCCTCGAGGACCCGCCGGCGCCAGGCCGGATCGGCGGCCATCTCGCGGCCGATGCCGTTGACCAGCTCGCTGGCGGCCTCCAGGTCCGTGCCGTAGGCGACGGTGACGTCGAGGTTGATGCGCGCCCAGACGCGGGTCAGGTTGCTCGCCACGCCGATGAGCCCGTTGGGTACCGAGTGGACGGTGCCGTCGAGGTCGCGCAGCGTGGTGCGCCGCAGGGAGAAGTCCTCGACCGTGCCCGAGACGTCGGCGATGCGCACGACGTCGCCCTTGGCGTACTGGTTCTCGATGAGGATGAACGAGCCGGCGATGTAGTCGCGCACGAGGTGCTGCGAGCCGAGGCTGACCGCGAAGCCGATGATGCCCAGGCCGGCGATGGCGGGCCCGATGTCGAGGCTGAAGGCCTGCATGGCCATCAGGAAGGCGATGGCCAGGATGACCACGCGCAGGAGCGTCGTGGCCAGCCCGTGCAGCGTGGCCTTGCGCTTGGCGACCTCGATGGCCGAGAGCTCCTGGGCCGTGCCCTCGACGACCTCGCGATCGAGCAGCGCGGAGATGATCGCGGCCACGCCGATGCGCGAGAGGCGCAGGGCCACGACCGTGGCGGCCGCGATCAGGAGCAGCTGCAGGCCGAGGGCGAGGAGATCGCGCAGCGGCGGCGACAGCTCCTCGTAGGCGGCGACGACGTCCATCCCGCCTAGCGTAGCGGAGGGCTGGTCCCGACGGCCAGCCTCGGGATCAGCCCGCGCTGCCCGAATGGGCGCCCGTCGGCTGCCGGCGCGCCCGGACCTCCAGGGCCGCGTCGAGGGCGTCGGCGAAGATCGACGTGATGCGATCCACCTGGTCGCCCTCGGCGTGGGCCTCGCAGATGAACCACGGCTCCCGCGAATCGGGCTCCGGCATGGCCCCCCGGGCGTGCATGCCCGCGGCCACCGCGTCGTACAGGTCGTGGTCGCTGTCGGCCCAGTCGCGGTACTCGTGGGGCACCTGCTCGGTGAACATGATCCCGAACATCGAGGGGTGGCCGGTGAAGACGTAGGGCAGGCCGCGGCTCTCGATGACCTGGCTGAGCCCGGCCTGGACGCGTTCGCCGGTACGGCGGACCGTGTCGAGAGCGTCCGTGTCGCGCAGGATCTCGAGCGTCTTGCAGGCCGCGGCGGCGGCGACGCGGTTGCCGGCGTACGTGCCGCCGTGGCTCATCTTCTCGGGCAGCATGCTCATGACCTCGCGGGTGCCGCCGAAGGCCGCGGCGGGGTAGCCGTTGCCCATGGCCTTGGCGTAGGTGGCGATGTCCGGCGTGACCCCGAAGTACTCGGCGGCGCCGCCCCGGGCGAGTCGGAAGCCGGTCTTCACCTCGTCGTAGTGGAGCAGGATGCCGAACTCGCGCGTCAACGCGCGCAGGCCCTGGTGGAAGCCGGGCCGCGGCTGGATGGCCTGGGCATTGCCGAGCACGGGCTCGACGATGACCGCGGCGATCTGCTCGCCCTGCCGCTCGAAGAGGCGGCGCAGGAAGTCGAGGTCGCTGAAGGGGGCCGGGATGATCGTCTCGGCGATGGCCTGGGGGATGCCGCGGCCCCAGACGAGACCGACCGGGTTATCGCGGTCGCCCAGCTCGTCCATGACGTTGGGCGTCACGCTGATGAGGGCGTAGTCGTGGACGCCGTGGTACTGACCCTCGAACTTGACGATCTTCGTGCGGCCAGTGTAGGCCCGCGCGAGGCGCATGGCGTGCATCGTGGCCTCGGTGCCCGAGACGGTCATGCGCACCATCTCGACCCAGCCCGTGAGCTCCTTGATGAGCTCGGCCACGCGCACCTCGTCCTCGCTCGTGAGCGAGAAGGTCGAGCCCAGGCGCATGCGCTCGTTGACGTGGTCGTCCACGCGGTCGTCGGCGTGGCCGAGGATGGCCGGGCCGTAGCCCATGCGCAGGTCGATGTACTCGTTGCCGTCGATGTCCCAGACGCGCCCGCCCTTGCCCCGGTCGACGTAGACCGTCTCCTCGCCCCAGGCGCGGAAGTTGGAGTTCGTGCCGCCGGGCATCGAGCGCATGGCCCGGCGCCACATGGCGAGCTGCTTCTCGCGGCGGAGCGCCGGGGTCGGGGGAGTCGAGCTCATGATGCCTCCGGGTGCTGGATGCGCGAGATTCGCGCCTCACACGCCTTCCAGGTACGAATCACGTCCACCGTGAGGCGCCATTCTATGCGATGCGTACGGCGCGGCGCCAGCGCCGGGACGCCCGAGGCGGCGGAGGCGCACGCCCGGAAGGGGCAACGGCGGCCGAAGCGGCGACCGGGGCGATGCGGCCCGCGGTCAGTCCGGCCGGGGCCGCACCCAGCGCGGCAGCTCCTGGCGCAGGATCGCCAGTGGCAGCGACCCATGGCCCAGCAGCTCGTCGTGGAAGGTCCGGAGGTCGAAGCGGTCGCCGTCGCGGGCCTCCAGCTCGTGACGCAGGGCGAGGATCTCGCGCTGGCCGACCATGTAGGCGAGGGCCTGGCCCGGCCAGACGATGTAGCGGTCGATCTCCACCTCGGCCTGCGGACGGCTGAGGCCGGTGCCCTCGAGGAAGTCCACCGCCTGCTGGCGCGTCCAGCGGAACGCGTGCAGGCCGGTATCGGTCACCAGGCGGCCCGCGCGCATGGCCTGCATGTCGAGCATGCCCAGCCGCTCGCGGGGACCCTCGTAGAGGCCCATCTCGTCCGCGAGGCGTTCGCTGTAGAGGCCCCAGCCCTCGGCGTAGGCGAGGCCGGCCAGGCGGGACCCGAAACGCCGGAAGTCGTGCAGATCCTCCAGCTCCGTTTCGATCGTGCACTGGAAATGGTGGCCGGGCACCGCCTCGTGGTAGGTCGTCGTGGCCAGCTGGTGGAGCGGGCGCCCCTCGGGCTGGTAGGTGTTGATGAAGTAGATGCCGGGCCGCGAGCCGTCCGGGGCGGGCGGAAAGTAGAAGGCCGCCGGCGCCTCGCGCTCCATGAAGGGCTCGACGGGGCGAACCTCGCAGGCGGCCCTGGGAAGCCGCCCGAACCAGCGCGGGGCGAGGGCCGCCGCGTGCTCGATCTGGGCCCTCGCGCGCTCGGCCAGCTCGATCGGCGTCCGGGCGAAGTTGTCCGCGTCGTGCTCGAGCGCCACCCGAAGGCCGGCCACGTCCGCATGACCAAGGTGACGCGCGATCTCCAGCCGGTCGCGATCGATCTCGGCGAGCTGCTGCAGGCCGAAATCGTGCAGTTCGCGCGCGGTTAGCGGCAAGGTCGTGGAGGCGAGGATGGCCGTCTCGTAGATCGCCTCACCGTCGGGGATCGACCAGACCCCCTCCCCCGCCCGGGCATGGGGCCGGTACCCGCGGGCGTACTCGAGGAAGCGTGCCTGGGCGGGCACGACGTCCCGCGCGAGGGCCGTGCGCAGTCGCTCGTGCTGGTCGACCGAGAGCTTGTCGCCCAGCGCCTGCAGCAGCGGCGCCTCGTCCACGGGCGCCTCGACGGCACGCTCGGCCTGTTCGATCGTGCGCTCGACGACGACGCGGGCCGCCGTCCGCCCCGAGGCGACCCCCTCGTCGAGGTTGGCCATGTGCGCGTCCATCCAGGCGGGGTACGCGGCGAGGCGCGCCAGGAGGTGGTCGAAGGCCGCGTCGGAGTCCACGACGGTGAAGCGGGCCAGGTCGCCCGTGAGCCCCTGCGGCCCGTTGATGTGGTCGAACGAGCCGAACTCGTGGAGGTGCTGCTCGTCCTGCGCGAGGTGGACGCGCGCCACGACCTCGAGCATGCCCAGCGTTACGCGGTCCTCCACCCCCAGCGCCGCCCGATCCACGTCGGCGGCGTCGGTCAGGACCCCGCTCAGCACGGCGCGGTCGGCTGCGCGCCCGGCCGGACCGGGATCGTCGAGGCGATCCTCGTAGCGGCGGTCGCCGAGCATCGAGGCGTAGATCGGCTGGCGCTCCAGGAAGTAGGCCCAGAATCGGTCGGCGATGGCGTCGACGGGGCTGTGCGTGGCGACGTCGGTCACGTGGTCCTCCAATGGGCGGCGGGCGCGGGCCCCGCGGGCCGGGCCGACTCAGTCGAAGAGCGGCAGCTGCTCCCCCTGTCGCTCGATCTCGGGGTCGAGCCCGAGGTAGGGCGCCAGCCGGTCGAGGTCGGCGCCCTCACGGGCGACGAGCGCACGCAGGTGATCGGCCTTGAGGATATGCCAGTTGTGCGCTTCGAGGGCCCGCCGCAGGAGCGGCGAGCGTTCGAGCTTGAAGCGCACCAGCTCGACCCGCTCGGGCAGGACGACCAGGAAGCGCACCAGCTGCTCGTCGTCCGGGATGCGCGGCCCGCGCCGCAGGAGCACGTCGCCGAGCATGGCCGTCCACTCGATCTCGAAGAGGAAGGTGGCCCGGTTGCGCAGGTACCAGATGACGTCCACGGCCTCGAGGACCTCGACGGGGCCCTTCGAGATCAGCGGCAGGTAGGCGCGCTGCTCCGTCTCGGAGAGGAGGCCGCCCAGCGGAGCACCCTGGTAGGGCCGCTTCTGTTCCTGCCTCGCCACCCAGCAGCGCAATCCCAACCGGTGGCCGTACTCCACGAGCAGGCCCGCCAGCTCCGTGTGCTCGGCGTAGCGCGCCTGCAGCTGGTCGTGCGTGCGCAGCAGTTCGGGCGTAGAGGCCCGGCTGCGGTAGCTCTCGAGGCAGGCCCGCACCAGCGCCTCGTCGGGTGTGTCGTGGCCGCGGAACATCGTCCCGATGCGATCGAAGAATGCGCCCTCGGAGAGGCCGCCGGAGGTGGAGAGCAGGCTGAACACGGCCCATTCGACGCGATCGGAGAGGGGCAGGGCGGCCGCCGCGATCTCCCGGTCGTCGCGCAGCCACCAGCGGCCGGGCTCCAGCTCCACGAGGCGCGGGTTGTCTGGGCGGCGCAGCTCGCCGTCGATGAGCTCCAGCAGCAGCGCCACGTGGTCGGACCCCGGGCGGCCCTCCGGGGAGTCGGCCGGGGCCGGGGCCGCGGGCTCGGCAGGCCGGTCGGGCAGCTCGCTCGCCGGCGCGGAGAGCAGGCCGATGGCATCAAGGGTGCGCTCGCTGCGCGCCTCGCTCTCGGCGAAGGTGCGCGTGCCGACAAGGCGGCGCAGGTCGCCGCTCCGGTCGAGGCCGACCAGGACCTCGCCGAGCAACCGCTCGAAGCGAGCCGGCTCGCCCCGCGCCTCCAGCACCTCCACGGCCACCTCGGTCACCGCGCGCTCGACGTCCGCGAGGCGGAAGGCGACCGGGTCGGGTGCCGGCGCGCCGCCGTCGAGGGGCACGTTGGCCCGGGTGCGCGGTCCACCCGGCACCGCCGCCCCGGGGGGCACGAACTCGAGCGTGCCGCCGATCGCCTCGCCGGTCTCGGCGAGGAAGGCGCCGATGAGCCGGTAGCCTGCCTCCACGCCCCCCAGCGCGCCGGCCACGAGCGCCTCGGGACCGCCCGGCTCGAGCAGCACCACCGCGCGAGCATCGGCGGCCAGGAGTTCGGTCACGGAACCCAGGGAGCGGCGCAGGGCGGCTGCCTGCCAGCCCCATTCGGCGCGTGGTGCGGCGCCGAAGAGCGGCTCCAGTGGGAGGGCCGCGGCGGCGTCGCGGCCGAGCACGACGGCCGTCGTCAGGAAGGCGAAGGAGAGGCTCTCCGTCGTCCAGCGGATGGGCGGCTGGGTGAGCACCAGGCGCACGCGCGAGCGACCGGCCTCGAGCCGGGGCGCGGCGCTCGGCCCCACGGGGATGCCGCGCTCGCCGGGCCCCAGCCAGCGCGCCTCGGGCCGCTCAGCCACGCCACGGCGCATGACGACGTTGACCGTGCCGTCCACGAGTGCGGCCGGGTCGTCGCCGAAGCGCGCTGCCACCGGCCCCCCGGGGGCGGCCTCGAGCCGCTGGATGAAGCCGCGCACGAGCCGGCAGCCATCCTCGAAGAGGAGCCACGGGTTCCGCTCGCGCCACTGGCGGTCGCCCGGAGGCCGCACGTGTCCGCCCGCGATGCGCAGCGCGGCCAGGCGCCCCGGGTAGCTGTTGAGACGGCTGGCCGGCAGCAGGACGTGGAGCAGGGCCAGGCGCAGCGCGGCCTCGATCGGTGCGGCGCGCAGGTCCTGCTCGAGGCGTGCCAGGATGGCCTCGATCGACACCAGCGTGCGCGGGGTCCACAGGTCGAGGAGCTCGTCCACGAGTGCCTCGCCGCCGTGCGGGACGGGCAGCCGGTCGCGCAGCGCGGCCCGCGCCGCCGTGTCCGCTGGCGCCGCCCCGGCCCGTTCCCGGTCGGCTTCGTCCACCGCGACGCTGCGGCCCTCGCCACCGCCGACCTGGTCGCGACAGGCCGGGCAACGGTAGATCTTGCGGAAGGGGGCCGGCGCGTCGCCGTCCCAGATGAACTCGTCGACGACGACCGTCCGCTCGCACGTCGAGCAACGCGAGGCGAACAGCTCGTTGAGGGCCTGGCGCAGGCCGACCTCCCCGCGCGGCTGCGCCGCCAGGGCGTTGACGGCGGCGTCGAAGTGGCGCAGGTCGGGGGGGCGCAGGACGACTTCGGCGGCGAGGCGCGTGAGCGCCGTGGACTCGTGGACATAGGCCCGGCGCAGGCGGCCGATGGCGGCGCGGGCGATCCAGCCACCGCGGCCGTGGAGGTCGATGACGACGTCGCCGGGGCTGGAGCGGGTCTCGATCTCGGCCGCCACGAGGTTCGCCGGCGGAGGCGGCGCGAAGCGGTCGAGGGAGGGCAGGCTCGGGCCCCGGTCCGGCCGGATGAGCGACGAGAGCGGGTCAGCCATCGCGCGTCAGTCTAGCGACGGCGCGGCACGCGGGACGGCCGGCGCGATGCCCGGGCCCGGGCCGCGAGCGCCGGCCGGGGATCAGCTCTCCTCGAGCTCCTCGGGCTCCTCGACGAAGGCCTCTTCATCGGTGACCTCGGCGGGCAGGACGCGCTCGATGTCCTCGATCTCCTCGTCCTCCTCGTCGAGCTCCAGGTCCTCCTCGAGGTCCATCTCCTCCCGTACCAGCGTGCCCTTCGTGTAGGGCCTCAGGTCGCTCACCTTGGCCGCGGTCGGGAAGGAGACCTTGCCGTAGTTGCGGGGGTCCTGGAAGACCTCGCGGATGATGATGCGCACGTCCTTGTCGCCCAGGCTGGTCACGCCCGCGGCGTACTTGTTGCCCTCCGCGATGAGCTTCAGGAGCCGCGCCGCGACGGCCCGCTCGACCTTGCCGATGGGCCGGCCGTTGGAGCGCGCGAGCAGCTCGCTGTCCTGGGGCACGAGCTCGACCAGGTCGCCCGGGTTCACCTGGGCCAGCTGGCGTGGCGTGGGCAGGTCGTAGAGGCCGGCGAACCCGGTCTTGCCGGTCTCCTCGACGAAGATGCTGACCGGGGCCTTGCTGCCCTGCGCCGCCGGCACCGTCCGCTCGCCCGCCTCGGCCAGGAGGACCCGCAGCCGGTCGATGTTGCGCTCCGCGATCCGGTTCGTCGGGTCGAGCGCGAGGGCGGCCTGGTAGTGCACGCGAGCCTCGCCCAGCTCGCCCAACTCCCAGTGGGCCTTGGCCAGCCGGTTCTCGGCGGGGCTGTCGGGGCCGAGCTCGAGGATGCGCCGGTTCAGCTCGGCGGCGCCGGCCCAGTCGGCGCCGGTGGCCGCGGCGATGGCCTGCTCGGTCAGCTGCCGCTTGAGGCGGACGAGGTTCGTGCCGGCGCTTTCGGTGGCGGGGGAGAAGCTCATGGACTCCTTCGATCGGACGATCGCGGGCGCGCTCGGCGCCATGGGGAGGTCGGCGGGAAGCCGATGGGTTGTACCACCGCGACCGACGAAGTGTCAAACGTGGGGGGGCCCACGGTAACGCTCCGGCCACGGGGGCGTCGCTACCTGTGATCGGTCGACAGGCTTCGCGGCCGGGACCGAGAACGAACCGACTTCGATCTGACAGGAGGTGCCCAGATGGGCCTCGAACAGCGACTCCATCATGGCCATACGAGGCGGCTGGCCGGCGCGCTCGCGCTGGCGGCCACGCTCGTGCTGGCCTCGATCCAGGTGGCGTCTGCCGCCACGCTCAGCCGCTCCTGGCAGGCGAAGATCGGCGCCGGCACGGCCACGATCTCGGCCTACACGAGCGGAACCGGCGCGCTCGCGCTCAAGCTGGGCGGTCTCAAGGCGTCCACGGGCTACGCCACCGTCATCTACCGCGGGACATGCAGCACGGTCGGCGCGAAGCTGCTGACACTGGCCTCGTTCACGACCACGAGCGCAGGTGGGGCGAGCAAGACCATCGCCCTGGCTTCCTCGCAGATCTCGGCCATCACAGGCGCCACGAGTGGCACGGGCACGATCGCCATCCGCGTGGGATCGGGCTCGCTCACGAAGTGCGGGCTGTTCACCGTCCAGCCGGTCGTGGCCGCCCGGATCAGCGTGGGCGTGAGCGCCTTCGGACTCGCCGCCGACGGGACGTCCGTCTGGACGACGAACGTTGTCGACGACACGGTGAGCCGGATCGACCCGGCGACGAACACCGTGACGGCGACGATCACGGTGGGTACGTCCCCGGATAGCGTCGCAAGCGATGGGACGGCGGTCTGGGTGACGAACTCGGGCGACAACACCGTCAGCCGGATCGACCCGGCGACGAACACCGTGACGGCGACGGTGCCCGTCGGGACGTACCCCCGCGGCGTGGCCCTCGGCGGCGGGGCGGTCTGGATCGCCAACACCGGAGCGAACAGCGTCAGCCGCATCGACCCGCCGACGAACACGGTGACGGCGACGGTGCCCGTCGGGCTGAGCCCCGGCGGTATCGCCTTCGGCGAGGGTGCCGTCTGGGTCACCAACTGGTTCGACGGCACGGTCTCGCGCATCGACCCGGCGACGAACACGGTCGTCGCCACGATCCCCGTCGGGTCCGTGGATTCCGTGGTGGCCGGCGGCGGCTCGGTCTGGGTCTCCGTGTGGGGCTTCCCGGTGGCCACGAACGGCTCGGTGGCACGAATCGATCCGGCGACCAATGCGGTGACGTCGCAGGTGACGGTCGGCTACGCCCCGGGTGGCATGGCCCTCGCCGGCGATGCGCTCTATGTCGCCCTGGGCGGCGATCCCTCGATCGTCCAGGTGCGCGGAGGCGCGGTCACCGCCCGGACCGCGGTCGGCATGAAGTCGTTCCGGCTGGCGGTCGGGAACGGATCGCTCTGGGTGCTCCATCCCGTCGCCTCCGGCATCGCCAACTCGGCACTGCTCGCCGGAGGCGTGACTCGGCTGAACATCTGACCCTTGAGGCAGCTCGAACCCTGACCACCGTACCGGGCGCTGCTCCTTGGCGCGCCCGGTACGCTATCCCACATGGAAGGACCGGTATCGATGATGCGGACGCACCGCCAGCGCGGCCTTGCCGTCCTTGCGGCGATCGTCGTGGCGATCGCGATGGCGCTCGGCCCGTCGTCCACGATCGTGGCAGGGGCGGCTCGTCCGCTCGCGGCACCGGGCGAGAACGTCCCGCGGAGCGATGCCCGCGAGGTCCTCCGCGGCCCCCTGCGAAGGCTCGCCTCGGGCCATCTCTCGGCCCAGGAGCGCCGGGCGGCCCTGGACGGCCTCGTCACGACCGGCGGGGCCTCCGGCGCCGAGATCGCGATCAGCGTCCGGTTCGGCGGACCCGCCGATGCGGGCAGCGTGTCCCGACTGGCACGCGCCGGCGCTCGCGTGGTGAACATCGGGTCCCGGACCGTGGAGGCGTACGTCGCGCCTGAAGCGCTTGGGGCCCTGGCCGGCGTCCCGGACGTTCGCTCGATCGGCGCCATCCCGCGACAGCGACCCTCGTATGTGAGCCTCGGCGCGAGCCTGCACGGCGCCTCGAGCTGGCAGGCGGCCGGGTTCACGGGGGCCGGCGTGAGGGTCGGGATCATCGACGCCGGCTTCAGCGGGCTGGTCGCTCGCGTGGGGACCGAGCTTCCGGCCGATGTCCACGCGCGCTGCTACACCGCCGTCGGCAGCTACACCGGCGACCTCGCCTCGTGCGAGAACGGAGAGGTGCATGGCACCGCCGTGGTCGAGACGGCCGCCGACATGGCTCCCGGCATGGAGCTGTTCATCGCGGACCCGATCTCCACGCTCGACACGCAGCAGACGATCGCCTGGATGCTCTCGAATGGGGTGCGCGTCATCAACGCGTCCTGGTCGTCGGGCTATCTCTTCGACGGCCCCGGCGACGGCACGTCCCCGTATCCCGACTCGACCTATGCCCTGGTCGATCAGGCCGTGGCCGGCGGGGCGCTGTGGGTCAACTCGGCGGGCAACCAGGGCGACAAGGGCTGGACCGGGAGCTGGACGGACGCCGACGCCGACGGGCTGCTCGAGTGGTCCGCAGGGGATGAGCTCGATCGGATCACGCTCGCGGCCGGTGACCAGGTGGCCATGGCGATCCGCTGGGCGGACCCCTGGGGGGCCTCGTCGAACGATTACGACCTCGAACTGTGGTGGGGCTCCTCTCTCGTCGCCTCGAGCGAGGACATCCAGGCCGGCGCGGGGGACCCGTTCGAGTGGATCGAGTACACGGCGCCCGTATCAGGCGCATACGACATCGCGGTGAGGACGTCGTCGAGTACGCCGACGACCCGGATGCAGCTTCTCGTCTACTCGCGTGGGGAGATCGGCCTGCTGTACCAGGTGCCCGTCGGGACCCTGGCCGCGCCGGCCGACAGCGCGAACCCTGGCATGGTGACCGTCGGCGCGGTCAACGTGGCCTCGCCGGAGACCGTCGAGCCCTACAGCTCGCGTGGCCCGACCCTCGATGGCCGGACCAAGCCGGACCTGGTCGCGGTCGACTGCGCGCCGACGACGGTGACGGCGTTCTTCTGCGGGACAAGCGAGTCGGCACCGTTCGTCACCGGAGCCGCCGCCCTCCTGATCCAGGCGAACCCGGGCCTGACGCCCGCCCAGCTCGCCGCCCAGTTCAGATCCCACGCGGTCCCCCTCGGCAGTCCCGTCCCCAACGCGATCTACGGCTGGGGCCGGCTCGACCTCGGAGCGGTGCCCAACGCTCCGGCCAGCGGCCTGGCGTTCTCGGACCCGCCCACCGGCGCGGTGGCGGGCGCGGCCCTCACCGGCCAGCCCACCATCAGGATCGTGGACGCCGACGGGAGCACGGTGTCCACGGGCCCCTCGAGCACCGCGACCGTGACCGTCGCCCTGGAGTCGAACCAGACCGGCGCGACGCTCGCCTGCGAGGCCGGACTCTCGAAGGTCGCGGTGGCCGGCGTGGTCTACTTCACCGGCTGCTCGATCGACAGGCCCGGCGCCGGCTACACGATCCGGGCATCGATGCCGGACCTGCCGCCGATCGCCTCGGCCCCGTTCGAGATCCTGGCGGAAGGCTCGTCGCTGCCGCTGGCGGTCTCCACGAGTGCGGGCATCGTCACCTGGCCGGCGGGCGTCACCCTGGCGGGCCGGTTCTCGCCCATCCCCCCGAGCGCAGGACGCCCGATCGAGTTCCAGGCGTCCCTCGACGGCGTCCGCTGGACCGCCGTCGGGTCGGCGACGACCGACGCGGCGGGCCTGGCCGGGCTGTCGAACGTGCCGACGAGAAGCGTCCGCTACCGGGCGTTCTTCGCCGGTGCGCCGGACCTTCCGGCCGCGACGAGCTACCCGGTCACGGTGACGGTCCGCGAGAAGCTCACGTTCAGCGCGTCGGTCTCGCCGCCGCGGACCATCGCCGTCGGACGGACCGTCACGTTCACCTCGACGGTCAGGCCACTGCTGACGGACCTCCCGCGGGCGAAGGTGACCTTCGTCGTCTATCGGCGGGTGGGAACCACCTGGGTCCTCTTCCGGCGCGTGGATGTCGTCACCGACGCCGCGGGCCGGGCGCGCTTCAGCTGGCGCTTCTCGAGGACCGGCTCCTGGTACGTCCGCGCGAGGGCGCTGGCGAGCCCCTACGTCGCGGCGAGCGCCTGGAGCCCGGTCGCCCGCTATGACGTGAGATAGGCCGCCGGAGGCGCTCCAGCCCTTCGAGCCCGGCTCTCTTACCGTACGAGCAGGTTCCAGGCCACCACGCCGGCCAGGGCGAGCGCGAGCACGAGGTACTCCCACAGCCAGCCGGCCGAGCGCCGCTCGGCGCCGGGTGCCGCGCGGTACGCGCTCCAGAGGTAGAAGATGCCGGCCAGGATGGCCGGCCCCAGCAACCGCGGCAGGGCCAGGGCGCGCAGGAGTGCCGCCCCGACGCCCGTGACGACGGCGAAGGTGCCGGCTGCCCAGGCGGTTTCGATGAGGTCGGGCGCACGCACGGCGGCGAGACGGTAGCCCAGCAGGAAGGCGACGACGCCGTCGGCGACCGCGAGCAGCAACAGGCTTCCCTGGTCGATCGCCGCCGGCTCGGTGGTCCCGGGCAGCGGCGCCGCTAGGCCCGCGTAGATCGCGCC